>Ga0316577_10000548_pt1 | contig 15247 bp, 12 predicted proteins | sample S5NA_FD_203073 | JGI IMG/M metagenome (GOLD analysis project Ga0316577, IMG submission 203073) | Rhizosphere microbial communities from salt marsh grasses in Alabama, United States - S5-7_050615r2r1 | ecosystem: Host-associated > Plants > Roots > Rhizosphere | place: USA: Alabama | collected... | reverse complement strand
GCTGGTAGGCGTTCCAGGCATCCTCCTGGGCCGGAGTGATGGCGAGCTCTGCCTTGACTTGGTCCAGACGCTTGGCCGTGTCGGCAGGCGTACCCATCATCCCAGGACGACCCATCATTCCGGGGTCTCCCATCATGCCGGGGCCTCCCATCATCCCCGGATAGCCCCCCGTGCCCTGACTGCCCGCGGCAAACGCCGCCGTAGCTGCCCCCAGCGCCAGCGCCGATACGACGATCAAACCGGCAAGGCTGGTATTCGACTGTTTCATTGAAATCTCCGAGTTGATTGATTCTGAATGCGGGTGTTCACCCGGCCTCGCGGCCTTGGCATCAGTAAACCCCATCGATGTAAGTTGCCTATGTCTGCAATAGCGGACTTTGCAAGCCCGAGTAACACGCGCCGATCCGATTACATGTCGTCACGCTTCGCTCAGAACGGCAAATACGAGAAACCGGATTCAGGACAGCGCATCGCGCACCCGCATCAGACGCTCCTGCACCTCCCGGGCAATCACCCGTACGTCGGGATTCTCGACCAACTGCAGGACGGCCTGAGGGTCCATGAAATCGACACCGATCCCGCCGTCCTCCAACTCTCGCACGACGACATTGCAGGGCAGGAGCAGGCCGATTTTCGGCTCCGCGGTGAGTGCTTGATGGGCAAACGGTGGATTGCAGGCCCCGAGGATTCGGTAGGGGCGGCTCTCGACACCAAGCTTGGCCTTCAGGGTCGCCTGGACGTCGATGTCGCTCAGGACACCGAACCCCTCTTGCTTCAACGCCTCGGTGACGCGCGAGACGCCCGCGTCGAATGGGGGGGCGATCCGAGTGGAAAATGCATACATGATCATGGTCTCCCGAAAGTTGAATCAAATTCGCTGCAATGCCTGCGAAGCTTCCCTGGTCGGCACATCGGGCTCAAAGTGATTACAGCACTGGCATGTAAGCGAGCGATGTCCGCCGGACGCCATCTTGTAAGCCCGTGTAACAGCGCGTTACCGGTTTACAGGGGCTGACGTTTCGCCAAGGCACAGAGGGAGCTGGATCGGGTAGAGTTCAGGCTATGGACACCGCCGCGGACCATATCCTGGTGGTCGACGACGATCCGGAGATCCGTCGCCTGCTGACCCAGTATCTGGAGAAGAACGGCTATCGGGTCACCGCGGTCGCCGAGGGCGGGGGCATGCGGATGACCCTGGAGCGAACCCACGTCGACCTGATCGTGCTGGATCTGATGCTGCCGGGCGTGGACGGACTGGAGCTCTGCCGTGACCTGCGGGCGCGCTCCAAGGTACCGGTGATCATGCTCACCGCCCGCGGCGACGAGATGGACCGGGTGCTGGGGCTGGAGATGGGCGCGGACGACTACCTCGCCAAACCCTTTAGCGCCCGCGAGCTCTTGGCGCGAATCAAGGTGGTGCTGCGGCGGGCGCGCGATCTCCCCATCGACCCGCTGGCGGAGGATCCGGGGCGCCTGGAGTTCAATGGCTGGACCCTGGATACCCGCATCCAGCATCTCATCTCCCCCAAAGGCGTGGTGGTCCCACTGAGCCAGGCGGAGATCCGGCTCTTGCAGACGCTGCTGCGCCACCCAAACCGGGCGCTGACCCGCGATCAGCTGCTCGATCTCACCCAGGGCCGCGAGGCCCGCCCCTTCGACCGCAGCATCGACGTCCTGATCGGGCGGCTGCGCAGGCACCTCGGGGACGACGCCCGGGAGCCCGAGCTGATCAAGACCGTTCGCGGGCGCGGCTACATGCTCGCCGCCCGGGTGACGGCGCTGCGCTAGCGGGGCGCATCGTGCGGCTGATCCCAAGGTCGCTTTTCGGCCGGCTCACCCTGGTGCTGCTCACTGGGCTCGCCCTGACAGTGCTCCTCTCCGCATGGGTGCAAATGCGCGATCGCGGCCGAATCCTCTACGAGGCGATGCACCAGGACGTGATCGAGCGCACGTCCGGGATCGTTCAACTGCTGGACGCTCTCCCACCGCCGCAGCGCGAGAGCCTGCTGCCCATCCTGAGCACCGCCCAGAGCCAGGTCAGTCTCGCGACCGGTCCATTGCAGATGCCGTCCGATGACAGCGACTCGGCCGCCGCCAGGCTGGTGGAGCGACAGCTCAGGGACCGCCTGGGCGCGAGCACCGAGATCCGGGTCGGCCTCGCCGGATTCGTCATGTCCGGTCCCATGGCTGGGCGTCCGATGATGGGCATGGGCAACAGGGCGGCGGCGATGATGCACGGGGTCCATGCGATGGCCAGCCACTTCTTGATACAGGTCCGGCTCGGCGACGGTACCTGGGTCTGGTTCGAGAGAGGGTTGCCCCAGGGGCTGTTCGATTGGCCGGTGAAGATGCTGCTCACCCTTGGGATACTGCTCCTCGGGGTGACTACGCTCTCGCTGGTCGCGGTGCGCTGGGTCGTCCGACCTCTGGCGGATCTGCGTCGTGCCGCCGATGCCCTCGGCAAGGACATTCACCGTCCGCCGCTGCCCGAGACCGGACCCGTGGAGGTCGCCGAGACCGCCGGTGCATTCAACCGGATGCAACGGCGCATCAGCCGTTTCGTCGAGGACAGGGCGCGGATGCTGGCCGCGGTCTCCCACGATCTGAAGACGCCGATCACGCGGCTGCGCCTGCGGGCGGATCTGCTGGACGACGAGGAGCTCGGCGAGAAGATCCGCCGCGACCTCGACGAGATGCAGGCGATGGTCGAGGAGACGCTCGACTTCATGCGCGGCACAGACTCGCATGAAGCAACCCATCCGATCGACCTCATGGCACTTCTGGAGAGCCTGATCGAGGATGCCGGGGAATCGGGCCAGGGGGTGCGCCTGGAGGGATCCATCGAGCGCCCTTACTCGGGCAGACCCCTTGCGCTGAAGCGTTGCATCGGAAACCTCCTCAACAACGCCCTGCGTTACGGGGGGGAGGTCGAGATCTCAGCCCAGGACTCGGCGCAATCGGTAACCTTGCGCATCGCCGACAGGGGGCCTGGGATTCCCGCCGAAGCCATCGACAAGGTCTTCGAGCCCTTCTTCCGCCTGGATGGTTCCCGCGGGCGCGACTCCGGGGGCACGGGTCTGGGACTAGGCATCGCCCGGAATATCGCCCGCGCCCATGGCGGCGATCTGGTGCTCATGAACCGACCCGAGGGCGGCTTGGTCGCGGAATTGAAGCTCCCTCGCTGATGTCTGCCGTCGCGATACCCAACTGGCACCTCCGAGCACAGCGTTGATGACTGACGCTCGACTCAGGTGTCCACTTCGTGGTTAACCCATCCGGCTGGCAGAGCCGCGCATGCCGAGCCGATCGTGCACGTGGAGGCCCGTGCGGCAGACGGCAACTCCTCGCAACCGGCGCCCGGCAGGCCCCTCGCCGGGATCAAGGTGCTCGATTGCACTCGCGTCGTCGCGGGACCGACGGCGACGCGCTTCCTCGCAGCGTGCGGCGCCGAGGTACTGCGCATCGATGTCCCCAGCTCAGATGAATCCTCGGCTACGGCGGCGCAGATCCCTAACGACCTCATGCTGGGCAAGCGCTGGGGGTTTCTGGATCTGAAGCAGCCCGCCGGCAAGGCTCGCTTCCTGGATCTCCTCGCCGAGGCAGACCTCTTCGTCGACTCGTATCGCCCGGCGGGGATCGACGGGCTAGTGTCGCCCGAAGAGCGCCAACAGGCCAATCCCGATCTCGTCGAGGTCGCGCTCCGCGCGTACGGATGGACCGGCCCGTGGCAGCTCCGGCGCGGATTCGACACGATCACCCAGTTCAGCACCGGGCTCGCGACAGCCAACCAAGCGTGGGCGCTTGAGAAGCCCGAGACCCGGCTTCCGCTCATCGAACTCGGGCAGTTGGTCGACGCCTCACGTCCCCGAGAGGCGCCCGTCGAAGTGCTCGACCTGGGAAGCGGATATCTTATGGCTGCCGCCGCTATCCGCGGGCTAACCCGACGACTGACGACCGGCGCGGGGTCGGTCTCCCGTCTGTCGCTTGCGCGCACCGCGGCTATCTTGACCGACAAGGGCGAGGTGCCCCAGCAAGAGCCGGCGATCAAGCTGCTCGCGGGCGAGAACCTCGACGGCCCGGGGGAGGATCGCGTTTTCTCCAGCGGCCGCGGGCCGGTCAAGCGCCTGCGCTTCCCGCTCGAGATCGAGCGCGTCCCGCTGTTTTGGGAGCATCCCGCGGACATCCCGGGCGCTTCCAATCCCACTTGGGTGACACGCTAGCTTAAATCCCGTCCCCGCTCGGCAAGCGCTCGGTTCATTTAAGCCGGGCGCGACTGGACTGGTCCCGGCAGAGGCTGCTCCATCTCCTCGAGCAAGGCGTGCAAGGCCCGATACGCGTCGGGCTCGGCGATGTCTATGCGATGGTATGCCAGATCCTGCGCGAATCCTTGCCACTGAGCTTCGGCCTGCGCACCGCTGCGCCCGAAACGCGCGTGGCCCTCTCGGAGTCTTTCGGCCAGAGCGCGTGCGTCCATGTCGCCGCGGTCCACGGCCAGGATCCGGAAATGCTCCGGTAAGGCGCCGCCGCGGTGAAGCTCGAACAGAGCCGGTACTACCAGGCGCCGGGCAAGACCGCCGGCGGCGCCCAGCAGGACGAACAGGATGGAACGATCGACGCCAGAGCTCATGGTGTCCGACTCCCGTGAGATGGGCTGATGTTCTCACCTGGGCGCTGGTCGAACCGGCGCTCCCGGCGGATCTTCGAAGCAGACGAATCACGTCAGCGATTGCTAATTGATTGGCGCGGGCCATGCCAAAACAAACCAATCTTGACGGTACGCAGCCAGCCGAGTTGTCGGACCTCATCTGGGTCCAGGGATGACCATCTTCCTCGCCCGCAGCATCTTTCACGGTACAGTAGGGGTTGACCGACTCTGTCACCTCGCGCTTTCGCGCGTGCGCGTGCCGGACTCGACGGACCTGTGGCTGCTCGCCGCGACATAACGGGATGGATGCGCGATGTACAAAAAGCTGCTGTTGGTTCCCATCCTGCTGGCGGGAGCCGGCGCGGTCTACTGGTGGCTGAGCACCGCCGACCGGGAGGCCCCCCACGAAGCGCTCACGCTCTACGGCAACGTCGACATTCGGGAGGCGGATCTCGCCTTCGGCACCAGCGAGCACGTCGCCGAGGTTCTTGTCCAGGAAGGAGACCGGGTGAAGCCCGGGCAGGTCCTGGGCCTCCTGCACAAGGAGAAGCACGAGGCCGAGGTCGCCGCGGCACAGGCCGCCGTGGATGCCCAGGCGCAAGTACTGGCCAGGCTCGAGGCGGGCAGCCGCCCGGAGGAGATCCGCCGGGCGAGGGCCCAGGCGGATGCCCTGAAGGCCAAGGCACGGACGGCGCAGATCACCTACGCGCGGCAACAGAAGCTCGGGAAACAGAAGCTCGCCGCACCGGAGGACGTCGACCAGGCCCGCGCCGCCGCGGATGCGGCCGAGGCAGAGGCACAAGCGGCCGAGGAAACCTACGCCCTGGCCGTCGCGGGGGCGCGCGCAGAGGACATCGCCCAGGCGAAGGCGGAGCTGGCCGCCCAGCGGGCGAACCTGGCGTTGTCCAAGGAACGACTGGCGGACACCACGCTGACGTCACCGGCGGCGGGCATCGTTCGCGAGCGCATCCTGGAGCCGGGGGACATGGCCTCGCCTCAGACCCCGGCCATGATCCTGGCCCTGACCGACCCCATGTGGGTGCGCGCCTATGTACCCGAGCCGGACCTGGGCCGCATCGTCCCCGGCATGGCGGCGGAGGTACGCACCGATAGTTATCCCGAGACGATCTATCGCGGCTGGGTCGGCTTCATCTCCCCCACCGCCGAGTTCACGCCGAAGAACGTGGAGACCCCGGACCTTCGCACCCGCCTCGTCTATCAGGTACGGGTGTTCGTCTGCAACCCGGAGGGGGAGCTGCGCCTGGGTATTCCGGCCACCGTCACCATTCCGCTGGATCAGCCCAAGCCCAGCGCCGGCGCTGACCACTGCGGGGATTAGCCCGATGGCGGACGACTCGGTCGTCGATTCTGCCCTGATCCTGGAGGACGTGGGCAAGGCCTTCCGCTCAGGGAGGCGCAACATCCAGGCGCTGCAAGGCGTCAGCATCGCGGTGGAGCCCGGCAAGGTCACGGGGCTGATCGGCCCGGACGGTGCCGGCAAGACCACGATGATGCGTCTCGCCGCTGGCCTCCTGCGGGCGGACGCCGGGAGGATTCGCGTGCTCGGCATGGACGTGGCCCGGGAGCCCCTGGAGGTACAGTCGGCGATCGGATACATGCCGCAGCGTTTCGGGCTGTACGAGGACCTGAGCGTCCAGGAGAACCTGGACTTGTACGCAGACCTGCAGGGGGTCCCCACCGTGCAGCGCCCGGATCGCTTTGCGGAGCTGCTGCGCATGGTAGGCCTGACATCCTTCACCGGACGCCTTGCCGGAAGGCTCTCCGGCGGCATGAAACAGAAGCTCGGCCTCGCCTGCACCCTGGTGCGCCCTCCCCGCCTGCTGCTGCTCGACGAGCCCACCGTCGGTGTCGACCCGGTTTCGCGGCGCGAGCTCTGGACCATCGTCTACCGCCTCGTGCGCGAGGAGGGCATGAGTGTCCTTCTGAGCACTGCCTACCTGGACGAGGCGGAGCGCTGTGACGCCGTCATCCTCCTCCACCGGGGGTGCCTGCTGGGCCAGGGAACACCCTCCTCGTTCAGCGAACCGCTCGCGGGCCACAGCTTCCTGGTGAAGGTGGACGGCATTTCCAAACGCTCGCTCCAGACGCGGCTCGCCGCGCTCCCGGGGGCGATTGACGCCGTCATCCAGGGAGAGCGCGTGCGCCTGGTGATGCGCGAGGCGGAACGACCGGACCTGTCGGCCCTGGAGGGCGGCGCGAAGGGCGCGGAGGTGCTCCCGGCGGATCCCATCTTCGAGGATGCCTTCATCAGCCTGCTGCGCCAGGAAGATGCCGAGCGGGCCCCCGAGTCCCCGGCGATGCCCGCACCGCGAGCGACCGCGGCCGATGGTGCCGTCATCTCGGTGGTGGGGGCAAAGCGGCGTTTCGGCGACTTCTACGCGGTCAAAGGGGTCAGCTTCGAAGTCCGCCAGGGGGAGGTGTTCGGGCTTCTGGGGGCGAATGGTGCCGGCAAGACCACGACCTTCCGCATGCTGTGCGGCCTGCTGCCCGCCTCCGAAGGTCACCTCCAGGTCGCCGGTCACGACCTGCGACACGCCGCGGCGCGGGCACGCGGGCGCATCGGCTACATGGCCCAGCGCTTCTCTCTGTACGTGAACCTGACCGTGGAGCAGAACCTGGGCTTCTTCGCCAGCGCCTACGGTCTGCGCCGCAGCGCCCGCCGCGAGCGTATCCGATGGGCGCTCGACGGGTTCGATCTGGCGGCCTACGCCGACACGGCGAGCGGCGACCTGCCGCTGGGATACAAACAGCGCCTGGCCATGGCCGCCGCCCTGATGCACGAGCCGGACATCCTGTTCCTGGACGAGCCCACCTCGGGGGTGGACCCGCTGGCCCGGCGGGAGTTCTGGCACCGCATCAATCTGCTGGCGGAACAGGGGGTGACGGTGCTGGTGACCACGCACTTCATGGACGAGGCCAACTATTGCGACCGGCTGCTGATCATGGCCGACGGAGAGACCCTGGCCCACGGGACCCCGGCGGAGATGAAGGCCCGTTTCCGCGGCCCGGATCTGCCCGATCCCACGATGGAGGACGCCTTCATCGGCCTCATGGAGCAGCAGCCATGAGCCCGGCGCGGGGAGGCGCCGCTGTGCGGCTGCGGGGTATGGTGCGCAAGGAGAGCCTGCAGATCCTGCGCGACCCGTCGAGCATTGCCATCGCATTCGTCATGCCCGTGGTGCTGCTCCTGCTCTTCGGCTACGGCGTGTCCCTTGACGCCAAGCACGTCCCGCTGGCCTTCGTCATTGAGCAGCCTGATGCCGCGAGCGCGAGCTTCGCTGCCGCCTTCCACCAGTCCGAGTACTTCAGCCCGCGGCGCTTCGGCAGCATTCAGGAGGCCGAGCAGGCCCTGGCCGAGCACATGGTGGACGGGATCGTCTGGCTGCGCAGCGACTTCGGGCGGCGCCTCTTCACCAGCGGCGGCGCGCCCGTGGGAGTGATCCTGAACGGCGTGGACGCCAACCAGGCGCGCATCACCGCGGGCTATGTCCAGGGCGCCTGGCAGAGTTGGCTCCAGTCCTACGCCGCTGCCCAGGGGCAGGAGCTCAGGTTGCCGGTTTCGGCGGAGCAGCGGGTCTGGTTCAACCCGGCACTGCGCAGCCGCAATTTTCTGGTGCCCGGCCTGGTGGCGGTGATCATGACCTTGATCGGGGCGCTGCTCACCGCCCTGGTGGTAGCCCGGGAGTGGGAACGGGGGACCATGGAGGCCCTGATGGTCACCCCCATCCGCATCCGCGAGATCCTGCTCGGAAAGCTGCTGCCGTATTTCGTCCTCGGCATGGGCGGCATGCTGCTCAGCGTCGCCATGGCGATCTGGCAGTTCGAGGTGCCGCTGCGCGGCTCCTTCTGGCTGCTGCTGGCGTCCTCCGCAATCTTCATGCTGGTGGCCCTCGCGATGGGGCTTCTCATCTCCACGGTGGCGCGCAATCAGTTCGTGGCGGGTCAGATCGCCATCCTCATCACCTTCCTGCCCGCCTTCATCCTGTCGGGCTTCATCTTCGACATCGGCTCCATGCCGGGACCGATCCAGGTCATCACCCATGTGGTCCCGGCGCGCTACTTCGTGGCCATCCTCCAGACCCTTTTCCTGGCTGGGGACGTCTGGCCTGTGGTGCTGGCCAACGCCGCCGCCCTGCTGTTGATGATGCTGATCTTCTTCATGATCCTGCGGCGCAAGGCGCGCAAGGACCTGGAGCCGTGATCACCCTCTCTAACATCCTGGCGCTGGCGATCAAGGAGCTGCTCGCCCTGCTGCGCGACCCGCGCAGCCGCTTCGTGCTCGTTGGCCCGCCCATCGCCCAGCTCCTGGTGTTTGGCTTTGCGGCCACCTACGACCTCAACCAGGCCCCGATGGCCGTCTACGACGAGGATGGAGGCGGCCCCGCCCGAGAGCTGATCGCCCGCTTCGAGGGGTCGCGGAATTTCCACCTCGTCCGGAGCATCGACCACGAGGGCCAGATATCACCCCTGATCGACAACCGAGAGGCCCTGCTGGTCCTGCACCTCGGACCACGGTTCAGTGCCGACCTACAGCGTGGAAAGAGCGGGCAGGCGCAGGTGATCCTCGACGGGCGCAACTCCAACACCGCCATGATCGCGCTCAACTACGTCCGCACCATCCTCATGGACTTCAACCGGGACTGGGCGACTCGCCACGGTCAAGCGGAACTGCCGGTGCAGCTTAAGATCCACCCCTGGTACAACGCCAACCTGGAGTCGCGCTGGTTCATCGTGCCCGGCATCGTGGGCCTGCTCACCCTGGTGGTGACGCTGATCGTGACCGCCCTCTCGGTGGCGAGGGAACGGGAGGCAGGGACCTTCGACCAGCTGCTGGTCACGCCCCTGCGGCCAGTCGAGATCCTGATCGGCAAATCGCTCCCCGGAATACTGGTCGGGCTGCTGCAGGGCAGCCTCATCATCCTCATCGCCGTACATGGTTTCGGCATTCCGCTGCGCGGCCCGGTCGGGGCCCTGTATCTCGGGATGGCCCTGTTCCTGCTCTCCGCCGTCGGCGTGGGTCTGATGATCTCCTCCCTCGCCGTTACCCAGCAGCAGGGGCTGCTTGGCGCTTTCCTGTTCCTGGTGCCCGCCGTCATACTTTCGGGGTTCGCCACCCCCATCGACAACATGCCGCCGGCTGTGCAGCTGATCACTTATCTCGACCCGCTGCGGTATTTCCTCATCGTACTCCGGGGCGTCTTCCTCGAAGGCGATTCCTACGCCCTGCTGTTCGATCAGTACTGGCCCATGGCACTCATCGGCTTGACCAGCCTTGCGGCTGCGGGATGGTTGTTCCGCCACCGCATGTATTGACGTCTGCCAACGCACCGAAAGAATCGCCACGCGCCGAGCGCACCGACTCCGATGGCAGTGAACGCGCGATTTACATGGCTCGCTCGGAATCGCGTGCAGGCAACATTCAGGGGTTGGCTTCTGGCAGCTTTCTTGCTCCGGCTGAAGCGTATATGAGAACTGCACCGCGGAGACCAATAGTGGTCCATAGAGCTGCAAGCATACGCCCGCTGCGATGGAGCCCACGGCCGCAATTTCGGAGAGATCGAAGAAGTGTCCCAGCAGGATGATTAGCCTCGCACTGATGAGAAGACCTAAAGCTTCTTGAAGAAATTGCTATGGTAAACAACACGTCGGACTGCCGGCCGTTCGCGGCGCCTCTGCCGCCGCCCCGGTCAATCGGGCCGTCCCGATCGGGTAGACCCCATCGAACGAGGGACTTGGCTACTCTGCGCAGTCGCGTATCATGCGAGGCCCGCCGTTCGTCGACAGACGCCCCTCTTCCTCCGAACCGGATTTTCCGTGAGAAAGCCTCGCAAGACCGGCAGCCAGGCCAAGGCCCAGACCCAGGATCCGGATCGTCTGCAGGCCTTGGCCGAGGGCCATGCCGCCGCGGGCCGCTATCGGGAGGCGGTCGCGGCATTCAAAGATCTGCTGCGGGTCGACGATCGGCCCGAGTGGCGGGCGGCCCTGGCGGCGGCCTATGCAGGGCGGGCCCGGAAGCTGGCAGCCAAGGGGATGCCCAAGGAGGCCCTGACCGTCTGGGAGAACCGTGCCCAGCTGGCACCGGATCTGCCGCCGGAGCCCGATCACTATGCCCTCCTGCTGCGGTTGGGGCGGGTGCAGGCGGTTGCGGATCTGTACCTCCGCTGGGTCGATCGGCTGGACGCCGCGAGCCTGGCGTCCCTGCGCTCCCATCTTGCCTCTCACCATCTGGGGGGCGAGGCGGCGGTCACCGCCGCCCTGCCCGCTGACGACCCCATTCTCGTCCAGGGCCCGATTGCCTCTCGGGCCCTGGATGCCTACTGCCAGGGGGATGACGAGACCCTGCGCGGGGCCCTGGCGGCCATCCCCTTCCGCTCGCCGTATCGGGATCTGGCCCAGATCCTCAAGGCAATGCAACGGTATCCGGATGCAGCGGAAGAGATCGCCACGTCGCTCGCCCGGGTACGCGACGAGTCTGGATTCGCCACCCTGCGACACGCCTGCGAGCTGGCCGTGGAGGCGCTCTGGACGGCGACCGAGGCCCTTCCCGAGCGGCTCGTCGCCGCGGATGAGACGACCCGCCGCTTCGCCCTGACCTTGGCCGGCTGGGGCGAGGAGCGCCAGACCCTATGGGGGGAGGTCCGTCGGACCCACGAACCGGGCTCCCAGGCCCTGCTACGGATGCTGCACCGTCACCGCGCCCGCTTGGGCGAGGACTGGGCGCGGCGCCAGGCCCTGCGCCTACTGGTTCCCGGCTTCCCCAAGAGCGCGGGCTGGATCACCCAGGGGGGCGCGCGACGGCTCTCGGAGGAAGAGCGTCTGCTGGTGTCCGCTTGGCGCGCCGAGCATGGCGCTGATCCCTGGGAGGAGCTCCGGGCCTGGAAGGCCTACTACCATCGACTGCTCGCCGCGGGCAGGCCGGAGCCCGGCAGCGACGGGGCCTTGAGCCTTGCCTTGATCCTGCGTCGCGTCGAGAGCCATCTGGGCATCCTCGCCGAGGTAACGCCCTCCGGGGATCCGATGAGTCCGGCGGAGGCCCTGGCCGAGGCGGTGGAGCTCAGTCTCACCCACGACCCGGACGACCGGGACGGCTATGAGCTTCTGGTCCGCTATTACCTACGTGGCAGGGACCTCAAGTCCGCCCGACCCATTCTGGACCGGGGTCTCGCGCGCTTCCCCTCGGATGCGGGGCTCCTCACCGCCGCCCTGGACCTGGCCCTGGCGGCCAATTCCTTCAAGAAGGCGACGCGCTATGCCCGCGAGATCCTGGCGATCGATCCCATCAACACCGGCGCCCGGGAGCGGCTGGTCAGGGCGCACCTGGCCCACGCCCGCAAGCAGATCCGCGCCGGGCGGCCGGACCTGGCGCGCAAGGAGCTGACCCAGGCCGCGGAGTGGGAGCCAAAGACCGGCCAGGGCGGGCCCCTGAGCGAACGGCGGGAGCTCCTGGGGGCCCTCCTCGATCTGACCCAGGACGCCCAGCGGGGCCGAGCGGTCCTGGGGGATCAGGTCAGTGCCCTCGGCGGGGGGATCTCCGCCGCCCTCGCCCTGGCCGCGGAATGCGAGGCCGCCGGTCGCCCGGTGGCGAGCATGCTCAAGATCGCGGGTCTGTCCAGGATCCCTGTCCCCAACCAGGCGGAGCTGAGCGCCTTTCTGGCTCGGCTGCGTGCCCACCTCGACGAGGGCGAGCGCCTCACGCCCCAGATCCGCCACTTGATCGAGAAGCCACTGAGCCTCGCCGCACGCTGGCCGCTACCCCAGTCGGAGTGCGAGGGGGCCTGCGAGACCCTGCGCCGGGCCGGGCTGCCCCGAGCCCGAAAGGCGTTCGCCGAAGCCGCCCTGAAGCGCCGGCCGGGGACTCCGGTCTTCGTGCTTCACGCCTTCGAGGCCCGCCAGGACGCTGGCTCGCGCTACCCCAGCCACGCGGACCTCGATCGGCTCGACGCGGCCGCCGAGCGCGCCCGGGAGATGGGCGACCACCGGACCGCCCATCGCATCAGCGAGATCCTGATGTCCTTTGGCCCATTTGACCTGCCACCGCCGGTGCGGGAGTGGGCCCCGGAGGTCCCCTTCGACGAGGAGGACGCGGATGTGGACCTGGGCCAGGCCGGCATCGACCCGGAGCAGGCCCTGCGGCTCTTCATCGATCTCATGGGGGTGGACCGGCTGCTGGACATGATGGGGCTCAGTGGCAAGGACCGTAAGCAGTTCAAGGCTCTGGAGCGCCGGGAGGGACGCGCGGCGGTGATCGACGTCCTCATGGACCTCATGCGCGAGAACCTGCCGGACTTTGCGAACGGTCCCTTGCCCAACCTGTCGGGCGATCCCCTGCCCCGACCCTTGCCCGCGCCGAAGGCGCCGACCAACGGCAACCCTCGGACAACCCCCATCCCGCCCACACCCGGGCGCACCCGGGTTGAGCGCCCCGGCGCCGGTTCCCGTGGTGGCGGGGGGACAGGTTCCGGCAAGGGCGGCGGCAAGGAACCCGGACCCGATGATCCGCCCGCCGAGGGGCCCGACCAGCTCGAGCTGTTCTGATCGACCCTGGCCAGCCTGACCCGGAGATGCATGATCATGAGTGACCCCTATGTGATCCTGGGGCTGGAACCGGAGGCGGACGACGAGGCCGTGCGCGGCGCCTATCTCGCGGCGGTGGCCGTCTGCCCGCCGGAGCGCGACCCCCAGCGCTTCGAGTCCCTGCGCGCCGCCTACGAGACCCTGCGTACCCGCCGTGCCCGGCTGGCCCAGGCCCTGTTTGATCAGAGCCCCCCGACGCTCTCGGACATACTCGACAAGGCGGAGCCCGTGGGAGCGCCGCGGCGTCCCGCAAGGCGGCTCGTTAACACCCTGCTGCGCGGGGGCGACTGATGGACCCAGCCACCCGAGAGCAACTGCTGACCCGTTTCGCCGCCTACCTGGACGCCGTTGCCGAGCCCGCCCCGGAGGAGCCTGGCGACCGGGATCAGGCGGCGGTTTCTGCCGAGTCCCAGGCACGCGCACCCGATCTCTTCACCCTGCTCGCGGAGCTGGCGACCCTCAAGAACGAGGTGAAGATCGAGTCCCGCCAGGTGAAGGGTGCCCTGGACCAGTTTCGTGATGCCTTCGACCTGGCACGCCAGGCCCATGCCCGCCTCGAGGCGACCGAGGCCCAGCGCCTGGAGGCCGAGCGGCGCAACCAGCAGGCGGCCGAGCGCGACCTGCTACTGGAGCTCCTCGAGCTACGGGACCGCCTGCAGGGGGGCTGGGACCAGGCGCGCCGCTACAGGCCCAGTTGGCTGGCCCGCCGCGGCAAGGCGGACGCCTTCGTGGCCGGCATGGTGGAGGGGATGGCCATGAACCTCCAGCGCCTGGACGACACCTTGGCACGTCGCGGGGTCCGGCCCTTGCGGGTTCTGGGCCTGCGCTTCGACCCTCAGACGATGCACGCCGCCGAGCCCGGCCAGGATCCCGCCCAGGCCGACGGCCTGGTGCTCGCCGAGGTGCGCCGCGGCTTCGTCCAGGGCGAGCGGCTTCTGCGGCCGGCCGAGGTCGTGGTCAACCGCCTGTCCCCACCCGCGCCCTAGGCGCCCGCATCGGACCCTGTGAGCCCCCTTCCGGCCCTTGGCCTTCTTAGGATTGATTCAAATACACCTGAAACGTCTGTGCTGGTTGGGCCTCGTCCCCTCGGCCCAACCTACTCGTTCACTTCTCAACCTGACGACCTGAACCATGAACGACCTGATCATCGGCATCGACCTCGGCACCACCAACTCGGAGGTGGCCGTGGTCCAGGACGGGCGCACCCGGGTCATCGAGGTGGACGGATCCAAGCTCCTGCCCTCGGTGGTGGGTCTGGCTGACGACGGCGCCCTGCTGGTGGGCCAGGCCGCCCGCAACCAGGTCGCTCTCTATCCGGAGCGCACCATCCGATCCATCAAGCGGCGCATGGGCGAGGACATCAAGGTGCCCATGGGACCGGAGTCCTACACCCCCCAGGAGATCTCGGCCCTGATCCTGAAACGCCTCAAGCGCGCGGCGGAGCAGGAGCTGGGCCAACCGATCGACAAGGCGGTGATCACGGTCCCCGCCTATTTCTCCGACGCCCAGCGTCAGGCGACCCGCGATGCCGGCGGGCTGGCGGGGTTGGAGGTGGTGCGCATCATCAACGAGCCCACCGCCGCCGCCCTGGCCTACGAGGTAGACCACCCCCAGGGCAAGACCATCCTGGTTTATGACCTCGGCGGCGGCACCTTCGACGTCTCCGTGGTGCGTGTCGCCCGGGACGTGACCGAGGTCCTCTCCAGCCACGGCAACAATCACCTGGGCGGCGACGACTTCGACGCCCGCATCGTCGATCACGTCATCGCGCACCTTCGGTCCCAGGGCCAGGACCCGAGCGAGAACCGCACCGCCATGGCGCGCCTCACCCGCGCGGCGGAGGCGGCGAAGATCGCACTCTCCGACGCCCCCTTCGCCCTGATCCAGGAGGAATACCTGCTGGAGCACGCGGGGGCGCCGGTCAATCTGTCCCTGGAGCTCTCCCGGGAGGAGTACGAGGCGATGATCGCCCCGTACATCGGCGAGACCCTGGAGGCCGTCCATATC
>Ga0316577_10000547_pt1 | contig 15248 bp, 14 predicted proteins | sample S5NA_FD_203073 | JGI IMG/M metagenome (GOLD analysis project Ga0316577, IMG submission 203073) | Rhizosphere microbial communities from salt marsh grasses in Alabama, United States - S5-7_050615r2r1 | ecosystem: Host-associated > Plants > Roots > Rhizosphere | place: USA: Alabama | collected... | reverse complement strand
GGTCACCCGGCTCATCAGGTCGCCCACCCGGTGGCGGTCGTGGTAGGCCATCGACAGAGTCTGGAGTTGGGCGAACAGCTCGGCGCGCACGTCGGCGATGAGGCGCTGGCCGACGCCGACCATGAGGACGCCGTGGACCACCGAGGCCAGGCCGCCAACGAGATAGACGGCCAGCATGGCCAGCACCATACGCACCAGACCAGGCAGGTCGTCGCCGGCGATGACGCCGTCGATGGCCTGGCCCAGCAGAATGGGGCCGGCCAGGCTGGCGGCGGTGCTGACCAGGACCAACAGGGCCACGACGACCAGCCGCGCCCGGTAGGGCCGGGCATAGGCCAGCAGGCGATTGACCGCGCCCCGCGCATCGTGGGCGGTCTCGCCGGTGCGGCCGCCGGGGCCACCAAAGCCCAGCCGCGGCTGAGGGGTGTCCTTGTCCCGGCTCACACCGCCACCCCCTGCCCGTCACCCATCTGCGAGCGATAGATCTCTTGGTAGATGGCGCTGGTCCGCAGCAGCTCGTGGTGGGTGCCCCGGGCGGCGATGCGGCCCCGGTCCAGCACCAGGATCTGGTCGGCCGTCAGCACGCTGCTGACGCGCTGGGCGATGAGGAACGTGGTGCAGCCGGCCAGGGCCTGCTCCAGCGCTGCCTGGATGCGAGACTCGGTCTCGACGTCGACGGCGCTGGTGCTGTCGTCGAGGATGAGGATGCCGGGCTCGATGAGCAGGGCGCGGGCGATGGCCATGCGCTGTTTCTGCCCGCCCGACAGGTTGGCGCCGCGCTCCTCCACGGCGGCATCGTAGCCGCCGGGCATGGCCACGATGAAATCGTGGGCCTGGGCGGCCTGGGCCGCGGCCACCACCACCTCCAGGGGCGCATCGGGACGGCCGTAGGCAATGTTCTCGCGGATGGTGCCGCTAAAGAGCGTGGTCTGCTGCAGGACGACGCCGATGCGTCTGCGCAGCGCCTCGGGGTCCCAATCGCGCACGTCGACGCCGTCGACACAGACCGCGCCGGCGTCGGCGTCGTAAAAGCGGGGGATGAGGCTGACCAGCGTGCTCTTGCCCGAGCCGGTAGCCCCCAGCAGGGCCACCCGCTGGCCGGGCTCGACGCGCAGGCTGATGCCGTCGAGGACGTCGCGGCCGCCGCGCGAGTCTGCCTCGGCGCCGTCCCGGGGGGCGGCCGCGTAGTGAAAGTGGACGCCCTCAAAGGCAACCTCGCCGCGCAGCGCCGGGGCGCGGTGGGGCCGAGGGGAAACCTGGACGGTGGGCCGCATGTCCAGGACCTCCCAGTAGCGCCCCGCCGAGGCCTCGGCCCGCGAGATCATGGTCAGGATGTTGCCCAGCATCATCAGAGGCGACATGCCGATCATGAGATAGTTGTTAAAGGCCACCAACTCGCCCAGGGTCAGGCGCCCGCCCATGACGTCGCGGCCGCCGAACCAGACCACGGCCACGATGCCCAGGTTGGTGAGCAGGGTCAGGGCCGGCAGGGCCACGGCCAGCAGGCGGCCGACCTTGATGTTCTGCTCCGTGTAGCCATCGTTGTGCCGGCAGAAGCGGTCGATCTCAAAGCACTCGCGGACAAAGGCCTTGACGACGCGCATGCCGGCCAGATTTTCCTGCACGGCGGTGTTCAGGGCCGAGAGGCGCTCCTGGACGACGACGAACAGGGGCCGGGCCAGCGTCATGAGGCCCCAGATGAGAGCGGCGGCCAGGGGCAGGACGACGAGGGTCAGCAGCGCCAGCCGGGCGTCGATGACGAACATCATGATCACGCTGCCCAGGAGCATGAGCAGGGCGCGCAACAGCAGCGACAGGCCGTTGCTGAGAAAGCCGCGCACCAGGTCGACGTCGCTGGATAGGCGGGTCATGAGCTGGCCGGTCTGGAGACGGTCCAGGTTGGCGAAGGAAAAGGCCTGGATGTGGGCAAACAGCCGATTGCGCATGTCGTAGGCCAGGCCCTGGGCCAGCAGGGCGCGAAAGACACCCTGGCCCAGAGTGGCCAGGGCGCCGGTGAGGGCCGTGACCAGCATGATGGCCGACCCGCGCCAGATGGCGGCCATGTCGCCGGGAGTGATGCCCTGGTCGATGATATAGTTCAGGGCACGGGGCACGACCAGCTCCATGACCACGGGCAAGATGACGGTGATGACCAGGCCCAGGGCCACCCAGCGGTAGGGCCGCACGAAGGGCAGGATGCGTTTCAGGGCGCTCATTCGCCGTCCGAAACCTCCATGTCGTGCCTCGGTGTTCTTCGTGTCGCCGTGGTCAGGCCCCAGGACCCGCTCCAGGCTCGCCTAGTCAGGGATGACGATCTTGTCGGCGTCTTCCGGCGGCAGCGGGTAGCGCATGTCGAGCTTTTCCAGAGCCTCGACGATGATCTGCGAGATGGCCAGGTTGCGGTACCACTTGTGGTTAGCGGGAATGACGAACCACGGCGCCCAGGGGGTGCTGCAGCGGCTCAGCGCCTCCTCGTAGGCCAGGACATAGTCGTCCCAGCGCTCGCGCTTCTTCAGGTCGCCCCCGGAGAACTTCCAGCACTTGGTCGGGTCCTGCAGGCGGTCCTCGAACCGCTCCTTCTGCTCGTCGCGCGAGATGTGCAGAAAGAATTTCAGGATCGTCGTGCCGGCGTCGGCCAGGAGCTTTTCAAAGTGGTTGATCTGCTCGTAGCGCTGGCGCCAGACGGCCTCGGGGGCCAGCTCCTCGACGCGCACCACCAGGACATCCTCGTAGTGGGAGCGGTTGAAAATGCCGATCTGGCCGCGGCGCGGCACGGCCTTGTGCACCCGCCACAAAAAGTCGTGGTCCAGCTCCTCCTCGGTGGGCACTTTGAAGCTGGTCACCCGGCAGCCCTGCGGATTGACGCCACGAAAGACGTGCTTGATGGTGCCATCCTTGCCACCGGCGTCGGTCGCTTGCAGGACGATGAGCAGGCTGTGCTTGCCCTCGGCCCACAGGACCTCCTGCAGGTCCTGGAGGCGGTCGACGTAGGCCTTGCGCTTGGCCTTGGTCGAAGCCTTGTCGGCGTATGCGCCGGTGAAATCCGGGGCATGGTCGGCCAGGCGAACCTGGCTGCCGGGTGTGACGAGGAACTGCTCGATCATGCGTTCACCTCCCTGTGTGCTTGGGTGTAGGTCTTGACATCACCGCCGAAGCGGTCGCTACGAACGGTACTGGCCGTCGTCTATTATACGCGAGACAGGGGTTTTGTGCAAGAGGCGACGGCCAGTCCAGCATCGCTCGCGCCACGAGCCGCAAGTGGCGCGTTCGGGGCGGTTCGGGTATAATGGGCGTCGGGCATGTGACACGGAAGGGGGGGGCAGATGATCGCGGATCGATATATCGTCAACGTCGAAGGGTTGGTGCTGCGGGAGGGGCGCTACCTGATGGCCACCCGCAGCCCGGACGAGGATCACGCGCCGGGCGGGCTGGCGCCGCCGGGCGGCAAGGTGGAGGGGGCCGGCGCCGCCGACGACATCCTGGAGGACACGCTGCGGCGCGAGATCCGCGAAGAGGTGGGCCTGGAGGTCCACGACGAGATGGTCTACCTGGAATCCAAGTCGTTCGTGACCGACGACGGCGACCCCGTGGTCGACGTCGTCTTTCTCTGCCGCTACCGGTCGGGCACCGCCGCCGCACTGGACCCGGCCGAGCTGATCGCGGTGCGGTGGATGACGGCTGACGAGATGCGGGCCGACGCCCAGGTTCCGCCCTGGACGCGGCGAAGCCTGGAGCTGGCCGAGCGGGCGCGCCGGGCCCGGGGCTGGTAGGAGGGCGCCATGAAGTGGCGGCCGGGCCTGGCCCGCCTTCTGCGGCTGGCCGTCTACCTGGTGATCATGGCCGTGGGCGTGGTCCTGTCTTTTTTTGTGCTGCCGGCCACGGTCCGCTACCGGGTGACGGAGCGCTACCTGCTGGACGCCGGCCGGCCCGAGGTACCGGTCCGCCTGGGGGTGCTGGTGCCCAAGACCGGCCCGTACCAGAGCGTCAGCCGGGTGGGGATCACGTGGGATGGCTTTGCCAGCCAGGAGCCGCGGGACGAGGTGGATCTGGTCCGCCTGGACGGCGTGACGCCCGAGGGCGGCCGCCTGCTGGCCACCCTCGAGTACGACGTCACCCTCTGGCAGGGGCCGGCCCGCTGGCAGGCGCCGGTGGAGGCCTGGCAACTGGCGCCCCAGGACGAGATCGAGTCGGACAATCCGCTGCTGGCCGGCCAGGCGGCGCGGCTAACGGGCGCCCCCTCACGCGAGGGAGCCTATGCCATCTATCGTTTTACGGCCGGCCACCTGGACTGGCCCTCGGGCAGCCGCCCGGGCGATGACCAGTCGGCCGTGGCCGCCTACCAGAGCGGCGTGGGTGCCTGCGGCGAGTCTGCCAACCTGATGACGGCCCTCTGCCGGGCGGCGGACATCCCGGCCAGATCGATCACGGGGCTGGCCCTTCCCCCGACGCCGCCGCTGCTGTCCCGCAAGGCCACCTGGTCGCACCCGGCCGGCTCGCACGCCTGGGTCGAGGTCTATACCGGGCAAGCGTGGGAGCTGGCCGATCCCAGCTGGGCCTCGCGGCTGCCCTTCGACCGGTTGTGGTTCGGACGCAACGACGGCATGCACCTGTCGTACGGCGAGCGCGCGGCCCACGCCCGCCTGCTGCGAGAGGTGCAGGACTGGGCCGAGGCGGGCAGCGAACTGGTGGCGGCCATGTCGGCGCCACTGCGCTTTGTGGCCTCAGCCCAGGTCGAGGGCGTGACTGTTGAGCCCTCGGTGACCGTGCGCAAAGGCTGGGATGGGCGCTGGATGACGATGCTGGGCTGGCTTGCGGGCTCGGTGCTGGTCTTTTCCTGGATTGAGCGGCGCCTGCGTCGAAGCGTGTAGGGCAAATTGGCAATTTGCCCTACCCACCGCATCACATCATCCCGGCTCAGGCCCGGCACGCGTGGCCCAATCCACGGGGATAGGGTCGCCCAGCACCGGCACGGGGCGCAGCAGGTAGAGGTCCAGCCAGGCGCGGGCCGTGGCCGCCAATTCGCGCACCTCGTACCAGGGCGAGCGCAGATATTGGTGGCGGTCGGCCACCACCCCGACGGAGTCGATGCCCAGTTGCCGGCAGGTGAACAGCGCCCGCGGCAGGTGAAAACGCTGCGTCACCAGCACCGCCCGCTCCACGCCGAAAATCTCGCCCGCTCGGTAGCAGCTGTCGTAGGTGCGCCGCCCGGCATAGTCGAGGACCAGGTCGGCGTCGGGCACGCCGCGGGCGCGGGCGTAGGCAGCCATGGCCGCCGGCTCGTTATAGTCGGCGAAGCGGTTGTCGCCCGTCAGCAGCAGCTTGTTCACGGTGCCGGCCTCGTACAGGTCGATGGCCGTCTCCATGCGGTCGGCCAGGGCGTCGCTCAGCCGGCCACCGGGCCACACGCCGGCGCCAAAGACGATAGCCACCGGCCGGACCGGCACCTCGCCGGGCGTGGTATAGGTCCGGCCACGGGCCTGGCGGGCTACCCAGGCCCGCAAGGCCAGGGGCCCGGCCGGAACGAGGGCGGCCAGCAGCACCAGGGCCAGCAGTAGAGCCACGATCCTTCTCCGCCCTGGCGTCACGCGCCGCCGTCCCCGGCCCGGGCCAGCGCCTCCTGCTGCAGAGCCAGCAGCCGCTCGATGCCCTCGGCCGCCAGGTCGAGCACGGCGTCCAACTGGGCGCGATCGTAGGCAGCCCCCTCGGCCGTGCCCTGGACCTCCACCAGATGGCCGTCGCCCGTCATGGCCAGGTTAAAGTCGGCGCTGGCGCTCGAATCCTCCTCATAGTCGAGGTCCAGCAGCAGGCGGCCGTCCACCAGGCCCAGACTGACGGCAGCCACAGGGGTGACCAGCACCCCGGCGGGCACCAGGTCGCGGGCGACCAGGTCGCGCAGGGCCAGCGCCAGGGCCACATAGCCGCCGGTAATGGAGGCGGTGCGGGTGCCGCCGTCGGCCTGCAACACGTCACAGTCGACGATGACCTGGCGCTCGCCCAGCAGATCGAGGTCGACGGCCAGGCGCAGGCAGCGGCCGATGAGGCGCTGGATCTCGTGGGTGCGGCCGCGCAGGCCCATGCGCTCGCGGCGGGTGCGCCGCTGGGTGGAGCGCGGTAGCAGGGCGTATTCGGCCGTAACCCAGCCGGCACCGCTGCCCTGGCGCCAGGCGGGCACGGTGGGCTCCACGGTGGCGTTGCACAGCACGCGCGTGCCGCCGAACTCGACGAGCACCGAACCCTCGGCGTATTCGACAAAGCCGGGCGTCAGGCGCACCGGCCGCAGTTCGTTCCAGGCCCGTCCATCATGTCGCATCAGTAGCCTCCCTTCTGGAGCAGGGTCCAGCCGGATTATACCACTTTCGGGGCCGATTGTCACCCCGGCGAACAGCAAACACAACGCCAGCACAGCCCTCCCTGGAGAGGGCGCGAGGCGGCGCATGCAAAAGTTGTCACGGCGCGGGCTGGCGAGTTGCAATTAATCACCTTTCCATGTATAATAAGCCATCCCATCGAAGGGATTGGGGAATTGTGAGCAATCTAGACACGCGGCGGATCACCACAGAGGAGCGGCCGGCTGCCCTACAGCCCGAGGGCACCCTGCCCAGCAATACAGTCCTACAGGAGCGCTACCAGGTTCTCAACGTGCACGGCGTGGGAGGCATGGGGGCGGTCTATCGCGCCCGCGATCTGCGCTTCAGCGGCGTGAACAAGATCGTGGCCGTCAAAGAAATGAACAACTCGACTCCCGACCCCCGCCTGCGGCGGATCAGTATCCAGAATTTCGAGCGGGAGGCCAACATCCTGGCCAGCATGTCGCACCCGGCCATCCCCAAGATCTTTGACTATTTCAGCGAGGGGCAGCGGAGCTACCTGATCCTGGAGTTCATCGAGGGCAAAACGCTGGAGGACATGCTGGAAGAAGAGCGCCGGCCCTTTGACACTGAGCAGATAGTGGACTGGGGCATCCAGATCTGCGACGTGCTGGCCTACCTGCACAGCAACGAGCCGCCAGTGATCTTTCGCGACGTAAAGCCGGGCAACCTGATGTTGCGCTACGACGGCCGGATCATGGTCATCGACTTTGGCATCGCCAAGGTATTCGAGCATGGCCAGCGTGGAACCATGATCGGCACCGAGGGGTATTCGCCCCCTGAGCAGTACCGCGGCGTGGCCGAGCCGCGGGGCGACATCTATGCCCTGGCGGCTACGATGCACCACCTGCTGACCAACCGCGACCCGCGGCTGGAGCCGCCCTTTACCTTCCACGAGCGCCCCATCCGGCTCTTTAACCCTGCCGTCCCCGAAGTCCTCGACACGATCCTATCCAAGGCGCTGTCGTACGACGTGCAAGAACGTTATGCTTCGGCTCCCGACTTTGCCGTCGCCCTGAGCAATGCCCTGCCCCGCGGCCGGCGGGGCGTCACCAGGCCGGGGACGGCGGCATTCGCCCCGCCGCAGGACGTGGCCCCGGTGTGGAAGTTCCGATGCGAGGATGAGGTGCGCTCCTCGCCGCGGGTGGCCGACGGCGTGCTCTATGTCGGGAGTTATGACAATAACTTGTACGCCCTGAACGCCGAGGATGGTTCCTTTGTCTGGAAGTTTCCTACCGAGGGTGGGGTGGTTTCCACACCCTGCGTGCACCAAGACACCGTCCTGGTCGGCTCGGAGGATACCAAGCTGTACGCCATCTCGCGGCGGCTAGGGGACCAGATGTGGTCCTTTGCCACGGGCGAGCGGATTCGCTCCTCGCCGCAGGTTGAGTACGGCCACTGTTTCTGCGGCTCGGACGACGGCCGCCTGTACGCCCTGAACGCGCTGTCGGGGCGGATGGTGTGGACCTTTGAGTCGGGGGGACCGATCCGCTCCACGCCCCTGGTGTCCGGGGACATGATCTTTTTAGGCTCGGACGACGGCTACATCTATGCCGTGGACATGGGCACGGGGGCGCTGAAGTGGAAGCAGAATACGCATCGGCGCGTGACTTCGTCGCCGACGCTAGGCGAGGACCTGCTCTTTGTGGGCTCGGCCGACGGCCACCTGTACGCCCTCAACCCGGGCTCGGGCTGGCCCGTGTGGCGCTTTCGCACGCGCGGCTATGTATTTTCCTCGCCAGCGGTAGCCGATGGCACGGTGTACGTCGGCTCGGCCGACGGCCACCTGTACGCCGTGGAGGCGTCCAGCGGGCGCCAGCGGTGGAAATATGACACCGGCGCGCCGGTCACCTCCTCACCATCGTTGAGCCACGACATCGTCTATATCGGCTCCAACGACGGGTCAATCCACGCCGTCGAGATGAAGAACGGCCAGCGGGCCTGGTCCTACACGACCCAGGGGCCGGTCCCGTCGTCGCCATTCTTTTTCGAGGGCACCGTGTACGTAGGGTCTACCGACCACTACGTCTATGCCCTACCCGGCTGACATGGACGCCCGACAAGACAGCTATCCCTGGCAGGTCGGCCTGGCATCGCATCCAGGCCGTGTCCGTGAGCGCAATGAGGACGCCAGCCTGGCCCTGCACTTTGTTTCGGTGCAGCAGGATGAGCCGCCCTTTCCGTTGGGCCTGTTTGTCGTAGCCGACGGCATGGGTGGGCATTTGCAGGGCCAGCGGGCCAGCGCCCTGGCCTGCCAGCTGGCTGCCGGCTATGTGCTACAGCACATCCTGATGCCATTGTTGAGCGAGGAGGGAGAGGAATCAGAGCGGGCGCCCATCAACGAGGTCCTGGAGTCGGCCGTCAGCGTCGCCCACGAAGTGGTGGCCCGCCGCCTGCCGGACGCGGGCACGACACTGACCATGGCCCTGGTGCTGGGCAGTGGGGTATATATCGCCCACGTGGGCGACAGCCGCGCCTACCTGGGCAAGGGTGGCAGGCTCGAACGCCTGACGCAGGATCATTCCATGGCCGCCCGCCTGCAAGAGATGGGGCAGGCAGCCCCCGAAAAGCTCGATTCGCAGCGCAACATCCTCTATCGCGCCCTGGGCCAGGGGCCGCGGATCGAGCCCGATATTGCGTATCGCGGACTGGAGGAGGGGGAGTACCTCCTGTTGTGTTGTGATGGGCTGTGGGGACCGGTGCCCGACGAGGAGATGACTGCCATTGTCAACGCCGCCGCCACGCCCAACGCCGCCTGCCAGGCGCTGGTGGCCCGCGCCCTGGAGGCGGGAGGAGAGGACAATATCTCGGTTATTATCGCCGCCCGGGGCTGGCCCAGATGTGAATGATGGAGTTTGAGAGCGATTATTACGCCGTGCTCGGCATTGAGGCCGACGCCGACGAAAAGGAAATCAAGCGCGCCTATCGGCACCTGGCGCGGCGCTTTCACCCCGACCTGAGCGACGACGACGACGCCGCCCATCGCTTTCGCGAGATCCAGGAGGCGTACGAGCTCCTCACCGACCCACTCAAGCGGGAGGCGTACGACCACTGGCGCCGGCAGCAGGGCTGGGACCAGCCGCTGCCCATCGTCCTGCGCGTGACCCCCAGCCAGCAGGAACTACCATGCCTGGCCGAAGCCCAGGTGCTGTACGTCCTGGTCGAGATGCTGCCCTCCAGCGAAATTGAAGCCCAGCGGCTGCCGCTGAACCTGTGCCTGGTGCTGGACCGCAGCACGTCGATGAAGGGTGGCCGGCTGCAGCAGGTCAAGGAGGCGGCGCGCTACATCGTCGAACAGATGCACGAGGAAGACGTCCTGTCGCTGGTCACCTTTGACGACCGAGCCGAGCTGCTGCTGCCGGGGCGGCGACACGTGGATCCGGTAGCAGCCCGCAGCGCCATCAGCCACATCCAGGCCAACGGCGGCACCGAGATCTTGCAGGGTTTGCAGCTTGGCTGGCAGCAGATCCAGCGCTGGCACACGCCCGACCGCATTAGCCACCTGCTGCTGTTGACCGACGGCCAGACCTACGGCGACGAGGAAGGATGCCTGGAGATGGCGGCGATGGCGGCCGAGGGACAGGTCTCGCTGACCCTCATGGGCGTCGGCTCCGATTGGAACGACCAGCTGCTGGATGAAATGGCCGCGGTGAGCGGGGAGCCCAGTGCCTCGGTGTACATCGATTCCACAGCCAAGATCGTCAAGGCTTTTCACAACCGCATCCACGGCCTGGGCAGCATCTTTGCCCGCAACCTGGAGCTGTCGATCCACCTGGCCGAAGGCACGAGCCTGAAAGAGGCGTTCCTGGTGGCGCCCCAGATCTCGCCCATACGCCTCGTGGCCGAGCGGGTCAAGCTGGGCTCGCTGCAAAAAGAGAATCCCCAGGCAGCCATCCTGGAGATGCTGGTGCCCAGCCAGGAGCCTGGCGAGCACCGCCTGGCCCAGATCGACCTCGAAGCCCTGGTGCCCAGCGTGGGCAACCAGCCGGTGCGGGCGCGCCACTCCCTGACACTGGCGTTTGACACTCAACTGGGCCGCCGGGCGCCCATTCCGCCCGACATTGTCTCGGCTATGGGCAAACTAACCATCTTCAAGATGCAGGAACGGGCCATGAGCGACCTGGAGATGGGCCTCATTGAGCCCGCCGTGTCCCGCTTCAAGACGATGGCTACGCGGCTGCTGGATATCGGCGAGGTCGAGCTGGCCCGCGCCGCCCTTCTGGAAGCAGGCCGCCTGGCACAGACGGGCAGTCTGTCGGCAGCCGGTCGCAAAAAGATCCGATACGGCACCCGTGGGCTGACCATCGTGCCGAAAGAGGTACGCTATGATTAAGTGTCCCTTTTGCAACAGCGTGTATCCAGAAAACACCCTCTTTTGTGAAGAGTGCGGCTCGTACCTGGCGCCCGGCGACGGCCAGGGCACCGACCCTCTCACAGTCCCCATCGGCGACGCGGCGCAGGGCAAACAAAAGCCCCGCGGGCCGCTCAAGACGCTGGTTCTGTCCATTGAGGACGGGGGCCGCATCGAGCTGCCTTTTTCCAAAGAGGTGATCATCGGGCGACTGGACGCCGGGCGGGCCATTTTCCCAGACGTAGACCTGAGCGCCGAAGCAGGCATGGACAAGGGCGTGTCGCGCCGCCACGCGCGCCTCTCGCTGCGCGAGGACCAGGTCTTTATCGAGGATCTGAACAGCCTGAACGGCACGTTCCTGAACTCGACGCGGCTGGTCCCCGAGCTGCCCTATCCCGTCGAGGATGGCGCCACGATCCAGCTCGGCAAGCTGGTGCTGACCATCAATTTGCGCTAAATAACAACGAAGCTGCGGCCAGTAGAGGAGGCAAAGCCTATGGCCATGGAAGTGATCCTTCACGTGATGAACGAAGACCCCATTGTGGCCGAGATGGAGACGTGGCCCGACCCGACACACCAGAGCATCGTCATCCAGAACCCGCGACGGCGCGACGGCCGGCCGCTGCATTACGTCACCGAGGGGGCAACAGCCTTCATTTTCCCCTGGAGCCGGATCACATTCATCGAGGTCATGGAGACGGAAGAGGCCAAAGAGGTGGTCGAATTCTTCCGCGAATAGGACGATGCCGGCAGGGGCAAAATGGCAATTCACCCCGCGGGAATACGAAACGGGGTCTCGAGCCCGGCATGGTTGTCCCATGTCGGGTGTTTTATCGGATCTCGGTGACGATAACGTCTGCGGCGCCCGCCAGGCGCAGCATCATGTCCACCCGGCCTCGCGTCTCGGCGGTGACGAGGGCGATCATGTTGCCACCGCGGCCGGCGCCGCACAGCTTGGCCCCCAACGCGCCGCCCTCGCGGGCAGCCCCCACCAGGCGGTCCAGCTCGGGACAGCTTACATCCATGGCTTGCAGTAGCCGGTGATTCCGGTTCATGAGTTGGCCCAGCCGCGCGACCTCGCCGCGCTCGATGGCGGCGCGGGCCCGGGCCACGATCTCACCCACCCGGTCAAAAAGAAGCCGGTAGTGGTCGGGATCGGCCTCGTAGCGGCGGCGCAGGTCACTCACCACCTTGCGGGTCGAGCTCTGGATTCCAGTATCGGCGATGGCCAGCAACAGAGGCGACCCCACCCAAAAGAACTCCCACCCCTCGTCCTTGACAAAAAAGACCGGCTTTTCAAAGGCAATGACGGTGTTGTCAATGCCCGATGGCGTGCCGTGGTACAACACCTCGGCCTGGTAGACCAGGTCCGAGATCTCGCGGGAGGGCAGCCAGTGCTCAAAGTGGGCAGCCAGGGCCCGAACGATGGCCGTGGACACGGCGGCCCCGCTGCCCATGCCGCGGGCGATGGGCACGTCGGAGGTGATGGTGATGGTCAGGTCCGGGTCGGGCGCCTGGCCGACGCGTCTGAGGGTGAGCTGTGCGATGCGGGCCAGGGGATTTTCCTGGGCCTCTTCGCGAACCAGGAACTGCTGGCCCACGTCCATGGCGACGATGCGCGCGCCCTGACCGGGGGGGGCGGGCTCGACGGTGGCACGGGCCTGGATCTCGGTCACGGGGGCGGCGATGGCCGGTCGGCCATAGACGACGGCGTGCTCGCCAAAGAGGATGACCTTGCCGGGCGCGTGGGCGGTGGTCATGGTGCGCTCCGGTGGGATCGTGGGCGTGGGAGACTGAGCTTCTGAGAAGTGGCGGCCAGTTTCTACTCTCCCTCAGAGGTGGGCGCCGGCGTGGGTGTGGGCTCGATCTGGAAGTAGGCTTCGACGACGGCGCGCATCAGGGGCGCGGCATAGGCCGCCCCCTCACCCGAGTGCTCGACGATGACGGCGATGGCGATCTCGGGATCGTCGGCGGGAGCATAGCCGGCAAACCAGGAATGGGGATTCTCCTGTCCACTCTCGGCGGTGCCGGTCTTGCCCGCCACAGGAAAATCGAGCCCTTGGAAGGCCTCGTAAGCGGTGCCCTCGGGTGACGAGGTGACGCCATAGAGGCTGCCCTGAATGACGGACAGGGTCGCGGCGCTGACCGGCAGATGGGCCGCGACTACCGGCTCGAGGACCCAGTCGGGGTGGGTGGGATCGGCCGCGATCATCTCGACCACCTGAGGGCGGTAGAGGCTGCCGCCGTTGCCCACGGCGGCCATCATGACCGCCACCTGCAGCGGTGAGACCAACAGTTCGCTCTGGCCAATGGCCAGGTTGACACTGTCGCCGGGGGCCCAGCCCTCGCCCTTGGCCTGAATCTTCCAGGCGGGGTCGGGTACCAGGCCGGGATCCTCCTCGATCTCGATGCCGGTGAGCGCGCCAAAGCCAAAGGCGCGGGCGTAGCGGGGCAGCACATCCTGCCCGACGCCGTTGAGCATGAGCCCCACCTGGTAGAAGGTAATGTCACAGGAGACGGTCAGGGCCCTGTCCAGGGAGATGTTGCCGTGGCCGCTCTTGAGCCAGCAGGTCTTGGGCCACTCTGGCCCCAGGCCGGTCCAGGTACCGCGGCACAAGAAGGCGCTGCTGGCGGTCAGGCCGCCGTCCTCCATGCCGGCCGCCATGGTTACCGTCTTGAAAACGCTGCCGGGCGGGTAGGTGCCCTGAGTGGCACGGTTGACCAGGGGTCGGCGGTAATCGGCCTGCAAAGCCTGCCACTGCTGCTCGCTGATGCCCCGGGCAAAGGGATTGGGGTCGAAGGAAGGGTACGTGGCCAGGGCCAGGACGCGGCCGGTCTTGGCCTCGACGACGGCGATGGCCCCCAGGCGCCGGCCCAGGATCTCTTGCACTTTTTGCTGAAAGGCGCGGTCAAAGGTGGTATAGAGGCTGCTGCTCTCGCGCGCCGGCTTGTCAGCCAGGACGGCCACCTGTTGGCCCTCGTGGGTCAGGATCTCCAGGCGGCCGCCGCGCTGGCCGGCCAGGTATGGCTCCCCCCAGCGCTCCAGGCCCATGCGGCCCACCATCTCGTCGCCGTTGTAGCCCTGCTCGCGCCACAGGTCCACCTCCTCCTCGGCGATGGGGCCGACGATGCCCACCACGTGGGGGGCCACGATGTCGTCGCGGTAGGAGCGGGTCCAGGCTTCACGCATCTCGACGCCGGGCAAGGCGCTGAGGGTAGTATAGTAAGCCTGGGCGGTCTCGGCGTCGATCTCGCCCAGGGGCACGTACCAATCGGGCATGGCCTCGGCGTACAACGCCCGCAGGTCGGCCGGCGACCGGCCCAGGAGGCCGCTGAGCTGGGCCAGCAGGGCGGCCTCATCCTGGATCTGGCCGGGGATGACGCCCACCTCGGTCAGTTCGCCCTGGACGGCCAGGCCCAGGCCGTTGCGGTCATAGATGTTGCCGCGGGAGGGCACGCGGGGAACGAGGCGCACAAACGACTCGTCGCTGAGCTGGGGAAAGATGAGGGCCGGGGACCACTCGATGCCCCACATATCACCCTCGTACGTCAGCGCCATCTGGTTCTGCATCTCAAAGTCGCCCACCAGGGCGGTGTGCACGGTGACGGCAAAGGTCACTTCGGCCCGCGGGCCCGGCTGGTAGGCAGCCAGGAGCTGGGTTTTGACCTGGAGGATGGTGGCCTCGGCCGCGATTTCCTGGTAGAGGGCCACGAATTCAGCTTCGGGGTACTCGTCCTGGGCGGGTGTCGAGAGTTGGTCGTACATGGTCAGCAGGTCGCCCTGCTCCCAGGCCTGGAGAAAGAGGTAGGCGGTTTCGTCGGCGGGGGGCAGGCTGGGGGGCGCCGTGGGGGCGGCGGTAGGCGTGGGCCGCAAGGAGGGCAAGCTACAGCCGCTCACCAGGAATACGAGTGCCAGCAGGAGGAAGGTGCGGGGCGGGAGCCTCATTCCATGCCGCTCTCTAGCCGATGGTCAGGGCGAGGGTCTGGGCCACAATGGCCAGGGTGACGATGTGAAAGACCTGGTCGATGACGACCGAGATCCACAGCTTGTCATTCGAGATGCCGACGAAGCGCATCCACCACTGGGTAAAGGTGCGCCGGTCCAGGATAACGTGGGTCACCAGGAGGAAGAGCAGGCCGGCGGCGACGGGCAGGGCGGGCAGGGCATGGAACAGGGCATAGAGGATCAACACGCCGGACATGATCGCCATGTAGAGGCCAACGTGTTTGAGCATCCACCCCCAATCCTGTCCTTTGTATTTGGCCATGCCATCCGTCTGGACCAGGAAATCCGCCGCGAGATGGGCGACCAGCAGCCAATCGAATAGACTCATGCGCGCTCCGCTGGGCATCGTTCACCACACTGCCTCCGCTCGATGCCCCGGGAGGGCTGTAGGGCAAAATGATCTTTACCCTTGCAGCCCGCCCCGGGTCATTGAGAAGATTCACCAGACTATATCATCACCCGCAGGAACTGTCAAGTTGCCGGATGTAGGGCAAATTGCCATTGCCAATTTGCTCTACATCCA
>Ga0316577_10000546_pt1 | contig 15255 bp, 11 predicted proteins | sample S5NA_FD_203073 | JGI IMG/M metagenome (GOLD analysis project Ga0316577, IMG submission 203073) | Rhizosphere microbial communities from salt marsh grasses in Alabama, United States - S5-7_050615r2r1 | ecosystem: Host-associated > Plants > Roots > Rhizosphere | place: USA: Alabama | collected... | reverse complement strand
CGGGCTGCGGCACAAATACGAGCGCGCGTTTGGGGATCGGTACCACTGCCCGGCGAACAATGTCGATAAGTTGGCGCAGGTGTTCTACGAGCAGTGCGAGCGATATGGGATTTCGCCGCGCATCATCCCGTACGAGCCACATCAGGTAAAGCAGTTGAGTTTGTTCGATTGAATGTACCATCTCAATAATTTTTGGGGTGGGGGTGTGAGGATGGCTTCGCTGTTCTCACACCCCCATGTTTCCCTACTTTTTGAGAAGGTGCGATTGAATTAACAACAGGAGGTTTGGGCAATGGATACCGTTAAGCCGGAAAAGGTGGGATTCTCATCGGAACGATTGGGCCGCATCAACGCCGTGATGCAGAGGACTGTCGACGAGGGCAAATGCGCGGGCATCCTCACGATGGTCGCGCGGCGCGGCCAGATTGCGCACCTGGATTGCTTTGGCATGATGGACGTCGAAGCTGGCAAGCCGATGCAGTCTGACACGATCTTTCGCATCTACTCGATGAGCAAGCCGGTCACCAGCGTGGCGGCGATGATGCTCTACGAGGAAGGATATTTCCAGTTAAACACCCCCGTCTCTGAATTTATCCCCGGTTTCAAGGATACCAAGGTGTTTGTGCGCGAAACCGAGTCAGGTCCGGAACTGGCCGACATGGAACAGGAGATAACGATACACCACCTTCTGACCCACACGTCGGGCCTGAGCTATGGTTTTCACGAGGACACGCCTGTCGATGCTTTGTATCGGGAGGTCCGGCAGAATCTGGGGGAAGGGGCCACGCTTGAGAAGATAGTTGAGGCGTTGTCTGGCTTGCCGCTGGCGTTCCAGCCCGGTCAGGGATGGCGTTACAGCTTTTCGACGGACGTTTTGGGCTGCGTTGTCCAGGTGGTCTCTGGACAACCGTTTGATGTTTTTCTCCAGCAGCGCATATTCGAGCCGCTGGGGATGGTCGATACCGGCTTTTACGTGCCGGCGGAAAAGATCGATCGGTTGGCTGCACTCTATGGGAGGTCAGAGGAGGGCGAGCTAAGACTCATGGAGACCCCGGCGACCGGCAGGTATGCCAAGCCTTCGGTCTTTCTCAGCGGCGGTGGTGGTCTGGTCTCTACGGTTCACGACTATGTGCGTTTTGCCCAGATGCTGCTCAACGGAGGCCAACTGGATGGCGTGCGCTTGTTGGGCCGCAAAACGGTCGAGCTTATGATGATGAACCACCTGCCCGAGGCGCTTTTGCCTTTCGCGGTCAATCCCGGTGAGTTTTCCTGGGGATACGGTTTTGGCCTGGGGGGTAAAGTGATGATGGATCCCGCTCGGGCTGGTATTCTGGGATCGCGCGGGGAGTATAGCTGGAGTGGGGCGGCGAGCACTGGATTCTGGGCGGACTCACAGGAAAAGGTGGTCGGCTTGGTTATGACGCAGTTGATGCCGTATCAGCCGTTGGTGAACGCACTTCGGGTGCTTGTTTATCAGGCACTGGTTGATTAGCGTCGTTTCCATCGTACCTTTGGAGCACGTTTTCGGCTGCTGTGCGTACCCGTTCTACCAGTTCGGGTGGCTCCAGTGCCTTGGCTGCTCCACCGTAGCCCAGTACCCAGCCGACTGCCCAGTCGAGGTTCGCCGTGCCAAAGTGGACGACGATCGAGCCGTCGTCGCCATCGTCGGCGATCTCTAGCCAGTTGCTATCCCACTCGCGCACCGATTGGGCGACGCGGGCGTCCAGGTGTACAGCTATCCGGTAAGTCGTCTCGTACTGCATCGCGCGCTGCAGGTACTCGCGTGCGTCAAAGTCGTTCGGCATCGTGAAGCGTTCCTTGAGCGGTTGAGTCTGTTGGATACGGTCTACCCGGAAGGTGCGCATGTCCTGCCGCAATTGGCAGAACCCCGCCAGGTACCACTGTCCCCACTTGAACGCCAGCCCGTAAGGTTCAACCACGCGGTCTACTTCTTGGCGAGCAAGGCCCTTATATGTGATGCGCACGCAATGCCGGTCTAGGATGCACTGGCGCAGCGTGTGAATTGTCGATTCCCAGGGCTGATAATCTCTGGCGGCCAGTCTGCCCACGGCAAGATACTGCTGGAGCTGGGAGACCTCGGCGCGCAGGTCGTCGGGCAGGACGTTATCCAGCTTGGCGGTGACGGCCGTGGCTGCGTCATCGTATGTGTGCCCCCACACGTCCCGCACTAGGTTAGCACCCATGTAGAGCACCGTCGCCTCCTCGGCGGTAAAGACCAGCGGCGGCAGCTTGTAGCCGCGCACCAGCGAAAAGCCGCCGTACCGGCCGCGCTCCGAGTAGATGGGGATGCCCATCTCGTCCAGCATCGAGATGTAGCGGTGGACGGTGCGCTCAGAGACGTTCAGCTCGGCGGCCAGCTCGTTGGCTTTCCAGCTGGGCCTCGACTGAAGCATCATGATTAGGGATAACAGGCGTGTGGCGACGTTGGCCATGTCTTTCTCCTAAAGTCGCCCTCATTATACCACGAAATTATGACGTAATATGTCAGAATTAGAATTTTGGGGCTGATTGTGCTACGAAGCGAGAAGGGGTTTCTCTGATCCGAACCTACATCTCTTCCCAGTTCTGCCCCACTTTGAGGTCGACTTTGAGTGGGACATGGAGCTCGAAGGCGTTTTCCATCACCTGGCGCACCAGAGATTTGATGGCCTCCGCTTCTTCGTTTGGCGCTTCGACGACCAGCTCGTCGTGCACTTGGAGGGTCATGCGCGCTCGCAGGCCTTGCTCATGGAGCGCCCGGTGAAGGCGGATCATGGCGATCTTGATAATGTCGGCGGCGGTGCCCTGAATTGGGGCGTTGATGGCCATGCGCTCGGCGGCCTGCCGCACATTGTGAGGGGCTTGGCTGCCGGGCAGCAGCTCGGGGAAATAGCGCTTGCGTCCCAACAGCGTTTCCACGTATCCCTGCCGCGTGGCGCGTGCCTTGGTCAGATCGATGTATTCCCGCACCTTGGGAAAGCGCTCAAAGTAGGCTTTGATGAAATCCTCCGCCTCGGCCTGCGTCAAACCGGTTGCGCCGGCCAACCCGTAGGCGGTCTGGCCGTAGGAGAGGCCAAAGTTGACGGCCTTTGCCACCCGCCGCATGTCCGAGGTCACGTCCGCGAGCGGGATGCCCTTGATGGCAGCGGCGGTGCTGGCGTGAATGTCCTCATCGCGGGCGAATGCCTCCAGTAGCCCGCGGTCACCGGAGACGTGGGCCATCACCCGTAGCTCCACCTGCGAGTAGTCGGCGCCGATCAGTTGGTACCCGCGCTCGGCCACAAAGGCGCGCCGCACCTGCCGCCCCAATTCTGTGCGAATGGGGATGTTCTGCAAGTTGGGCTCGCTGGAGCTGATGCGCCCGGTGACGGTGCCAGTTTGGTTGTAGGAGGTGTGCAGCCGCCCGGTGTCTGGGTTGACCAGTTGGGGGAGCGCGTCCACGTAGGTGGACTTGAGCTTGGCAAGCTCGCGCTGCTCCAGGATGAGATCGATCACGGGATGCTTTCCCTGCAGTCTCTCAAGCACGCCGGCTGCCGTCGAATAGTGGCCGGTCTTGGTACGGCGCATGCCCTGGGTGGGCAGCTCCAGCGTCTTGAAGAGGGCGTCGGAGAGCTGTTGGGTCGAGTTGACGTTGAAGGCATACCCCACCATGTCTTGGATCTGTGTTTCCAGTGTGACCAATCGGTCCGTAAGCTCTTTTGACATCTGTTCCAAGAAGGCGGTGTCGAGTCGCACGCCTGCCATTTCCATCGCCGACAGCACCGGGACCAGTGGCATCTCTATCTCGGTGAAGAGCGACCACAGGCCTTCTTCCTCTAGTTCGGGCGTCAAGACGGCGACCAGGCGGTGCGTCATGTCCACGTCGGCGCAGGCGTAGGGCGCCACTTGGGCGACCGGCACCTGGTCCATCGTCAACTGGTCCTTGCCCGAGCCGATGAGGTCGTCAATGGGCGTCATGCGTTGCTTGAGTCGCGTCCAGGCCAGGCTCTTGAGTCCCAGGCTCTTGGAGGCAGGGTTGACGAGCCACTCGGCCACCATCGTGTCAAAAGCAAGCCCCTCGACGCGCCCCCCGGCTCGCTCCAGAACGGTGACGTCGTATTTTAGGTTGTGGCCGTACTTGGGCAGTTTGGCATCCTGTAGCAGAGGTGCGAGCGCCTTGAGCACGACTTGCTGCTGTAGTTGTGGCTCGCCAGGTGGGGCCTTGACAGGAATGTACCAGCCTTTTTCCGGCGTGTCGGTCAGGGCGATGCCGACCAATTCGGCTTGCATGGGATCGGTAGATGTGGTCTCGGTATCGAGCGTCAGCGCCTTGGCCTCGTGCAGGTGTGCGACTAATTGGCGCAATCCCTCTTCGTCAGCGACGATTTGGTAATCGGCCAGGGATGTTTCTTCGGGAGTGTCGGTCGGTTCTTCGCCGAACAGACTGAGTTGGTGCGGGACCCCTGCCGGTCTGGATGGCTCCGGCTCCATCAGGCGCTCGGCCAGCGAGCGGAACTCTAGCTCGCGGAACAGGTCCATCACCGGCTCACGGTCGAAGGAGCGTACGCGGCAGGCATCCAGGTCGAGTTGCACCGGTGCGTCACGGGCGATGATGCCCAGTTGACGGCTGAGAAAAGCTGCGTCACGCTCGGCCTCTAGCTTGTTCCGGAATCGAGGCTGCACATTTTCCAGATGCTCGTAAATGCCCTCAAGTGTGTCATATTGCTGGAGCAGCTTGACGGCGGTCTTTTCACCGACGCCGTGCACGCCGGGGATGTTGTCGGATTTGTCGCCTGCGATGCCCTTGAGATCCGCGAGCTGGTTAGGAGATAGCCCGTATCGCTGTTTTACGCCCTTCGCGTCATAGATCACGGTGTCGGAAAAGCGGCGGCGAGAGGTAAGTACGCGGGTGTGTTGGTCCACCAGTTGCAACAGGTCCCTATCGCCGGTGACGATGAGGGTATCCACTTGTTTTCCCTCGGCCTGCTGGGCTAGTGTCCCTAGCAGGTCGTCGGCCTCGTATCCTTCTTGCTCAAAGATGGGGATATTCATCACCTTGATGACGTGGCGGATGCGATCCATCTGCACGCGCATCTCGTCGGGCATCTTGGTGCGATGGGCCTTGTATTCGGGGTACAGCTCGTGGCGGAAGGTGAGGCCCTTGTCGAAGGTGACGGCGATGTGGGTTGGTTTCTCGTCACGCAGGACGTTGAGCAGCATCAAGACGAAACCGTAGACGGCATTGGTCAATTCGCCCTGCGAGGTGTGCATATCCTGGGGCAGGGCGTGGAAGGCGCGATAGGCCAGTGAATGACCGTCGATCAAGACCAGCTTTGTCTGTGGAGGCATACTGTTCCTTTGGCGGGTGCCAGTTGGTATGATTTTGGCTATCTGCCGGTTAGTTGGGTTTTTAGCGAATCTGCCGTCTCTTTGGCCCGGTGGCGAATCATGCCGAGCGGCACATTTGCCCCCATAGCGACCGAGAGAATGATATCTTCCGCGACGGCCAGCGAGTAGAACAAGTGGTCACCGCCTTCGGTGCTTTGCTCGAATCGCTTGAGTTTCTGTCCCATGATTTGCGCCACGCGGGCCGCGGTGCGCCAGCTTTCTGCGACGGCCTGGGCCAGCCCGACGGCGCCCTCGGCCGAGAGTCGCCCGGTATGCGAGATTACCCTGCCCTTACTGGTCAGAAGTACTGCGTCGGCGTTGACCTCCTGAGCCAGATCATTCATCTGCTTCACGATCTCGGGCATGTGTTCGCGCATAGAGGACAGTGCTCCGCCGTCTGTGGCCGCCTGGGCGACAGGTTGGGGGGGAGGCGCGGAGGGAGGCTCAGGCTCGGGTTTGGGCTGGGGCGGAGGTGGTGATGGAGGCAGAGGTTTTTCCTCAGGTATAACTTCGACCTTTTTGCTGGGGCCGGCGGCTGTGGGTGCTTTTGGAGCGGTAGGTTTTACGGTCTGGGTGAGTGCATCAGCGATTCGCCCAGGTAGTTCGGGCAGAAAGAAAGGCTTGGGTAAAATGCCTTGTATGTCCAGGTCGGCTGCCTCGGGAGAGAGGTCCTCTCCCTGGATCGGGATCAACATGAGGCGCAGGTCGGCTTTCTGTTGGCGCAGTTGGCGGGCAAGTTCGATCCCCTCCGGGTTCTGCAGGCCCATGTCGACGATGGCCAGGTCAAATGGGAAGGAGGACAATGTTTGCAGCGCGTCGTTTCCGTTGGTCGTCAAGGCGACGCGATACCCCCCATCTTGTTCCAGGCTTTCTTTCAACAAAGTGGCGAAACCTTCGTTGCTGTCTACAACCAGGATGGCTTGTTCGTTACTCATAAGCTGCTCCAGATTTTGGGGCCTAGCCCGCAAGATTCTTGCGCAAATGACAAGGATCTCTCACAATGACGATCGGTTCGAAGCCCAGAATGCCTTCGGGCTAGGCCTTTGGGTTCCGGCTTTGCCGGTTTGGGGGATGCAATTGGAAGTCTGCTCTTCCCCAATTCTACCGGGGAGGCGTTGAAAAGTCAATTCGCCGTCTGGGACGGAGATGGGTTGTTTCTAAAGATATACAACACAACTCAGGGTTTTATCATTTTCGCAAAGTCCATTGTTGTGATGAAGCAGACTCCCGACCGCGTCTTGTTTTGATAGAATTTCTATCTCCGACACGGGTTAAAGCGTGGGGTTGGGTGCGCTTTGCGCGCCCAACCCCACTTTTCTCTCACAAGATGCTCAGAATAAGCAACTTGGACCTCGAAGTGTAAAATGATGAAATCCTGAATGTTCAACCTACCAAATCCGTACAGACTCAATCCTGAACACAACTTGCGCGGGTTGGGTGTATGGGGTAGAATGGAGCAGCTAGTGAATTGTATCTGTTTGCGCTGTATTATGGCGCAGCTACCTTTGTGGATGAAGGGGGAATGTTGGGAGAGTTTCATGTTGAGGACGAAGCAGGAGGCGAGCTGGCGCGTCCTTCGGATCATGAACGGGTTTCGCTTGCACGCACTTTTGGTGGGCGTTCTCTGCTGCGCGAGATTCTTGAAACCGTTCTCTTGACGGTCATGCTTTTTCTGGTGATCAACACGGTCACTGGTCGCTCTCAGGTGAACGGCTCCAGCATGGAGCCCACTTTGCATAATGGGCAGTACTTGATCATCAGCAAGATTGCATATTGGGTTCGCCCACCGGAACGGGGAGATATCATAGTGTTGCGCCCGCCGGGTGATGTGGGTGAGGATTATATCAAGCGTGTCATCGGATTGCCTGGGGAGCGGATAGAAGTTCGGGATGGTAAAGTATGGGTGGATGGTGTGTTGCTTGACGAACCCTACATCTCCAACCTTCCGGATTACCCGGAGTCTTGGGATTTGGGAGAGGGGGAGTACGTCGTCCTTGGAGATAATCGCAATAACTCGGATGATTCGCACAAGTGGGGGCCGCTCGCGAGAGAGAGTATCGTCGGCAAGGCTTGGCTCTGTTATTGGCCGCCTGAGCAATGGGGGATGGTAGAGCATTATGGCTTTTCCGAGATCGAGGAGTGAGAAAGTATCATGAATAGAGGAGATGTCGCTCGGCTCATCGATCATACGCTGCTCAAGCCAGAGGCTACACCGGCACAGGTGGAGCAGCTTTGTGACGAAGCCCGTAGCTATGGGTTTGCATCTGTGTGTATCAATCCCGTCTATGTGAAATTAGCCGCCGAGAGGCTTGAGGGGTCTGGAGTGGTGGTCTGCACCGTGGTCGGTTTTCCGCTTGGAGCGACCAGCACTGTTGTCAAGGTGTGCGAAGCGCGCCGGGCTATGAGCGACGGTGCTGAAGAGATCGACATGGTACTTCACATCGGGGCACTGAAGGCGGGCGACCACGAGGCTGTGCAGGAGGATATCGCCGCTGTGGCAACTGCCTGCCACGAGGGCGGCGCGCTGCTCAAGGTCATCATCGAGGCCGTGCTGTTGAACACGGAGGAGAAGGTGGCGGCTTGCCAGTTGGCCAAGGCGGCGGGAGCCGATTTCGTCAAGACGTCGACCGGGTTCGCCGGCGGCGGTGCCACCGTCGAGGATGTGCGGCTGATGCGGCAGACCGTGGGGCCGCAGATGGGCGTCAAGGCCGCTGGCGGCATCCGCAGCTACGCCGATCTGCGGGCGATGGTCGAGGCCGGCGCGAGCCGCATCGGGGCCAGCGCCGGGGTGCAGATCGTGAAACAGGTCCCACAGGAACCTGTTTCATAGGAACAAGTTCCAGTGGGATAAGCCCCGCAGAAACGGGCGCTATAGGGTCAATACCCGCGGGGGCTTTTCCCTTAGGAAGTTCCTCGGAGGGGAGCTTCATCTGATCTGAAAGGGGGAGTCTGGCGATGCAAGATTCAGGTATCTGGCTGGTAGCGGATTTCTTTGCTCACGATTACCGCATTTCTGGTCGTGTGCACGTGCGTTATTCCAAACTTGCCGCTCAACTTAACGACCACAGCACCTCTTTCCTCGAGCTCGAAGATGCTTACGTCTCCAATATCCTGCGCCCTGCAGACATCGTCGCAAGCTATACCATGGCAGTTCTTTACAAGAAGAACATCACGGCTGCCGTCGTCGCCCGCCAGGAGGACGGGCTGCTCAAAGAGTACACTTACGGCAGCTATCTGGGCACCTACCTGCACAAAGTCTTTGTCACAGTGCCGGCTTTCGAGATCAGGGGTGGCCTGCGTTTATCGAGCAAGCTGGATATGCGCACGGTGCTGACTACGGGCACGGATAGGTTTGTCACCATTCTGGATGGGGAGATGAAAGCCGCGGTCCGCCCGGACGTCACCTTTAGCGGCGGGGCGATTTTGATCAACAAGGATTACATCGGAGCTTTTTGTGTAGAGCAGGGAAAGGAGTAGGCGGGCGATGGCAAAGATACTGCTTATTGACGACGATTCTGAATTCCTGGATATGCTGAATTTGCTGATGCGGCGATCGGGGCATCAGACCATACTTAGTGCTGATGGGCCGGATGGGCTTGCTAAAGCCAAGGCCGATCCACCGGATTTGGCCATCGTCGACGTGATGATGCCTGATATGACCGGTTATGAGGTCGTCCGCCAGTTGCGCGCTGAGCCCTCGACGGCGTCCCTTCCCATCATTATCCTCACCGCGCGGGGGCAGCCTGTGGATCGACAGGCTGCGCTGGATGCCGGGGCCGATGAGTACATGTCCAAGCCAGTCACGATGGCGGACTTGGCCGAGCGGGTCGAGGAGCTATTGGGCAAGCCTGTCTCTGCAAGATCGACGTTGCTGAAAGGGGCATTCGTGATGCTAAGCTTGCGCGGCGGCGTGGGGTGCACTACGTTGGCGACCAACTTGGCAGCGACGCTGGCCCAGGCTGGCGATAAGGCAGCTTGCTTGCTTGATCTGTGCCCCTCGTCGGGACACGCCGCGTTGCAGTTGGGATTGCGCCCTGAACCTAACTGGTCAGATCTCGTCGGTGGCATTGACGCTGGGGCTGTCGATGCGCATCTCCTACGGCACGGTTCTGGGCTGCAAGTGTTGGCATCACCGGTGGTTCCTGTGGTAGGACAGCAGGGTGTATCGCGCCCGATCGCGCAGGCGATGCTTGGCGCTCTGCAGCAAGAGTTTTCCATCGTCGTCGTGGATGCGCCGTCTGTGCTGGATGAGGCTGCTATGACCGCAGTGGAGATGGCACTGGCCGTGGCCTTGGTGGTTACCGTCGAATCTCCGTCAATCCAGACGGCCCTGGGCACCTTGCGCGCTCTCAAGCGTTGGTTGCCCAAGTGTTACACCGTCATCAACCAGGTTTCCCCGGGAGCTCAACTGCCGGTGGAGGCGGTTGAGCGAACGTTGAAACGCCCCGTCATTGGAATGATCCCCTTCGACCCCGCACAAGCCCAGGCCCTTGCACAGGGAGCGCCGCAGGCCATTCGCGATCCCGCTGCGCCCTTGGCGCAGGGGGTGCAACAACTGGCCCAGAATCTGGTGCAAGTTGTGGGCAAGTCGCTCGCCGGGTCTTAACCCAAAGGAAAAAAAAGGTGAATCGATTTACCGTTATACTTGTTGTGATAGTTGCTCTCGCTGCAGCAGCTTGTTGCTGCTGCGGCCCGAGCGGCCTGGATGAGTTTCTGTCTTTGCTCTCGGTGACGTCCACGCCCGAACCCACCCCTAATGTCATCCGCGAGATTCCCGGCGATCTCGGTGAAGAGACCGAGTTGCTGTTGGAGACGACGGTCGTGCCGGTGCGTGATTTGCACGACTTGGCGATCCGGTTGCGCGGCGTCTCTCCCGACACGCCGCGAACGGTGAATCCGGCAGGCTCCCCGGATTACGCCGTGGGCACTCGCCGTCTTTTCCATGCCTCCAACGTGGATACCGACCAGGACTTTGATCTCTATGCCATCTTGGAGTACAAGACTGAGCACGTGTATATGTGGGTTGAGGAAGGCGTGTCCTTTGATCGGGATGACTTGGTTGCGGCGGCCGACCTGTTTGAGGAGCACACGTACGTGACCAACCAGGCCTTCTTTGGCTCTGAGTGGAGCCCAGGGGTGGATAATGATCCCCATCTCTCCATCCTGCACGCGCGTGGGTTGGGCTCTAGTGTTGCCGGTTACTATTCGAGTGCCAACGAGTTCGTCACCCCCGTGCGCGCAGATTCTAATGAGATGGAGATGTTCTTTATCAGCATAGAGAACGTGAACGTCAACGACGACTTTTACAACGGCGTGCTGGCCCACGAATTCCAGCACATGATCCACTGGTATCACGACCGCAATGAAGAGACCTGGCTCAACGAGGGGTTTTCCGAACTGGCTGCCTACCTCAATGGTTTTGATGTCGGCGGCGCCGATTGGGCGTTTGCGCGTGAGCCGGATTTGCAGCTCAACTCCTGGCCCGAGGGGCCTGGCACGGCAGGTCCCAACTATGGCGCGGCCTATCTCTTTACCTCTTACTTTCTCGATCGCTTTGGCCCCGATGCGACCCAGGCGCTGGTCGCCCATTCTGAGAATTCCTTCGCCAGTGTGGACGCCGTATTGAAGGAACTGGACACGGGATTGGACCACGGGGATGTTTTTGGCGACTGGGTCGTCGCTAACTTGCTAGATGATCCCTCTATTGCGGACGGGCGCTACGGCTACGAGGACATCGACCCGGCCACAGTCAGCATTGGATACACGTATAACAAGGGGGATTATCCCGTCTCCAGAAGTGCCACCGTGCATCAGTATGCCACTGACTATATCGATCTGCACGGTGGGCAGCCGCTGGTTTTCCGCTTCACCGGCTCCACCCAGGTCGGGTTGGCAGATGTCGCGGCGCATAGTGGACGCTATGTCTGGTGGTCGAACCGTGGAGATGACTCGGATATGACCATGACGCAGGCTTTTGATCTCTCTGGCGTGTCCAACGCCACTCTCGAGTTTTGGGCCTGGTACGATATCGAGGAGGATTGGGATTACGCTTACTTGGAGGTCAGCCTCGATGACGGCCAGACGTGGGAGATCGTCACCACGCCGTCTTGCGCGGCTACCAATCCCAACGGTAACTCCTTTGGCTGTGGCTATACCGGCCGGAGCGGTGGGCGATCAACCGCGACGTGGATTCAGGAGCGGGTCGACCTCTCGGCGTATGCCGGACAGGAGGTATTGGTTCGCTTCGAGTATATCACCGACGACGCAGTCAACCGCCCGGGGTTTTTCCTGGACGATGTTGCTATTCCAGAGGTGGACTACTTTAGCGATTTCGAGGGCGGCGATGACGGGTGGGAAGCCGCTGGCTTTATGCGTCACGCTAACGTGCTGCCGCAGCGTTGGCTGGTGCAGTTGATCATCTTTGGCCCAGAGACGACGGTGCAGCGCCTGGAGCTCGATGCGGACTGGACAGGGGAGTGGGTCGTTCCACTGGATAGCTCGACCTCACGTGCCGTCGTCACCATCTCTGGCTTGGCTCCGGTGACGACAGAGGTGGCGTCCTATAGTTACGAGATCGAGCCAGAGTGATGGGCATATCTCTTCACACTCTCGTAACCCCCTTGTAACTCCCTCTCGATACATTTTTTGTTAAGATAGAGGCATAACCTAGGTTGTTTAGGAGATGCCTTTGTCTAGTATCCGCGTGCTTGTCGTGGATGACAGCCACGATATGCGTGAGTTTGTCATTCAATACATCCTGGAACCCAACGGCTTTGAAGCAGAGGGAGCCTCCGACGGCGCGGAGGGCGTGCGCAAGGTCCTCAAGGGCGACGTCGATCTTGTGCTGCTCGACCTCGAGATGCCCAAGATGAACGGTTTCGAGGTGCTCGATGCTTTGTCCTCTCGCCGGCTAGAGCTTCCCGTGATCTTGATGACCTCTCACGGCTCTGAGGCCATCGCTGTCGAGGTATTTCGTAAGGGCGTGCGCGACTATGTGATCAAGCCGTTCACGGCAGAGGAGATGCTGGAAACCATCGAGCGGTCGCTCATCGAGGTGCGCCTCCAGCGTGAAAAGGAGGCCCTCACCAACCGGCTGGCGCAGACCAACCACCAGCTTGAGCAGCGCTTGAGTGAGCTCAACATGTTCTATCAGATCGGCAAGTCGGTTGCGTCGTTGATGGAGCGGGATCAGTTGCTCGAGCGGATCGTGGATGCTGCACTTTACATCACCGGTGCTGAGGGTGGCGCGCTTCTTTTGCAGGAGGCTGGCTCGGCGTCACTCCGGGAGTACGTGCGGAAGCGGCGCGCCGGAGGGCAGGAGCGGCAGACTTCGCATCGCTCTGAGGATCAACTGGCAGCCGACGCTGTGCGCAAGGGCGATGTCACGATGACCGCTGCGATGCTCTACGCCCCGTTGCAGATAGGTGAGAAAAAGATCGGCGCGTTGGGCGTGAGCAACAAGGTCACGGGACGTTTCTTCAGCGATCACGACCGGCGGTTGCTCATGGCGCTGGCTGACTATGCCGCCATCGCGATTGAGAATGCTCACTTGTTGCATCAGGTGGAGGCAATCAAACAGCGGGAGGAAGAGCGGACGCGCGGGTTGTTCGAGCGCTGTGTATCTCCCAGCGTGGCGGAAAAACTGGCAGCCCAGCCTGGGGCCGTCAACCTGGACGGCGTCCGCCAGCAGGCGAGTATTCTCTTTGCCGATATACGTGGCTTGAACGATTTCAACACCCACACTTCGCCCGAAGTACTGGTAAAAGTTCTCAATCAGCATATCGGCGTGATGGTCGAGGCTATACTGGCTGAGGAGGGGACCCTGGGCAAAATCATGGGGGACGGGGTGCTGGCCTACTTTAACGTCCCACTTTGCCAGTCGGATCACGTGCTGCGCGCCGTGCGGGCGGCGTGGCGACTGTGCCGGGCGGTCGAAGCGTTCCACTCCCGGCTTCCCGAGACCTCTCGGTTCCAGTTTGGCGTGGGGGTAGACACGGGCGAGGTGATCGTGGGGAACCTCGGCGCGCCGCAGGTGATGAATTTGACCGTCATCGGCGATGCGGTCAACGTGAGCCGGTGTCTACAGGAGCAGGCGCGTGGCGGGCAGGTCTTGCTCTCCCAGCAGGCCTATGGATTGGTTCAGGACTATGTGAAGGCCGAGTTGGCGGGCTTGGTGGAGGTCAAGGGGCATCCCCAGCCCGATCCGGTCTTTGAGGTCAAGTCAGTGCAGATGTAGGCACGACGTCCCAAACCGCGCTCGCCCTCCTGCACGCCCAGCACATGTAGGCGATGCTGACGAAATAACAGGCCGGCAGGCGGTGCAGCGCCCCGATCTTGACTCCCAGGACGGTCGTCTTTCCGCCAAAGCCCATCGGGCCGATGCCCAGTTCGTTGCATTCGCGTAGCAAGCGCTCCTCCAGCGCTGCTAATTCCTCTACCGGATTGACGTCTTCCAGCGGGCGCAGGAGCTGTCTCTTGGCGTGGACGTAGCCGCTGCCCCGATCTCCGCCAATGGCGACCCCCAACACACCCGGCGCGCAACCCTTTCCCTGGGCACGGTGGACGGCGTCCAATACCACTCGACGCACGCCATCCAAATCTCGTCCGGCCCCCAGCGAGGCGTGAGGCAGCTTGTACTGCGCGCCCACGTTCTCACTGCCGCCGCCCTTGAGGACCAGGTCGACGCGTAGGCGTTCCTCGCTCCAATCTTCAAAGTAGACGGTGGGGAAGTCTATCCCTACGTTGTTCCCCGTGTTGCGCCCGCTGATGGGATCGACGGCGTTGGGTCGCAGGATGGCGCAGTGTGTGGCCTCGGCGACCGCCGCCGCGACCTGCGCGCGCAGCTCGCGGGTGCTCGTGCCCTGCGGGTGATGGATGTAAAAGATGGGAGTGCCTGTATCCTGGCAGATAGGGGTCGCGTTGGCGCGGGCCAGGGCGACGTTTTTCAGGATGGTCTCGAGTGCATCGGCAGCGGGGGAGCCGGGGTCTTCGCGGGCTTGGGCTTCGCGTAGCGCCGCCTCGACGTCTGCGGGCAGGTCGGTCGACGCCCGGCGGATGAGCTCGACAATGCGCGCAATCTCTGGGCCCTGGTTTCCTGTCACTCCGCCTTGGTCTCCCACCGCCCGCCCACAATGAAACCGCCGTTCCCGGTCGATTGCCACGTCTGTCCGGCGGGGTTGCTCAGTGGCCCGACCACCGTCACGGCCAGCCGCTCCAGTTGGGCCCAGGCGGTGTCGAAAGCTTCGTAGGAGAATTGCTTCGTGCCGGCGTCGTAGGCATCGATCAGGTACACGCCTCCTGCGTCGTAACCCACGGCGACAAAGGTGTGTTGCCATTGGGCGATGACGGAGGTCTCACCGTCAGACGAGGTCCACTCTTGCACGCCCGGCAGCTTCATATCGTAGGTGGACCAGATGATGACGGGGCGCCCGGCGGCGATCTCTGCTCGTAGATCGTTCAGGTTCCAGTAGCGGTGCGCGCGCGCGTCGAGCCCAAAGCTGCGCAGGTTGGCGGCGATCGGCCCGGCATAGACGCCATAGCCGTAGGGCGGCATCGACCCGGCGGGCATATCCACGTCGCCCAGGAAGCCGCGGTGTGGGTTATCCGACTTGGGGAGACGCCTGAAAAAGTCGTCCTCGGTGAGTGTCACACCCCAGAAAGCGGCCACGTCGATGGCGGAGCGGGATTCGCAACTGAGATTGTGCTCCTGCGGATGGCCGGTTACGCCTTCGATGAAAGCCGAGGGCGGCAGCTCGTCCGCGTGGGCGGAGCTTGGTAGAAACGAGGCAATAACGAACGCGATAAGGATTTTTACCGCAAAGGGCGCAAAGGCGGGCGTGCCCGCCCGAGCGCCAAGTCTTTTATTGTTTTCCTTTGCGTCCTTCGCGT
>Ga0316577_10000545_pt1 | contig 15259 bp, 13 predicted proteins | sample S5NA_FD_203073 | JGI IMG/M metagenome (GOLD analysis project Ga0316577, IMG submission 203073) | Rhizosphere microbial communities from salt marsh grasses in Alabama, United States - S5-7_050615r2r1 | ecosystem: Host-associated > Plants > Roots > Rhizosphere | place: USA: Alabama | collected... | reverse complement strand
GCTTTGCCTGCTCCGAGGGGGTGGATCTGGATATGGCGGCACTGCTTCAGGAGGCGTGCGCGCAGTTGGGGGGCAAGGGAGGCGGAAAGCCTCACCTGGCTCAGGGCAGCGCCCCGACAACCGACTTGGCCCGTGTCAGGGCTGTGATGTCGGATTTGGATGTTCAAGAATAACTTGTTCGTAGTGTGGGCTTCGGCCCACTTTAGCGGGCACTACAAACTGAAGTTGTTTTTGAACGATTGCTTAATGACGTAAGCCGGGGCGTTATGAGCATGCCCGCCGAAGACCGTTCAAGTTTGAGGAGAAATAGGACCTGCATGAAAAAAGTTGCGACCGATATCTATGTTTCGACCAAGTATCCCGGTGTGAACGTCGGCTTCGTCGTCTTGCCGGAGGGGGCCATAGCCGTGGATGCTCCAACGCTACCTCTGGACGCTCGTGCTTGGCGGGAGGAGGTGGTGGAAAAAGCCGGAGGCCCCATCCTGTACGTGGTACTGACCGACGCCCATCCCGACCGGGTGTTGAGCGTCAAGTTGCTGGGGGCTCCCGTCGTCGCTGCGCGGGCGGCCTATGAACGCGCAGCGGTCTATACTGAGGGGTTCCGGCGCAGCATCGTCGAGAGCTGGGCGCGCCGTTATCCAGAGGTCGCTGACGATCTGGCAAAAGTGCCGCCCGTACTGCCCGAGGTGATGTTTGAAGAGAGTGTGACGCTGCACAAGGGTGGGGTCGATGTGATAGTCAGGCAAGTCGCCGGAGGCGCTCCAGGCAGTAGTTGGATATACTTCCAGGAGCAGGATGTGCTTTTTGCGGGCGATGCGCTGGTCGTGGACACACATCCCTTCTTGGAGGCAGCGCCAGATACAAAGGCGTGGCTGGACACGCTCAAGTCACTCCGCCGCGGGCGTTATTCCGATACTGTTATCGTTCCCGGTCGCGGTCCGGTGTGCGATCAATCTGCCACACAACCACTGAGCGAGTACATCGCATTGGCGCGCCGGCGAGCTCGATCCCTGCAGACTGGTGGGCGCGCGCGAATAGATAAGGCTGCTGCAGTGGCCGATTTGCTGTCACTTTTTCCCATCGCCAGCGATGAGCATGACCTGGTCCAGCGCCGCGTCAAGGCTGGGCTGGATAGGTTGTGTGAGGAACTGAAGGAGTAGACGGTAACAGTGGGCAAACACTTTTTCTCCGCTGAAGCACGTACGCCGGCTGATGGCGTGCGCGAGGCACTGGGCGATGCCGAGAGGTTGATGGCCAGTCTACGCGAGACCGGGCCGCAGATTGTACAATTGCTCCATTTGCTCGACCAAATTTCCGAGGGGTTGGACGAACTCGAGGAAAAGGGCATGGATGTGCGCGCCGAGCGCTCTCGGTTCGAGACCATCCAGTCGCAACTTGGCCGCCGCAAGGGGCGCTTCCTGGCCAGGGCTGGTGAGGCGTTTGTGGAGGCGCGGGAGGCTGTGCAGCCCGACCAGGCGCGCTGGTGGTGGTCCATCGATGACGCTTGGAGGCAGGAAAGGAAACGGCAGCTGCGCCGGTGGCTGATCATAGGCGCGGCTGTGATCGCTCTTCTTGCGATTGTTGCTCTGGTGAACGAGTTGCTTGCGCCACCACGGGAGGTGCGTCAAGCTTCGCGGCTCGGGTCGCAGGGAGAGTATTTGGTTCGAGACGAGGGGGATTTGGAAGCCGCGCTGGCCGAGTTTGAAGCGGCTGCCGCGCTTGACCCCGCTACGCCTAGTTATTTGGTTTGGATCGGCGTGCTCCGATCCAAGCTGGGCGACGCGCAAGCTGCCGAGGAGGCGTTCGACGCTGCCCGTTCGCTGTATGAGACGAATCTTGGTTTTCTATTGGCGCGCGCCCAGGCCTATCGGGAGGTGGGCAACCTGGAGGCGGCTTCTGCCGACGTGGAGCAGGCTATCGTTGAATACCCCGAGTCGGGGTGGGTATATTATACGAAACATCTGATTTCCATGGATCTTGGGGATTACGAGACCGCCCTGGAGGATCTGGACAAGGCGGAGGAGTTGGCCCGCGAGGCTGGGGATGTGCAATTGGAGGCGACGGCGCGTATACAGAGGGGCATGCTGTTGCAGATGCCCCCTGTATCTCCGGAGCCGACCCCTGCGCCGTAATTGTGCTGTTGCTATTTGGCCAAGGTAGAACGCATCGCGTGATGTTTAGGGTGATCAAAGTATTGGGCCTTTTCGCATTGGGCAGTGAGGTGGGAATGGTCGCCACAAATCCAGGTGGGGAGGTTGGAAATGGTACAGAATGATGAGCTGGAGCGCCTGCGCGTCGTCAAGGATCTGTACGAAAAGGATCTGATGCAAAAGGCAAATGTCGTTGGAGTGGGCATTGGGCTGCGGCAGCGGGAAGGGGAGCTGACTGACGAACCTGTCATCGTGGTTTCCGTAACTCACAAGTCGCCTGCTTCCCTGATGGCTCCGGAGGACGTTATACCGGCCGAGCTAGATGGGGTGCCGGTGGACGTCCAGGCTGTAGGCAAGCTGAAGGCATTTTAGTCGAAGGAGGTAGAGTTATGGAAATAGTCGGAGATTTTGTGGCTCAAGCAAAGCAGGTCAAGGAAGCGTACGTTTTCGACCTATTGGGCAAGCGCAACGTCGTGGGGGTTGGCCTGGGTTACAAGATTAGTCACGGGGTCAACACAGGGGAGTTGGGGCTCATCGTCTCGGTCACGCACAAGGCGGATGTGTCTGCGCTGGCTGCGAAGGACGTGGTGCCGCAGGCGCTCAACGGTATCAAGACGGATGTGGTGGTGACGGGGAAATTCTACGCCCAGGATTCGAACACAGATCCCAAGGGCCGGTGGCGGCCCGTCGTTCCGCCCGGCGTCTCTATTGGGCATCCCGGTGTCACCGCTGGCACTTTTGGCTGCCTGGTGCGTAGAGGGAATGAGGTTTTCATCCTGTCGAACAATCACGTCCTGGCCGACGTGAACGCGGGAAAGGCGGGGGATCCAATCCTCCAACCTGGCGTGGCCGATGGAGGCACGGCTGACGACCATATCGCCAAATTGGCCGACTATGTGCCCATCGACTTTGGCACGTCCGAGCCGGAGTGCTCCATCGTTGACTTGATCACCAAGACGCTGAATTACGTCGCCGGTGCGTTTGGGTCAAGCCATCAGCTTCAGGCGGTGAAAAAGACGCCGGGAGTTAACCGGGTGGACGCAGCGCTGGCCCGGCCCCTTTCGCCGGATCTGGTGAAGAACGAAATCCTCAACATCGGCGTGCCGGCTGGTGTGGGAGCGGTCACGTTGGGATTGGATGTGCAAAAGATGGGGCGCACTACCGGCCATACTACTGGCAAAGTTACGCAGATCGACGCCACAGTGCAGATCGATTACGACGGGCTGACTGGCCTCTATTCGGGGCAGATCATTGCCAGCCCGATGAGCCAGGGCGGGGATTCCGGGTCGGCGGTTTTGGATATGGACAAGCGTGTCGTGGGCTTGCTCTTTGCCGGTTCCGACGCCGCTACGATCATCAACCCTATCGACGAGGTGTTCTCGGCACTGAACGTGGAGTTGGCGCTCTAGATTGGTAGGTCGGATTGTCAATCCGACCTACCATGATTTTACGGCAATACCCCCACATACGTCCCGATCAGCTCGCTTGTCCCCAGGACGTGTCCCTCCATCGCTGCCAGCACTCGTGCCCGCTTCTCCCCCGGCCCCAGATCTAGGGTCGTGTCGAGTGCGTAGAGGGTAAAGGCGTAGTGGTGTATCTCGCCCTCGCCTAAGAAGGGGCCGACGTAGCCCAGTATTTCGTTGTCATTGATTCCCTGTAGCGTCCCGTCTGGTAGTTGGGGCTGGGCGATGATGTTCTCTGCCAGGAGGGTAGCGGTAGCAGGGATGTTGTAGACTACCCAGTGGGAGAAGAAATAGTCCACATCGTCCACTGTCAGCGCAAAGCTTTGCGTGCCTGCAGGTGCGTTGGCCCAGTTCAGCGGGGGAGAGGCGTTTGCCCGAAAGAAACCGTACTGCTCGGGGATCTGCCCCCCTGGCTCAAAGGCGCTGCTGGAGAGGATGAAGGGTAGCGGTGTGGGCGTGGGGGTAGCGGTTGGTATGGGGGTAGGCGTTTGTGTCGGCGTCGGCGTGGATGTGGACGTGGGGACGGGAGTCTGTGTTGGCGTTGGCGCTTGGGTGGGGGCTGGCGTCCGAGTCGGCGTTGGTGTGGGCGGCGTCAACACGCCGCTGCCGCCGATCACCATGATGCCGAACACCACCACGACGGCCGTGACTAGGGCGACGATGGGCAGTGGTATTTCATCCAGCTTTTTCATATCCTCTCCTGATGCGTGATAAGGTAGGGCGAAACTTGCTCTAGGGTGTTGTGAACTGTGTCACGGCCCAGTTATTGCCGAGGGCCACGAGATAGCTGGTGCCTCCAGGGTTCGATACCTTCATCAGCCATCCGACCTGCATCGGCTGAGCGCGCAGATTAACTTGCACCTCTGCCTGTGAGGGCCATCCTACTTCGTCCTCCAACCCCTGGGTGCACCAAACCTTGCCGAAACCTCGGACAGGCAGCTGATATCCTGAAGGCGGCGTCATCGCTGCACAGTCCGGGTGTATGGATGGCTGGCCTTCTTCCCAGGTATCTGTGTATGCCAGGAGTGCCCCCCTGGATGCATCTGTATTCTGCCCGTCGATCACGTAAATCTCCCTGGTGTCGGCGCGCCAGATCATCAGGCTGCGGTAGTGCGTGTGGGGGTTGGGATTGTCCCAGTTGGCCCAAAATTCCTGGAAGGCTCCCGTGCCGCCGTCCTTTTGGATGTTGAAGGCGGGGCCTGTAGGGCATCCCATGTCGTGACCTTCAGCCTCGGCTTGGGCCAGGGCCGGCTGCAAGGTTGGGTCCACAGCCACACAGCCGCTCGACGTGGGGGTGACGCACACCATGCCACATCCACCGGTGCACAGGCCGGGACAGATGGCTATCTGTCCCGCCGGGCAGGATGGGGGCGTGCACATCGGGCCCGGTAGGGGGGTAGAGGTGGGGGTACTCGTGGCCGGCCCCGGCACCACGATCTTGACCCAGATATCGCTTCCGAAGAAGGTGCCTGTATGGTTCTGTAGCCGCCACTTGCCCTGGTAGGTGCCCGATGTGCCCGGCGCTTTCAGGTTCACACTGATGTCGACCTCGGCACCGGGAGCCACCGGTGCCGCGACCGGTACGTCCGACGGCCCGCCCATCTGGTCGCCGGAGCTAAAGACCAGCTTGGTGCCCGCTTCCCAGGTGCAGGTCCCCGTGTTGCGCATGCGCCATACCTTGATGAAGGTCGCGTCTGGACTCAACACGGTGCCGTCAGGGATGGTGACGTCTGTGACGAACTTGGCGTTGAACGAGCAGTCTCCTGGCCCTGGGACGTCGGGGACGGGGGTGTTGGTGAGGGCGACGGCGTCTGTGGGCGCGGAGGGCAGCGTGGGCACTGCGCTGGCACCCGCTTGGGGCGCAGCAGTGGGGGGCACTATGGTTGGCCTGGGCGCGGTGCAGGTGCAGGCCAATGCCGTCAACAATAGTACGAGGATGGCCGTCGCGATCGCGCTTTGTGTTTTGTCTCTCATTTTCTTTCCTCCTACTCGATCTGGGTTACATTTGTGTGGCTAGAATCTGTGTGTAGGGCGGGTGTTTTTCGATCTAGGGGGAAAAGCCCCAGGGGCGGCAGGCGAGCGAAGCTTGTGTGGGCTTTTTCCCTTAGGAAGGTCCCCGGCGAAGCGCCGGGGACCTTCACGGCATGTGAACTACCGTCAGCATGTTCTTCCCGCTTCCTTCTTCAAATCGCAAGCCGTCGGCGAATCCATCGCTGTTGGTATCGTATTCGAAAAGCGTATAGATCTGGAAGGGATGCTCGGCCGATAGTGCATCCCCCACGGCGTCGGTCACGTCCAGGTTCCCCGTGGGCTGCGCGGCGTACTTGGTGAGCATGGTCCCGCCGTTGAGGCCGGCGGCTGCAAAGTCGCCCGAGTCCAGTATCTCGTAGTAATAGGCCCGCACCCAGAGCCGCCCCAGGTCGGGGAAAGGGTCGCGGTCGCCGCTGCAGCTTCCTATATCGTCGCCGTGATAGCATTGGGTGTTCCAGGTCACGTGAGCGTGGATGACGTGGGCTCCCGCTGGAATGGTGGAGAGGTTCCACGAGAGGAAGCCGTGCACGCGTTGGTCGTCGCTCGCGTCGCCCGGCTGAGGATTGGGATAGCCGGCGGTGTAGCCGTCTGCTCGGATCGACCCGGAATTGGAACCGTCCAGCGGAACGGTGGTGAGGGTTCCCACGAGGATGGCCTGTCCCTGGTAGTTGTTTGCCTCGTTCGTCTCGGTGATGGTTCCCTCGGGGTCGATCTTGACGCACACCAGGTGCTCCCAGGCGGTGTCGATCTCGATGGTATAATCCACCTCCAGCGCTTGGCCTGCGTTCAGGTCGACCGTCGTCTCGTAGAGGACGTCGACCATGTCCATGTTGGTGCAACTGGCGTGCGGATGGGAAAAGTGGTTTTCGACGTGGACCTTGACGCCGGAGAGGTTTTGAGAGCCGTCGTTGTGCAAAGTGGCCAGGACGTGGATGGGCACGTTCTTGACGAGGATGTCGGGAGCAAAGGCCAGATCGGAGATGCGCAGGTCGGGTGGGGACAGCGTCCCGGCAGGGCCGACGGTGGGGGTGTCTGTGGGTATGAGGGTTCTCGTCGGTGTGGGCGTGTCTGTGGCCGGAGCCGGTATCACGAACTTGATGTAGATGACGTTGCCAAAGCGGGTGCCATCAGGGGCCTGCAACTGCCAGTTGCTTTTATAAGACCCTGGCTCGGTCGGTGCTTTCAGGTCCACGCTGATATCGGTCTGGGCGTTAGGGGCCACGGCGGGAACGTCGACCGCCGTCGAGCCTTCCAGTTCGTCTCCCGAGATAAAGACCAGTTGAGTGCCCTCCTCCCAGGTGCAGGTGCCAGTGTTGCGGATGCGCCAGGTCTTGACGAATTTTATGCCGGGCAGGAGCTCGCTGCCGTCCGGTACTGTGATGTCGGCCACATAGACCGCGTTGAGCGTGCAGTCGCCGGGGCCGGGGATGTCGGGGACCGGGGTATTTGTGGTGGCGGGGGTAAAGGTCGGCACGTCCAGTGACGGTGTGCGGCTGACCTCTGCTGCCTGGGATGTCGTGGTTTGGTCGCCCGTAGGGGGCAGGGTCCCCGGCGGGTTGCAGGCAAGTACAGCCAGCATCAGCACCGACGCGGCAGCCAGAACTAGGTGTTGGCTTGTGGTTTTCATCTCGTCTTCTCCACTTTACATGCTGCGTGGGGTGTGGGTTCTTCCCACACCCCCAATCTGCTAGAGAAACCCGGTTTTTTATCTTGATCGAGCTGATGTGTTGTCAATCAGTTGCTTCTTATGTGCCGACCACTCTCTCCCGACAAAAACCGGGTTTCTTTTCGGAGAGCTTCACGGTATCGTGTATACCACCTCCAGTTCGTTGGGTCCCGTTCCCTCCACAAAGACGATACCATTACCGATGCCCGGATCGTAGGTAGAGTTCTCAAAGGTGATGCGGAGCTGAAAGTCGGTGCCATCTGCCAAGTCGTCGGCTACCTGGGCAGTGACGTCCAGCGTCCCCGTCGGCTGGGTTGAGTACATCTGGAACGGTGTGAACAGTGATGGGTCTAGCATGGCGGCCGGCGGGTTGCTCATGTCGCCGTACTGGTATTGCCGTATCTCGAGCCCTCCCAGCCTGTCCATGGTCTTCCAGCGGAAGGGATTGCGCGTGCCGCTGCAGTCACCGACGTCGCCGCCGCGGAAACACTGGGTGGCCCAGTGGATCTCGGCGGAGACGATCTCTGCGCCGGCCGGGATAGACGAGATGTCCCACGAGAGATAGGCGATCACCCGCGTGTCGCTGGGGTCATCGCCGGCCTTGGCCGGACCCGCGCCGCCTGATCCGCCCGACCCAGAGTTGCCGGCATCCAGTTGGATGATGATGGTGGTCTCCTCTGGCACGGAGATGGTGGGCACTGGCGGCGCGCCGCTGCCGGGCGTCTCGGTGGGCAATGGGGCGGCTGGGACGACGATGATTGCGACATAGATGACGGAGCCGTACCTGGTGCCATCGGGCGCTTGCAGTTGCCAGTAGCCCGTATAGGTTCCCGGCGTGCTCGGCGCCACCAGGTTCACGCTGACCTGCGTGCCAGAGTTGGGAGCCACCGGGCCCACCGCTACCCCCGGTGGGCCGTCCATCTGGTCGCCGGAGACAAAGGCCAGTTGAGTGCCCGCTTCCCAGGCGCAGGTGCCGGTGTTGCGCACGCGCCAGGTCTTGACGAACGGCTTCCCGGGAGGGATCTCTGTCCCGTCCGGGATTGTGACATCCCCTTCGTAGGCTCCGTTGAGGGTGCAGCCACCGGGCCCCTCTACATCTGGGGCGGGGGTGACCGTGGCGACGGGGCGCGGGGACTGTGCAGGCCGCGTGGGCTTTTGCCCTCCTCCGGACGAGCCGCCACTTGGAGCTGCCGTGTGGGCGATCTCTGTCGCTGCGCCGGAGAAATTACAGGCCAACGCGGCCACGGTGAGAAAGGCGATGGCGAGCAGCAATGTGCGAACGTGTCTTTTGTCGTGCTTCATTTTTGGACCTCCTTTGGTCAAGTGCTGGATATCCGTGCCGGATGGACAGGTATCCGCGTTATGACCCTTGAACGCAGGAGGAATTTGTTTGTTACGCTTTACCATCGCCTTTTACAGAGCTTTTACCAAATGCTTACATCCCGTTTACGTCAGCGCCGTTTTTGGGTGATCTGCTGCCAATTTGTGACGCCTGGTTTCAGTCGATGCCTATTCCAAACGTCGCCCACGATGACCACGGGCCCAGGTTGCCTGCGCCATCCCTGGCTCGTACGACCCAGCGATAGCCAAGTCCGCAGGAGACGGGAACGGTGGTTTTGGTCCCACTCAGTGGCCCCCACGTACCTGCCAGCTCCCACGTGTTCCTGCTTATCTGCCTCTCCAGTCGGACGTAGTAGCCCGTCACGCCCGATGGGTCTTTGGCCGCACTCCAGGAGAGGGTGACGCTGGCTCGGCAGGAGAGGACGACGTCACCCGACGGCGCGAGGGAGGAGGGGGCCGGTGGCCCCTGAATATCCGGTGTGGGGGTGATACAAGAGCCGGTCACTTGGATGTCGACCTGGCGCACGGTGTGGCTGCCGTCGAGCAGAGCGACCTCCAGCGTGTGTGTCTCGTCCTCGCAGGGGCAGGTCTGGTAGGAGCCTGTGCCCGAAACGCCATCCCCGTTGAAAAAGACCGCTTGCACGTGTTCCGTCTTCCAGTGGATGGTGGTGCAGGTGCCTGCCGGTATCGTGGTGTCGTCAGCCCAGAACTCGATAAGAGGGGTAGGTGTTGGAGATAGCGTCGGCGTGTGGGTGGGGAGGGGCGTGTATGTGGGAGCAGGTGTCGACGTTGGGCGCACCCGAGTCGGCATGAGGGTGGGTGGGGAGGTCGGGGGCAGGGGGGTCGATGTATCGGGCGACAGTGCGGGTGACGTAGGGGGTATGGTGGGTGTGTCGGTTGCACCTAGTGCGGGTGTGTTGATGGGCGGAAGGAAGGAGCCCAAGCGTGGAACGATCAGCAGGCCGCCCAATATGATTCCGATGACGAGCAGGATGGCGAGCCCTCCACCGGCCGCTGCCAGCAGCCAGGGGCCGCTGCCGCCGCCAAAGCCTCCTCCGCCCTTTGCCGCCGGTTGGTTGCCCATCCCGGTGCTGGCTGGCTCGGTTCCAATCGCAGGCTCCGGCGGCGAGAGGTGTTGCAGCCGGTTGAGAAAGCGCGCGTGCAGCGTGAGCGGCGGAAAGACGGGGGCCAGCGCGGCCAACAGACCGCCGACGGCCAGCAGGTCGCGCCGCTTCTTCTGGCAGGCAGGGCAGACCTTGATGTGGGCCTTGACCCGCCTGCGTGCGGAGCGATCTAGCTCGTCGTCCACGTAGGCCGAGAGCAGGTCGTCCAATTCTTGGCAGGCCATTCGTCCTTCTTGGGTCATCACGTGTAACTCGTAAAGATCGCGAAATTGGAGCCTGGCCCGATGTAGCGTCACGCGCACGTTATCGAGGGAAATCCCTGCCACGGCGGCGATTTCGTTGTAGGATAGCCCGTCGATCTCGCGCAGGACGAGTATCTGCCGGTAGTTATCCGGGAGCTGGTGGATGATGTGCCACACTACAGCGCGTACTTCGGCCAGGCGAGCCTGGTCCTCCGGCGCGCCCGCGCGGTGCTGGTCGGCGGGTTCGGGCCCGCTCACCTCGCCAGCGTCCCAATCGGGGAGCGGCACCTCGTGCCGGCTTCGGCGCAGCCCGTCCAGCGCCATGTTTCCCGCGATGCGGTAGACCCACGACTTGAAGTCGTAGGGTGGCCCCAGTCGGTTTAGGTACTGGTGTGCCTGGATGAAGGCCTCCTGGGCTATGTCCTCCGCCCAGGCCCGGTCGCCCACCATGCGGTAGACGTAGCCAAAGATGCGGCCTTCGTAGCGGGTAAAGAGTTCCGCAAAGGCGGCCTTGTCGCCCTTTTGGGCGCGGCGCACCAGCTTCTCGTCGGGCGCGTTTGCCATACGCTCGCTGCTACTCCTATAACGAATTGACGGCGCTAAATGTTACACGGCGTTCGTGATGCAGAGGGAATGGAGTCAAGCGACCCCATTATACCTGAAAATAGGAGGGGCTGGTAGGGGGGAGTGTTGCAGAAATGTTACAGTTTGATTCCCCGTCCGGCGGGTATTGTGGTATTGGATATCATCCAGGCCAACGTCAGGGAATGGAAGCAGGGGCGCGCCGTGACGGGGACGAGACGGTGGAGATAGCCCCTGTCACCTTCACGCGCAGGTTATGCGGCGGGTTTCTTTTGGGCAGCGATGACGTATTGCATCCAGTATTGGTCGGGGGGTTGCTCGCCTGTGAGCGAAGGAAAGAATGCGATCTCCGCAAAGCCGCACTCGTCAAGCAGGGAGCGGTATTCCTCGTCCGTGTATGCTTGGGCGCTCGATGCATACCGGGTCACTTCTCCAGTCGCAGCATCGATCACGAACGTCCTCTCTGTGTAGACGTGGTTATCCGAATCCCACAGCGTCTCGCGGAGGCACAGGTGGGGTTGGCTTGAGAACATGCCGCTCTTTGTTGCTTGCCAGGGTGGGTTGAACGTCGGGCCTTTTTCGCCTTCCCTTTTCATCGCATCGAACTTGCCCACATCGAGCAGCAGAATGCCGCCATCGGGCAGGGCGCTGTACGATTTACGCAGAATGCCCTTGGCGTCCTGGGGACGAAAGTTGTTGAACTCGGCCCCGACCAGCATCACCAGACCGAACCCGGTCCCATAGTCGGCATGCCGAATGTCCTGCTCGACATAGTCGCAATTCAGGCCCTCTTTCCTGGCAGTGTCGGCGGTATAGGAGATGAATATCGGGGCAAGGTCGATTCCCACGCATGCGTGTCCAAGTCGGGCCAGTTGGCTGGTGTGCGGCCCCGCTCCACAGCACAGTTCCAGGATCTTGGTGGGACGACCGGCCAGAACCCGGCGGTGAATCCAATCCACTTCTTCCTTGATCGCCTCTAGCCGGCGGCTGTCCGTCAGCTTTTCGAGAGCCTTTTTGGCATAGTCGGGATCTTGGTAGGGGTACCCTTTCCCCTCAGACCATGGAATAGGGTTCTCTGTTCGAAAGACTATGTCCAATAGATTCATCGTCATCTCGCTCGACCACCACGACCACCAGGAAACTGCGGTAGTTATCCTCGCCTGCCCCCGCGGCCGTCACCGAGACGACCTGCCAGCCATCTTCCAGGTAGTCTGTTATGAACTCGCGCACTTCCCCATCGATTCTATCGGCCAACGCCTTTAGCTCGATCACTAAAAGTTTCTGCATCATCCATCGCCCTCGATTGGATTATTGATTCATACTAGACGCTTATGGCGTCAACGGGCAGTTTGGGGCTATGCCCCAAACTGCCAAGTCATTCCGCGCTTTGCGCGGAATGACCAAGAATCTTTCGACAATCACGCCAGCTTGCGAATGCGCACCTCTATGCTCGGCTGCTCTTTCAGCAGTTTCACCAGCTTGGAGGTATCGGTGTCGCCATAGTGGTAGGGATAGAGGATTTTCGGCTGCATCGCCTTGGCCACATCCGCTACCATCTCTGGCGTCATCGTGTATGGCAAGTTCATCGGCAGAAACGCGCAGTCGATGTCGCGCAGCGCTTTCATCTCCGGCGTGTTCTCCGAGTCCCCCGCCACGTACACGCGCTTGTCGCCGAACGTCAGGATGTACCCGTTGCCGACCCCCTCGGGATGGAAGGGCTGCCCGTTCGGGCGCTTGTGGACGATGTTGTAGGCCGGGACGGCTTCGATGGTTATCCCCTTGACCGTGCGCGTGTCTCCGTTGCGCATCACGATCCCGCCCGCGACCTGCTCGGCGCAGGTCTCGGTCAGCACCACCTCCGTCTGCCCGATCCGTATGTGCGCCAGCGCGCCCAGGTCCATGTGGTCGCCGTGCTCGTGCGTGATCAAGACCATGTCCGCCTTGGGGAGCTGGGCATAGTCGGCCACTCGGCCGAACGGATCGACGTGGATGATCTTGCCGTCAAAGGCCAGCATCAGCGTCCCGTGGCCGAGAAACGTGATTTCCAATTCCCCGGCAGAAGTCTGTATGACATCTTTTTCAAACTGAGTAGCCATCGCTCAACCTCCTGTAAACGATCTATGGGGAAAAGCCAGAGAACGTCCAACTGTTTCACGGTTGACTACCACATTGTCGGGAGCGGCAGTCTCTGCGCAAGCACAGGCTTTTCCCTTGGAAAGTTCCCCGGCGCAAAGCGCCGGGGAACTTCACATCACTGGTTCTTTTGCTTCGCCCCCTGGTAAAAGACGCCGCTCTTTTCCTCCAGCCGGTCGGTCGCCGGGGGCGGCTCGATCGATAGCGCGGAGATTTCATCCCGCCACTCGTCCGTCATCGCTACCTCGACCGCTGCCAGCGAGCTCTCCAGTTGCTCCACGTTGCGCGCGCCGATGATGGGCGCGGTGATTGCCGGATGGCTCATCACCCAGGCCACCCCCAGCGTCGCCGGGTGCAGGCCGCGCTCTTTGGCGTGCGCGGTAAAGCGCTCCGCGGTCTCGTAGTATTGTTCCAGGCTGTAGCGCTTCATGTACATCTGGTTTTCCACCAGCCGCCCGCTCTCCGGCTTTTTCCCTACGCCGTACTTGCCCGTCAGCAGGCCTCCTCCCAGCGGGCTGTAGGGGGTCACGCCCAACTGCTCCGCTTGGGCCAGCGGCAGGATTTCGACCTCGGCCTGGCGCTTGGCCAGGCTGTACATCGGCTGGATGCACTCGAAGCGCGCCAGCCCTTCCCGCGCCGAGATGCCCAGCGCCTTGGCGATCTGCCACGCTGCCCAGTTGCTCACCGCCGGGTAGAGGATCTTGCCATGGCGCACCAGGTCGTCCACCGCGCGCAGCGACTCTTCGATGGGCGTGTCGTCGTCGAACTTGTGGAAAAAGTACACGTCGATGCGGTCCGTCCCCAGTCGCCGCAGGCTGTCCTCCACCGCCATCAAGATGTGGCGGCGTGAGAGGCCGCTCGCGTTCACGTCGTCGCCAGCGGCGGAAGCGACCTTGGTGGTGATGACCAGCTCGTCGCGGCAGTCGGCGATCAGCTTGCCCAGGATCTCTTCGGAGCGCCCGCCGGCATAGACGTTGGCGCAGTCGAAAAAGTTGATCCCCGCCTCGCGGCAGCGGTGGAACATCGCCGCCGAGGTCTCTTCGTCGGCGGTGCTCCCAAACGACATCGTGCCAAAGCACAGTTGCGAAACCTTGACTCCCGTTCGTCCCAAAACTCGGTATTCCATATCAACCTCCCTCATTCTTAGTTGTTTCATCCTTCATTGTCACCGCCATCAGCAGCGCCGCGACCAGCGCTAGTGCCCCGCCAAAGATGAATGGCACGGGCGCGCCCAACCAATCCCACAGCGCCCCGGCGATGATCGACGCGCCCAGGTCGAGCAGGCCGATCACCAAGCTGTAGGTGCCGTACGCAGTGCCGCGCAATTCCGGCGGGACGATGTCGGCCACCATCGCCTTGGTGGTGCCGTAGGCGGTGGCATAGTACAGCCCGTATAGCACATATAGCCCCCATATCTGCCAGCCCGAGTTCGCCAGCCCAAACCCGGCGTAGACGATCGCGTAGAATACCCACCCGCCGATGATCAGCCGCCGCCGCCCGATGCGGTCGGATAGCGACCCGGCAGGTGTGCTGAGCAGTGCATAGACCAGGTTGAACAGCAACAGCCCGCCCAATACGCCGATCGTGTTCAAACCTGTGTCCTGTGCCCGCAGGACGAGGAAAGAGTCGGACGAGTTGCCCAACTCGAACAGACCGCACGCCAGCATCAAGAGCGCAAAGCGCTTGCCCAGCCCTTTGAACATAAAGCGCGGGCGCTCGCGCTGTTTTGTGACCGGGACCTCTTTTGCGCCAATCGCCAGCGATAGCACCGCCAATGCTGCCGGGATTAGGCTGATGAGCACAATCACCTGGAATGTACTCAGGTTCAACGCTGCCGCGCCTTTTTGTGTCAGCCAGATCACCGCGAGCGTGATGAGCAGCCCCAGGAATGCGCCGCCCGTGTCAGCGGCGCGGTGAAAGCCAAAGGCCAACCCCCGGTTTTGCTCGTCGATGGAGTCGGCCACCAACGCATCGCGGGGTGCGGTGCGTATGCCTTTGCCTACTCGGTCGGCCCAACGCGCGCCTGCTACCGCTCCCCACGTGTTGGCGAAATAAAAGAACGGTTTGGAGAGCGCTGAAAGCGCGTAACCTGCCACGGCCAACCACTTGCGCGCCCTCAGCTTGTCGGAAAGCCAGCCGGAAAAGACCTTGATCAGGCTGGCGCCACCCTCAGCTACCGACTCGAGCACGCCGATGGCCGTCTTGCTGACGCCCAAAGTGACCAGCACGAGCGGCAGGACGTTGATCACCATCTCGCTGGAGATGTCCATGAAAAAGCTGGTCAGGCTCACAGCCCACACGTTGCGTGGCAGCGTGCGCAGGCTGCCTTTAGGCGGGGCTTGGGGTTCGCTATCTGGCATGGTTACCTCGGTGGCGTTTGGGATGTGACTATTATATCCCTCAATGGGCGAGGAGGCAAAAAACGGGTCGTGACCCTGGGTATATTTTGGGATCACAAACTTGTCAGAGAAACGCGGATTCAAGGTGTGCAGTTTGTGCAAGCGTACTGTGCGAAGCACAGGCTTGT
>Ga0316577_10000543_pt1 | contig 15262 bp, 10 predicted proteins | sample S5NA_FD_203073 | JGI IMG/M metagenome (GOLD analysis project Ga0316577, IMG submission 203073) | Rhizosphere microbial communities from salt marsh grasses in Alabama, United States - S5-7_050615r2r1 | ecosystem: Host-associated > Plants > Roots > Rhizosphere | place: USA: Alabama | collected... | reverse complement strand
CGACGGAGGCCGCGTTCTTCGCCCTGATCGAGCCGGGAGGGGCGAGCCGTCTCGACACCGCCCTGCGCACCGCCGGGGCCCGGGCCGGCTTCCTTTCGCTGACGGTCGGAGCCCCCCGGGAGAGCTTCGATCCCGCGACCGACCGGCTGCGGGTGACCATCCCGATCGATGAGGGCGAGCGCGCGGTTTTGGTCAGCCTCGAGCTCCCCGAGGAGGTGACGAGCCTCACCGAGGCCTCGCCCCCGAAGCTGGAGCTCCAGGTCGGCGAGCCGTTCCGGATCGATGCGTACGTGAACGACCGCGGCACCCTCGCGACCTGGTTCCGCGCCCAGGGCTTCCCGGAGGCGCGCCTGGCCGGGATCCTCGACCCGGTCCCGGAGGGGATGGCCGTCCGCTTCGAGGTGGACACCGGCCCCCGGCCCCGGGTCGGACAGATCCGGCAGGCCCGGGCGGGGGTCGTCCGCGCCAGCGTGGTGGATGACGCGGTCACACTGGGCCCGGGCGACCTGATCCGACCCGACGACCTGGCCCTCAGCCGCGACCACCTCTCGGAGACACGGGTGTTTCGCTCCGTCGACATCCGGGCGGAGAACACCGACGACGCCGGGGTCCGAGACCTGGTCGTGGACCTCGCGGAGCGGCCGGACCTCAACGTGGAGTACAAGATCCGATACGAAACGGGCCGAGGCCGCGAGACGGTGGACGAGGCCAGCACCGAGGAGTCCCGCGGCTTCCAGTTTGGTGCCGGCATCGAGGCTGCCAACCCCTTCCGGCGCGCCCACCGGTACAGCGTCTACGGCCTGGCCGGCAAGAGACGTCAGCTCTTTGGGGCCACGTTCGAGGCCCAGACCGTCTTCGGCCGCCGGTGGCGGACGCAGGTGTTCGTGTTCGACGACAACGAGAAGGACTTCGAGACCACGGGCATCACCCGGCGGATCTCCAGCGTCGCCTTCCAGCAGACGAAACGCTGGCGGAGCGGTCTCTCCGGTCGCCGCTGGCACGATCGCCTGCGCATGCTGTGGGCGTACGCCTTCCGTCGCATCGACTACGTAGACCCGACGACCGGGGAGACGGCCGGCGGCTACCGCGCCGGCGTTTCGACCTCCCTGATCGGAGACACGCGCGACAGCGTCACCGACCCGCACCGGGGCCTCTTCTGGACCGTGACCGGTGAGCCCGCGCTCGAGGCACTGGGGTCCGACAAGACCTACCTGAGGCTCTACGGCCAGATCTTCGCCTACGTCCCGCTGGGCGAGAAGGTCGTCTGGGCCCAGGCCCTGCGGATCGGCGCCGCCCCCGGAGATGATCCCCTCCTGCTCCTCGACCGGCGCTTCAAGGCCGGAGGGGCGACCACCGTCCGCGGGTTCCCGGAGAACGGCCTCGGGCCCCAGTCCCGGGATGTCTCCATCGGCGGGCAGGGGCTGTTCGTGTTCAACCAGGAGCTCCGCTTTCCGATCTGGGGGAGGATCCAGGCCGGGGTCTTCTTCGACACCGGGAACGTCTGGGAGCTGGCCAGCGAGCTGGATCTACGGGACCTGCGCAGCAACGTCGGGGGAGGACTGCGGGTCATGTTCCCGTTCGGTCCGGTGCGCCTCGATTGGGCCTGGGTTCTCGATCCGCGAGAGGGGGAGCAGCGGAGCCGCTGGCAGTTCGCCCTCGGCCACGCGTTTTAGGGAAGGGCGCACGCAGCGGGCGTGCGGTAGGCCGAGCAGCGAAGCTCACCTCTCGGCTGATGGCAGCTCCTACCCGCATGGGTAGGTCGTGGGTGAAGTCACCGCCGGCTCAATCGACTCTCTTCACGTTTTGCAGCCGGACCGGGTCTGAGGTGTAGTTCTCGAGCTCGAGCGTCCGGTTCTCTGCGTCCCACGTGATCTTCGTGGCCACCGAGGCGCGCCCCTCTCCGGAGCCTTCGTCGTCCACGTGCATCTCGATCAGCGTGAAAGGGTAGTCGACCGACCGGGGCTGCTCGGCGAGCTCCCGGAATCCCATCCGGCGGTCGGTGAGCACGACGATCTGCCAACCACCGTCCTCGCCACGCACCTTGTTGGCGTAGCCGAGGTCCCAGCTGGTGTGCCCGGGTCGGGCGATGTAGCCGACACGGGGCCGGATCTTCTGGATCGTCGAGAGCAGCTCCTCCTGTCCCTTCTGGAACGCCTCCACGATCCGGGCCTTTTCGGTGTCGGTGGACCAGCGCTCGATCACGATGTCGACCGGGGTCGGGGCGCCCAGCTCGACATTGCTCATGTTGACGGCGAGGGCCTGATAGTGCTCCGCGTCCTGCGCGGAAGCCCCGGCCACCAGACCCAGCGTCAGGACCGCGACGACACTCGCGCAACGATTCAGCATCTTCTTCCCTCCTTTGCAGCTTGTTGGCCAGCCTGCTTCATTCATTGACCCCCCTCCCTAACCCTCCCCACGTAGGGGGAGGGAAAGGCTTGAGTCAGGCCCCGCTGCGTCCGCGTGTCCCAGGGAAGGACACGCGGACGGTTTCGGGCCTGGTGGCCAGCCTACTTCTCGAAGAGGCCCTGCTTCTTCATCTCTTTGGCCGCCGTCTTGACCAGATCCTTGATGAACTTCTGGGCGGTGGAGGGGTTCATGGTGTCGCTCATGCCCGCCCAGATGAGCTTGTCGGTGCGGAGGTCGTAGACCAGGGTCTCGACGCGGACGACCTCGTCGATCTGCAGGTTGCCGGCGTTGTAGGTGGTGCCCCAGCCGAAGGTGTAGTAGCCGCTGTAGAAGCCGCCGTAGTAGGGGCCGGTGTAGAGCGGGACGGCGGTGTACGTCGGGCCGGAGCCGCGGAGCTCCTTCTCGTTGCCGGCGACCCGCATGACGATGGCGTACCGGGCGCCGGTCTTCTCGATGTAGGGCCGGGCCTTGTCCTTGTCCTTGACGAGGCTCTTCGGGATCACGGAGTAGGCGGGGATGGCCTCGACGCCGCGCTTGCCGAGCTCCTGGGCCAGGGCGGCCTCGGCCCCGTTGCGGCTTTCCTCGTGGGTGCTGATGACCATGGCCAGGACCTTGTCACCGTCCTCGAGGGTCATCGTGGCCCCTGGGGCCTTCCAGCTGGTCTTGAAGTTCGTGGAGCCCGAGGCCGGGACGGCCGGGACGATGGCCACGACGAAAGCGGCGATGAGTACGGACTTCAGAGAACGAGACACGGGACTATTCTCGGCTACTTCTTCGGTGCGAGGAGACCCTGCTTGCGCATCTCCTTGCCCGCCTCGTCGACGAGCTCCTTGATCATCTTGTCGGCCTGCGAGGGATTCACGGTCGAGCTCTGACCGGCCCAGATCATCTTGTCGCTCTTGAGATCGTAGACGAGCGTCTCGACGTGGACGATCGTGTCCGTCCGGATGGTGCTCCCCCCGTAGACGCCGCCCCAGCCGTAGCCGTAGAAACCGCCGTAGAAGCCGCCGTACCCGCCCCAGGCCGGCCCGTACAGGCCGTATCCGCCCATCGTCGGCGTGCTGCTGATTTCCTTGTCCTGGCCGGTGGCTCGCATGACGACGACGTACTGGGCCCCGGACTTCTCGATGTAGGGCTTGGCCTTGTTCTGGTCCTGGATCGCGTCGTCCGGGATGACGCTGGTGGCGGGGATCCCCTCGATGCCGTTTCTGGAGAGCTCGGCGGCGAGCGCGGCCTCGGCCCCGCGGCGGGTGGCCTCGTTCGGACTGATGACCATGGCCAGGACCTTGTCACCCGGTTCGAGGTGGATCGGTTGGGCGCTGGGCTCCCTCCAGGTGGTGTTGAACGACGTCGTGCCGCAGGCCGACAAGGCCACGGCGCCGGCCGCGACGAGCGCGGCCATCATGGTGCGAGACATCTGGTTCTCCTCCTTGGTCTGGGCCTCAGCGGCCCGCGACCTGCCCTCACGGGCATGACAATCTAACCGGACGACAGTCTGGCTGGGCGACGATGGTCACTCTCTGTGAGCCGACCGTCAGCCCCCCAACCTACCAGAAACCGGGCCGCTGGGAGCGCGATTCCGCCGATGCCGGCCCCTTTGACCTATTTTTTCCCGTCCCGGTCCCGGCCTCCTCCCCGCTCGGCCGGCCGCCCGGAACAGCGGCGATCAAGGGTGGCAACGCCGTCGATTGTGGTAGCCTTCCTCGTATCACAGCAGCCACTCCAGTCGAAACAGAGGCCGGCCCCCGGAGGCCGGCGGGAGGCGCACATGAGGTTCGGAGTCCAAGCGACATTGGCGGCCGCGGTGGCCCTCACGATCGCTCTTGCCCCAGCGTCCGCAGCCGCACAGGCCAGCGGCACGCCCGAGGAGATGGTCGCCACCTACAGCTCCCTCGCCGACGGCGTACTCGCCTTGGAGCGCAGCGAGGCGAACCTCGTGAGATCGATCGTGGCCGTTACTCTCGCCCACGGCCAGCTGAACCTCGAGCGCGCCCTGTCGGCGGCCGAGAAGGGCGAGACCCGGACCGCGAAGGCCGCGGTGGAGGCCCTCGCCTCGGATGTCGGCCAGCTGGCGACCGAGGGCGACAACGCCGTCGGCGCGGTGCGCAAGCGCCTGCTCGAGGGGGGGCACCACCACAACGCCGCCGGCGAGTCCCAGGGCCTCTACGACGAGGGCTACGTGATCGTGACCCGGGCCGCGAAGGCGAAGCTCCTGGCCTCTTCGCGCGCCATCGCCGCGATGGCGGCGGCGCCGAAGGCCGACGCGCTGAAGGCCGAGTGGAAGACCGTGGAGGAGACGGTGGCCGAGCTGATGAAGCCGGGCAACTAGCTCCCTCATGGCCTTCGGTCGACCGGGCCGGGCCGCGCTCGCGGTCGCGTGGGGCGCGGCGCCGGCCCTCTTCGTGCTCGCCGGGAACGTCGAGGCCGTTGCCCCCGCGGCACCGCCTCGCTACCGATTCGTGGACATGGCGCCGGAGCTCGGCCTGACCCGGGTCGTGCTCGCGGGCCGGCCTGGCAAGGACCACCTTCTCGATTCCGCTGGCACCGGCGCGGCCTGGCTCGACTACGACCGGGACGGCCGCCTCGACTGCTACATCGTCAACGACTGGCTCATCGAGGGGGACCGGATCACGGAGAAGGGAAAGAACGCGCTTTATCGACAACGGGCGGACGGCACGTTCGAGGACGTGACGGACGACGCGGGCGTCGGTGGAGAGGGGGAGTGGGGCGCGGGGGCCTTTGTCGCCGATTACGACGCGGACGGCTGGCCCGACATCCTCGTCACCAACTTCGGCCGCAACGTCCTCTACCGCAACCTCGGAGACGGGCGCTTCGAGAACGTGGCGAGAGAGGTGGGGCTCGAGTCGCCGGGGTGGAACACGGGGGCGGCCTGGTTCGATGCCGAAGGAGACGGCGACCTCGATGTCTACATCGCCGGCTACATCGACAACTCGCTCGAGCAGATCCTGGCCGCCAGGCCGACCCTGCCCTGGCGTGGGATGGCCAAGGTGGCGACGGGCCCCTTCGGCCTCGACGGGGGCGCCGACCACTACTTCCGGAACGACGGGGGCCATTTCGTCGACGCGACCGTCGAAGCGGGAATGGAAGACAAGGGGCTCGGGTTCGGCTTCTCCGTGCGCGCCGCCGACTTCGACCGCGACGGCGACCCGGACGTCTACGTGGCCAACGACTCCGACCCCAACTACCTCTATCGCAACGAGGGCGACGGGACCTTCCAGGAGGTCGCCACCTGGACGGGGTGCGCCCTCGACGAGAACGGCGCCGCCCAGGCCAGCATGGGTGTCGCGGTGGGCGACGCCACCGGCGACGGGGAGCTCGACATCTTCGTGAACCACTTCTCCGAGGACTTCTCGACCCTCTGGCAGGGTCTCGGGGGAGGCCTCTTCGAGGACGTTTCGCGGCGCACCGGGGTGGGTCCGCCCACGTACACCACGCTGGCCTGGGGCACGGCGCTCGCCGACCTCGACAACGACGGCGATCTCGATATCCCGATCATGAACGGGCACATCTACCCGCAGATCAACGATCACCCGGAGCTGATCGGGACCTACGAGCAGAGGAACATCCTGCTCGACAACCGGGGCCCCGAGGCGTCACCGATGTTCGTGGATGTGACCGACGCCGCGGGTCCCGGCTTCCAGCAGGTGCGGGCCAGCCGGGGGCTGGCCCTCGCCGACTACGACGACGACGGCGACCTCGACCTGCTCATCACGCATCTCGACGCGCCGCCCTCGCTGCTGAGGAACGACAGCGAGGTCGGCTCATGGCTCGTCGTGGTGTGCGAGGACGAGAGGGGGGGTATCGCCCCGATCGGGACCGAGGTCCGGGTCACCGCGGGCGGGGTCACGCGGTGGCGGGACATCGCCTCGGGGGACTCGTACATGAGCACGCACGATCCGCGGCCGCATTTTGGCCTCGGCTCGGCCGAGACGGTGGACGAGATCGACGTCACCTGGCCGGACAAGACCCGGTCCGTCCGAACGAACGTCCCCGCCCGCCAGATCCTCCGAATCAAGAAGGGCACGTAGCCCCTCGATGACCCGATGAAGAGCGAGTACCCGAGGACCCGGACCGTCGACGTCGTCGACGACTACTTCGGGACGCGGGTGAAGGACCCGTATCGCTGGCTGGAGGACGACAACAGCCCCGAGACGAAGGCCTGGGTCGAGGCCCAGAACCGGGTCACCTTCGCCTTTCTCGAGTCGATCCCGGAGCGGGCCGCCATCCGGAGGCGGGTGACGGAGCTCTGGGACCACGAGCGCTACGGGCTGCCCTCGAGAGAGGGGCCCTGGACCGTCTTCAGCCGGAACGACGGCCTCCAGAGCCAGTCCGTGATCTACCGGGCGAAGGGGCTCGACGCCGCCCCGGAGGTGCTCCTCGACCCCAACACACTCTCGGAGGACGGGACGGTGGCGCTGGCCGAGGGCGGCGCGGCGTTCACGGACGATGGCCGCCACCTGGCCTGGGCGGCCTCCTCCTCCGGCTCGGACTGGCGCACCTGGCGGGTGCGCGAGGTGGCGACGGGGGAGGACGGGCCGGATCTGGTGAGGTGGTCCAAGTTCAGCGCCGCCGCCTGGAAGAAGGACGGCTCCGGCTTCTTCTACTCCCGCTTCGCCGAGCCGAAGGACGGCGACGCCCTCACCGGCGTCAACAAGAACCAGCAGGTCTACTTCCATCGTGTCGGCACGTCACAGGACGGGGACGAGCTCGTCTACGAGCGCCCCGATCACCCGGACTGGAGCCTGGGCGCGGCGGTGACCGACGACGGCCGCTTCCTGCTCGTGTACCAGCACGAGGGCACGGACCCGAAGAACCGGATCTTCCTGAGGGACCTCGAAGACCAAGGTGGTCCGGTCGCGCCATTCCTCGACGCCTTCGACGCCGAGTACGAGGTGGTTGGGAACGACGGGGATGTCTTCTACGTCCGGACGGACAAGGACGCGGGCCGCTCTCGCCTGGTCGCCGTCGACCGGCGGAGCCCCGATTCCCGGTCGCTGAAGGCCGTCATCCCCGAGGACCCGGGCCGGGGCGTCCTGTCGAGTGCCACCATGATCGGCGACCGCTTCGTCGTGGTCTGGGAGGTGGACGCGCACCACCTCCTGACGATCCACGGGAAGGACGGCTCCCTCGAAAGGGAGATCGAGCTCCCCGGCCTCGGCCAGGTGGCGGTGTCCGGAAGGCGACGCGACGCGGACTTCTTCTACTCCTACATGTCCTGGGCCTGGCCGACGACGATCTACCGATGCGATCCGGCGACCGGCGAGAGCACGCTCCTCCGCGAGCCGAAGGTCTCCTTCGACCCCGAGCTCTACGAGACCAGCCAGGTCTTCTTCGCCTCGAAGGATGGGACCCGGGTCCCGATGTTCCTCGTCCACGGGAAGGGCCTGAAGAAGGATGGATGGAACCCGACCCTCCTCTACGGCTACGGGGGATTCGACATCTCGATGACGCCGTCCTTCTCTCTGGCCGTCGTGACCTGGCTCGAGATGGGCGGGGTCTGGGCGGTGGCCAACCTCCGGGGGGGAGGGGAGTACGGACGGGAATGGCACGAGGCGGGCCGGCTCGGCCGCAAGCAGAACACGTTCGACGACTTCATCGCCGCCGCCGAGCACCTCATCGATCAGGGGTACACGTCCCCCCCGAGGCTGGCCATCTCCGGCGGCAGCAACGGTGGCCTCCTGGTGGGCGCGGTGCTGAACCAGCGTCCCGACCTCTTCGGGGCGGCGATCCCTGCCGTCGGGGTCATGGACATGCTCCGCTTCCACGAGTTCACCATCGGGTGGGCCTGGAAGTCCGACTACGGCAGCTCTGAGACGAAGGAGGGCTTCGACACCCTCATCGCCTACTCGCCCCTCCACAACATCCGACCGGGTACCGTGTATCCGGCGGTCCTGATCACGACCGCCGACCACGACGACCGGGTCGTGCCCGCCCACAGCTTCAAGTACGCGGCCACGCTCCAGCCCGCCCAGGGCGGGGAGGCGCCGATCCTCATCCGGATCGAGACCCGGGCCGGGCACGGCGCGGGCAAGCCCACCGCCAAGCAGATCGATGAGGTCACGGACAGGTGGGCGTTTCTGGTCAAGGTCCTGGGCATGACGGTGCCCGCAGGCTGGTGAAGCTCGCGGCTTGACCCGCGGTGAGCGTCCGGGACACGATCGGCGCCATCGGCGAGCTGCCGCGCGAGGAGGAACGCCATGGATCGACGTGAGCTGCTGAAGACCACCCTGGGCGCGGGGGCCGCTCTCGGCCTGGGCGCGCTGCCCGCCCGCCCGGCCGCCGGTGCTCCGCTGCGCTCCTTCAAGCTCAAGTACGCCCCTCACTTCGGCATGTTCAAGCACCACGCCGGCGAGGACCTCATCGATCAGCTCCGGTTCATCGCCGACCAGGGATTCACCGCCCTCGAGGACAACGACATGCCCAACCGGCCGGTCGAGGTCCAGGAGAAGATCGCGACCGAGATGGCCCGACTCGGGATCGAGATGGGGGTCTTCGTGGCCGAGGCCGACTTCCAGAACGTCACCTTCGCCTCAAGGGGCCCGGAGGCGCGCGAGCTGGTCGCCACGAAAGCGAAGGCCGCGGTCGAGGTGGCGAAGCGGGTGAACGCGAAGTGGACGACCGTGGTCCCCGGCTGCTACGACAGGGGCCTCGAGTGGGACTACCAGACCGCAAACGTCATCGACAACCTCAAGCGGTTCGCCGAGATTCTCGAGCCGGCGGGGCTGGTGATGGTGCTCGAGTCCCTCAACCCCTGGCGGGATCACCCCGGGCTCTTCCTCACGAAGATCCCGCAGGCCTACATGGTCTGCCAGGCGGTCGGCAGCCCGTCCTGCAAGATCCTCTTTGACATCTACCACCAGCAGATCACGGAGGGGAACCTCATCCCGAACATCGACCGGTCCTGGGACGAGATCGCCTACTTCCAGATGGGCGACAACCCGGGCCGCAAGGAGCCCACCACCGGCGAGATCAACTACCGGAACATCTTCAAGCACATCCATGGGAAGGGCTACACGGGGATCATGGGCATGGAACACGGGAACTCGAAGCCCGGCAAGGAGGGGGAGCAGGCCGTTATCGACGCCTACGTCTCCTGCGACGCGTTCTGATGGCCCGTCAGAGCGCGCAAGTTGGACCCCGCCCTCGGATAAGTCCGTTCCGCCATGCCAGGTGGGCCTCGGGTGGCGAGCCGCCCCGGGCCTCTCACTCCAAAGGAGACCGGTGATGTCTTTCCCCGCGCCCCGTCCACGCCCTCGTTCCTGGCTCTGCACGGTGTCAGCGGCCGCGTTGATGGTCGTATCGGCGGACCGTCCGGTCGAGGCCCGCGCCGACGTCCCCGGCGGCCCGCCCACCGCCGAGTGCTGCCGGCACCCGGACCTCGCCTCCGAATACGGGATCATCTGGACCGGCTCCGACCCGGAGATGACCATCGAGCGCCTGGCCGCCTACGCGGCGCCCGTCCTCTGGTTCTCGCCGGACGAGCCGCTCCTCAAGGAGGGGCCGCTCCGACGGACGGGCAAGGACATCAACCTCCCCGTGCCCTTCCCCTTCGAGGAGGAATCGGAGGAGCCCGTCGTCTATTTCCGCGTGCGACGGATCCTCCAGCGGGTCGACGAGCCGGGGCCGGGAACGTATACCGCGGACATCGCCCTGCGCGGACACTCGGTGATCGACCTCGAGAAGGTGGGCGGGATCGACCTCGACTTCTTCTTCTACTACCCGATGGACGTCGGCGGGAACCCGCACAAGCACGACGTCGAGTACATCGAGACCCGACTGGCCGTGGGCCGAGCGGAGGACTGCGCCGAGTGCCCGTTCGTGATGGGCCTCATGAGGGTCAACGCCAAGGCCCACGGTATCCAGTGGTTCGACAACACCCTCGAGGTGGACAGCACCGCCCTCCTGCCCCTCCACATCCTGGTCGAGGAGGGCAAGCACGCCTCCTGCACCGACCGCAACGCCGACGGCCAGTTCACGCCGGGATACGACGTCACCGAGCGCGTGAACGACGCCTGGGGGGTCCGCGACACGCTGGGGACGGGCACGTTCTTCACCGGCGACTACAAGTCCTGGATGACGAAGAACCGGCAGGACGACACGCGGGTCTTCCCGCCGCTCCCGCCGGACAGCCCGCTCCGGGCCGACTGGTCCATCGAGGGTGAGTACGCCCCGGAGAACGCCATCTACGCGCTGCGGCCCTGGCCCACCGCGGAGAGGGCGGATTCCGACCTCGTGCACTACATCGCCGACAAGGGCGACCCCGAATGGCCGGAGATCGTCCCCGACACCGACCTGAAGAAGTTCGAGCGCTGGCTCGGCGACGAGTCCTGGGCGAAGTCATGGGCCCTCGCGGTGAGGGGGGCCAACGACGACCTCGGCGTCTCGCTCGCCTTCCCGCTGCTGGTCTTCAAGAACGTTCAGGATCCGCTCGGGGGCGGCTGGTTCGTCCATCGGATCTACTTCCAGGGAAGCAGACTCGAGGACTTCGGGTGGCTGGTCAACTATTCGCCCTCGGCGTCGCGGTGGTTCGACGGCTATTTCGCGGTGGGCCTGGAATGGGACTACCAGGTGCAGGACGGGGTGGCGTCGACGAAGCGCTACACCGTCACCGAGAGCGGGATCAAGTTCCGCTTCGATCTCACGCGGACGCCCTTCAGGTTCATGAAGAATCTGGGCACCAGCTTCTGGGGCCTCCGCGCGGGGATCCAGTTCCGGGGGGTCTGGAGCTTCGACAGCATCGGCTACGTGTTCGAGTTCGGGGCCGGGAGCTGGTAGGCTGGTTGTTCCGGGCCGCCGAGCGGAAGATCGACGTGACACCACGCACAGACTTTGAGTGACTGTGAGGCCCGTTCAGAACCCAAACCTCAAGAACGAAGAAGAAGACCTGTAGGAGGATCAGTGAAACGAGCCGTGACGTCTGCCTTCATGGCTGCTCTCGTCCTTGCGCTCGGCCTCGTGCCTCTCGAGGCCCAGGCCGCAAGGCCCAACATCCTCGTGGTGTGGGGTGACGATGTCGGGCAGTCGAACATCAGCGCCTACACCCGCGGGATGATGGGCTACCGGACGCCGAACATCGACCGGATCGCCGAGGAGGGGATGATCTTCACCGACTACTACGGCGAGCAGAGCTGCACCGCCGGTCGCTCGTCGTTCATCACCGGCCAGAGCGTCTTCCGGACCGGCCTGAGCAAGGTCGGTCTCCCGGGGGCCGACCTCGGCCTGCGGACCGAGGACCCCACGATCGCCGCGCTCCTGAAGGCCCAGGGTTACGCGACGGGTCAGTTCGGAAAGAACCACCTCGGCGACAAGGACGAGTTCCTGCCCACGAACCACGGCTTCGACGAGTTCTTCGGGAACCTGTACCACCTGAATGCCGAGGAGGAGCCGGAGAACGAGGACTATCCGGCCGACATGGTGACCGCCGATGGACGGACCTTCCGCGAGCGCTTCGGCCCCCGGGGCGTCATCCACAGCTTTGCCGACGGGCGGATCGAGGACACCGGCCCCCTGACGAAGAAGAGGATGGAGACCGTCGACGACGAGACGGTGGCGGCGGCCATCGACTTCATCAAGCGCCAGAACGCTGCGAGCACGCCCTGGTTCGTCTGGTGGAGCGGGACCCGGATGCACTTCCGGACCCACGTCAAGGCCGAGCACCGCGGAATCTCCGGGCAGGACGAGTACTCCGACGGCATGGTCGAGCACGACATGCACATCGGGCAGTTCCTTGCTCTCCTGGACGAGCTCGGCATCGCTGACGACACGATCGTCTTCTACTCGACCGATAACGGCCCGCACTACAACACGTGGCCGGATGCGGCCTCGACTCCCTTCCGGGGCGAGAAGAACACCAACTGGGAAGGCGGCTGGCGGGTGCCGGCCATGGTCCGCTGGCCCGGGAAGATCGCGGCCGGCTCGGTGACGAACGAGATCGTGCACCACATGGACTGGTTCCCGACCTTCCTCGCGGCCGCCGGGGAGCCCGACATCGCTGGGAAGCTGAAGAGGGGCGGGTACCAGGCGATCGGACGCGACTACAAGGTCCACCTCGACGGCTACAACATCCTGCCCCTGCTGACGGGCGAGACCGACGAGAGCCCCCGCCACGAGATCTTCTACTTCTCCGACGACGGTGACCTGACCGCGCTCCGCTACGACGACTGGAAGCTGATCTTCATGGAGCAGAAGGCGGCGGGGACTTTCCGGGTGTGGATGGAGCCCTTCGTGCCGCTCCGCGTTCCGCTGATGTTCAACCTCCGGCGTGATCCCTACGAGCGGGCCTCCATCACCTCGAACACCTACTACGACTGGATGCTGGACCACGCCTACCTTCTGGTGCCGGCCCAGGCCTACGTGGGACGGTTCCTGGCGACCTTCCAGGAGTTCCCGCCGCGGCAGAAGGCGGCCAGCTTCAGCCTCGACCAGGTCATGGAGACGCTCGCCCCGACGAGCCACTGATCGGAGACGAAGTACGGAGACTTCCGGTCGGGGGGCGAAACCTCGCGCCCCCCGATCGGAGGCGTATCAGGGGGAAGAGCCAGGCGGAGCCATCCGCGATGGCAGGGCAACCATGTTCATTGGCGCGGGAGAGCAGGAGGGCGGCAGCCGATGAGCACCCGTGACACGATTCTGGACCTCAAGCGCCGGATGGGCCGGTCGACCATCGGGCCGGAGCAGATCGTCGAGCGACTGCTCATCGGGCTCCTTGCGAACGGGAACCTGCTGGTGGAGGGGCTGCCGGGTCTGGCCAAGACCCGGGCCGTCAAGAGCCTGGCAACGCACCTGGATGCCGGCCTCTCGCGCATCCAGTCCAGGCCGGTCGCGGGTGTGGATCCGAGCCTCGTTGGCGCCGGTGTGACGCCGGCCGGCCCGGGATCTCGGAAGGCCATCTCACAATGACGGATCTCACTTCGGCTCCGATGGAGGCGTCATGACGAAGCTCGGACTGATGGCCGCGAGCGGCCTGCTCGCGGGGGCGGCCACACTTCCACAACCGGCGTCGGCCCAGGGGATCGAGTGGCCCCAAGAGGTCCAGGCGGAAGAGGGGACGATCGTCGTCTACCAGCCGCAGGTCGAGACCTTGAAGGGCGACACGATCACGGGGCGCGCGGCCATGGCCCTCGAGATCGAGGGCCACGAGGAGCCGATCTTCGGGGCCTTCTGGTTCACCGCGCGGCTGGACACGTCCTACGAGGACGACCTCGCCGTGATCCACGACGTCCGCATCGCGCGCGTGCGCTGGCCGGACTCGAAACCCGAGCACGAGACGCGCTTCACGGAGATCGTCGAATCGGCCGTTCCGCCCGAGGGCTTCGAGATCTCCCTCGAGCGTCTCTCGGCCAGCCTGACCGCGGCCGAGCGGGAGAAGAAGAGCCTGGCCGAGCTGCGGAACGACCCGCCGAAGATCGTCTTCTCCGAGGAGCTCGCTGTCTTGCTCCTCTACGACGGCGAGGCGGCCTTCGCGCCTATCGAGAACACCTCGTGGGAGCGCGCCCTCAACACGCCCTTCGCGGTGGCCCGCGACACCAAAAGCGGGACCTGCTACCTCTCCAGCGGCACCCTCTGGTACTCGGCGGAAGATCCCCTCGGACCCTGGTCGGTCACCGCCCACCCGCCCGAGGACCTCGTCGAGATGGCCCCGAAGCCGGATCCCGAGGACGTCGCATCGAAGACGCCGCCCCGGATCATCGTGGCCACCGAACCCACCGAGGTCGTCTCCACCGACGGCGAGCCTCGCTGGCAGTCCCTCCCGGGCGGGAAGCTCCTCTACGCGGAGAACACCGAGACCGCCTGGCTGCGTGAGCTCGCCACGCAGCAGATGTACGTTCTCCTCTCTGGGCGATGGTTCCGGGCCCCCTCGACGAACGGCCCCTGGACCTTCGTGCGGCCCGACCAGCTGCCGTCCGCGTTCAAGGAGATCCCCCCGGGATCGGACATTGGCGGCGTGCGGACCTCGATCGCGGGCACCGAGGAGGCCGAGGACGCCATGCTCGACGCCGAGATCCCGCAGACCGCGGCCATCAAGCGGTCCGAGGCCAGGTTCGAGGCCCAGTACGACGGCCCGCCGAAGTTCGAGAAGATCCCGGGAACGAAGGTGGCCTGGGCCGTCAACACGGGTCAGCAGATCCTGGAGATCGACGGAGGGTACTACGCGGTCGACAACGGGGTGTGGTTCGTCTCGGCGAAGCCCGAGGGCCCCTGGGCGGTGGCCGACTCCGTCCCCGAGGACGAGATCCAGGAGATCCCGCCGAGCTCGCCCGTGTACAACACGACCCACGTCCACGTCTACCAGTCCACGCCCCAGGTGGTGTACGTCGGCTACACGCCCGGCTACCTGTGGTCCTTTCCTTACTACGGCGTGCCCTTCTACGGGACCGGTTACTACTACCGGCCCTGGTGGGCGGGGCCCGTGTACTACCCGCGGCCGCCCACGTGGGGCTTCCAGGTGGGCTACAACCCGTGGACGGGCTGGAGCTTCGGTGTGAGCTGGAGCTCGGGCTTCTTTCGCTTCGGCGTGAGCTGGGGCGGAGGCTACCACCGTCCCGGGGACTACTACCGGCCCTGGGGCTGCTGCGGCGGCTGGTACGGGGGAGGGTACCGTCGTCCCGTGTACATCAACACCGGCAACATCAACATCGGGAACTCGGTCAACGTCGGCAACCGCGTCAACGTGGCGAACCAGATCCAGCGTGACGCGCGCATTGGCGACCGCAGCCTGACACGACAGAACCTCTACAACCAGCCCGCGACTCGGGCCCGGGTGGCCGACCGCGCCACGGTCCAGCGCGACGTCCAGCGGGCGCCCACCGCCCGACCGGCCACGGGGAGGCCCAAC
>Ga0316577_10000542_pt1 | contig 15263 bp, 14 predicted proteins | sample S5NA_FD_203073 | JGI IMG/M metagenome (GOLD analysis project Ga0316577, IMG submission 203073) | Rhizosphere microbial communities from salt marsh grasses in Alabama, United States - S5-7_050615r2r1 | ecosystem: Host-associated > Plants > Roots > Rhizosphere | place: USA: Alabama | collected... | reverse complement strand
TGGAGAAAAGGTTCTGGCGTAACCTGCATGCGCAGAGTCCATCCAAAGGAACGCTGGTTGATGATGAATACCAGGATCAAGGCCAGAACGTATCCTGTTGGCATTGATAAAAGACCAGCAACAGCTCCCATCAGCCCGGTTTCCAGGGTGATCAATCGCCAGAGCTGGCGTCCAGTTAATCCAATGGCCTTTAGTATTCCCAATTGACGCTGCTTATCCAGCTGCAGGGACATCATCGCGCTCAGCACGCCTACGAAAGCCACGAAGGTGGTCATTAATTGCAGCGCACTGGTGATGGCAAACGTCCGGTCAAACACGTCCAACGCGTCTGCCCGCAAGACCTGGTTGGGGCGTATCAACAGGCTTTGAACCGCTGCCAAGCGAACTTTTAACGCTTCCACGGTGGTGTTAACATCCACCCCAGGATCCAGGATAAGCGCGGCAGCTGCCACCTGGTCATCCCCCCAGAGTTGGCGGTAATTCTCCAGGGATAGGATTGCGGTACCCTGGCTGGATGCATAATCATAATATATCCCGGCAATGGGAAAATTCCGGATTCCATCTTTTGTGTATAACGCTAATTCTCCACCATGCAGCGGCAGGTCAAGCCGGTTAGCCAGCGGCTCAGATACCAAAACCGCACCCTGTTCAACAGCCTGCCACATCTCTTCAGGGGGATACTCGCGAGCCCGGTAGACCTGTTCCATGCCATCGTTTGGGTTGTTATTAGCGGAGATCTGTACTGGCCCTGCGGGAGAGTCGACGACTGCGTTCTGCAACAGGTCAACCCTGCTAACACCTTCCCACTGGTTCAGGATTTCGATCACTTCTGGGTCAATAGCCTGCAGCGGCTGGCTGACAGTGGCTCCAGGAACGGAGATATAGATATCTCCATGCAAGATCTGGTTCATCCAGGTATCGACGGTAAAACGGAAACTTGTGACCATCAAGCTGACCCCGATCGTCACTGCAATCGCCACCATCAGCGCTGCCACAGCGATCGATGTCCGGCTGATCGAGTTGATTACTTCGCGGGGTGCCATGCGCCCCAGCAAACCCCATAAACGGCTGGTGAACTTGTTTGCAGCGGTCATCAACCAGACGGTAAAAGTGGGTGTCAATATGGCAAATCCAAAGATGACTGCAAAAGTGCCCATAAAACTAAAGAAAAGGCTGTCATTGGATACGAGCAGCATGCCGAATCCAAGCAGGATGATCAAAACGCCAGCAATCCCCAACCAGTGCACAATCCTCTGGGCTTTCGATTCAAGATTGGCCCGTGAAAGAGCTGTCCGTGGAGGAACACTGGCAGCCTCCCAGGCAGGAAAAGCCGCAGTGATCACAGTCGCCAGGACTCCCAATGCGAATCCTTTGACGAGGCTGACTAATGGAATGGGAATATCCTGCACAGTGGTAACAAAAAATAGGTCATTAATCGTTTGTGATACCAAACCGACTGCCCCGCGCCCCATCAAGATCCCGATCAGGATCCCCAGGGTCGCTCCCAGAAATCCAACCACCAGGGCTTCACTGACCACCATCAGAAAAACTTCGAGGCGAGTAACTCCCAGGCTGCGTAAAGTTCCGAAAAGTGGACGGCGTTGGACCACGGAAAAGGTCATCGTGTTATAGATCAAAAACAGGGCTACCACCAGCGCCAGAAGACTCAACGCAGTCAAATTCAAGCGGAAAGCAGCAGTAATCTGCTCCACCGTTCCGCTGCGCACTTCGTTTGGGAGTACTAAAACCCCATCAGGCATCATATTCTCGATCGTCTCCAGGGTCTCATCAGCTCCATCCGGAACGATCAGATCGATCCGGTCCAGCCTTCCCAATCTGCCACTGATTTCCTGTGCTGTCGCGATATCCACCAGCAGCATGCTGTCGATAGCTTGCCGGGTCAGGCTGTCGGCTGGCTGGAGTAAACCAGCTACCAATACTTGAATATTCCGACCGGCATATTGAATTTCAAATTTATCCCCAGGATGGAGGGAGTAGCGTTCTGCCAAGGTTTCGGAGAGCAGTACACTGCCTGGTTGGGACAGGAAAACTGTCAAACCGTCTAAAGGAACCTCCTCCGCAGCACCCAGATAATTCCGGAATGGGGCTTCTGAAAAAGGGTCGACCCCTAAAAGCTGCAGGGTTGTACCAGCCATATCAGGTGAGGTGACATAATCTGTGACGACGGGGGCAGTGGGAATTTCCACCCCAGCCCGTCGAAGTGCTACATAAAGTGATTCATCCACCCCTCGTGAACCACCAGAAATGTAATGCGTAGCCCTGCCAACGATCGCATCTGTGCTCAGGTCAAAAGCACGGCTGGCACTCGTGTTGGCAATATCGATCCCCACGGCAACAGCAACCCCCATGCTGATCCCAAGCACCATCAGGATGCTCTGCCAGGGATGGAAGCGCAAATATCTCCAACCAATCTTGAAAAGTGATCGTGAAACCAAAACTTTGCTGTTCATGAGCGTATCGTGACCAGGTTTCTAATCCTTTTCAAGTTCGTTCAGACAGCCCGCTTGCAGCTCAAATATCCGATCAGCATAAATCGCATTTTCTCTGCTGTGAGTAACCATGATCAGGTTCTTGCCTGCTTGGCGGGTCAGTTTGTCCAGTAAGACTAGTACCTGTCTACCTGTTTCTTCGTCTAAATTCCCGGTCGGTTCATCTGCCAGCACGAGCAGGGGATCATGAACCAGGGCGCGGGCAATCGCCACACGCTGCTGCTCACCACCGGATAACCGCTCCGGGAATGTGTTCAGGCGGTCGGAAAGACCAACTTCAGCTAATATTTGCGACGAACTTTCTACCGCTTCATTGACTCCTGCCCCTACCAGCTCCAACGGTAAACTGACATTCTCTCTCACATTCAATGTCGGGATCAGATTGAAAAATTGGAATACGAATCCGATCTTCTGCCGGCGGAAGATCGTGCGCTGGTATTCATCGAATTGGGTGAGCAGCTGACCGTTGATTTGTATATCACCCTGGTCAGGCTCATCGATTCCGCTGATCACATTTAATAGCGTACTCTTACCACTCCCGCTCTTGCCGAGAATGGCGATGAATTCACCTCTATTAAAGTCGGCACCCGCACCCCGCAGTACTTCTCGCTTCTTACTTCCCTCCTGGAATTGTTTCCAAAGGTTGTCCAGGTGGATAAATCCATTTTTGGTTGGTTTCTCCATAACTGGCCTCACAAATTATTTCGGAGCGCTTTAAGCACTTCGATCAATTCACCTGCTTTTGGTTCGCTAAATCCACCAGAGCTGCGCCAATATATTTGCCCTGCAGTATCAACCAGAAATAGATATATCTCATCTTCGGTTCCGATATCCAAAGCAGACTTAAAGATCTCCTTATCAAGATAAAGTGTTATCGTCCGTTCTCGTGCTTTTCGGTCGGGTATGCCAACCCGCATGCCTTCATTGATAAATGTCCGCGAGAAAGATGGCATCTCGTAGATCGTTGGTAGTTCATAGTAGATAAAGCCGGGATGAACTTGTTCCAATTGCTGTGCAATTGGAATCCATGTGTTTACGATGTTCTGCTGGTATTGTTTGAAAGGCACAATCACCAGGTTAAATTCACCAGCAAAATCCGTGGGGAATTCCAGTTCCTCCCGGTTTAAGTTATAACCCGAAACGATTGGAAAACGAGTTTCATCCCGAGTTACTCGCAATTTGCTTTTCGAAGGTGATATTCTCGTGAAAGTTCCAATAATTCCTATCACCAAACCAATGCTCAACAACACGATCAAAATGGTCATTATTTTAATCCTAAGTAGTTTATTCATCCATCGGTTCTGCCACAACTTTGCCTCCTCGCACAGTAGCACCCAATACCAGAGCAGAGCCAATGATCACCAAATTCTTTACGATATATTGACCCTCGAGGGAAAGCACGAATGGGAAATTAGTCCAACAAATCTCCGGAAGTAATACCAATGGCAAAGCTGCGCCTATCATTTGCATAAAAAGCAGGAGAATGGTCAAACGCTGCAACTTGTTGGTGAAGAATCCGGAAAGAAAGCCAATCCCTATCAGAACTTCCCAGGCTGCCAGGATTGGTAAAATCAAATCTGGATCGAAGAAATAAATCGTATTGCGCACCAGATCCTCTGCAGGACTCAGCCCCGGGAAGAACTTAAGTGCACCAAACCAGAAAAATATTACACCCAAGGCAAAGCGCAGCACATTCAGACTATAGTGCGCCATCCAGCGGGTTATCCGTAGATCGAGCTGGTCGAATAGCGAGATAATATTATAGAAGGCTTTTGTATTTTCCATTTTCCTGCTTCTTTCGCTTGAGGGTGCTTGGGAGTTGCACTCGATCAATTTAACAGTAAGCTGTATTTTCGAATACTGCTTTCCAGCCTCCTCGCAGTTTACTCCAACAATTGTCCATCCACCGAAATTTCGCTACTTTCACTCAACAACGGCAGACTGCTGTGAATCGGGAAAAACACACCATTTAAATTTGCATCCAATACCCGCTGCCAGTCTTAAGCAGTCATTGCTGCGGCTTTTTGATATGCAATATCTCCAGCTGCATAACAAAGCATGTCGATTGAATCCACTTCGTGCGAAACAAGATAAACTATCTGTTCAACTTCTGCTGGGTTCTCAAAATGGGTTCCAAATCCGTGATCTGCGATTTGGGAATACAGGGAGACATCACGGGTGATGCTGATGGTATTCCATCCTTCATCCATTAATTTCCTGATAATCGCCGAACCAATCGCACCGGAAGATCCCCGGAATAAAGCATTTGCCATACGTAATCACTCCCAATAAATATCCGTTTGAAGTCACACCATTAAATATGTGATAATAATAACAAATATTATCATATTTGTCAATATATTGCAAAGGTTTTGCCAGCTCCCCCGTGTTCTGCCTGGTTTACCTGGCGAGAGCATGGTTACCAGGCTAAATACTTCTCAGCTTGGTCTCGAATTACAAACCGCTCTTCAGGCTCAATATTTTGCAAACCCAGTAAACTTCTTCTCATCCGGGGATTTGAACGCAATCGTGCTTCCTTTTTCAAGATGAAATTCCAATACAAAAAGTTAAAGGGACAGGCTCCTTTGCCAATCCTGAGTCTTTGATCATAGAAGCATCCTTGGCAGTAATCACTCATCTTGTTAATATAATTTGCTGAGCTAATATACGGCTTGGTGCCTATTTGTCCCCCATCCGCATAGAGTCCCATACCATATACATTGGGGATCATTACCCACTCATATGCATCGATATAAACCCCGAGAAACCACTCATTTACCTCGCTGGGATCGATCCCACATAACAGGCAGAAATTAGAAACCACCATGAGACGCTCGATATGGTGGGTATATCCGTTGTTTAATGCCCGCAGAATGACATGCCTTAAACAGTTCAGATTCGTATCACCATTCCAGAAGAATTCTGGCAACGAGCGATCAGCTTCCCAGTAGTTTCGATTGAGAATCTCGGGCATCAACCGCCAGTACTGCCAATACATATATTCTCGCCAGCCGATTACCTGCCGAATAAACCCCTCCACCGAATTAATTGGCGCCTTACCTTCTTCATATCGACGCTGGGCTTGAATAGCCAACTCCAGCGGCTTCAGCAAACCTATATTCAAGTATGGAGATAGCCTGGAATGGTTGACAGTATCATGAAGAGCGCTCATCGCATCTTCATATGCACCAAAATCCGGGAGCCTGTTTTCAAAAAAATCATCAGCTGCTTTCTGTGCCTCTTCATGTGTTACACCCAGATTAAATCCTCGGGTTTCTCCTATTCCCGGAAATTTGTGGTCAACTTCTTCCATAACCTGTTGGGTACCCCTGTCCGGTATAAAGGAAATCGGAGGGGAAATTTGAATCCCTTGAGGTAATCTGCGGCGGTTTTCTTTATCAAAGTTCCATTTTCCCCCAACGGGTTCACCATCTCCTTTCAGCAGCAGGTTAAAATGTGTGCGCATCTTTCTGTAAAAGCTTTCCTGAACGTATCGTTTTCCCTCTAATGGTTTTGGAATGGGATTATAGTGTCCGGTTAAAAACTGGGTGTTGGGTAAAATCTTGACCGGGATGTTGAGGCTTTTTTCTAAATTCTCCTGGAATTCCCACCCATGATATTCACTGGCCTGCATGGTAAACATGACCTCAGGTTTGATTGCTTCAATGTGTTCCTGGATTGCCCCCGCTGTAGTGGTTGATATCCGGTAATCAACTTCATATCCAGAAGAACGCAACCGGGAGGCAAAGTGCCGCATGGCACTAAAAAGCAGGACTAATTTCTTCGCCTGGTATGGTAGTCTGCGCGCCCGGGTTTCGCTTTCAACCATCAGCACAGTCAGCCGATTTCTTCCCACCTGTTCTTCTGCCAACCTCAACGCCGGGTGATCCAACAACAGCTGGTCGCCTAATATCCAAACTGATATCTGCATATTCTTCACTAAAAATTTTGTGAATTGAGATTTTTTAGGATATAACCTTGTTCCCAATATTTGGATTTTATCATGTGGATTTTTATTCTAGAATCACTTTATGCTTGACATAATTCAGTTGTTTCGGTAAAATCCGAAAAAACCGAAGAAGGTGTAACGCATGGATGAACTAACGCCTGTAATGAAAAAAATCATCTTACACTGGGGAGAAATGGGATCTTCCTGGGGCATAAATCGCACAGTTGCACAAATATATGCTCTGCTCTACCTGTCTCCAGACCCATTAACGGCAGATGAACTCAGCACCAGCTTGGCTATCGCCCGATCAACGGTCAGCACAGGTTTGCATGAACTGCAATCCTGGGGTGTTGTGAAGGTTATCCACGTACTTGGGGATCGGCGAGACCATTTCACCACCATGAACGATATTTGGGAGATCTTTCGAGTAATACTGGACGAACGAAAGCGCCGGGAGATCGACCCTACTCTTGAGTTCCTTCAAGAAACCGTCTCCGATAGTAAATACCAGGCCCCAGAACAACCTTATGTGATCGGCCGTGCAGAAGACATGCTCAATTTCTTTGAGACGATTACCGCAATTTATGAACAATTTGAGATGATTCCAACCGAAAGGTTAAAGGACCTGGTCCATGTAAGCAATAAACTAAGAAGCATCGTCGAGCAGGTCAGCCGAGAATAATGTTAATGCTCGCAGAAATCATTTATCAAGTCCAACGAGTGCTGTGAATATTGAAAATCTTTATCCTGGTACAGTACTAGAAATATTATCTGGAGAATTGATCAGATGGTAGATTCCAAACTAGATACATTGCAATATATTTCAACTCCCCATATGATTGAGGGGTACGAATTAATTGAAAATAAATTAAATTTAGTGGAAAGATTACTTTTAGATGTGCAGCCCGACCAGCACAGTCTAATAACTGATGCAGCCCAAGAACTCATTAAAGCTGGTGGCAAACGAATTCGCGCAGCTATTTGTTTATTATCAGCGGGAATTTTCGAAGCTGATCCAGAAATCTCTCTTGCCTTAGCAGCTGGGATCGAAATGCTGCATACCGCAACCTTGGTCCATGATGACATCATCGATGAATCCGTGATACGCAGGGGTAAACCTACCTTAAATGCGAAACGCGACCCAAAACTCAGTGTGCTTATCGGGGATTACTTTTTCGCTCGTGCGGCAAATCTGGTAGCGGAAACCGACAATCTAGACATCATGAAACAATTTTCCGCGACCCTGATGACGATCCTGAATGGAGAAGTTGACCAGCAGTTCACACGCTGGCAGCTCGATCGCCAGGGATATACCAAGCGCATCTACGCCAAAACGGGCGCCATGTTCGTTCTGGCTGCCAAGTCGGCAGCTATCCTTGGGGATGCCACCCCGCAGGAAATACTCGCCCTGGAGAATTACGGGCATTTTACAGGAATTGCCTTCCAGGTGGTGGACGATATCCTTGATTTCACCAGCGAACAAACCCGGTTGGGTAAACCGGTTGGAGGGGATTTGCGAGAAGGAATCTTTACCCTGCCTGTTCTACTGTATGCGGACCGCTACCCGCAGGATCCAGATTTGAAACTGCTGCTCAAAGTCCAGGATGGGAACCATCCTGCCGTGGGGCGGTTGATCAACTCAATTCGCAGGTCGGGTATCATCGACGACGCACTTGGGGAAGCCAAGGAATTGGTATCCCGTGGGCAGCTTGCACTCACAGAGCTCCCGCAATCCCAATTTACCGAGGCGCTGTACTCGATGGGAAATACTGTTGTGGAGCGAGTTACATGAGAATATCTCTTCTGCAGCTGGAATCTTATCCTGCCTGCTCCCGATAACCGAATTTCCTTCTTTAGATAAAGTATTTTGACATAATCCACTTAGTTGGTTTAATTTTATTTCAGAAAGGAAATTTTCTATGAATCAGAAACATAAAAGTGTCGTCACCTGCGACCTGGAAGGTCGCATTCAAACCTACAATAAAGGTGCTGAAGAGATCTTTGGCTTTCGAGCCGAGGAAGTGATCGGAAAGAAGCGTGTCTCCCTGTTTTCACCCGGCCAGACTGTATTGGAATATGTGCCCAATTGGCTAAAAACCGCCAGTGAGCAGGGAGAATACAAAACGAAGACTGTATTTTGGGATCGAAATCGCAATCCTATTCCCGCAGAAATTCGCATCACTCCCACCTTCAAGGATGGGCAGCAGATCGGCTTCTGTGGTGTAACACAAGTTCTTGAGGATGTTACCCCCGAAGAAGTAGCGCCTAACATCAGCTTCATGACACGCGTCTTCTCATGGCTTGTGATCACCAGAGCTCCTTTTCTTACCGCCGTAATCATCCCAATCCTGTTGGGTGCCTCCTGGGCAGTTTATCGCGGTCTGGTCCAGCCTTTCCCCTGGGATTTGTTCCTCATGGCACTGTTTGCGGGCATCCTTCTGCATATCTCCGCCAACACCTTCAACGACTATTTCGACTGGAAGAGCGGAACAGATCAGGCCAACAATGATTACTTCCTGCCGTATTCAGGTGGCAGTCGATCGATTGAATTGGGTTTGATCAATGAGAAAGCCCTCTTCCGGGTTGCTCTGGTTTCACTTGCTATCGCTGGATTGTTGGGTTTGATTCTCGCTTTTCGCAGCGGACCAGGCATTTTGCTTTTTGGGGTGGTGGGTGCCCTCTCCGCCTATTTCTATACCGCACCTCCCCTGCGCCTGGCAGCCCGGAATGGCCTGGGTGAACTGCTGATCGGCTTGAATTTTGGTCCGCTTGTCACTGCTGGGACAGTTTATGCCTTAACAGGCAGCTTTTCACTGGCGGATTTCCTGATTGGTATACCGGTCGGCTTGTTAACGACTGCCATCCTGTGGATCAACCAGTTCCCGGATGAGGATTCCGACCGGGAGACTGGCAAAATCAACCTGGTCGTGATGCTTGGAAAGAAGCGAGCTCGCTGGGGATACCTGCTGCTGCTGTCGATTGCATTTGGCCTGCTGCTCTATTGGTTTGCGGTTGGCATCTTGCCAGCAAGTTCCCTGCTCATTTTGGTTAGCCTCCCTCTTGCAATTTATGCAGGCCGCATCGCACTGGAGGAATACGACCAGCGCAGCCTGGTCCGGGCTAATATAGCCACCATTCGCCTGCAGATGGTCTTCGGTTTGTTGCTGGTCGTTGGCTTACTTGTGGGTAGTTTCATAGCCAGCAATCCATATATATGAAACCACAAACTCTGGCTAAGAAGATTTTCTAATAACAATCTTCACGAGCCTGTGCGAATCCTGGCAAAAACCAGGCGGGGATTCACTTGCACTAAGGTACTGCAATATTTACCTTCAGAAACCGGTGGAGCGATCTCCGCTAGATTATTCCACTATATAGCCTACCCACACGATGATGCAATTCCGAATCAGCCTTCCTTCGCTATAGATTGGAATAATGAAACGAGGAACATCATCATTTAATACTTACCAGCATTAACAGTATTCCACCAATATCCATCTTACCCACAGTGTTTGAAGGTCCTTTATATCTTCGAATGCCTGGCCGAATCCGGTAATAGTTGAGATTCGTCTTTCATTTCGGATGGTAGAATGGTTGTTAATAATCGAAGTATATTCATTAATAAATCCGATTAAAATCGGCTTCGGATCAAAGATTAAATTCATCAGTTATTCATGCTGAAGAGAGGGTTAAGCCATGGAAATTGCAGATCGCAGGGCTATCATCGCATTGCCCATAATCTTGTTAATCGCAGCGTTTGTCGCCTGGGCAGGTAGTCAGGGAGGCTACACCGTATCGGGGATACCAATATTCGCAATATGTTTAGCATTGGCATTCATCCTGCAGTGGCTTGCTTTTATTCCCTCCTACCTTATGCAAACCGAGAAATTTTATGATCTGATGGGCAGCATCACTTACCTTTCGGTAACCTGGCTTGCCCTTTTACTCAGCCCGCAGGTTAGCGCACGCGCCTGGCTGCTAGCAGTGATCGTGTCAATTTGGACACTCCGCCTGGGGATATTCCTGTTTCGACGTATCCAGGCTGCGGGCGAAGATGAGCGATTTCGGGAAATCAAACCCTCATGGCCTCGCTTTTTACTCACCTGGAGTGTGCAGGGGCTTTGGGTTTCCCTGACCATGGCTGCGGCTTTGGCAGCCATCACCTCTGTAAACCAGCGTGGGTTAGGCATTTATGCCCTGACCGGATTTCTAATCTGGGTGCTCGGATTTGGGATCGAGATAATCGCCGATCAACAGAAGTCCAGTTTCCGGGCTGACCCACAGAACGCTGGTAAATTCATCAATACTGGCTTGTGGTCATGGTCGCGCCACCCGAATTATTTTGGTGAAATTGTTCTTTGGATTGGTGTAGCTCTCATTGCCGTCCCTGTTCTCAGCGGTTGGCAGTGGCTGACCATGATCTCCCCCATTTTTGTCTTTATCCTGCTGACCCGGGTCAGCGGGTTACCCATGCTGGAAAAACGAGCAGACGAGAAGTGGGGTGGGCAGCCAGAGTACGAAGATTACAAAACCAGGACATCCATATTAATCTTAAGACCTCCTTCAGTAGAAAAATAAAGTATCTCGATATAAACCAGACAAGAATTTTCTGTTTCCGAGCATCCATTGGATTGATTTTGTTTTAGACCTGGAGATGTTTCACGAGCAAGGACTTGAAATAGAAACAAGGGCTATTCGGATATTGAACAGCCCTTGTTTTATCATTTCAGCAATTTGTTAAACAGGTGCCAGTGTTCCAGCAAAAATGATCCAAGCCAGGGTTGTTTTGGCTGTCAAGCTCAGGATTATGTATATCCGTTCGCCAAAGAGATAATCTTTCCAGCGTCCGACCTTCTTGTACTGCAAGACCATATTTATAGCGAATATATTAAAGAAAACGAACAATGTTGGCACAATGGCATACACAAAAACAGGTGGTTTCGCGTCTCCAGAATTGACTGCACCAACAAAATACATGGTGATCACGATCCATGGCACAATCCCGGCAAAGCATCCATAGATAAATGAGGTCCAGTTCGTTTCCTCGGTTCTCTGGTTATGTAGCTCCATCATGTTCCCAAACAGGTTCATGGTTGCATTGAGGCCAAAAATTAAAATCAGTGCGCCCAAGTCCCATAGACCTACCAGCATTCCAATCAACACGATCATCCAAGACGAGCTCAGTGCATATTCATAGAATCGAACTGGATTCATTCCTTTCTTTAAATTCCGTACATATCTGTCGTAGCCCAGGGTTGAAAGATAGAAGTGAGCCACGGCCGATATCAATAGAAAAACAGCTACCGCGGGTCCAAACCTCAGCTCATATATAAGTGTGGGGTTTGGCACCAATGAAAGACTCTCCGCATCAAAGGTCAGGAAGTAGGTATACACCGGGTAGGTGGTAGCATTACTGAGCACGATCATCAGGATTCCCTGCAGCAGATGCAGAAAACCCATGATCAAATTAAAGCGGCCCAATCCCCGATAGGTTACATCCGTGTGCCCTGATTCAGGTGAACTTACTTGGGTACCCTCCATTATTCTCTCCTTTCTTGGTTTTTATCGCTTCTCTGTTTCCAATAGGTACTTGGTGCCCATTTCGAACCCTGGTTAATCAGCCTCCATCGAGATTAAAGCAGGATTAATAAGAATTATATACTATCCCAGGCGGAAATATTAATTCTTCTTGGTGCTGGTGAAGGAAAGGTCTTAAACCAAGGAAGCGAGCGGCTCTCCGCATGATAATTGAGCATCTTGCCAAGCATTGAGACCGCGAATAAAATTACTATCACTAGTTTACTAGGTGAACAAGACGGAATATAACCAGCAGGAAAAATCCCAACTAGGTTCCTGGTTTCTTTCACCAGCACTTCGCATTTCGAAATAGATAGATAAAATTGGCACACTATAGAAAATCTGTTTTTTTATCTGTCCTTTCCCTCCCAATCGGGTTGGCAGCAGAACGTAATTTTCGTCGATTGCCGCGCCTACAGGCTCAACCTATCATCAATCAGCTCCCAGCGCTTTCGATCATCATTCCCGCCCGGGATGAAGCGCAAAATCTGCATAGCCTTTTTCCCTCGCTGGTTACCCTCGATTACCCCGGAGATATCGAGATCCTGCTCGTGGATGATCACTCCTCTGACTCGACAGCCCAGGTCGCTGCATCTTTTGGAGTGCGAGTATTGAGTCTGGAAGAAGAACTTCCCCAGGGCTGGAAAGGCAAGCCATTCGCCTGCCACCAGGGAGCATTGAACACCACTGGTGAGTGGATTCTCTTTACAGATGCAGACACGGTTCACTCTTCCTGTGGGATCCCTTCGGCAGTGTACTACGCCATCCAGCTTCGACTGGATGGCGTAAGCCTCTTTCTCAAACACCAACCTGCCAGCTGGCTGGAGCGCCTCACCCTAGATACCGCTTTTGCTGGTTTATTTGCCAATTGGCATGCTTCGAGATTCCTGCTCAATGGCCAGTTCATCCTGGTACGCCGGGAAGTCTATTTTCGAAGCGGCGGTTTCGAATCTGTTCGTAATGAAATGCTTGAGGATGTCGCCCTAGGAAACCTGATGGAGACAAGCGGCTACCGCTTCCAAATGATGAACGGCGGGAATGCTGCCCATGTACGCATGTACAGCAGTTATGAAAATATGTTTCAGGGGCTTTCACGACTTGGATCTGGTATGCTGGGATGGCAAGGTATCTGGGCCGGCTTAACTGTGCTTTACGTTACAGCGGTTGTTTCACCCCTGGTGACCTTGCCTGGCGTGTTGAAAGGCAAACTGAAGTGGTTTTGGTTTCCGGTCAGTTGGGGTTCGGCAACCTTGAGTTTGTTTCCCTGGTCGCGACGCTCAGGTTCTGGAAAATTGGCTCTCCTGGCACCCCTGGGGGGTGTGATCATCCTTTCTTCTGCTCTATTAGGACTCCTCAGCCGCCTATTCAAAAGAGGCATTCCATGGAAAGGCCGCCCGGTTTAATCTTCTGTCTGCCATTATTCTAGCTACCGAATAGTATGGTTTAATAATGCAAACCAATCTTCTCTGGGTGATTTTTGCCTTCTTTTGCGGAACAATTCCCTTCTCTCTATGGCTGGGAAAGTTGTTCTTAAAGGTGGATGTTCGTGATTATGGAGATGGAAACCCTGGTGGTACAAATCTGTGGAAAGCAGGTGGTATGTGGTGGGGGTTATCTGCCATTTTGCTGGACGGCTTTAAAGGCTTGATCCCGGTTTCCTTGGCGTACTACCAGGGAAGCGTTTCACAATGGTGGATATTCCCGCTCGCCGTAGCACCAGTCCTGGGGCATATTTTCTCTCCTTTCTTGAAATTTCAGGGCGGCAAAGCCCTAGCTACCACCTTCGGGGTATGGACAGCTCTCTCTTTATACCAGGTGCCAATCGTATTTGGAGCTTCGCTTGGTATCTGGGTCTGGCTGTTTAAAAATGAGGGCTGGGCAATGCTTGCCGGCGTGATCAGCGTGTTGGTCTTTATGATTATCCTGAACTATGACCTGGTTTTTATTTCAACCTGGATTGCAAACGCGGGTATCTTGCTCTGGCGGTATAGTGATAAATTTAAGGTAAATCAGAAAGCCAATTGAGACATTTTATGAATGTATTGTTTTCTTACCCCTGATCAATCTCAAGTCTGCTGAAGAGTAGCTCTTCGACTTCTGCTGGAATCCTCGGGCTTCCCTGATCGTTGAGCGCCGTGCCGATTACTTTTGCATGAATGATTTGTTTCTCATCTGGCAGCCGGTATATTTCCTGCTGGAATCCGAACCTGAGCCGTGAAATCCGTTCTGGTGTGACATATACATAGAATTTGTCTCCGCTCCTTAAAGGAAACAAGAAATCTATCTCGATCCGCACTACCACCAGCGTGATCCCCTGTTCCTCCAAGGCAGCGAAATCTATCCCGCGTGTCTTCAAGTACTTGTGGCGCGCATGCTCAAGATAATGCTGGTAAACTGCATTGTTGACGATCCCAGAAAGGTCGCACTCATAATCTCTGACCTCAAAGGTCAACTTGAAAGGGAAATTTTCCATCGCCTATCACCTGGTTTGTATCTGGGAATGCTGAGAGATTCACCCACCATGGTCACAGATCAGACATGCTGATCGACCAGGATCGGGTTCCCATCAGGATCGATGATGAGAAAACTTGCCGGGCCGATCGTGCTCTCGTCTGCCTCGTCAATGAACTCAACCCCCTGCTCCTTCAATTTTCGCTGAATTTCGCGCACATCAGTGAAAGCATCCAGCTCCTGGGCATTGCTGTCCCAGCCAGGATTGAAAGTCAGCATATTCTTATCGAACATTCCCTGGAATAAACCGATCACATGATCGCCATTCTTTAAAATCAGCCAGTTCTGCGAGGCATCGCCATGGAAGATCTCAAAACCGAGATTCTCGTAAAACTTCCTCGAAGCCTGCAGATCTTTTACAGTAAGGCTAACCGAAAATGCACCGAGTTCCATAAGTTTCCAACTCCTTTTTACCTGTAAATTGTATTCCACACCATCCCAAAACACTCTGAGGAGATTCCTGAAATCGATTGTTGCAGTGAATATCCTGCCCTTGTCCACACTACCGGATCGACGCGCTGATTAAGATCACTTGAAAAGGCACGCAGTAGACCGCCGGACCGCCATCGTACTGCAGATCATTGCCGCCAGGGGATTTTGTTAGTTCCGATCACCAATATTTTCTTTTTAGCGATCCCAGATCCGGGTCGTCCCCGATGATCACGTGATTGAATAGGGCTGGATTGCCTCCTGCCCAAGCCCAAACAGGTCTTGGA
>Ga0316577_10000541_pt1 | contig 15267 bp, 15 predicted proteins | sample S5NA_FD_203073 | JGI IMG/M metagenome (GOLD analysis project Ga0316577, IMG submission 203073) | Rhizosphere microbial communities from salt marsh grasses in Alabama, United States - S5-7_050615r2r1 | ecosystem: Host-associated > Plants > Roots > Rhizosphere | place: USA: Alabama | collected... | reverse complement strand
ATACTATTTTTGGGCGGGCTGTCAAGTCCAGGCATTTGGCCCCTGAGGATGTGGGCATCTGGTTAACCCAAGCCCACTGCAGTGCAGAGCACTTGTGCAGAGCTGGCGCTGGTTCGAGAGACCGGGGCCTGCTCTTGGCGTATAGGGACTGGGCAGTCCGGGCCGTTCGCTGCCCCATGAGCCTTTGGCAGGGTGGTGGGCACAGGAGAAGACCAGAATGAGAAAACTTCTAATTGCGCTGATCGTCTTGGTAGCTTTGGGGACCGCCGCGATTTGGGGCTACCAGAACTTTTTCCAGCAGGCCGACGAGCCCCAGCAGGAACGGGACGAAGCCATCATCGAACGAGGCACATTGCTGTCTACGGTCAACGCCACAGGCAGCGTGCTGCCTGAGAAACAGACCACGCTCAGCTTCAAGAGCCCGGGGCGCGTTGACAAGGTCCTGGTGGAGGAAGGGCAGTTCGTGACCAAGAATGAGGTACTGGCCGAGCTGGAAACGCGTGACCTCGAGTATGCCATCGACCAGGCACGCTTGGGCCTGGCCACAGCCCAGGCGCAGTTGCTGCGGCTCCAACGGCCACCTTCGGCTGAGGATGTCGCGGCTGCAGAAGCGGCCCTGGATAGCGCTCAGGCCTCCTACCGCAGACTGCTCGCTGGCCCGTCGGATGAAGAGATCCGCGTTGCACGGAGCAACATGGACCAGGCCAAGGCGTCGCTCGAACAGGCCCAGGCAGCCTACGATCAGGTGGCCGATAGGCCCAACATCACCATGCTGCCCCAGGCGCTGCAGCTTGAGCAGGCGACCATCGCCTACGACGCTGCCAAGGCCAACTTTGAGCTGGCAACTCGCGAGCCCTCAGAAGCCGAGATCGCAGGGGCCCGCTCCGCCATCGTGCAGGCCGAAGCATCCTTGGCCCGCCTCCAGGCCGGCGCTCAGGAAGAGGATATTCTGCTCTCCCAACTTCAGGTCGAACAGGCACAGCTTTCCCTAGAGCAGGCTGAACACCAGCTGGAGGGCAGCATTCTTACGGCACCCCATGCTGGTACGATTACTACCGTCGGCGTAAAGGAAGGCGAGCTGAGCGGAGGCCAGCCCGCGTTCGTATTGACCGACCTGTCCCAGTACCATATCGAGGGCACGGTAGATGAGATCGATATTGGCCGCGTAGCACCGAGTCAGCCGGTAACGGTTACGCTCGACGCGCTCCCCGGGGAGGACTTATCTGGGCAAATCGAGGAGATTGCCAGCACGGCCCAGATGGACACTGGCGTGGTGAGCTACCGAGTCAGCATCGCTCTGGACCCAACCACTGCGCCACTTCGGGTGGGTATGACGGCCAACGTGGACATTGTGACCGAGATACGCGATGACATCCTCCTTGTGCCCAACCGCTTTGTCCGCATCGACCGCACGACCGGCCAGACCTATGTCGAGAAGCTGGTGGCGGGTATGGCGCAATCGGTAGAGATTCAGACCGGCCAGCGGGACGAGTTCTATAGCGAGGTAATGGCTGGACTAGAGGAGGGCGACACCGTCGTCCTGATCAGAGAATCCAGCGCTGAGCGACTGCGCGGGGTCATGGAAATGGGTCCTCCCTAATGAAGAAGCGCGACAACAACTCCACACAATCCAATAACGACGGGCTAATCAGGATCCGAGAGATCACCAAGGTCTACGAACTAGGCGATGTCGAGGTTCACGCGCTACGCGGCGTGGATCTATCCATCGAGGACGGTGAGTTCGTATCGATCATGGGTCCTTCCGGCTCCGGCAAGTCTACGCTGATGAACATCATCGGTTGTCTGGACCAGCCGACCTCGGGCCGCTACTGGCTGGACGGCACCGATGTTAGCCAGCTTGACGACAACCACCTGGCCGAAATCCGCAACCGGAAGATCGGCTTTGTTTTTCAAACCTTCAATCTCCTGCCGCGGACGACGGCGTTCCAGAACGTCACCCTGCCCCTCATCTATGCCGGCATGGGCGCCCGGGAGCGGCGCGAACGGTCCAAGGCAGCGCTGGAGGCGGTGGGGCTGGCCGACCGGATCGGTCACCGGCCCAACGAGTTGTCAGGCGGCCAGCAGCAGCGCGTCGCCATCGCCCGCGCTCTGGTCAGCGAGCCAGCCATCATCCTCGCCGATGAGCCCACCGGCAACCTCGATACCAAGTCGGGCGAGGAGATCATGCGCATCTTCAGAGAGTTGAACGAAGAACGCGGCATCACCGTCGTTTTTGTCACTCACGATCCGGAAATTGCGGAGCAGACCCGGCGGGTTGTGTTCATCCGGGACGGGCTGATCGAAAGCGACGAGCGGCAGGTCTGAGATATGACATTCGGTGAAAGCATTCGGATTGCGCTACGAGCACTGCTCTCCAACAAGCTACGGGCGATCTTGACCATGCTGGGCATCATCATCGGCGTAGGCGCCGTGATCACCCTCATGTCCGCGGGCAAGGGCGTCGAGCTGTTCGTGGAAGAGTCCTTTCAGAGCGTCGGATCGAACCTGCTCTTCGTCTTCCCCGGTTCTCTCGAAGGTAGCTCGGGCACGAGGCGGCCCGAGATGACCATGGGCGATTACCGGGCCATCACCGATCCATTCCTGGTGCCGGACGCCCTGGGCGTGGCACCCGAGATCTCCTCGCGAGGCGACGTGTTAGCCGGCAAGCGCAACATCCGGACGGATATCTCGGGCGTGACGCCCGAGTTCCTGGCCGTCCGCAACAAAGAGGTCGCCTTGGGCAGCTTCTTGTCCCAGGGGGATGTAGATGCGCGGTCCAGAGTGGCTGTTCTGGGCAGTGAAGCCTATCAGGAACTATTCGAGGAGGGTGCCTACCCCATTGGCCAGACGGTCAAGATCAACCGCATCCCCTTTCGCGTCGTAGGCGTCATGCAGGAGCAAGGTGGATCCTCCTTTGGCTCCATGGACGAGACCATCTATGTGCCTTTGACCACCGCCCAGAGCCGGCTCTATCCCAGTTTTCGGAGCCGGACCGGTGAGCCGCTGCTGTCGACGATCTATGTTCAGGTCGCAGACGAATCGCTGATGGACCAGGCCTCGGATCAGATTACCGAGCTGCTGCGTCGTCGCCACGACATCGCTTACCGTGACGAGGACGACTTTACCATCATCAAGCAGACCGACATCATATCCATCTTTGGCGACATCACCGGGGTGCTGACCATCTTTCTGGGTTCCATCGCCGCCATCTCCCTGGTCGTGGGAGGCATTGGCATCATGAATATCATGCTCGTGTCCGTCACCGAGCGCACACGGGAGATCGGCATCCGCAAGGCGGTAGGCGCCAAGAGGCGTGACATCCTGGTCCAGTTCCTGGTGGAGGCTGTTGTCCTGTCACTCATCGGCGGGCTGATGGGCGTCGCCTTGGGTGTGACCGGATCTCAGATCGTCGCCAGTCTGGCAGATCAGCTGACGACGGTGGTATCGGCTGACATTGTCCTGCTATCCACAGGGGTATCTGCCGGCGTCGGATTGCTCTTTGGCATCTATCCTGCCTTCCGAGCGGCCAGACTGAACCCCATCGATGCGCTGCGCTATGAGTAGATCAGCACGGGCTTTGGCTGAGCACCTGGCGATGCGTGCAGAGGGATGGGATCGGTCCCGACCGGGGTCATCGTTGCTCCTGCTCTTTGCAGCGATAGCCCTTTCCATCGCCGCCTGTGCCGGCGGCCCACCCATGCCGACCCCCACCGCCATCCCGTTGGATGCCACCGCCACCGCTACTGCCCGGCCAGCGCACCAAGCAGCAGCAGCAGCCAGCACACCTGAGCCCACATCGATGGCAGTGCCTGCCACCGAGACACCTGCCTTTGGCAACGCCAGCAGGCCCTCTGCGCTCGACGACCTGCTGGCCCACCGAACTGTTGAGGATTTTCTGGCACGCCTGGCCCGGGGAGGGTTCGCCAGTGCAGCCGACCTCTACCTGACGGACGGCGCCCGGGAGAACGACGTGGACCAGATGCTAGAGGAGAGTGCTTCTGGTGACCGCACATTGCTCAAGGCAACCCTGACCGATTTTGGGGCCGTGCCAGCATCGGGCTATGAGGCGCGGGCCGAGCTGCAGTGGTCGGGGACAGACGAAAGCAGCCCAGTGACCCAAACCATGGTGCTGCACCTCGTCTACGAACGAGGGTTGTGGCTCATCGACGACATCTCACTGGACGAGGCGCAACCACAAGAGGTCAGCCCACCCCCGACAGCCCAGAAGAGCCCGCGTCGGGCGAGCAGCCCGCCGCCGGAAGGCAGGCTCGTTTTCCAGGTCAGCAGCGGCGGCGCTATCTATCGCATCAACGCCGACGGCTCCGGCCTGCGACGCCTGACCGATGGTCTGGATCCAGCGTGGTCACCCGATGGCACGCGTATTGCCCTCACCCGCTGGCGGAACCCATGGGGCGTGTACCTGACCCAGGCCGACGGCAGTGGCGAAGAGCGAGTTGTCGACGGTCAACGACTCAAAGAGGTGGCCTGGTCCCCGGACGGCGACCGCATTGCCTTCACGTTGAACCGCGGTTCCAGCGAGCCAATCAAGGTTTGCTTCTTTGGCTTCTGTTTCACCATCCCACCCTTCTCCGCCGCGCAGCTCTGGGTCGCCGACCTGGACAGCGGAGACTATCTAAGCCTACCCCTCGACGACCAAGCGGTGCATTCGCCCACCTGGAGCCCCGACGGCAGCCGCATTGCCTATGCTGGCCAGAGGGGGCTGGCCTGGATTGACCTGGATAGCATGGAGACTGGCCGCTTCGCCGGGAGCGCCTGGGACGGTTCGCCGGCATATTCGCCGAGCGGGCGCCAATTGGCGTTCATGGGCCGGGTGCACGATCGCTGGGACATCTTTGTTATGAATGCCGACGGCTCGGGACGGCGGCAGCTCACGCATAGCGACCCCCGCCTCGACGATCCGCCGGACAACGTGGCGCCTGCTTGGTCGCCCGACGGTTCGCAGATTGCCTTTCTTTCAGACCGCGACGGACGGTGGCGCATATATGTCATGCAGGCAGACGGCTCTGACCCACGGGCCATGTTTGGGGACGAGCTGGATGGCCTCGGGCTGAGCTACGACTGGGCCAGCGAACGAGTGCTTTCCTGGACTGAATAGCGATCACCCAGCACTGGCTGCGGTTCACAATTTGCACTGACTATGCTATAATAGCTGCCCTGACGGGCTAGGCAAGTCTTGGGCCGCTTCCACTCCGGAACTGCCAGCATGGCGGCTCTCTGGCCCTGAGACTCCTTAGCCACGGGGCCAGCACCAGTCTCGGTACGGTTCGGCCGGAGCGTCTGCTGCTGGGCCAACGGATACCCCAGACAGGATGGGCGACGCGAGCCGGCGAGTCACAGAAGAAGAGAGGAGACCCATGGCCGAACAGGTTAGAATTGAGAATATCGCCGACCATGTCGGCGAGCAGATCACGATCCAAGGCTGGCTCTATGCCAAGACGGGCAAGGGCAAGCTGCAGTTTCTGCAGGTTCGGGACGGCACCGGCGTGATCCAGTGCGTCGTCTTCAAGAAGGAGGTCACGCCCGAAGTCTTTGAGGATGCCCGCCGGCTGACGCAGGAGTCGTCCCTGGTGGTTACTGGCACGGTGCGGGCCGACGAGCGCGCGCCCGGTATCCCGGGTGGGTACGAGATTGGCGTGAGCGACCTGCAGGTCGTTCAATGTGTCACCGAAGAGTATCCCATCACCCTGAAGGAGCATGGCGTCGATTTCCTGATGCAGCACCGGCACCTCTGGATCCGATCCAGCCGCCAGTGGGCCACCTTGCGGGTCCGGGCGACGGTCATCAAGGCCATCCGCGACTGGCTGGACAGCCACGGCTTTCTGCTGATGGACACCCCCATCTTGACCCCGGCCGCCTGTGAGGGGACCACGACGCTCTTTGAGACGGACTATCACGGTACGCCGGCCTACCTCAGCCAAAGTGGCCAGCTCTACAACGAGGCCAACATCATGGCCTTCGGCCGCGTCTACTGCTTCGGGCCCACCTTCCGCGCCGAGAAATCCAAAACTCGGCGGCACATCCAGGAATTCTGGATGGTCGAGCCTGAAGCAGCCTATGTGGACCTGTGGCAAAACCTCGAGATCCAGGAGCAGTTTGTCAGCTATGTCGTCCAGACAACATTACGCGAACGGCAGAAGGAGCTGGAATCCCTGGGCCGGGATCTAAGCCGCCTGGAAAAGATCGAACCGCCCTTCCCCCGCATTCACTACGACGAGGCAGTGGAGATGATCAACGCCGCTGCCGCCAGGGGCGATACGGTCCCACCTGACGACGAGCCAGTGCCCGCCATCGCCTGGGGCGACGACTTTGGGGCACCCCACGAGACCTACGTCGCCGAGCAATTCGAAAAGCCGGTCTTTGTCCATCACTATCCCAGCCAGGTCAAGGCCTTCTATATGGCCCAGGAGCCAGAACGGCCCGAGACCTGCCGCTCGGCGGACCTGTTGGCTCCCGAGGGCTACGGCGAGATCATCGGCGGCGGAGAGCGATCCAGCGACCTGGAATACCTGGAGAAGCAGATCGAGCGCCACAACCTGCCACGCGATGCCTACGAGTGGTACCTGGATCTGCGGCGCTATGGCTCGGTACCCCACAGCGGCTTTGGCCTGGGCATCGAGCGGACGGTGATGTGGATCTGTGGCGTGGAGCACATCCGGGAGACGATACCCTTCCCCCGCTTGCTGGGACGGATCTATCCCTGATCGCTCACAGGTGAGAAACAGCGGGGAGCATGCGTACTGCAGCTCCCCGCTCTTGTGTGCTTGCCTGGCAGGTCTTGCGCTTCCTGAGGCCGGAAAGCACAGGTTGCTACATCGGCAGCCAGAAAAACCCCAGGGCGATGATGACATAGATCGTCAGCAACATCGACCCCTCCAGCCAATTCGATTCCCCATCCAAGGAAACCAGCCCGCCAATCAGCACCGCTGCACCTAGAGCGATCAGCTCGAAGCGGTTAAAGACGAGGGTCAGCGGGTTGCCCATCGCCAGGCTGACAAAGACCAGCAACGGTGCCACAAAAAGCGCAATCTGCAGGCTGGAACCGACCGAGATGGCCAGGCTCAGTTCCATCTTGTTCTTGATGGCCACCTGCACTGCGACCAGGTGCTCGGCCACGTTGCCGATGAGAGGCACAATAATGATCCCTAGGAAAAACTCGGTGATGCCGATCTCGACCACTACGTGCTCGACAGAGCCCACCAGCAGCTCACTCATGACCACAATCGCCACCGTGGAAACAAACAGGACCCCGCCCGACCTGGCCACCGACCAGTGGGGGGCGTCTTCTTCGGCGGCCCGGTACTCGTCGTCCTCGTACGTACGCGCTCCAGAGTTTCGCAGCTGGTAAATCATGGCCAGCACATAGAGCAGGATCATCATGCCCGCCACACCCAGGCTCAGGTACTCGACCGCGTCGTGATTCGCAACTTCGATGTTGTGGCTGAACAGGGAGGGGATGACCAGAGCCGCCACGGCCAGCATCAACATCGTAGCATTGGTGCCGGCATGCGCGCGGTCAAAGGCCTGGACACCATGTCGCAAGCCACCAACCACCATACTCAGCCCCAGCACCAACAGGATGTTACCCAGGATGGAACCTGTCAGCGAAGCGCGTACCAGCTCCAGCATCTGCTCATTGATGGCCGGGTTCACCAGCCCTTCGCGTACGGCCATGACGGTGATGATCAGTTCCGCGGCATTGCCCAGCGTGGCGTTGAGTAGCCCACCCAGCCGCGGGCCGGTATGAACCGCCAGCGATTCGGTGGCCTTGCCCATCAGGCCCGCCAGGGGGACCATGGTCAGGCCAGAGCTGACAAATACGATGAGCGGGTTCCAGCCCAGTAGCTCACCCAGTATGGCGATGACGGCAAATACTAGGAGGAGATTCAGGTATTTCACGCCTCAATCTCCGCCGCCTCATCGCCTTTGTCTTCTTCGTCCAATAGTCCCGGCGAAATAAAGATGTCCTTCGGCGGCGCCCAACCACCGGCTTCACCGCCGGTCATCTTCCAGGCATGAACCATTCGATGCCCTGTCGTCCAGAGCGTCGTCACGGCCAGGATGATCAGCGCGATCAGGACCTGATTCAAGATCAGGGCAGCGATGAGGATGGCAACGCGCGGGATCCGCGTCATGAAGCCAACCTTGCAGCTGATGCCCAATCCCTCGGCCCGCGCCCGCGTATAGCTCACCATCAGCGAGCCGACCGTGACCAGCAGGGTGAGCGTGACCTCCAGCTCGCTGCCCGTCTGGGCATAGTAGAAGATCAGCCCGAGAAAGACAAGCGATTCCTCGAAACGGTCGATGGTCGAATCCAGGAAGGCCCCAAAACGGCTGCCCTTGCCACTAACTCGCGCCAGCGTACCATCCATCGCATCGGATGCAGAGGCAACGATGTAGGCGACCCCCGCCCAACGCAACTCACCAAGGGCAACCAGGACGGCGACGCCCAGGGTCAGGACAAGCCCAAGGTAGGTGATGGCATTGGGAGAGACCTTCCATTTTGCCAGGGTGCGCGCCACCGACTCCAGCATCGGTCGTGTGATGTCACGTGCCTTTTGCTCTATGAAGGACATAGGCTCTTTTCCTTGTGGTTGTGTTTGGCCATCAGGCCGTGTCATCCATGGGCCAGACGGGTGCCGCGACTAGCCACTGTTCGGGATGCTGGGCGATGTGGCCTTCCATGGCCCGCACCACCGCTTCCATACCAACCGCAACGTCACCCTCCAGGTCTCCCGTCCTTCTCAATTCCAGTGGCGGCCCGACCTGGATCACAAACGAATCATCGGGCTGACGCAGGACAAAAGCCGGAACCAGTGGCGCTCCTGTGCGCAGGGCGATGCGTACCGGGCCATCGGGCAACCTCGCCGGAGCTCCAAAGAACTCCACAGCCCGGGCACTGTCTCCGGTGAGCCGGTCACACGGCAAGGCAATGATCTCGCCCCGCTTCAGCGCCCGGATTAAGCCGATCATGGGTCCGTCCGAGGGCAGCAGGCGCAGGCCGTGGCTCCGGCGCAGCTTGAGGGTGTATTGGAACAGCCGCTCCGGCTGGGCGTGCATCGCCGCGCCCGTGATCGGAATGCCATAGGCGAGCGGCACCTGACCCACAATGTCCACGTTGCCCACATGCGCTGTGAAAACGACCACCCCTTGACCGCGGGCCAGCACTTCGGTTAGGTATGACATGCCATCTATGTGAGCCCGCTCCCTAATCTGCTCAATGCTCAGCCGGTTCACCCTGAAGAGATCATAGTGCCCCTTGGCCACATTGACGAACGCCTGTCGGACCGCGGCGTCCAGTTGCTCCCCATCTACCTCGGGTCCCAACACATGGCCGATATTGTGGCGAAACACGGCGCGAAGGCGAGGAGAAAAGCGATAGAGGAGAGCCCCTGCGCGACGGGCCAGCCAATAGCCAGCGGGGGACGGAAGGGGGCCTGTCACTGCTCCAAGAAAACGATATGCTGCGTAGGTCAGAAATGCGCGCAACGCTGTCCCTCTCCTCCACGAGACCGCGTGCATCTTACCCCAAAAGGGCATCAGTGTCAAGCTTGCCAAAGACTTGGTTTTGTGCTAGAGTAGCGCCAGGAGCACCGTGCATGCAGCCAACCATAACCCATCCCTGGGATCTGTCGGTCGACGAGGCCAAAGAGCTGCAATTGCAGCTTGCAGAGAAGGTGATCGCGCGGACGACCTTTGATCCAGACGGCGTGCAGACGGTGGCGGGGGTGGACGTTGGCTTTCAGGGGAATACGGCTCGGGCAGCGGTGGTTGTTTTGGCCCTACCCAGCCTCCGCCCCGTGGATTATGCCGTCGCCCAAGTCCCTGTGACCTTTCCCTACGTTCCCGGGCTGCTCACCTTCCGCGAGGGGCCGAGTGTGCTCAAAGCCCTTCGAGAACTCGACACGCGGCCCGATCTGCTCATCTTTGACGGCCAGGGACTGGCCCACCCACTGCGCATCGGCCTGGCTGCCCACATGGGCGTCATCCTGGATCAACCCAGCATCGGATGCGCCAAGTCGCGGTTGGTGGGCGAACACGAGGAACCCGGCAACAGAGTCGGGGACTGGACACCGCTTCGGGATGGGAACGAGGTCATCGGCGCCGTGCTTCGAACCCGCGCCGGGGTCAAGCCGGTCTTTGTCTCCATTGGCCACCGAGTAGACCTCGAGACGGCCATCGACCTTGTCTTGCGGTGCACCGGACGCTACCGCCTGCCAGAAACGACCCGTTACGCCCACCGGGTCGCGGGCGGTACCCAGCTGGATATCGAGCAAACAAAGTCAGGAGCACCTGGCAAATTGGATGGACAGAGCGGACCATGACCCGGGAAGACAAGCTTGAGCAGGCCGCAGAGCTGATCCGGCGCGCCCGCCATATGATCGCTTTTACGGGCGCCGGCCACAGCACCGCATCTGGCATTCCGGACTTTCGCAGTCCAGGATCAGGGCTCTGGGAAAAGGCCAATCCCATGCTCGTGGCCTCCATTTGGGCATTCCGGCTCAACCCCAAGGGCTTCTACGACTGGATACGACCCCTGGCCCAGACCATGCTCTCTGCGCCGCCCAACCCCGCCCATAATGCCCTGGCCGCCTTGGAGGAATTGGGCATCCTGAAAACGATCGTCACGCAGAACATCGACAACCTGCACCAACGAGCTGGCTCGCGGCGGGTCCTGGAGTTGCACGGCCACATGCGCGATGCGACCTGCATCCATTGCTACAAAGAGGTCGCCATCGACCCTGCTTTTGAGCAGATGATCCTCGATGGCAAAGTGCCTCACTGCAAATGCGGTGGCGTGCTCAAGCCAAACGTCATCCTCTTTGGAGAGCAATTGCCCGTCCGTGTATTCAACAAGGCCATGGAAGAGGCCCGGCGGGCAGACCTGATCCTGGTGGCAGGCTCCTCCTTGGAGGTCACGCCAGCCGCAGATATACCCTTCCTCGCCGTTGAAAGCGGTGCCAGGGCAATTATCGTCAATTTACAGCCAACTTGCTTCGACGAGCGAGCCGATGTCGTCATCCACGGCGACGTCACCGACGTCCTGCCTCGATTGGTGGAGGCTGTCGTTCCGATGGAGGCTCAATAACGCCCGTTGAGGCACGCAGAGCCGTCACGGTTCCCCCCGTTGCCCGTGGCAGCCCGCCGCCCTCGCGGAGCGCATCTGGACTTGAAGCCGCCCATGAACCTTGACCAAGCGCGCGACCTTTTCCCCGTGAGCCAGCACTATGCTTACCTGAATCATGCTTCCGTCGCTGCCCTGCCAGCCCCGGTAGTTGCCGCCATGCAGCGATACCTCGAGGACCAGTCACTCCAGGGAGGTGTGGCCCTGCAAGACTGGGACGTGCGGTTGGCGGGGATCCGCCAGACCGCAGCCCGCCTGATCGGAGCCCACCAGGACGAAATTGTCTTCACCAGCAGCATCTCCCATGGACTGAACCTCATCGCCACAGGCCTCGACTGGCGACCAGACGACAACCTGATCTGTGCCGAGACCGAGTTCCCGGCCAATGTCTACCCCTGGATGAACCTCCAGCGCCGGGGCGTCGAGGTGCGCTTTGCCCCAGCCCGCGCCAACCGTATCCTGGTCGCGGACTTGATCGGCTTGATGGACAATCGCACGCGCCTAGTCGCGATCAGCTTTGTCGAGTTTGGCACCGGCTACCGCAATGACCTGGCTGCCATTGCCGAGGCCTGTCACGAGCGGGGCGTCTACCTGTGTGTCGACGGCATCCAGGGACTGGGGGCGCTCCAATTCGATGTCCGGCAGATCCCGGTGGACTTTATGGCGACGCACGCGGCCAAGTGGATGTTGGGACCCATCGGCGCGGCGTTCTGCTACATTCGTCGCCAGCACCTGGACATGCTCGAGCCAGTCATGGCCGGCTGGCGGTCTGTGGTCGATCGCGACAACTACTACTGCTATGACTCGCCCCTCCGGCCGACCGGGGAACGCTTTGAGCCCGGCTCGCTGAATGCCGTGGGCCTGGTGGGCATGGCCGCGGCCATTGACCTCATCCTGTCTGTTGGCCTGCGGACCATCGAGGACCGTATCCTGGATCTGACCGGCTACCTCACGGACGGACTGCAGGCGCGGGGCTACAGGATCACGTCGCCCATCGCCCACCGGCAGGAGCGCTCGGGTATCATCTGTTTCCAGCACCCGGCGCTTCCGGCCTCGGAAGTGGGCGAGCAGCTCTACGCTGCTGGCGTCATCGTCTCGGTGCGGGGCGACGTCATCCGAGTTTCACCCCACTTCTACAACTCAGAAGGGGATATCGAACGGCTGCTGGCTGCGCTGGAGTGAGCCCAATAGATCGACGTCTTGGGCTGCGCCAGGGGACAGGTGAGGAAGAGATGCCAAAACTATGCCCGAAGATCATCCTCGAAGGCACCCGTCTGACGTTCAAGACCGAGATCGCCTTCACTCTCAACGAGCATCCGCGCATCGTGGGACCCCGAAAATACCGTTACCACTCCCCCATTATCTCAGCCGAGTGGTGTGGTTTCACAAACTACCCATGGGGCCGGGGCCTGATCAACTTCGAACCCCATGAGGAGGCACGGGCCATGGAAACCTACCGCACCTGGGTCCACCTCTTTGAGCTATTGCCCTATTACTCGTGGATCGTCGATCGCTTCCACATCTCGACGCGGATGCACCAATTGCAGGTCCGCGACGAGGATTATGACTTCCGGTGGCTGGAGGATCGGTTGGCGCCTCTGGGCTTCCACCTGGTCTTCTGCACCCGATCGCCCGAGTCGTTTGCCGCTGCCCGGGCGGAGCGCCTCAAGGTCTCGGGCAACCCCTCTCAATACGACGACCTGCAGCGCTTTCACGAGGAACAGAAACTACTGCAGCGGTTGGTCTCCGAATCGATTCTGCCCACGCTGGAGCTGGATGTATCGGACAACGACGTGGCCGGCGCGGCCGATCGGATCGCCGATTGGCTAGAGGAGACAGGCGGGCTCTACGCACCAGACGGCTTATGATCGGGCGCTTCCTGTGCCGGTTCCTGCGCCGCCTCCGGCGCTTCTTCCTCCTCGTCAACCTCCCAGTTGATGATCCAGACACACAGGCCTGCCAGTAGGACCGTCGCCACGATCAATGCTGCCCACTGGCCTGGCAATAGACCCACGTCCTTTGCCGCCCAAATCAGAATGATCACCATACCCAGCGCCAGCACCGCCCACATCGCCAGACGAGGATGCCGGCCAGCCCAAGCCTTGATTGACATGTCTTCTACCTCCCACTATCCCTCTGATAGGCCCAGCATCAAGCTCGCGAAGAACATCGCAGCCCCCTTCCCGAGCGCCAGGGTTTGTCCGCTACAGGGGGACCATCACCATTCTCTCCCGCAGCCGCTTGACCATCAGGTTCTCCTGCCCTGTGAGATACTCCTTCAACACCTCGCGCCAGATGGCATGCAGTTCCTCCCAAACAACGGTCTCGTAGCCCTGATCCTGGAGAAAGGCCCGCATGGGTTCAGGGATCCAGTCTGGCAGGACCATGACGTTGGCCTCACACATCAGCAGGGCCGCTTCTGCTTCCGTCTTTTCCAGCAAGGGACGCCCAGCTAAGGCCGGGGGATGGGCCGGCGCGACGTGGAACACATCGGTGACGGCAACCAGGTTCTCAGCTTGCCAGGCAGCCACGCCAAGCAGGGACTGGCCATCATCGGCCACCCACAAGCCTTTGCTAAAAAGCCAGTCCGTCACCTCGGGTTCGCCGATGCTGGCCTCGGCAGGCGTACACTGCCTTACCAGCGAGGCAATGGCCGCCAGGTCCACGCGCTTGGCGCGACGGACCCGCAGCGAATCGTCAGCTTCTAGACCCATGTTCCTCTACTCACGAAATGGGGCACCATCGGCAGTCTAATGCTCAGATTCCAGCCTGAGCCTGATCTCGGCCCATGCCGCTCGTACCTTGCCCTCTAGCTCGTTCAGATCGCCGTCGTTGACAAATACCCGGTCGGCCAGGGCCACTTTTTCTTCCTGGGGTGGCTGAGCATCCACCCGCAGGCTGGCCTCCTCCTCGCTCAGGCCCCGGTTCTCCCTCAGTCGCTTGATCTGCAGGACTCGCGGCGCGGTCACCACCCACAACGCATTGTAGAGCCGGTGCATGCCGGCCTCGATTAACTTGATGGCTTCGACCACCACGACCGGCTCGGAGGCATGGCTGATGCGCCGGCCCACCTCGGCAATGGTCGCCGGGTGGACGGCCGCTTCCAGACGATGCAGGGCAGCCCGGTCACGGAAAACAATGCCCCCCAACTTGGCCCGGTCGACGCGGCCATCTTCCCTCAGGATGTCAGGCCCAAAGGTCTCGACGACCTGGTCGAAGGCCGGCCCCTGGGGCTCCATGACCGCGTGCGCTACCTGGTCCGCGTCGATGACCTTCGCGCCCAGCTGGGACAGGATCCGGCCCACCTCGCTCTTGCCCGTGGCGATATTGCCCGTGAGACCGATCAGGTAAGGAAGGCCGTCCGTCATGCTGCCAGCTCCGCCCATCGCTCCAGCCGATCCTGTAGTTCCGCGTCCAGTTCACCATAGATCACACCCAACTCGTGGATGCGCATCGCCTCCTGGGCACTGCTGGCCGCTGAGATCTGCTCTCGAAGCACCTCCATCTGCGTTTCCAGCTGATGGATTTCTGTTTCCAGCTCTGACAGCCGCTGGCGGCGGTCTTCTTCCTTCCGCCGCGCGCGCTGCTGCGCACGCCGGGCCTGCCGCTCCTCCTGGGACCATTTATCCTTGGATTGGCGTTCCTGAGGTGCCTGTGACTCCTTCTCGCGCTGAGCGACATATTCGGCCCAGGTCCCCTCAAAGACCTCTAGGCTTCCCGACTCCGGCTGGATGATCCACAGCTGGGTGGCCAGGTTATCGACCAGGTAGCGGTCGTGCGTCACCAGAAGTATCGTCCCCGAGAACTCGTCGAGCACCTCCTCCAACACTTCCTGGCTGGGGATGTCCAGGTGGTTGGTCGGCTCGTCGAGCAGCAGGAAGTTGGCCCGCTGCAGGACGAGGCGGGCCAACGCCACACGGCTCCGCTCACCGCCCGACAATTCGGCAATGCGCTTGAATACGTCGTCACCCGTCAGGAGAAAGCGCGCCAGGAAGCTGCGCGCTTCGCCCAACGGCAGGTTCCTGACCTCCAGGATCGTGTCCAGCGCCGTTCTATCTGGGTCCAGATCGGCGTGGACCTGGGCAAAGTAGCCGATCTTGAGGCTCGCCCCCAAGCGTGCATAG
>Ga0316577_10000540_pt1 | contig 15267 bp, 13 predicted proteins | sample S5NA_FD_203073 | JGI IMG/M metagenome (GOLD analysis project Ga0316577, IMG submission 203073) | Rhizosphere microbial communities from salt marsh grasses in Alabama, United States - S5-7_050615r2r1 | ecosystem: Host-associated > Plants > Roots > Rhizosphere | place: USA: Alabama | collected... | reverse complement strand
ATCGTGGAATAGACACATTGACAGTTCCCCTCTCGGTAGCTTTTCTTGTGCTGCCACTGATCTCTGTCCTATCCATCCTGGGCATATGACTTGACAGAGCTTACTAATGAACAGTCAGCCAGTCGTGAAAAGACTTTACTGACAGCATTGCTACTCAGCGCACCCGGGCCTCTGGTGACAGGTATAGCGGTCTTGTCAAGTCATTCCACGACGCAACTAGCCGATTTTATTCGGCGAGGTGTGGAATTGACGGCCTTGTTTGTCTCCTGGTGGGTTTTTCGTCAGATTTATCGCGATGCGGACCTTGATTCAGCAAACCAGGTAAAACTGGAGCGTGCTGCAGGGCTGAGTGTTGCTGGAGCGATGGTCTGTTCGGGGATTGTCATGCTGATAGTGGCAGTGTCCCGTTTTACTGCATTTGAACCAGGCGGTAATGTTTACTTTGGGCTGACCATTGCGATTCTGGGACTGCTGACCAATGCCTTCTTCTGGTGGCGCTACACTGCCCTGACGCGTGAGCAATATAGTCCCGTGATTGCCTCGCAGCGGGATTTGTATCGTGCCAAGGCTTTTGTGGATTTTTGCGTGGTTGCCGCGCTGGCAGCAGTAGCCATCGCTCCCGGTCATCCAGCAACGCAATATGTGGATGTCCTGGGATCTGTTATTGTTGCGATCTACCTGCTTTGGAACGGGCTGCGAATGGCGCACACACATCTGGGGGATTTCGGGAGCCTGATTAAACGTTTGCAAAAATACCCCAGAATAATTTTCTGGTCACCAATTCGAAAGGACAATGATTGATAATGGATTCGAACCCTTATAAACCGATCCCCGGTCCGGGGATCCTAGAAGCTGTGCGAGGTTTGCGCCAGCATGGTTTTCTCGCTTATATTGAACAGCTTTGGCGCATCTATGGTGACGTGTTCCAACTCCGTTTAGGAGCACGAACTTTGATCTTTGCGATAAACCCTGAAGCCGTTCGTCAAATCAACATCACTAATCGACAAAACTACGGCAAAGGCAAGAGCTACGACTCCGTGCGCCGCTACCTCATAGGTGATGGGCTTGTCGCCAGCACGGGTGAGTTGTGGCGGCGACAGCGCAAGCTTATGGCACCATTTTTCACGCCGCGTGGTGTGCAAGCCTACACTGACATCATGCTCGGCGATGGCGTGCGTTTGCTTGAACGTTGGGAAGACCTTTCCCGAAGCGGACAAACGGTTGATATTGGCGAAGAAATGACATACGTCACGGCAGCGATCATCCTCACTGCGATGTTTAGCACTGAAACCGATGAAGCAATTATGGAAATGAAAGATGCTGTGGAGACCATGATCAGTTATACCAATGATCGCCAAACCAGTTTCAATTTTCCTCAATGGTTTCCTACCCCCGCGAACCACAAATACAGCGCGGCTCGTGACAAAGTACATCTCTATATCAATGAGCTCATTGCGCAGCGCCGTGCCATGCCGGATGCCCAATGGCCAGATGATTTACTCACTCGCCTGATGCAGGCTCGCGATGAAGAAACTGGCGAGAGAATGGCTGAGCATTTATTACGTGACGAGTCCATCACAACGTTCTTTGCCGGGCATGAAACCACCGCCCGTACCATGAGTGCGACATGGTATGCCCTGGCCAGCAATCCAGAAGTTGCCGCGCAGTTGCATGCAGAACTGGATGCAGTGTTAGGGGACCGTTACCCAACGGTAGAAGATTTGCACCGGCTGCCTTATACCTTACAGGTGATTAAAGAGGTCTTGCGTTTGTACCCGGCAGCTCCGGTTTATGTCCGGGATGCCGTTAACGCCGATACCCTCGATGGGTACGATATCCCCGCTGGAAGTGCTGTGATGATGTCACCGTATTTAACCCATCGCCATCCTGATTTTTGGGAAAACCCCCAGCAGTTTAATCCCGATCATTGGACCCCTGAGCGTGAAGCAAAGCGGCATCCGTACGCCTATCATCCCTTCGCTGCCGGTCAACGCGTCTGCATCGGCAATAATTTTTCATTGCTCGAATCACACATCCTGCTGGCGCTGCTGGCAAAGCATTTCGCGCCGCGGCTTGCACCGGGATACACACCACAGTGGGTGATGCGGGGTGTGCTCAGCATCGCAAATGGTTTGCCCATGCGGATTGAAGCACGCTGACAGGATCGTGGAATTGGAACGAGCACATCCATAGGGTGAAGATACCTATTTTCAACGAAATTTAATAGGAAACTATCATGGCAAACATTCAATACACCACATCGCCTGGGGTACCCCCAAGAAGCATGGAAGAAGAATTTCTATCCCATAAAAACGGCTCAGAATGGTGGTACTGCACAAGTTACCTAAATGATGAATCTGGCCGTTTGTATTCATTTCAATTTACCCTTGCCAAGGTGATCATATACGGAATCAAGATGCATATCCTGATGACAGTTGTGTCGGATTTCGAGGCCGGCGAGCATTATTATTCCCAGCAGGCATTCTTTTTTGGGAGAAATATAAGCATCACTCCAACCTTGATTGGTGTAAGTGGTCAGGCGGAAATTAGATTCAGTGAAAGGAAGTTGGATCTCAACATCACGACAAAAGACTATTCGCTTTCTCTTGAGATGAACACTGTGAAACCGCTTGTATGGCATTGTGATAACGGAGTGCTTCGTATGGGGCTCGATGACCCGATGCAAACCAATTATTACTGGTCTTATACTAACCTCGCAGTATCCGGAAAATTGGCTCTGGGAAACCGTGAAGCCGAGGTCTCAGGGAAGGCGTGGTTTGATAGGCAAGGCGGCACTTACAACATCATCAACCGCTGGACACACTGGGAATGGTTTTCTCTCCGGTTTTTCGACGACGATGAAGTGATGCTGTTTTCTTTTCCCCAATCCAGCTACCAGGATGGTACTTTTATTGACAAAACAGGAAATTCCAGGCGGTTAAACGATTACGACATCAAACCGCTTAGTTATACTGAAGCGGGTGGCCACAAGTTTTCCCTCGGTTGGGAAGTAAAAATGAGGGGAATCAAGGATGAGAACTGCACAATTCGTCCATAAATGGATGGGCAGCTCAATCTCACCTATTATGAGCTGCTTGCAGATGTAGTCGACAAGGATGGCAATATTGTCGGGTATTGTGTTGTTGAATTATTGCCAGGTGTATACAACGAGAAAATTAAAGTGTGGGCGGATCTGGCACGCATAAAATAACCCCCGTCCATTTTATGGAAGATCTTGTTGCTCAAATCTGGGTGATAATATCGGGATCAAATGAAGATTTCCATCCATAATGGGGGATAAAAAAATCCAGGTTGCACCAAGTTGCACCAGTTAAAATAAGATTGACAAAGATTCGTTGTTTTGAAGCTTAGAATCCCGCTCCAAAATTGGGCGGAAAACAAAAATTCCCCACATTTGTGGGATTTTTGGTCACCCCGGAAGGACTCGAACAATTTATCATTTTGACTGACATATAATCTGGGGGTAAGTCAGAGTTTTGTCGAACATCCGCTCCTTATTCCATCCAAACCGTCCGGTCGTCAAAGGATGGCCGCAGGACTGGCTTTATCTCCTCTTCAGGATACCCTATATACAAAAAAGCAATCAGGTGCTGGTCTGAATTGAACCCCAGGAATTCCTTTACCTTCGGATCCTGCGCTGTATCTCCAGTCCTCCACTTGGCAGCCAAACCCAAATCATGCGCAGCCAGCAGCAGATTCTCACATGCCGCGGCTGCAGCACATATATTCTCAATCTCTATGACTCTCGATTCAATGGGTTTATCCACACCCACGACGATGAGAAGCGGCGAGCGCAGCGGCTTAGAGCGTTCCTTTTCCATGGCTTTGGCCTGCACTTCAGGAGGTAGGTCGGAGGAATTTTCGATGAACGTCTGCGCCATCACTTCACCCAGGCGTTCGCGCGCAGACTCGATCAAGACTACAAAACGCCAGGGACGCACTTTGTAGTGGTTCGGGGCTTGGACAGCAGCCGATAACAGTTTTTCAATTAAATCGCGTGGCACCGGGTCGGATTTTAATTTACCAATTGATTGGCGTGTAGCGATTGCATCCAGTGTTTCCATTAAGATCTCCTAATATTTTAATAAAAGCAATCGAATCAAAGTCTGAAATCACTATGTGAAGGAGCCGGTAGCGTTGATCGTCCATCTAGAGGCGATTAATGATTTCCTTTTGATAGTTCATCACCCAGGACATGAGTTTCAGTTCTAAAAGTGTTTCCAAAATGGAAAGATGATCAAGAATTGGGGATTGGACTCCAATCACTTTTGGTTAATAATTGAGAGCTAATTACCATCTATATCCATCAAAATCTGAAACCTCGCTCTAGATTCAAATCGTACTTTAGACAAAAACCACTCAACATCATCTGGTGGTAGCTTCTTTGGATCCGATGACCTCGACAGGATTAGCCTGTCCTGAGCAGAGCGAAGGGAACCTGCAACCGTGTCCCTACTGGCGAAGCCATGTCGGGGTGCATCCCGCACCGTTCTTGCGGGGCTAACGATTCAAAGTGATTGGACAACAAATGAAAAACCCTCGAATCTGAGGGTTTCAGATGACCCCGACAGGACTCGAACCTCTAACCTAACGATTAAGAGTCCGAGATGTCGACATCTATCCCCTATATCTACGTCTATAAATTCTATTATGTCTACGTATGGGGGTTAAAAGTGTCTATTGTTTCTCTATTGTCTATAATTTCTATGCTGGTTGCACCAGGATTGCACCAGAAATGCAGCTTGCATAAAGAAGGAAAGGTGGCACTCAGCTCAATTAATAGTAAACGAGGCTGTCCAAGTTTCTGAATTAAATAACTTTTGTTGCAACCCCTCGTAGAAGAAACTCGAACCGCCTTCCCCATGATTTTCGCTCAAGAAACGCCAATGGAGGTAACAAGTCAAGGAAAAGATACTTATCAAAATGATAATTCTCTATTGTAGAATCGTCAAGTAATGCTAACGTTACCTATTTTGGAATTACACACTGAGATATCGATAAATAACACGATGCTATAATCGAGAAGAGTTCATATACTAATCTGTTTTTGACATAAAACTGAGGTAGTTTTTCACCTCCCAACCACAAGAATAAGGCAAAAAGTGAAACAACTTCTCGCTATCAAACTCCTCATCCCCCCACTCGACCTGAAATCGTAGCCCGTCCCCGCCTGATCGAGAAACTGAATCGTGGCCTGCACAGTAAACTTACCCTTGTTTCTGCTCCGGCAGTCTTTGGCAAAACAACGCCGGTTGTAGATTGGTTGGAAAACCTAGAGGCGGAAAATGATCGTGAAACACTTTCCAATGTTAAATTCGCCTGGCTCTCGCTGGATGAAGGCGATAACGATCCAGCGCGTTTTCTGGCATACTTCATTGCGGCCCTAGATCAGCCGCAAGGGGTTGAAACATCAATTGGGAAAGGGCTTTTGAATATGCTTCAATCTCCACAGCCCCCCATCAACCTGCGTATTGCGTAACGTTTATTAATCAAACCAACCGCGACTGTAGAAATACCACAACAGACTTAGGGAGATGACGGTCATAATGGCAAAGGCTATCAGCGAACCATGTTCTACTCTCACCAGCCATAAGTTGGAAAGATTCATGCCAAAGTAACCGGTGATAAATGTCAATGGTAAGAAAATGGCTGAGATTATGGTAAGAATACGCAATCGTTTTTCTGAGGATTCATGATGCAGTAACGTGAAATTATCTTGCAAATCCTTGACACGACTGTTTAAACGGGTAATCCATTTCACTGCATATTCACCATTACTGATCAGGTCATTAAAATATGTCTCCTGGCCAGCAGGGTTAATGACAGTGTTATCATCTATGACTAACGATTTGGCACAATACAATTGATCTTCACAAATGCCTTCCAACTGTGATACCAGTCGTTTCAAGTCGGTGATGTGATTGAGATCTATACCCTCCGGGTCCTGATCAAGCTTTTTTTCCAGAAGACTCAAGTGCTGTCTGTACACCAGACCTTGGGTGATCGTCTTATCAATAAAGTAATCAGTCAGCATGTAAATCAAGTTAGCGGTGTTGCCTGTTGATAATTTCCTATCTTGTTGTAAAGAAGTAATAAAATTGGGTAATTGTGTCACTTCTCCATGTATAACGGTAACGATGAGTTCAGGCAGGCAAATGATTGAAAGATAGGCAACCCCAACTTCATCGTTGCTCGTGTTGGTAGGAAATTCAATGTATACGGAATCTGGATAACGATCCACCAACGTGCTGTGCTCGGGGGATAGGCAATCCTCCAAGATAAGGGGGTGAAGATCTAAATGTTTTAAGTTTTCTGCCAACTCTACCGTAGAAATATCTTCTACGACCACCCAATATGGATGCTCCGGGTCTTTGTTTTGCCGGACAATATCCAACCCGGGCCAATCGACCGAGGTAATAAAGGAGTCCTCAGAAAGTTGGTAACTGTTCAATTTCATCTTTTCTCTCTCGTTCAACTCTGTATCCTCTTACTGTTCATAACCCCGTAGCCGACACCAGCCAATAATTATTGGTTGCCGGTAGCACCAAGTATAAAGCATTCGGTAAATGACTCTCAAGAGAATGCTGCAAATTAATCCCGGTTCCGCAAGATGATTAACACAGCGGCGTGATTTGCACCTTCGAAATCAGGTAGCCACCTATAAAATTTTGATCCATTATTGCCATGCTCATTCAAGGATCCACTTCCATAGATCCTCTTTCCCTAATTCCTACTCTGGGATGAGTAGTTACTTTATTCCAATAAAAACGTAGTCGAGGGACCTTCATTAACGACCACATTGTACTCCTGGGGCATCAGACCCCCAGTGGTTAGTAAGACATCGATATTAAAAGGGGTTAACATCGCAGCGCACATCAAATCAGGGGGTCTATCAGTGAGAAGTGTGATGCTGATCGTATTCTCTTCCACCACCTGCTCTACGGAACTGACTTTGGTGCATGCATCCGGGTAAAAGCCATTAATCACGGCATAATAATGGTTTTCCCTCTGCTCAAGAGTTACCGCATCAACCATGGCCAAGGAGCTGCTTCCCCCTTCGGGATTCTCAGAGGTCGCGCTTTCCTGTGTTTCCGGAGAGCTAGCGCAGGCTACCATCATGGTAATAACGAAGATGTAGATGATCATGTTCAATTTGTTGACTGGTTTGATATTCATCTTTAACTCCTTGTAAATAATAGTGGCCATTCTCATCTTGATCACGTATGCCAGTTTCGCCGCCAACGACGATCAAAGTTACGATCAGCACCAGGCACGCCACCAGTGTCATGACCAGGGTTTCGATATCGCTGAAGCTAGTCCCCATCAGAAAGAAATTTCGCAGCGTAATCCTTCTTTTTCATCTCCGTTCCTGTCTCATCGTTCTGGGTGGGATCAGTTTTTATAACGAGCCATTTATCAATGAATAGCCACCCAGAACGATCAAGGCTTTCTTCATACCGAATTCCATGAGTGCCAGGAATACCAGCGGTATCAGGGCTAACCAGAAGCTAACGCTTGGAATATATCCCTGCAATTTAAGACATTTTTGTTTACTTTGCGTCTGTCCCTGACACCTTCTGCTGATCAGGCTGCGAGCCGCTCATGTTGACATTCAAGTCCATGGTGTTGTTCGGCAGCACGATCCCAGCCTTGGTCAGCGCCAGCTCCAGGGCTTCGTTGACCTTACTTAGGATCGGATTCTTATCTGCACGGGAATTGACCCACCAGCGTACTATCATCGTTCGAGATGAGTCCCCATACTCGGAAAAGTAAATACTCACGGGCTTGTCTGCCAGAACGCCATCGACGCTACGCACAGCATCCTCGATAACCTTACGGACCTTATTGAAATCTGAGCCGTAGGCAACCCCAATCTGCGTTTCTACCCGGAGCCTGGGATCTGGAAGACTGTAGTTGGTGATAAGGTTTTGTGAGATTTTAGAATTTGGCAAAATCACTTCCCGGTTATCACGTGTCCTGATGCGGGTTATGAGAGTGCCAACCTCCAGTACTTTTCCCCAGGTACCTAACTCATGAATCAAGACGTCATCCCCGACTCGGAAGGGTTGATCTAACAAGATCGTAAATCCAATGACGGCGTTCTCGACCGTATCACGAGCCCCGAGCGCAATCAGTCCCCCGGCTACGAGCAAGATAGCTGCCAGCACTGTGATATTGAAACCAAAATGATCCAATCCTATGCTGACAGCAAGAATAACGAGAAAAAAATAGCCGGTACGCTGGATGAAAGAGACAACTTGGGCTAGGCTTTTAGGATCCCTACCTGATTTGATACTTCCAATGTAAGATTTAGTAGATAAACTGATCAAACGAGCCACAATGAGCGAGGCTATGATCAGTATGACGACAAAGAAAACATTATCAAAAAAAGTTCGCAGCCCCTCGTTCAAGCCAGCTAATCTCAGGACAGCAAAACGGGCAATAAATGCTACAATCAGCCATCTCAAAGGATTTTCGATTGCTGATAAAAATTGATCGTCAAATTGGAAGTCAGATCGTTTGACCAGCCTCTTCAAGACAGTGTTAACAAGCAGATTTGCCACCACATAACCAGCAAGAATGATGAGGCCTGATATCGCCAGATTAATCCAACCATAGATAGTCAGACCTAAGAAGATTTTTCCAGTCAAGCCAAGCTGATCAGTGATCTGTTCAACTCCGCGATCAATAATCCCCGGAGTCGGTGTGGGTAGTGGCGTGCGGGCAGCGACGGCTGTGGCTGCACCTTGTACAGACAGATTATTCGTTGAAGAAGTAGGTGTAACTGTACTTACAGCCGTTTCAAAACTGCTGAGTGTTGGTGCAGGAGTTGTCGTGGCAGCTGAAGGCGTTGGAGTGGCCTGACAACCCGTTACCAGATAGGCAAAAAATATGCCTGCTAAAAGGCCAAACAGCTTTGGCATGTGTTCGACGCCTTCAACTTTCACTTGATTTCTCGGCGTGATGAGCTTGCTCCTTCCTCGAACCTCGAGCGAGCAGACCTAATCCATGAGTGGTTCCATAGGCTACGAGCACTGCTACGAAAACAGGAATTGCCTCCGTGGCGGGGATTCCCGTAATGAACAGGACGATAACACCCAGCGCCAGGGGAACCGGCAGCATAGCGCCGGGAACGGCTGCCATCAGACAGGCTACTACTAGGGCTAAGGGAACGCTTGGAAATACGAGATTGATGGCTGTGCCAGCAGCTCCGCCGACGAACAGAAGCGGGAAAATCGGCCCGCCGATAAAACCTGTCGAAAAGGCCGCGGTTGTCGCAACCATCTTGGCAAATACCATGACGATGACCAGTGCGAGGCCCAACTGTGCTCCCTGCTCAGTTACTGTTTTTAATCCTGAAGTACCCAAGAACAGCGTCAGCGGTAGTGCCATGCCCAGCAAACCCAGTAAAAAACCACCTATTGTGCCACGGATGATCGGCTGGTTGTCGAGCAGCGCTGCTAGGCGCTTAAAAAAGCGCAGGAGCAGTCCAAATATGAGCGCTAGGACAGCCCCCAGGACACCCAAAGCGATAGCCAGAACCAGATGCCACAGCTTCAGGCTGTAATCCTGCAAATCCAGGATGCGCAGTACACCGGCAAATGTATTCCCGCCGACAGCATAAAAGACGCTGAAGCCGATCACTGAAGCAGCCGCGGCGACGGTCAACATGGCATAATAAGCAGGTGTCTGTTGGTGAGCCAACTCTAACGGCATAACCACGGTCGCAAAGGGCGTAGTAAATAAGCCTCCCCAGGCACTCAAAATCCCGCTAAAAACGTTCGAGCGCTCGAGGTCAACCCCTAATTTGCGACGTTCAGACAGCCACGACCCCAGCCCGGCGCCCAACAAGCCAGTCGGTACCTCGGGCCCAACGCTGAAGCCGCCAATCAACGAAACCAGAGCTACCAGGAGCGTGCTGGGAACTGGCCCGTAATTGAGCCTGCCCTCCACCATCGCTCCGAATTCATCCATCATCTCGGCCTTAAAGAAGTGGTGGATCAACCCGACGACCAGGCCGGCGGCAGTCATGATCACCAGGATGCGCACAGATCCGGAGAATGGCTCCGCATCGGGCTTCTGCGGCCAGACCAGGCTAATACCCCAGTTCATCAAGAATACGAAAAGCAGCGTTCCCAGGGCGCTCAGCAGACCGACAAGCGCCCCCCAACCCAACTGCACCCAAAATGACCGATTTTTCGCAAAGGCATTTTGCATCATCTTCTCCTAATTGTTATGCGTCGTTTACTCCCAGGATAGAACCGAACCAGGCTGTATCTTTTCTTTATTGGATACTTGCTTTGTGTTGCCAATGAGCAGTCCCGCGGAGAGTCATTGAGGCACTGGTTCCTCCAACAAGAACCAGATTGCAGCCAGGGACTCTCTCTGAGCATTTTAGCAGTCTTGCTACTTGCTTTGTCCATTGATTTTGCCTTCGGTCTGGGGCCATCTGCTCTGTTACGCAACACGAAATAGCTGACAGAGGTCAGCACAACTGTGCTGGGTCAGCTGATAATTTTTTTCTCGCTTCTTGATTGTTTATTCTGTTCTCCAATCGTTGACTGAAAAAAATGCATGTTCATGCTGAAAAGTCACTTCTATCCGGTGGTTCCTCCCAGGATGGAACCCAACCAGGCTGCATCTTCTCTTTTAAGGTTTCGCGTTTTGGTGCGCCCTTTAGCAGCCAGGTGGGGAGTCGTCGAGGCATGGGTTCCTCCCATCCGAACCAGAGAGCGAGCACCCGGAAGGCGAACCCGATGGCGAAAGCTAGCAGTGAAGCCACCACAATGTTTATGGATAGTCCATATCCACCGTAAGCTCCAGACCTCAGGATGTAATAGACGACCGAGGTCAGTATGGCCGTACCGATGAACCACTCGCCCTGCACAAGCTGCTTGGCTGGTACGCCAGAACCGACGTCGATCAGTAAGCGACCGGCAGTGGGTCCGACTACACCTAAGAAGAGAGCACCCATTAGAGGCCAGTGGGCCTGCAGCCCCTTATCAACTCCGACCACGGCATACCAGGGCAAAGAAAAGGAGGTCATAAACTGGAAGTATGTTTCACGGAAATTCTGATCCTTCGTCCAGGCCGTACGCATGCCAATAATCCAGGCGATGAAAACCAGGATGAGATACCAGGGGTTGGTCAGCGATGAAGGCGTGTCATTTAGCAATACATCCCGGGTAACACCTCCCCCAATGCCTCCGAAGACGGCGAATACCAGGATGCCAACCATTGTGATGAAACGATTTCGGTAGTGATCCGGGCGCTGGCATAGCAACGCGCCATTGAGAGCGTTAGTAAAGGCAGCCAGCAGGTCGAAGTATAAGAAATTCCCGGGGGTTAGGTAAGAGAGTAGGTCAGAAATCATATCTAAAATTGCCTCCGTATTTTAAGATCCGTTCATTACCCGATTTAGCCATTGGATACCCCTTGTTCAAAACGCTGTAAATAAGATTCAACGGCCTGTTCTAGGTTCGGAAATATCCGTTCATCCCCCAGTTTATTCCCCAGTGGTGCTCGCTTGAGCAGGGGTAATACGTTTGGATTTATTGCCGCCAGCCAGAGTAAAATCCCGGCGTTATGCAGCTGCTCTTCAAATTTCGCTAACGCTTTGAGCGCCGTGTACTCGAAATCGGGGATTGCGGCGCAATCCAGGACCACGACCTGTGGTTGGGGTGAGGTCAGTTGAATCAACTGCCGGAGTTTGCCAATTACCCCCGACACGTTGGCGAAGAAAACCCGCCCTTCGGTGCGCGTGATCAATAATCCCGGGAATGTTTCGTCATCAGGGTGATCGCCGAGCGGTCTGAATACATCTGTGCCCGGTTTGCGCGTTAGAGCATATACGGGTGGACGGGCTACCTGGCTGAGCAGTGTCAATAGAGAGAACAGTACGGCAACCAGGATTCCCTCCAGTACACCCAGCACAATCACCCCGCCAAAGGCGAGCAGTGCCCAGATCACCTCTGTACGCCGGACCTGGGCCATTTCCCGGAACTCGCTGACACTGACCAATCCCACAGCCGCCACCAGTACCAGGGCACCGAGCGTGGCTTCGGGCATGAGGCTGATCAGCGGTGCTAAAAACAAGAGGGTCAGCACGACGACGGCAACCGTCACCAGTTCAGCCATCTGCGTTTTGGCTCCCGCTTTAGCATTGACGGCAGTTTGCGAGGTACCGCCACCCGCCGGGTAAGCCTGGGTAAGGCCTCCGGCGATATTGGCAATGCCCAGAGCAAACAGCTCCTGGTTCGCGTCTGTCTCAGGATCCCCGTGTTCTCGGAAAGCCCGGGCGGCTGCAGATGACTCGGTGAATGACATCAGCGCGATACCGATAGCCGGTAACCATAAACTGCGCACCATCGAAAGATCGGGCAATGACAAAGCGGGTAGCCCTGATGGAATATTACCAATAAGAGAGATACCCAGCGCAGTGATATCGAAAGCAGCTGAAACACCGATCCCCATGGCGACGGCTACCAGCGCTGCCGGAATACGCGGGGCGAAACGCGGCAGGAGGAAAAGGATCGCAAGCGTCAATGCCGCCAATGCCAGGGTGGGCCAGTTGATCTGTCCCAGGCTGGTCAAAATGGTTCCCAGCGTTGCAAAGACCGATGAGCCACTGGGAACAGACAGTCCTAAAACTTTGCCCAGCTGGCTGACAAAGATCACCACACCGATGCCAGCCTTAAAGCCATTCAGTACGGGCAGTGAAATGAAGTCAGCCAAAAAACCCAACCGCAGCAGGGCGGCTAGAACCAGGAACACACCCACCAGGAGGGCCAGGGTGGCAGCTGGAAGGATATAGTCGCTGGGACTGCTCGCAGTGCCTACCACGGTGAGTAATGCCGAGGCCGCCAGCATGGAAAGTGCAGAAGTCGAACTGACACTCAGGGGACGGGAGGTACCCAGCAGGGCATAGGCTAACATGGGCAGCAAGGCTACGTACAAGCCTACCTGCACTGGTAATCCTGCGATCGTTGCATAAGCCATCGCCTGGGGAATGACTACAGCGGCCGCGATCAACCCCGCTAGCAGGTCAAGCCATAACCAGGTACGCTGATAGTGGGGCAGCCAACTGAGGAAGGGGAGATACTTTGTTATTCCGCGCGGGGCGGCTGGTGTGTCCATTCCCTGTCACTCCCTAAAATTCCACTATTTCTGGAAGGCGAAGACTTTTTTCCAATCCCGCTTCACGCTGACCACCATCCAACCACGCTTCTGTGCCGTTTTCAGGGCATCTTCAGCGCCGGCGGTGTAGTTAAACTCCCGGTCGGCATCGTCGTGGTTAACCAGCATACACAGGGAGGCATGCGGGTTGGCCTCCGTTAACCGCAGCATGGGGATATCGCCGTTGGCGTTGCCGGCAGCCACGATCGGGTAGCGGCCGGTGCGATCCCAGATTTGGACGGCTTTGGTGGGACCGTCATCGATGAAGTCCAGACCTGGTTGCCGCATAATTGTGACGCCTTGGTCATTAGCCTGGTACTCTAGGGTGACGGCACTGCCTATGATGCGCTCGGGCGGGATGCCGTACAGCTGCTGGGTAACAGGACGCATGAAGTCACGCCCTCCCCCGGAGGCGATGTAGCTGGTGAAGTCATACGCCTCCAGGTAGCGGAGCAGTTCGACCATCGGCTGGAAAGTCAATTCCAGATAGGAAACACCCAGGGAGGGGTGCCGGGTTTGGTGTAAAAAGTCGCTGGCTATCTTCTCAAACCCCTCCACGGACATCGCATCAAATGCCTTGAGTATCCCACCCAGCAGCACCTTTACCTTGCTTTCATCCCCGTGGTAATGCCTGGTGATCGTATCACTGAACCAGGCCATGTCCTTATCATAAGCAGCCTGCCAGGGCTGCTGTTTGCGCAGTGATGGGTCTTTTCCAGCCATCGCAGCCAGCCGCTGCAAGATGAAACCCACCTGGAGCTGGGCCGGCTTTTCACACCACAGTGTGCCGTCGTTGTCAAAGACCGCTACTCGTTCTTGCGGCGGGACGTATTTTGGCGCGCCTTCTTTGGTTACCGCGGCGATAAAATCAAGAATCGCCTGTCTGGTCGGGCTCTCGTTCCAGGATGGGAGCGGGGTGCTCATTGTGAAACCTCCTTATCTTTCGTCCAGGTTCCGATCTCCGAAATGGGGAAAGGATTAACGCCGTTTTCGACTATCATTCAAGATAGGCAACCGGTTTACTGTTAAAACTCTCCCAAAGTTTCCTGAAGTTCCTGCTCCTCTACTTTCGTCTTTTGCTTTCATTAAAAAATACTTCGGCTCTCAACTAATCCCATGTGAGTATGCAAAATTGTCCGTTGAGCAAGTCAGTTCGAACCTTGGCAGCCGCTGTACTGGCTTTAATTCTCAACAGCTTCATCCTTTCGCTCAGTTTATTTTATCAGCCAAAGTTGACATCCCAAACGCAACCATGACTCAGATTCCGGTTACTAGGATGAAGTCAGCCAGTATGGAAATAGGCTGATCGAGCATAAATTGCATGGTGTAGTTACCAGGGGATTTTTAGTACATCCCTCGCCTGCGCATTCTGCGGCGTTCACGTCTGCGACCACGCCGCCTTCCCCGGCGCCGCACACCGCAGACCGACATTGGTGTCAAGGGGCGACCAATCACGTCGATGAAAAGCGAGCTGGCTCCACCACTGGCAGGCATCTCACCATCCAGGATTTCGACCTGGTAGCTAAAGCGATCAGCCTCCAGAGCCGGGTCTTGCAGCACGACAACGACATCATTGACCTCATCCTCAGAAAATGTGGACAACACCGCGTTCGGTGGGTCGTCGGCGAAGCTGTTTTCCCCATCACCCCAGGAGTCCAGGAACTCCTCGGTCGGGACGTGGCCGGTGACCCGCTGCGGCCGGTCGGTGAACAACAACGTGGTTGGAGCCACCCCGTGTAAAGTCAGGCGGCCGTTTTCATAAGCCATACCTGCGGCTGATTGCACGAAAAGCGCCTCGACCTCATCCGCCTGGGCGGTTTGTTCCATTGCTTTATCTTCGTCAGACATTGATCACTCCTCTCTTTTTGCAAACTTAATGTTTATTCTCATATCGAGTCGTTCCGAATAAAAGAGTGTTTTCGCCTTCTGTGAAAAAGCTGTGTGGCAAGTTCGACCATGTTGAACGGGGTACCGGCCAAACCGGTACCCCATGTAAACAAGGCCGAAGCAAACAAGCCTGCGGTTCAGTCGACCGACATCGCCGCAGCCATCTCCATTTCGAGGTCGCGG
>Ga0316577_10000539_pt1 | contig 15277 bp, 7 predicted proteins | sample S5NA_FD_203073 | JGI IMG/M metagenome (GOLD analysis project Ga0316577, IMG submission 203073) | Rhizosphere microbial communities from salt marsh grasses in Alabama, United States - S5-7_050615r2r1 | ecosystem: Host-associated > Plants > Roots > Rhizosphere | place: USA: Alabama | collected... | reverse complement strand
TTCCCCTGGTGACGAAGGAGAGTTGTTCGGCCAGGCGTGGCCACTGACGGTACCCCATGCGGGGAGGGGGGCGACGGAGCTGGTTCTCGAGCTCGTCGATGGCCTGGACCGCCACGGACCCCTGGTCCCGGATGCGGGCCGCGTCTGCCAGGTCCTTCCCGTTCAGGGCCTCCATGAGAGCCTCGATCTGCGATCTCATGGTCACCAGGGCTCCGATCATCCCGTTCAGGCGCGATTCGACCTCCCTCCCCCGCAAGGCTGCGTCGGTTCGGGCCCTGTATTCATCCTGAGAGATCGTGACCGCCGGGTCTCCCCGGAAGCGGAACTCCTTGCTCAGCTCCTGGTCTCCAATCACCAGGGTCGCCACATAGGTGCCGGGAGGTGCCGGAGGGCCCGAGGATCCGAAACGCCCCCCACCCCGCTCTTCTCCCGGGATGGGCTCTGCCCCTTCGTAGGTGAAGTTCCATACCGCCCGGTTCACACCGGCCTCCCCCCGAATCGAGCTCAGCTCCCGGACCAGCCCACCCCCGGGCTCGGTGATGCGGACCGTGACGCCCACGCCCCCCTCTCCTGCCATCTCCCGAGAGAGCCAGAAGTCGATGTAGACGCCCTCCTGGGGGTTCTCCCCCTCGAAGGTGCTGCGCCCCAGGTTCGAGTCCCGATTCCAGGACTCCCAGTCCGTGGCCTCATGGATATCGAAGAGATGGACCGGGGCCTCCATCGCCGTCGTGAGCTCCACCAGGGGTTGGATGTCGTCCAGGATCCAGGCCCCGATGCCGTGTGTGCCGATGACCAGGTCGTTGTACCGTGGCTCGATCTTGATCCCCCGCACCGAAACCCGGGGCAGGTTCAGTCGGAGGTCGACCCAGCTCCTTCCACGATCGAAGGAGGCGAAGAGCCCCCGGTCCATCCCCAGGAAGAGGAGGTCGGAATTCTCCGGATGCTGTCGCAGGACTTTCGCGTAGTCGTCCTGGGGCAACCCTGCAGAGAGGTCCCGCCAGCTCTGGCCGTAGTCTGTGGTCTCCCAGACGTGGGGGGTGAAGTCGTTCATCCGGTGGTTGTCCACCACCAGGAAGGCGCCGCCGGCCTCCGTGGGTGAGGCCTCGATATTCCCGATCCACGCTTCCGCCGGTAGGCCCGGGACCCGGTCCCTGACGTTGGTCCAGCTCTCGCCGTCGTCCCGGGTCAGCTGGACGTTCCCGTCGTCGGTCCCGACCCAGATGACGCCGGCCTCCACCGGGGACTCGGCGATGGTGTAGATGGTCGTATGGAATTCCGCGGCGGTGTTGTCGGTGTAGATCTCACCCCCGGAATCCAGTTGCTTCTGTGGGTCGTCGGTGGTGAGATCCGGGCTGATGATGTCCCAGGAATATCCGTAGTCACGGCTCCGGAAGAGGACATTCCCGCCCCAGTAGACCACGGACGGGTCGTTGGGGGAGATGTGGATCGGGGCGTCCCAGTTGAAGCGGTACCGGGCCTGGCCCATGTTCTGCCCCTGGGAGCCCACCATCCATGGGTGCGGCTCGATGGAACGGGTGGTTCCGGACCGGGTGTCGGTGATTCGGAAATACCCTCCCTGGGCATCGGAGTATACGAGCCAGGGTTGCCCCGGGACCGGGACGGCGTAGAACCCGTCCCCCCCGCTTACCGTGAACCATTCATCTGTCAGGATGGCGGGACCCCGGGTCCTCGACGGCCCGCACCAGTTTCCGTTGTCCTGGAGCCCTCCGCACACCCAGTATGGATCCTGGTCGTCCAGGAACACGTGGTAGAACTGCGAGAAATCCACGTTCCTGAAGATGTGGAAGTCCGCTCCCCCGTCGTAGCTCACCTGGAAGCCTCCGTCGCTCCCGGAGAGGAGGCGGTCTCCGTCGGCCGGATCGATCCACAACGCCTGGTGGTCGCCATGGACCCCGGCGGCGATGCGGGACCAGGTGCGACCCCCGTCCGTGGACTTGGAGAGGCCGCCGGCAAGGGAGTAGACCACGTCGGCGTTGCTGGGGTCGGCGAAGATGTCGGAATAATAGAAGGGCCGGAAGTTCACATTCGGGTCATCGTTCACCATCCGCCAGCTTTCGCCGTAGTCGTCGGAGCGGAAGACGGTGCCGGCGGTGGGGAACTCCGTCACCAGGTAGACGACGTTGGGAGAGGACTGGGCGACGCTGAGACCGGGTCTGGCCATGGGCTCGTCCGGGAGCGTCTCGATCTTCCTCCAGGAGTCGCCCCCGTCCCGGGACACGTATACGGCGGTCTCCTTCCCCCCATCGTCGAAACGCCAGGGGCGCCGCCGGAAGGTCCACATCCCGGCATACACGTTCCTGGGATTGCTGAGATCCAGATCCAAGTCCGCGCACCCGGTATCGGTGTCGATGAAGAGAACCTGGTCCCAGTTCCACCCTCCGTCCGTCGTCCGGAATACGCCCCTCTCAGGGTTTGGACCCCATTCCTTCCCCAGGGCACAGACCAGTGCCACGTCGGGGTCCCGGGGATCCACGACGATCCGCTTGATTCGCTCGGTCTTCTCCAACCCCATGTGCGTCCAACTCTTACCGGCATCCGTGGAACGCCACACTCCCAACCCGTAGGAGACCGAATTCCGGGGGTCCCCCTCGCCGGAGCCCAGCCACACCACGTTGCGGTCCGACGGGGCAACGGCAATGGCCCCCACCGAGTAGGCTTCAGCATCCTGCCATTGGCCTTCGAAGGTCACGCCGCCGTTGGTCGTGTTCCACACCCCACCGTCGGCGCCACCGACCCAGAAGGTGGACGGGTCTCCTGGTATTCCCACGATGGCGGAGACACGTCCACCGACGTTGGCGGGGCCGATGTGGCGGAAGGTCAGATGGCTGAGAGCCGACTGGATGGACTCCACATTCTGGGCCCGGAGGTTTGCTCGAGCCCACGGGGGGGCGGAGAGGAGCATTGCTGTGAGGATCGCGACCCAGGACCGGCCGCGACTCGGGGCAGGGGACGGAAGCTTCATGTCGATGCCTCGGATCGGGGGTTGAGATGGTCTGGAGGCGAATCTAGGGAACGGTCCGTCGGGGGGCCATGGCAGCCCGAGGTCCGCCTCTGCCCGTCAGGCCGGCTTCAGGTCCAGGACGGGCGTGTGGTCCACTGCGTCCAAGCCCTTTACTCTCAATACGTTCCCCCGGATCTCCACGAGCTCCACCTCTGTGACGCCGATGGGATTGGGCCTCCGGGGGCTTCGGAGGGCGAAGACCCCCCGTAGAGGCCGGGTAGCGTCTCCCCGGGGGTGCTGTCGAAGCTCATAATCCCGGGAAAGGTGGAAATGGAAGATCACCAGGATCCGGTCCTCCCTCTCCAGCTGATCCAGGCCGGAGACGAGCTCGGGATCGATGACGATCCGGGCCTCCGCCGCCTTGAGGGTCTCCCCGGGTGTTCCCAGGGGAAAGCCGTTCTCCACGTGGCCGATGGGGGTGAAGGTCAGCGAGTCCGGTGCCATGAGATCGTTCTCCCGCTAGGGACCGGGTGGCCTCCTGAGGGTCCCACGCTCGGACCCGGGGGAAATCGCCGAACCCGACATCGCGTTCCCTCCGATGGCCCATCAGCGGCAGGTCTCACCGAAGGGCCGCGACGGGATTGTGGGCAAGGACCCGGTCCTTTGCCACGAGACAGATCCCCGGCGCTTCGAGGTGCCAGAAGGTCGCGGCGTCGTGGCCTACGCATTGACCCAGAACGAAGGTGAACTGGACTCCGTCCCGGTTGAGGAGCTCAGCCTGGGCCACGGGGTTGCAGATCATCTCCGGCCGGCCGGGTCGGATCTTCTCTTCGTCCCTGATCCCGACCTCCTCCTTCGGGGTAGCACCCGTCTTGCAGCATGCCGAGGAGACCTTGAAACCGTTGACCGCCAGGATTCTCGAGAGGATCTCCGCTTCGGCTCTGAAACCCACACAGAAGGAGATACCGAGATGGGATACGCCCATTCGATGGACGACGGACAGGGCTTCCTCCAGGCGTGTCGGTGGAGGCTCACCCCCGGTGGGGTCCAGTTCGGTTGCCATCGACTTCAGGGCCGTGGACGGGTCCTGCACCGAACCCCGCTCGGTGGCCGGCCAGTGACCGTGGAGGGCATCCTGGAGGTAGCTTCGGCTGGTGTACAGGGCGGCCGCAGGATTGTGACGGAGCCGCTCGTCTCGTGCGATGAGGGCGACCACGGGGACGTCGCTGGCCCGAAGAAAGAGGGCCTCCGGAGCGACCCGCATCCCTGCCACCACGTTCAGGTCGGTACCTTCCTCTCTGAAGAGATCCGCCAGAGCCTGGGGATCCAGGGAGTGACCCGGAGGCGGAAGGAGCGGAGTCACCTCGGCTGAGGCGAGAGCCTCCCCGACCTTCCTCGCCTCCCCCGCCAGGTCCGGACCATGAGCGATCCCCAGCCGCCGAAATCCCATGAGTCGGGAGAACTCAGCCAATTCCCTCAACCGGGTCCAACGCCCATACCCCCGGGCCTCGATGAGCGCGGCGTTCTTGAGCATCGTGCGGATCCGGGGATCGCGGTAGAGCCTTTCGAACGGGGGATACTCCTCGTGCATCGGGCAGAAATCCGGGCCGGCATCCCGGATTCCACCTCTGCAGACGTAGCTCTGGCACTCTGCGCAACGGACGGTCATGGGCGATACGGGAACCTCGGCTTGGCATGAACCTCGGGGGGGGACCACCGGTCCACCCTCCATCTCCCTCCCTCGCAGGCTTCAAGGTAGTATGGTAGCAACAGATCGAAAGAGGGGCGGACCCCCTGGACAGGGGGATTCCGGAGATCGGGTCAGGAAATCCGAGGAGTCGAACATGCATGCCATCGCCGAGGTGCAGATCATTCCCATCGGGGCGGGAGTCTCAGTCCGGAAGGAGGTCATGCGGGCCCACGAGATTCTGGAGGCATCCGGCTTGAACATCACGTTGCACGCCAACGGTACCAACATGGAAGGCGAGCTGTCTGAGGTTCTCGCCACCATTCGCCGGACCATCGAGACCCTCCATGGCGAGGGAGTCCTGCGTCTTTCCACACACATCAAGATCGGCACGCGGACGGACAAGGTGCCAACCATGGCCGGAAAGCTCTTCAAGTAGGGGGGAGACATTATTGGGTGGGGCGGCTGCGTCCCTTCCGTCCCTCGGGAGATGGGCCCCGGGGGATTCGGGAGCGGGAAAGGCCGGAGCGGGTCGCTCCGGCCTTTCCGTCCAGGATGGCTTCCGGGCTCTCGGTGCCGGCCCGAATCGGTATTCCTACCCTTCACCCTCCGGAAAGAGGGTCACCTGGACATAGTTGTCCGTCCTCAGATACCGCTGGGCATCCCGTCGGATGGACTCCGCGGTTACTCCGACCAGGAGACTTTCGTCCAGGAGGAGCCTGGGATCGCTTCCATACTCGTCCGAGTAGCGAAGCTGGGCGACCCACCACCCGTTCTCCTGCAGGTTGGTCTCCCGGGTCCGACGCTCCTGCTCCTTCGCCGCCTGGACCTCGTCGGGGGTGGGGCCGTCACGTTTGAACGCTTCCATCTCGTGGAAAAGGGTGGCTACCAGCTGTTCCATCCGCTCCGGATCCGCCCCGAAGGAGATCCGGACGGTGTAGGCCGCCTCCGGGTATTTCTCGTAGCTGCCGGAAACCCCGACGCCGTAGGTCCCGCCCAGCTCTTCCCGGATGAGCTCTCGAAGACGGATCTCGAGGGCTCCCGTCATGACGCGCATGCCGAGGCGGTTCTCAGGAGTGTATTCGAAGGGGCCGGTGAAGATGATCTGGGTCTGGCTTTGTGGCTCCACGCCTCGTCGGACCTCCTTTCGGATCACACCTTTCGGTGGATCGATGTCCAGGTCTCGCCAGGTCTCGTCTCTGTGGATGGACGGGAGCCCACCGAGATATGTCTCCACCAGGGGTTTGATCTCCTGGGGCTGGAAAGCTCCAGCAAAGACGAAGGTGAAATCACTGGCGTCCGCGAACCGGTCCTTGTAGAAGGTGAATGCCTCGTCCAGATCGACCTCCTGGAAGAGCTCCATTGAGATGGGCCGTGCCCTGGGGTGCCCCTGGGCCATGGTCACCGTGATGGTGTCCTGGAAGGCCGCAACGGGGCTGGCGCTGCGATTGGCCAGGAAGGCCCCCATCTGCTGCTCCATGGCCTGAAAGGCCACCGAGTCCTCTCTGGGCTGGGTGAAATAGAGGTAGATGAGCTGAAAGAGGGTTTCCAGGTCTTTCGGGGAAGCGCTTCCGGAGAGGCCCTCCGAGAGCTCTCCTATGGACGGAGACACCGACACCGCCTTTCCGGCCAGCTTCTTCCCCAGATCCACCTGGCTGAAAGATCCGACACCCCCAAGGGCCACCACCTGGGCGGCGTTGGAGGCGGACATGTGATCCTCCTGGGAGGAAAGGGAGAACCCTCCGGGGCTGTAGGCCTGGAAGAGGACCTCGTCCTCCTTGAAGTCAGTGGGCTTGAGGAGGACCCGGACCCCGTTCCCCAGGGTCCACCTCGTGAGGCCGAGCTCCGGCACGGTGGAATCCTCCACCACCGGGGAGGGAGTCGGTGGGGTCGAAAGCAGGGGCTCATCCGTGGCCGTGTCTTCGTAGGGTGCCACCTCCGCGGCCACCACCTCGTTGAACACCGCTGCCAGCTCCTCCTCCGTGGGAATCTCCAGTCCCTGCTTTTCCGGGGAGTTCACCAGGACCACCCGGTTCCGGTCCACCATCCATTCCTCAGCGACCCGATTTACCTCTTCCAGGGTGATGGTGGGCAGGAGGGCCTGGACGGCATGGTACTCGAAGTCGATGCCCGGGATGGGCTCACTTTCCAGGAAGTGCCTCACATACTCCGATGCATAGAGCCTGGACTCCTGATTGTCCCTCTCGGCGTAGGCCTGCTCCATGGCCCGAAGGAAATCGGCCTTCTGCCTGTCCAGCTCCGGGGAGGTGACCCCGTGGCGGCCGACACGCTCGGCCTCCGTCAGGAGCGCCCTCATCCCCCGGAGGATCCCTCCCTCCGGGACCATGGCCACCAGCTGATAGAGCTCCCCGGAGCGCACGAGGCGACCCTGTCCCGAACCCGCAAAGGCGAAAGGTGGGTCGGCTTGTTGGGTGAGCTCGAACAACCGGGCATTGAGGATGCCGTTGTAGAGACCCTCCACCAGGCCACGGCGATACGCCTCCAGCGTATTCTGATCATCTACGGGCTGTTTGTAGAGAAGGGCGACCTGGCTGGTGGTGGCTTCGGGGTCCGTGGCGATGGCGAACAGCGTCTCTCTGTGTTGGGGCACGTCGTACACGACCCGCTCCCGGGGGGACTCCCGGACCGGGATCCTGGAGAAGTGCCCTCGAATCGCGGCTTCCACGGCTCCGACGTCGAAGTCACCCACGGCAATGACGGCCATCAGATCCGGGCGGTACCAGTCCTGGTAGAAGCGGGTCAGAGCGTCATGGGGAAAACTCTCCAGGACATCCTTCTTTCCGATGGGGAGCCGTTCGGCGTAACGGGACCCCTGGAAAAGGATTGGAAACTGCTTGTCCTGCATCCGGGCGTTGGCACCCCGCCCGAGGCGCCACTCCTCCACGACTACTCCCCGCTCCTTGTCGATCTCCTCCGGCTCGAAACTGACCTGGTGTGCCCAGTCCTCAAGGATCTGGAAGGCTGTAGCCATGATCTCGGGATCGTCCGTAGGTATCTGGAGCATGTACACGGTCTCGTCGAAGGAGGTGTAGGCGTTGATCTCCGGCCCGAACGCCATCCCGATGGACTCCAGGTAGCTCACCAGCTCCTGCTTTTCGAAGTTGGCGGTGCCATTGAAAGCCATGTGCTCCACCAGGTGGGCCAACCCTTGCTGGTCCTCGTCCTCCAGTACGGAGCCGGCGTTCACCACCAACCTCAGCTCAGCCCTGTTCTCCGGTCGGCCATTGGAACGGATGATGAAGCTCAGCCCGTTCTCCAGCCTCCCCGTTACCACGTTCGGGTCCGTGGGAAGGGAGTCCAGCGGCGAGGAAAAAGTGGGCTCCTGACCGCAAAGAGGTACGGCCAGCAGGAGGATCAAGGGTGTGACCCAGCTCGCGGCAATTCGTTTTCGATGCATCCGTGTCTCTCTCGATTTGACGTCGGCGATGGGGCCCGGCAGGGCATCCCTATCTCCTCCCGCTTCTCGGCGCGCTCCCTTTCTTCACCCTCTTGAGGGTGTCGGTGTTCCTTTCAAAGGAGCACGGGGTGGACAGCTGGCTCGCCCTCGTGGGCACAGCCGACCACCTGCACGTCTTCATTATGTCCGCTGGCTGAGCTGGATGGCCCCTTCAGGCGTTGGCCCAGGCAGGGTTGCGGGATAGGGGCGACGAGCGCCCTCCTGAGGGTGTGTAATGGAGTTCTCGACAGGCCGTACTACTAAATAGCTAGTTGACAGGGGACTCTCTTCATCGGAAGTCCCTACCGAGGCGGGCATCGGCGGGACTGTGGCGGTCTGGTTCCTCATCGACGAGATGGGATCGGTCCAGAGGGCCCTCCTGAAGGACTCCTCGGGGCATGAGGCGCTGGACGAGGCGGCCCGGAGCCCGTCGATCTTCCATCAGTCCCTGACCCCGGGGATGCCGGGGGGCATCGCAGTACCCCGGGGCTGAGAGGGCCGGTGGTGCCGCTGGCGCCATCGGCCCGTCCCCGTTTGTAATTCCAGGTGTGGGCCTGGGGTCTCCCCCGATTTCGCAAGATCTCGGGAGCTTCCGCCGGACGAAGAGGGTACCCCGGCCCATCTGGAGGCCTCCCCGAGGCAGGGGGAGTGGGTGGACATCGATGCCGCGTGAGGAGGGAGCGACTCGGTGGGCCGGCAGGGGGCTGTGGCCCTATTTCCAGGCGTGGAGGACCTCCAGGGCCGTTGGGGCGAAGACACCTTCCAGGAGGTAGTAGGACATCCAGAGATCCAGCCTGATGCTCCGCTGGTCGGTGGGATCGTACTGGAGCCCCGGGGTGAAGGCCAGGACCGGAGTGAACCCCCCGCCGTGCCCCGGGTGACGGTGGCGGAGAACCGTCACGTTCCCGCCGAGCTTCGCTCGCCAGACCTCGTCCGACGGAATCCACGCGTACCCAAGCTTGACGGCGGATGGGAAGCCCTCCCAAGGGAAGCCGAGGGGGTAGAGGGTGGCCTCGATGGCGTGATGCTCTTCCACCCAGTGGGTGAGGCCGATCCCCAGCATGACGTACCCGCCGAGGCTTAAAGAGAGGTGGATCCGGTCGCCTGGTACCTGGCCCTGGATCGGATTGGCACCGGGACCCAGGATAAGGATGACGGAGATGGACAGCCCGGCGATCACCGATCTGCACCTGCGGAACCCGGGTCGCGGGTGTTCTAGGAGCATCCTGACCTCCTGAACGAAAATGGGGTGCCCCCCGGCTGGGGGGCACCCCGAAGATTACGTCATGACCTCAGAATCACCAGAGGTCTTCGAAAAAACCTCCGCCTTCTCCAGCATCGGCGCCCTTGACCACCGTCAGGACCTGCCGGTACTCCCGTCCGCCCACCCTCAGGATGACCGTGTAATCTCCCGCTTCGGCCAGGGAGGCCTGCCCGCCCCCACCTCGGCCTGCCCCTCCGAACCGTGCGCCTCCAGTGATGGCCCTGGCGGCCTGGGAAAGAGCCCTCAGCTCCGGCGTGAAGCCTCCACCACCGCCGCCCCGTCCGCCGGTGGTCCAGCTCTCCCCGGGACGCTCCACGAATTCATCGGGTTCGCGAGCCCTGGCACCCGCACCGCCGCCGCCGAACATCCCCATCATGCTCTGGCGGTTCCCGGAGAGGAGCATGTCTCGAGTCCGCTCCAGCTGGGCACGGTCCGATCCTTCGGCGACCAGGGAGTCGACGATTTCCTGAACACGGGCTACGGCCTGGATGCTATCCTGGATCTGCTCCTCCGTCTTGGGCGGTGGAGGCGGAGCCTCACCGCGGAAATTCCACTGATAACGGTGTAGGCCGGGCGTGGCGGGCGAGGTTCCCGTGTGCCAGACCTGGCCGTCGGCCCCGCGGATCTCGATCTCCACCTGAGGTTCCGGCCGGCCCTGACGGCCTCCCGCGGCGGCCCCTTGGGCGCCACCCGCCGCCCTCTGGGGCCGCTGACCCGCGGCCATCCCGGGGCCGCCCGGGGCCGGAATCTCGGCGTTCGGTCCGATGCGGTAGACGATCTCCGCACCATACGACGGGCTCGTACCCTCGAAGAACTGGTGCCCGGTGGACTCACCTCCCACTGGAGGATTCCCGAATTGGAGCGCCGGTGTGGGCTCGAAGAGGTGGACGTCTTCTGCCATGACCTGGTCCGTCAGTTCCTCGAGGGGAGCGATGTCGACGATCCAGATCGATCGCCCATGGGTCGCGGCGATGAGCTCCCGGTCACGGGGGTGGATCTTGAGGTCGTGGACCGGGACCGTGGGAAGCCCTTCCATGAAGGTCTGCCAGTGGCCGCCCATGTCGGTGGAGACGTAAAGGCCGACGTCGGTTCCCACGAACAGGAGATTCGGGTTTCGCAGGTCCTGCCGGATCACGTGGACGAAGTTCGGCCCGCCGGTGGGGAGGTCGCTGGCGATGGACCGAAACGTTCTGCCGCCATCCGAGGTCATGTAGACATAAGGCGTGAAATCGTTGGTCCGGTGCCCGTCGAAGGCCACGAAGAAGGTGTTCACGTCGTGGCTCGAGGGTTCAATGCGCCGGACCCAGGTACCCTCCGGCACCCCGGGGAACCGACCCGTCAGCTCCTCCCAGTCGCCTCCATCGTTTCTGCTGATCCAGCTCCGACCATCGTCGGTTCCAGCGAAGAGGAACCCCTTCTGCAAGGGTGATTCGGCCAGCGTCACGATGGTGGCGAAGGTCTCCGCCCCCGTCGCATCCACGGTGATCCCCCCGGTGGTGTTGGTGCTTATTTCGATCTTCTCCGGATCGGCGTACGTGAGATCCGGTGAGATGACCTCGTACTCCTCACCCCGGTTCGTGTACTTCAGGACCCGATTGCCACCGGCGTAAAGCACGGTGGGATCGTGGGGAGAGAGAACCATCGGTGTGTCCCAGTTCCACCGCCATGACTCCTCGGTGTCTTGAGTAGTCTCCTCCTCCCCCGAGGCTCCGGGAAAACCGCCCCGCCCCCGCCCAGGCTTCGAAAGGCTCATACGATCCCCTGTGATCGTATTGACCCGGCTCATGCTTCCTCCCTGGGATTCGGAATAGACGATCTCCGGCCGCTCCGGATCCTGGAGGGTGTAGAAGCCGTCCCCACTTCCCACGGTCTTCCACATGTAGTTGCTGATGCCTCCCTGCCGACGTCGGCTGGGCCCGCACCAGGACCCGTTGTCCTGAAGACCCCCGCACACTGTGTACGGCACCTCCATGCCGTAGCTCACCTCGTAGAACTGTCCGACGGCGATCACGTTGGGGAAGAGCCAGTTCCCGCCCTTGTCGAAGGTGATGCCGATCCCTCCGTCGTTCCCTGTGACGATCCGCTCCGGGTCCACGGGGTCGATCCACATGGCGTGATGATCCACGTGGATCCCGTTGGTGGTGGTCCCGATGGTGCGCCCTCCGTCGTTGGAGACGTTCACCGGCGTGGAGGACCAGTACACCCGGTCCGGGTCCTTTGAATCCACCCGGACCTGGGAGTAGTAGAAGGGACGGGTGTCGTTGGTGTTCATCTGCTCCCAGCTCATCCCCCCGTCATTGGAGCGGTAAAGGCCGGAGGGTGTGTCGTTTCCATCGTAGGCCTCCGCCTCCACCAGGGCGTACATGATGTCCGGATCGCTCTGGGAGATTGCCAGTCCGATACGCCCCAGGTTTCCCGTGGGCCATCCGGGACCCTCCACCTTCATCCAGGTGTCTCCCCCATCCGTGGTCTTCCAGAGTGCGCTCCCGGGTCCCCCGCTCTGGAGGAAGTAGGGACCCCGGACCCGCTCCCAGGAAGCGGCAAAGAGGATGTCCGGGTTCTCCGGGTGGATGGCCACGTCCACGAAGCCCGCCTTGTCACTCACGAACTTCACCAGATCCCACGTGTCCCCCCCGTCGTCGGTTCGGTACAGACCCCGCTCCGGATTCGAATCCCAGATGTGCCCCAACGCCGCTACCCACACCCGGTCCGGGTTCGTGGGATGCACCACCACCCGTCCGATGGCCTGCGTCTCCTCCAGACCCTTCAACTCCCAGGTCAGGCCCCCATCGGTGGATTTGTAGATCCCACCTCCCGGCGAGATGGAGTTCCGGGAGTCCTCTTCCCCGGTTCCAGCCCAGATCTGCATGGTGTCCGAGGGGGCGATGGCCAGGTCCCCCATGGAGACCACTCCCTCCCCGGTGAAGAGGGGGCGGAAGGTGATCCCGTTGTTCGTGGTCTTCCAGATTCCCCCAGCCACCGTCGCCACGAAGAAAGTCTTCGACGGAGAGGGAATCCCTTCCACGTCGGTGATCCGGCCCGACATGTTCGCCGGACCTACCGACCGCCAACGAAATCCGGAGAGAAGATCCGTATCCAGCGGCGTGGTGAGCTGTCCGCCCAACACGGTCGGCGCCGCCAGGAGCAGGGCCGGCAGGGCGAAAGTAACGAGGTGCCTTCGCATCGTTCCTCCAAGGTCGGGGGAGGGGGGGCGGTCGAGCCTCCGGTTTATTGCTACTACTTCAGAAAGACCCGGACGGAAGGTCGGATGTTGAGGCCCCTCCGGCTTCCGTGGAGTGGAGCTTCACGGCCTGCCGGTGGTGTCATTCGGTCGACCGAGGGGCTTTCCCGACCCCTGTCCTCCCCCCCAAGCCTGGCAAGGTCTCCGCCGCTGCGTGAGGCAAAGGCTTGCCCCACGGCCTCGCTTCCAGGCACCTTCGCTCCCAACCAGGAGCCGGTCCATGAAAAGAGTCCTCTATGTCGCGTTCTTCCTGTCCGGCGTCGCGGGTCTCATCTACGAGACCATCTGGAGCCGGTATCTCGGGCTCTTCGTCGGCCACGCGGCGTACGCCCAGGTCATCGTTCTCGTCATCTTCCTCGGCGGACTCTCAATCGGCTCCATCCTCGTCGGGCAGAGGTCCGAGCGAACCCGGCGACCCCTCTTCTGGTATGCCGGAGCCGAGGCCCTGGTAGGCCTCTCCGGCCTCTTCTTCCACGACGGGTTCCTCCTGGTCCAGGAAGCGGCCTATTCGTCCATATTTCCGGCTTTGGCGGGCTCTCCCTTCCTCGTCCCCGTCAAGTGGGGCATGGTAGCCGGCCTGATCCTCCTCCCCTCCATCCTCCTTGGAACCACGTTCCCCTTCATGAGCGCCGGGTTCCTCAGACTCTTCCCGACACAGCCCGGTCGGGTTCTCTCCCTTCTCTACTTCGCCAACAGCTTCGGTGCGGCTCTCGGAGCCCTCCTGTCGGGGTTCGTCCTCATCGAGAGACACGGCCTTCCGGGGACGGTGCTGATAGCGGCGATCCTCAACGTCACCGTGGCGCTCATGGCCTGGGGTGTCGAGAAGCGAGGGGGCTCGGGAGCGGTCCTCCCCTCACGACCGGGGGGGGAGGAGGAGCCTCCATTCCGTCCCGATCTGCCCTTCCCGAGCCGCAGGTTCCTCTGGCGCCTCCTCCTGGGAATGAGCTTCGGAACGGCGGTGGCCTCCTTCATATACGAGATCGCATGGATCCGCATGCTCTCCCTCGTCCTGGGAACCGCCACACACTCCTTCGACCTCATGTTGTCCGCTTTCATCCTGGGCCTGGCTCTGGGGGCGCTGTGGATGAGAGGACGGGCCGATCGCATCTCGGACCCCATCAGCACTTTGGGATGGATTCAGTGGATCATGGGGGCTTCCGCCCTGGCGACGCTGCCGCTCTATATCGGCAGTTTTCTATGGACCGCGGAGCTCCTGTCCGCGGTGAACCGGACACTCCCCGGGTACGCCGTCTTCAATCTCGGTCGCTATGGGGTGGCCCTGGTGGTGATGTTGCCCGCCACCTTCTGTGCCGGAACCACCCTACCCCTCATCACCCGTACGCTGCTGTCCGCCGGGGAAGGTGAGCGGGCCATTGGTTGGGTGTACGGCGTGAACACCCTCGGGAGCATCCTGGCCGTCTCGGTGGCCTCTCTCCTCCTCATGCCACTCATCGGCCTGAAGTCCCTCCTCGTCGTCGGAGGCGCGCTGGACATGGCTCTGGGGGTCTTCCTCCTCACCGTCTCCTCACCCCGGCCGGCCGTGCCCGTCGAGGAGGTCGGTGAGGGCGGGGTGTGGACCGAGCTCTCCGGCGGGTACATGGGCCGAGGGAAGGGCCTGGGAGCGGCGATTGGCGCCAGCGCGGTGGTTCTCATCGCCCTCCTGGGCGTCCGGTGGGACCATGCTCTCCTCTCCAGCGGGGTCTACCGCACAGGGGAGCTGGCCAACCCGAGCACCGAGATCCTCTACTACAAGGACGGCCGCACCGCCACCGTCACCGTGGACCGGAGGCCCCCGGGCATCTTTGCCCTGTCCACGAATGGGAAACCCGACGCCACCATGACCGGCCTCTGGTTGGAGCCTGGCGACGGGACCCGGGTCCCCCTTTCCCTGGATGAGCCGACCCAGGTGCTGATCCCCTTGGTGACCCTCGCATACAACCCCGATGCCAGGAGGGCTCTGGTGGTGGGGCAGGGATCGGGACTTTCCTCCGAGATGGTCCTGGGGAGTCCCCATATCGAGTCCCTGGTGACGGTGGAGATCGAACCGGCTATGCTGGAAGGTTCGAGGGTCTTCCTGCCGGCCACCCGCCGGGAGTTCGAGGATCCCCGGTCGGTCTTCGCCATCGACGACGCAAAGTCCTTCCTGGCCAAGGGCGGGGAACCGCTGGATCTGATCCTCTCCGAGCCTTCGAACCCCTGGGTCAGCGGAGTCTCGAGCCTCTTCAGCTCGGAGTTCTACGCCCGGGTCAGGGATCGCCTGGCTCCGGGGGGGGTCTTCGGGCAGTGGATTCACCTATACGAGATCAGTGACGAGCTTGTCCTGAGCGTGCTGGCTGCGGTGCACCGGAACTTCCCGGACTACCAGGTCTACCTCGTTCACTCCGCCGACATGCTCATCGTAGCCGGAACGGACCCCGAGCTGCCCCCGCCGGACTGGCGGGTGTTCGAGTTCCCGGCCATCTCGCAGGATCTGTCCCGGACCTATCCCTTTTCACGAGAGCTCCTGGAGGCCTCGCACTTCTTGAGTCGGGAGAGTTTGGCTCCTCTCCTGGAGGCCTGGCCCTACCCCAACTCCGATTTCTTTCCGGTCCTGGACCTGGGCGCCGAACGGACCCGTTTCCTCCAGCTTCCCGCGTCGGGCTTTCTGGAGAGCGCCTCAGGGCCTT
>Ga0316577_10000538_pt1 | contig 15290 bp, 7 predicted proteins | sample S5NA_FD_203073 | JGI IMG/M metagenome (GOLD analysis project Ga0316577, IMG submission 203073) | Rhizosphere microbial communities from salt marsh grasses in Alabama, United States - S5-7_050615r2r1 | ecosystem: Host-associated > Plants > Roots > Rhizosphere | place: USA: Alabama | collected... | reverse complement strand
CCAGAAGTAGGTCCCCAGCACCCCGGAATCCAGGTGGCCTCCACGCCCCCGGATCAGGTTCTCCTCGAGCCTCCCGAGGACGACCGGACGCAGCTCCTCGGGGACCACTCCGACCAGCAGCGGAAAGGCCAGATAGACCTGCTCGCCATTGCCATAGAGCAGCTCTTCTCCGCGGAAGAACCGCTGATGAATGGCCTCTTGCAGCTCTCGGGCTCTCCTTGCCAGGCTCGCGGAGTCCGCGGCCTGGCCCAGTGTGCCGGCGATCTTCGCCGCGAGCTGGACGTTGTACAGGTAGTAGCAGTTGTTGAAGAAGAGCGTGGAGGCCTCATCGACCCGGTCTCCCGGGCTCATGCCCCGGCCCGGCGGATTCCAGTCACCGAGGAAGTGCCACTCGCGATTGGTGCCGTAGAACTGCAGGAGACCGCCTCGCGTCTGACCTTCCAGAAAGGAGAGCCACCGGGTGATCGCCGGATAGCTCTCTTCGAGGATCCGCAGATCGCCGTACTGGAGGTAGAGCTGCCAGGGAAGGGTCACGATGATCCCTCCCCATCCCGGCCCCCCGCCCGTACCGCCGCCAAGGGGAGCAGGTGCGGTGTGGGGAAGCTCTCCGGTTTCGGGATTCTGCACATCGCGCCAATCCGTCAGCCACTTCGTATAGAAGGCGCCGAGATCGAAGTTGTAGAGCGCCTCCTCCATGGTCGCCTGTCCTTCGGCGCCATAGCCGAGTCGCTCCCGATGAGGGCAATCCACGGAATAGCCGCCCAGGCTCAGGGACTTCTGTGTCCAACGCGCGACCCGGTAGATCCGGTCGAGGAGGGGGTTGGAGGATTCGAAGGAGCTGGCCGGCTCGAAATCGGTGTGGACGAGATAGCCCCTGACATCCGCCCGTCTGGGAGCGCTCTCGAGACCGCGCACCACGACCCAACGGAACCCGTGGTAGTTGAAGTGATTCGAGAAGGTCTCCTTCCCTCCTCCCTTCAGGACATACTCGTCGAGCTGACGGTAGTTCGAGTAGCGTCCCTTCGGATCGAGTTGCTCCAGGTACTCCAGGGTCAGCTTCCGGCCCGACTCTCCCTCGAGGTCCAGCTCCAGCCATCCGGAGAAGTTCCGGCCCATGTCGATCCGGTAGACATCTTCGGAGAGTGGCTCGATCTGAACGGCTTCGAGCGTATGGATCGCCTCCTGGCGACGATTCGGTTCCACCAGCTGAGCCGTCAAGCGAACGGGCGGGGGATCGAAGACCTGTGCCGGGGTCCAGGCCGAGTCGTCGAGGCCAACGTCGTTCCAGCCCGGGATCTCGAGCCGGGCGTCATGGCTCTCTCCCACGTTCTTATAGGACGTGTTCCCGACGATGGGCGTGATCGGGCTCGCATGGACCTTCCAGGTCTCATCCGTTCCCACGATCGTCCTTCGTCCATCGGAGAAATGGAGCCGAGCCTGAGCCCGGACGATCGGCCCGTCATCGACGACTCCGGGAAAGCCCGGGATGTTCCAACCCTGCCCCAGCCACAGCGCAATGCAGTTCTGCCCCGGGATGAGGTATTCCCCCACATCGTGAGTCACATAGAGAACGCGCGAGGGATAGTGGCTGACCGCCGGCATGAGGACATGGTCGTCGACCTTCCTGCCGTTGATGTACAGCTCGTAGTAGCCCATGGCCGCGACGAAGGCGAAGGCCTCCCGAGGGACGTCGTCCAGATCGAAGGTCTTGCGCAGCCACGGAAGTGGGGCGGGGGAGTGCCCCGGCCAGTCGCCACTCCACGAGTCCCCTATCCATTTCGCCTGCCAGTCCGATGGCTGCAGAAGCCCGCTCACCCAGTACGAGGCCGTGCTCCAGGCCGAGGCCTGGTTCTGCTCGTCCCAGACTCGCACCTTCCAGTGGTAGCGGGTTGAAGGTCGGAGAGTCGGCCCGTCATAGGCAATGTGCGTCGACAGATCCGAGTGGACCTTGCCGCTGTCCCAGAGGTTTCCTTGATTCCTGTCGAGGAGCCGCCGGCTGCTCGCGACCAGGATCTGATACGCGGTCTGATGCGTGCCCCGACTCTCAGACTCCAGGATCCAGGAGAAACGAGGCTTCGCAACATCAACCCCGAGCGGATTCGCCCGGTACTCGACACGCAGCCTGCTCACCCGGACAGTCGTTTCGGCCGCCAGTGAGGCGGCAAGAAGGAGGCAGCATGTCGCCATCCACGCGCGGCGACGGTGGACAGAGGTCGAAGTGAGACCGCAACCGCCTGACGAATCGGTCATGTCTGAACCCCCCTGGTGAAGCTTGGGGCGCGGAACGTGATGCCCACCTCCGCCGGCGTTATACCATCAACAGTGGAGCTGTCCCCGAATGACACGGCGAACGGTCGGTTTGCCGTTGACGTCGGGCCCCCCCGGGAAGTAGCTTGGCCGATGGAGGTGCTCAGTGACGGGAGCTCGCACTGACATGCTGAAGACGTGTCTCGCCGGCGTTTGTCTTGTGCTCGCGCTCTTCACGGCATGCGGCGACGACGCGAACGTCACCACGCCCCCGACGCCCGTGCCGCCGACTCCCGTGCCCCCGACGCCGACGCCCCCCACGCTGATCATCGCGGGCGAGAGGGCGGTCGGGGCCCCCCACCCCGGGAGGGCAACGCTGGTGAGCTGGGACTTCACGACGCCGGAGGCCGGCACCGTGGACGTCACGATCAGCTACCTCCACGACGACAGCCAGATCCTGGTCTGGGTGACGAATCGCGTGTGTAGCAGGTGGCAGTTCGAGAGGGACGAGTGCTTCTACCTCACGAAGTCCCTCGAGGGCCCGCGGCCGCGCACGCTGACGGTGAGCGGGGTCGAGGCGGGAGGATACTCTCTGTTCGTGGCCAACGACGGCCCGCACGACGAGCAGATCGGCTACGAGGTCTTCCTGACGCCCGGCGCGAGCGGGTCGGGACGCTGACGGTCGGGCCCCGGCCTCGTTTCCCGGCCGGTCGCCGCGCCCTGCCGACAACGGGGCGGGTATAGTTCGTTTTTAGTGTCCCATCTGGTGCGATCGGTGTAATCTCGCTAAGTCACACCCATTCAATAAGTTGGAGATACGGCCAGTTGGATCATGACGCATTGTAATGGATTGCATCCAAGAAATTGGTCGTGTCGATTTCTCGCAATGCACCAGTGACTTGACACACCCGTTCTGAGCCCGGGTCAGCGTTTTCGGGGAGAGAGGGCCTCGGACCGATCCACACCGCCGGAATGACGGAGTCGAGCTTCGCCCCGGGGAGCGCCGGGGACCTGCCGCGGAATCTGCTGAAGCAGAACCGGTTATGGAATCCCTCGGCCATCGCTGAGCGACCATTCACCTCTGGCCCGCTTCTTGCCGAGCCCCCAGGCAACTGGCGCTTGGCATGTGCCACCGCCGAGAACCCCACCGGGGGAGTGCCACCGGACGGCGAGCGCCATCAATATCAGGACGGGACACTGGGGGTAAACGCATCCAGGATGGTCCTGGGCATCGCTTCACGGGCTTTGCAGTTGAGTGCTCGAGCTCAGCTGTGCGCGTTGCACCCGGCAAACCCCATGCCGGCTCCTTTTGGGGGCAAGACAATGAAATATAGATGGTTTGCACGCCTGATCCCTGTGTTGGGGCTGGTCGTGCCTCTACTTCTCATCACCTCACCCGTCGCGGCGCAGGATCCACCCGCAGAGCAGACCGATGAAGAGACGGCGGCAATCGCCCAGGCGGAGGAAGAGGGCGTGGTGCGGCTGGCCGACGAGGTCACCGTGACCGGCTCGCTGATTCCCCGCCACGACCTCTCCTCTCTGAGTCCGGTCGCGGTCGTGGACGTGGAAGAGGTCACCTACCAGGGGACGGGCCGCATCGAGGACCTGATCCAGAACCTGCCGCAGGCCTTCGTGGCGCAGAACGCCAGCCAGTCCAACACCGCAAGCGGGACGGCGACGGTTCAGCTGCGCAACCTGGGCGCGCAGCGCACGCTGGCCCTGCTCAACGGGCGCCGGATGGCGTCCGGCGACGCCCAAGGTGCGACCACGGCGGCCGCCGACCTGAACTTCATCCCGACGGCGCTCGTGAAGCGGGTTGATGTTCTCACCGGGGGTGCCGGCTCGGTCTACGGCGCCGACGCCGTCGCCGGGGTGGTCAACTTCGTCCTGGACACGGAGTTCGAGGGCGTCCGGGGCGAGGTCCACTGGAACGGCTTCCAGCACAACAACAACAACTCATTCGCACAGCAGCTCAACACGGACGCGGGCTTCACCCCCCCCACCGGCAACACCTTCGACAACGGGGGCTACAACTTCAACCTGGCGGTCGGCGGCAAGATCGGCGGCGGCAAGGGCCACGCCTCCGCCTTTGTCGACTACCGCGACTTGAAGGCGATCTGGAAGGACCGGCGCGACTACACCAACTGCTCCGTCGAGAATCTCTCCGACACCGGTGCCCAGTGCAGCGGCTCAAGCACCTGGCCGTACGGTCGCTTCTTCACGGACATCGGCGTCGGCGACTACGTCGTGGACCCGGCCACGGGCAACACGTTCCGTGAGTACCAGGGCGGCGACATCTTCAACTACGGGCCCTTCAACTACATGCAGCGCAACGACAAGAAGTGGAGCGGCGGCGGTTTCGCCCGCTACACCGTGAACGAGCACTTCGAGCCCTACGCCGAGGTGATGGTAATGGACGACATCTCGGATGCCCAGATCGCGCCGACGGGCACCTTCTACGAGACGAACACGATCAATTGCGACAACCCGATGATGAGCGAGCAGCAACGCGCCCTGATCTGTGGGGACGCGACGGCCGGCGACGCTTATCTTCAAGTTGGAAAGCGAAACGTCGAGGGCGGCAACCGGTACGACCACCTGCAGCACACCAACTGGCGCCTGCTGGGCGGCATCCGCGGCGACATCAACTCGTCCTGGAGCTACGATGTCTATGGCCTGAAGGCCGCGGTCAACGCCCCGGAAGCGTACCGCAACGATTTCTCGATCACTCGCCTCCAGGACGCCCTGCTCGTCGTGGGCGACCGGAACGACCCGAACACGTGGCAGTGCCAGTCCGGCAACGTGGGCTGCGTCCCCTACAACCTCTTCACCAACAATGGCAGCATGGCGCCCGTTGGCAGCGTGGCGGATGGCATCACCCAGGATGCGCTCGACTACATCGGCCTGGTGTACCTCTACAACTCCGGAACAGCCACGAACATGATCAACGGGACACTGAGGGGCGACCTCGAGAGCGCCGGCATCATGTTCCCCTGGGCGACCGAGGCGGTCCAGCTCGCGGTCGGTGGCGAGTATCGGAAGGAGTCCCTCTTCTTCACCCCCGACGAGGTGAACCAGGTCGGTGGGGCCACCGGTCAGGGCGGCGCGCGGCCCGGGGTCGACGGGGACTACACCATCAAGGAGGGCTTCGCGGAGCTGCTCGTCCCCGTGGTCCAGGACACCGAGGGGTTCCAGGATCTGTCCCTGGAGCTGGGCTACCGCTACTCCAGCTACCAGGCCTCGGGACAGGACACCAAGAACAACAGCAGCTACAAGGCGTTGCTGTCCTGGGCGCCGGTCCAGGACATCCGGATCCGCGGGGGCTTCAATCGCGCCGTCCGCGCGCCGAACGTGCAGGAGCTGTTCGTCCCCGCCTCAATCGGCCTCAACGGCAGCGAAGACATCTGTTCGGGCTCCAGCCCCGCATTCAGCTTTGAGCAGTGCGCGAGGACCGGCGTGACCGCGGAGCAGTACGGCACCATCGTGCCGAACCCGGCCGGCCAGTACAACAGCTACGACGGCGGGAACCCGGATCTGGACGTCGAGAGGGCGAATACGCTCACCGCCGGCTTCGTGTGGACGCCACGCTCGATCACCGGTCTCTCGGTCACGGTCGACTACTACGACATCAAGATCGAGGACACGATCTCCGCCTTCGCACCGGACGATGTCGTGCGGGCCTGCGCCGAAAGGGGTGACCCCTCGCTCTGCAGCCTTATCCACCGAGACAACCGCGGGACTCTGTGGCTCGTCAGCAGCTACCCCAACGGGGCCTACACCATCAGCACCAACCAGAACATCGGCGACTTCCGCTCGCGCGGCTTCGACGTCAGCGCCGCCTACCCCTGGAACCTCGGCGACGCCGGGTACATCAACTTCGCGTTCGTCGGCTCCAGCACGCTTGAGAATTCGATCGACAACCCGCTCGTCAGCTACGACTGTGCCGGCTACATGGGCAATCAGTGCGGCCTGGGACAGGGCCGGGGCCCCCAGCCGAAGTGGCGCCATCGCATGCGGGCCTCGTGGAACACCAACTTCAAGACGACGTTCACCCTGGGCTGGCGCATGCTCGGCTCGGTCACGAACGATGACTTCAGCGACGATCCAGATCTCAGGAACGAGGGCACACACGAGGCTCTGATCAACGCCGGCTCCGACAAGTTCCCGGCCTACAACTGGTTCGACCTCCATGTGACCTACGCGTTCCGGGACGGCCTCCGTCTGACCGCCGGCGTCAACAACATCCTCGACAAGGAGCCTCCGCTCGGAGCGGGGCTGTCTGACATCGATTACGGACCGGGCTACTACGGGACGTACGACTATCTCGGCCGCGCGCTCTACGCAAACCTACAGTTCGCGTTCTAGCGTCCGAGCTCTAGTCCAGACGGAGACGGGTGAAGAGGCGGTCCCCCCGGGGGCCGCCTCCTTCTCTGTTGCCCGCTCTCGTCTCTGGCCGCAGTGGCGCGTGGACAGATCTCGTCGCGCCTGATACCCATGAGGCATGCCCGAGGAGACCCGGCGAGACGGTGAGGGCGAGGCCGCCGAGCGATTGAAGGCGTACCGGGACAAGCGCTCGGCCGACCGCACCCCCGAGCCATTCGGGGGAGAAGGTGTCGCGCCCACGGGGGCGGAAGCCGCTCCCGAGCCCACGGCACCGGGGTGGGCCCGGCCGCGCCTCTTCTGCGTCCAGAAGCACGCCGCCCGACGCCTGCACTACGACTTCCGCCTCGAGCTCGGGGGCGTCCTGCTTTCCTGGGCCGTCCCGATGGGCCCCTCGCTCAATCCAGCGGACAAGCGCCTGGCCGTCGAGGTCGAGGACCACCCGATCGAGTACGCGGACTTCGAGGGGGTGATCCCGGCTGGCAACTACGGGGCGGGCGAGGTGATCGTGTGGGACAAGGGGCTCTGGGTGCCGATCGAGGATCCCGAAGAGACGCTCCCCCGGGGCAAGCTCACCTTCGAGCTCCGAGGCTACAAGCTGCGCGGGGCCTGGCACCTCTTCCGCACGCGGAAGAAGGGGAAGGAGACCACGAAGGAGTGGATGCTGGTCAAGCGGAACGACGGATGGGCCAGCGACTCGCGCTCCCTGCCCCCGGAGTCGATCTACTCCGGCCTCACCCTCGAAGAGATCCGGACCGGGAGCGAGCGCGCGGCCGGGCTCCGTCGCGAGCTGGAGCGCCTCGACGCACCGAAGCGGGAGGTGCACGCCGCCGATGTGAAGCTGATGCTCGCCGAGACGGGGAAGGGGCCGTTCAACGACCCGGGGTGGATCTTCGAGCTCAAGTACGACGGCTACCGGGTCCTGGCCGAGCGGGAGGGGGACGAGGCCCGCATCCGCTATCGCCGAGGGACCGACGCCACCTCGGTCTACCCGGACGTGGCCCGCGCCCTCCGCGCCCTGCCCTTCGGCGACCTCGTCCTCGATGGGGAGCTCGTGGTCCTGGACGAGGAGTCGCGCCCCAGCTTCCAGCGCCTCCAGCGGCGGGCTCAGCAGAGGCGGTCGATCGACATCCAGCGGGCCGCACTCGAGCTGCCGGCCACGTGCTACGTGTTCGACCTCCTTGCCTTCGAGGGCTTCGACGTGCGTCCCCTCCCTCTCATCGAGCGCAAGCGTCTCGTGAAGATGCTGTTGCCCGGGGCCGGGCCGGTCCGCTTCCTCGACCATATCCCCGAGCAGGGCGAGGCGTTCTACGCCGAGGTGAGCCGCCTCCGCCTCGAGGGCCTCCTGGCCAAGCGCGTCGACTCCCCCTACCGGGCAGGCCGCTCGCCGCTCTGGCTCAAGCTCCGCGCCGAGCGCAGCGACGACTTCGTGATCGTCGGCTTCAGCGAGCCCCAGGGCTCGCGCACCGGCTTCGGGGCCCTGCACCTGGCCGCCTACGACGGGGAGGACCTCACCTACTGCGGGCGCGCGGGCAGCGGCTTCGGCCAGGCCCAGCTCACGGAGCTGCGGGCCCTTCTCGAGGCCGACCGGCGGGACTCGCCTCCCTGCTCGGGGCCCGTCCCCAGCGACCGGGCCCACGTCTGGGTGGAGCCGCGGCACGTGGCCGAGGTGCGGTACCTGACTTGGACCGCCGACGGGCTGCTCCGCCAGCCCGTCTTCCTGAGGCTGCGCGACGACAAGAGTCCCGAGGAGTGCCCGATGCCGCTTCGCGGGGTGGGTGGTGACGCCGGACCTCCAGACGGAGCCGGGGCTTCGACCCGCGACGAGCCGAGCGGTCCCGGGCTCACGTCGTTGATGGCCGAGCCCCCGGTCGAGAAGAAGGTGCCCTTTTCGAACCTCACGAAGGTGTTCTGGCCCGAGGAGGGGCACACCAAGGGCGACCTCATCGAGTACTACCGCGCCATCTCACCCTGGCTCCTGCCGTACCTGCGTGATCGCCCGCTGGTCCTGACGCGCTACCCGGACGGCATTGCGGGGAAGAGCTTCTTCCAGAAAGACGCGCCCAGCTTCGCCCCCGGCTGGGTGCGCCTGGAGCGGGTCTGGAGCGAGAGCGCGGAGCGGGAGATCGACTACTTCGTGGCCGACGACGTCGAGACTCTTCTCTACGTCATCAACCTCGGGACGATCCCCCTCCACGTCTGGGCCAGCCGGATCCAGAGTCTGGCTCGACCGGACTGGTGCATCCTCGACCTGGACCCCAAGACCGCCCCCTTCGAGCACGTGGTGCAGGTGGCCCGGGCCGTCCACGAGCTGGCCGAGGAGATCGCCCTGCCCGCGTTCGTGAAGACCTCGGGCTCGACCGGCCTCCACGTCCTGATCCCGCTCGGAGGTCTGTGCACCTTCGATCAGTGCCGCCAGCTCGGTGAGCTCCTCGCCCGTGTCGTGGCCGGCCGGCTCCCCGACATCGCCACCACCGTGCGCCTCCCCGGCGACCGTGGCGGACGCGTCTATCTGGACTACCTCCAGAACGGGCACGGGAAGCTGCTGGCCGCGCCGTTCACCGCGCGCCCGGTGCCCGGGGCGCTGGTCTCGGCGCCGCTCCTCTGGGACGAGGTCGACGAGGCCCTGGACCTGCGGCAGTTCACGATCAGGAGCCTGCCGGAGAGGATGGGCGTCTTCGACCACGATCCCCTGGCCCCGGTTCTGGTCGAGAAGCCGGACCTGGTGACGGCCCTCGAGCGTCTCGCCGCCCGGCTGGAGGACTGAGAGGTCAGCTCGCCGGGGGGGGACGATGCCCGGCCTTCCGCGCTGCGCGGGCTCGCCGCGCCACCTCCGCGTTCTCGATCCACGGCTTCCGCGCGAAGTAGCTGTCGGTCAGGTCCTTCACCCGGCCCGAGAGCAGGAGAATGGCCAGCAGGTTCGGGAGGATCACGATCCCGAGGAAGACGTCCCCGAGGGTCCAGGCCACCGAGAGCGAGACGACGGCGCCCAGGAAATGGGCGGTCACGAACGCCGCCTTGTAGGGCAGGATCGCCCGTGGCCCGAAGAGGTAGTTGGCACATCGGTCGCCGTAGTAGCTCCAGGCGATGGCGGTCGAGATCGCGAAGAGGAGGACCGACAGCAGCACGATGTGCGGACCGATGGGGCCGAGGCCTTTCCGGAAGGCGATCATCGTCAAGGGCGCGCCGTTCTCGACCGCGTCACCGAAGAGGACGGCGTGGATCGCTCCGTCGTCGGCCCGGGCCTGGTTCTCGATCGGAAGAATCACGCCGGTGAAGGGCTCGGTCTGCGCGGCGTTCGTGAAGAGGCGCTCCACCGGCACCTCGTGCCAGGCCAGGCGAGCCCCGTCCGCGGAGGACCGAACGTCTCCGTCCTCCACGCGGATCTCTGCCGGGATCTCCGCCACCGCGTACCCACCGCCCTCCCGGACCTCGACGTAGGAGGAGTCGCCCCCCTGGAACGTGATCTCGGTGGGTACCCGATCCTTCCAGGCCCCGGTGGAGACGATGACGAGGCCCGTCATCGTGCAGATCACGAGGGTGTCGATGAAGGGCTCGACGAGGGCCACGACTCCCTCGGAGACCGGCTCGTCGGTCTTGGCTGCGGCGTGGGCGATCGGGGCCGAGCCCTGGCCGGCCTCGTTGGAGAAGAGCCCCCGCTTGACCCCCCAGAGCATGGTGGTCAGGAAGACCCCGGCGCCGGTGCCGGCGACGCCCGCGGTGGGCTGGAACGCCTCCTTGACGATCAGCTGCAGGCTGGGGAGCACCTGACCTGCGTTCAGGAGGAGAATCACGATGGACCCCAGCAGGTAGATGGCGGCCATCAAGGGAGCCAGGATCCCCGTTACCCGGCCGATACGGGTGATGCCGCCGAGGATCACGGAAGCGACAACCGAGGCGGCCACGAGGCCGGTGATCCAGGGTGGCACCCCGAAGCTCGTCCGCAGGGTGTCGGCCACGGTGTTGGCCTGGATCCCGTTGCCGGTCAGGAAGGCGGTGAGGCCGAGGGCCCCCGCGAAGAAGACGGCCAGGGGCTTGAAGAACGGTCCCAGGCCCCGCTCGATGTAGTACATCGGCCCGCCCGAGACCGAGCCCTCCCACTTGCGGGGATCGTGATCGGTCATCACGTCGCGGTACCGCTGCGCGAGCGTGACCTCGGAGTACTTGACCGCCATCCCGAGCGCCGCCGTCACCCACATCCAGAAGAGCGCTCCGGGGCCGCCGTAGTGGATGGCGAGGGCCACGCCGGCGATGTTCCCGATTCCGACCGTGGCGGAGAGTGCCGTGGTCAGCGCCTGAAAGTGCGACACGTCACCCGGCTCGGCCGGGTCGTCATACATACCCGACGTGACGGCGAAGCCATGGCCCAGGCGGCGGACCTGGATGAAGCCCAGCCGGAGGGTCATGAAGAGGCCGGTCCCCAGGAGGGCGATGACCACCAACGGGACGGTCTCGCCCCCGATCGGGAGGCCGAAGCTCCAGATGTAGTAGCTGAGCGCGCTGACGACTCGTTCGACAATCTGCATGGGGGTCTCGGTCTCCTCGCGCCGGCGCCCTCGTCCGGGGGCCGCGCGGGCGTTCCGGTCATCCTACCGGAAGATCGCGCCGGGGGGAGCGCCCGCCGGCCCCGGGTCCCACCCGCGGGGCCGGTCCTCGGTGGCGTGACGCGTCGCACCGCGTGCCGCAGGGGCTTCAAGTATCATCTGGGGCATGTCGACCGGAACGACTTCTCCTCCCGAAGCCCCCCCTGCACGCCGCTTCACGGACACCGCCCGGGGCCACGTGACCGTGCTCGGCCCGAGCCTGAAGATCACCGGCGAGCTGACGGGCGCGGAGGCGCTCGAGCTGGTGGGCCGCTTCCATGGCCCGCTCTCGGTCGAGGGCCTCTGCCACCTCCACCCCACCGCCCGGGTGGAAGGTCCCGTCTCCGCCGGGAACGCGGTGATCGAAGGAGAGCTGAAGGGACCGCTCACCGTCCGGGGCGTGGTCGAGCTCCGCGCCACCGCCCGGGTGTGGGGCGACATCGACGCCAGCTCGGTCGCCATGGCCGAGGGCTGCTACTTCGAGGGGCACGTTCACATGAAGACCGCCGCCGGGACCGGCCCCACGTCCTTCCAGGAGAAACGGCGCCGAGAAAGGGCCTGACCCCCCGAACCAGGCGGCGAGGGGCTCGGCGGGCGGGGCCCCGGGCAGTCAGCCGACTACCTCAGAGCGTAGACGGCGATGTCGAGCCGTCGGGCCTGCCCCTCCGCCGGACGCCACTGCACCAGGATCGGGCTCTGGTAGGTCCCCCGGACCATGTGAGCGGCGTTCTCGTCCTTCTCGCCCGAGGCCAGGAACGTGACCCTCCTCGAGCGCAGGAGGCGGCGGGCGGGGACGGCCATGACCTTCGCCATGAGGCGCTCGAGGACCGACTGGTCCCAGTGCAGCGCCTCCATGAGCGAGTTCAGGAGGCGGGGCACGTCGTACTTGGCGTAGTTGATGGTCTTGCTGGGGATGGCGAAGGGGTCGTCGATCATGTGGCGGCCCCGCTGGGCGGCGAACTTGAGCGGGTCCTGGAGAACCTCGACGAGATCGTGCCGCATCAGCATGGTCTCGTACTCGTTCACGGTGAGCCCGGCGTCACGCTCGGTCGCGGGAAGCGCAATGTCGATGCGGCCCTTCTCGAGCCCGGCGCGGGCGAGCAGCCCGTTGATCTGCTCGATCAGGCCGTGCCTCGGGTCGCCCAGGTTCACGGAGTCGAGAGGGTGCTGTGACACGGAGACCGTGAACGAGTCGCGGGCGACCAGGGTCTCCTCGTCGTAGGCCACGATCGTCGTCTTCCGCTTTCGGCAGGTGCCCCCGTTCGTCCCATCGAGGTCGATGAAGTACACCGGGGCCGGTGGGCGGTTCCGGTACGTCACGCAGTTGCGCATCCCCGAGCCGATGAAGGTGAGGTGCGAGTCGCCGTTGCGCGGCTCGACCTCCTTCTGCTCCTCCGTGAGCTCGCTCCGCAGCTCCATCTGGTCGTGGCGATACGCGGCGTCGGGGGGGAAGACGGAGTGGAAGGCGTCGAAGAACTGGGCGAGGCGGCCGTGGTGGTGGTGCATCCGCGCGGAGAGGCTCTGGTCGAGGTAGCCCGCGGTCGTGTGCAGTGAGCAGTACAGCGTCTTGCGGTACCGCTGCAGCACGTCCCCGTCTTCCGCCGCGATCTTCTCGTTGACGTCGATCGCCTCGAAGCGACGGCTGGGGCGAAGGGCGAGGCGGATCTCGGTGGGTGCGGAGGCCATCTTGCCGAAGCCCATTTGTATCATCTATTTGCCGGCAACGCCAAGGCGTATCCTCCCTCCCGAGCGAGGACCGCAGGCCCCCGCTCGGTGCCGACTACTCGCCGATTGCGGCCTTGAGACGGAGAATCCGCTCGCTGATCTCCGGCGGGTTGAGCGAGCGGAACCGCTTCGGGAGGAAGCGGAGGTCGGTGCACTCCTTGACCGCGAGCAGGTCCATCAGCTGCAGGCGCTCCACGTGCGCGGACGGCCGGAAGTCCGCGATCGCGTCCTCGATGCACGTGCGGAGTGACGGCGCCTCCGCCGTGGCCGAGGCGGCCTCCGGGCTCGCCGGAGCGTTCTTGCCGGCGGTCTCCCCCCGCTCCTCGACCTCCCGGGCGGTCTCGAATGTTCGCAGCGCGCGTACCAGGATCCCCTCCATCTCGTTGCCGCCGATCTGGTCGTTGTCGGGCAGGCGGGGCAGGTCTTCCGGGGCGATCGGCATGCGAAGCTTGCGGGCCATGGCCGCGAAGAGCGCGGCGCGCGCCTCGGGGTCGCCCGGCGGGAAGAGCGGGATGTGCACGTCGAGCCGCCCCTGGCGCTTGAGGTCCACCTCGAGGAGGTCGGGCCGGGAGGTGGCGAAGATCCAGATGATCTTCCCGCGGTTGGCGGTGTCCGACATCTCCTTGGCCAGCATCGCGTACACGCGTCCCGAGAGCCCGGAGTCGCCGTCGCCGCCGCCACGTTTCCCCGTCATCTGGTCGGCTTCGTCCACGAAGACGATCACCTGCCCGAGGGCGTGGAGGATGGAGAAGATCTTCTCGAGGTTCCCTTCAGTGGCCCCCACCCACTTCTCCCGGAAGTTCCGGAGCTCCACGCAGGGGATGCCGATCTCCCCGGCCAGGCACTCGACCAGATAGGTCTTTCCGGTACCGATGCGGCCCGCGAGGAGATACCCCATGGGGAGGGCCCGGGTGCGGGCGCGTCGCAGGAGCACCGCGTCCTGGCGCAGCCAGGCCTTGGCCTCGTCGTGGCCGGCGACGTCGTCGAGGGTGCGCGAGGACTCGATGAACTCGAGGCGCCCTGCCGCTTCCTTCTCGATCAGCTCCTTCTTCGTGCGCGTGAGGTAGGCGGTGGTGATCTTCTCGCCTCCCTTGAGGGCGCGCCGGAGGAGGGCGCGGATCGACGCCCGCGACAGGCCGACCAGCTTGTCGGCCAGCGCCTCCCGGCTCACCTCGCAGGCGGCGTCGAACTCACCCTCGTCGCGCACCTCGTCGTCCACGAAGGCCCGGATCTCCGCGCTCTCGGGAAGGGTGACGCGAATCTTCGCGCTGTAGGGGCTCTCGATCAGGGCGCGGTTGAGGTCGTTGAGGTTCTCGGTGATGAGCACGGTGACGGTCGAGGAGGCCCTCATCCCGGGGTCGGAGCCCCAGTGGAGGACCTGGATCAGGGTCTGGCTGAGATCGGAGATGTAGAGGGGGTCGCCCTGGGGGGCGATGAACTGCGCGTAGTCGAGGATGACGCCGACCTTCAGGGGCGCCGCCACGCGCTTCCCGTTGACCATCCTCGTCCGCCCCCGGGCGCCGATCAGGAAGCGGTCGATGAGCTCCAGGGCCCGCTTCGGCTCGCGGGGCAGCTGGTTGCGCGAGTCGAGGGCGGCCAGCCTGTCCTTACCCCGGGGCAGCGTGCTGGCCAGCGAGGTGCCCAGGAAGGCGTCCATGCCCTTGAGGAAGCGGAAGAAATGGTCGCCTCCCGTGGGCACACGGATGCCCTTGCTGCGGTCGTAGTGCAGCACGACGTCGAAGCCCGCCAGCATGCTCCCGGCCAGGAAGCCTGGCAGGGAGACCCAGTCGACGTCGCCGTCGCCGGTCTCCGGAACCAGGTCGAACACGTTGCCATGCAGGACGAACTGGCTGGTGGCACCCGCGCGGAGGATCTCGTCCATCTCCCGGGCCCAGCCCGGTAGATCAGAAGCCTTTGAGTTATCCATGCCGTTCTGATTATGCATCGACAAGCGACCCTTGCCGGCCCGCATCATTCACGGTGCTGCCAGCAAGCCTCAGACAAGAACGGGCCCTCAGACTATGCCCGGGCAGAGTTCCCGCGCCCCTAATCCGTTGCACCAGCAAGGCGGAACCCCTTATCTTGCCCATCGTTGTCCGTTATCCTGGTCGCTCAACAACTGTTGTGCGGACATGGCAAGGTCAGGCAAAGGTTCCGAGGAACTCAGACTGTGACTCTCGTTCAGGGTGCTGCGCTGGCCGGCGCAACAATCCTCGGCCTCCTGGGCGTGTTTCAGTCTCTCTTGGCCCTGGGTGTGCCAGTTGGTCGGGCGGCCTGGGGAGGGAGTCACAGGGTGCTGCCTGTAAGGCTCCGCTGGGCAAGCGTGGCGGCAGTTCCCGTTCTTGGGCTGGCTGC
>Ga0316577_10000535_pt1 | contig 15324 bp, 14 predicted proteins | sample S5NA_FD_203073 | JGI IMG/M metagenome (GOLD analysis project Ga0316577, IMG submission 203073) | Rhizosphere microbial communities from salt marsh grasses in Alabama, United States - S5-7_050615r2r1 | ecosystem: Host-associated > Plants > Roots > Rhizosphere | place: USA: Alabama | collected... | reverse complement strand
AGCGACTTTTCATGCCAGGCTGGTGGGATGATCGACGCCTTATCCATTAATAATCTCAGCAAGACCTATCGGAACGGCGTCCAGGCGTTGCACAGTATCGACCTGCAAGTCAGATCGGGGGATTTTTTTGCCTTGCTGGGACCCAACGGCGCGGGCAAATCAACCGCCATCGGCATTATCTGTTCACTGGTCAACAAGAGCGGCGGCGTCGTTAAAGTCTTTGGCCATGATATTGATTTGGACAAGGAGGCGGCCAAAAGTTGTATCGGGCTGGTGCCTCAGGAATTCAACTTCAACCAGTTTGAACCGGTTATCGAAATCGTCATCAACCAGGCTGGCTTCTACGGTATTCCGCGTAACGAAGCCAGGGACCGGGCGGAGCACTTCGTACAACAACTGGGTTTATGGAGTAAGCGGAAGGACATGGCCCGTCTGCTTTCGGGCGGGATGAAGCGACGCCTGATGATCGCCCGTGCCCTGGTGCATGAACCACGGCTGTTGATCCTGGACGAGCCCACCGCCGGGGTAGATATTGAGATCCGCCGTTCCATGTGGGAATTCTTGCAGGAGACCAATGCACGCGGGACTACCATAATCCTGACTACGCATTACCTGGAAGAGGCCGAGAATCTTTGCAAGCATATTGCGATCATTAACTCAGGCCGCATCATCCAGGATTCGACAATGAGCACACTGTTGCGAACCTTGCATGTGGAGACGTTTATTCTGAATCTGCGTGATCCGCTTGAGGCGCTGCCCCCCATCAGTGGTTATACATTGCAATTGATCGATCCGATGACATTGAGTGTTGAAATCAACAAGCAGGCAAGTATCAACCAGTTGTTTACCGAACTAAACCACCACAATATCCAGGTGTTGAGCATGCGTAACAAGAGCAACCGGCTGGAAGAGTTGTTTGTCCGCCTGGTGGGGGAGGGGTCAGCATGAAGGTTCGAGAGCAGATGGCTGCGTTCAGAACATTGCTGACCCGGGAGTTTTTGCGCTTCATACGGATCTGGCTGCAAACCGTGGTGCCGGCTGCCGTAACCACTGGCCTGTACTTTGTCATCTTCGGTAACCTGATCGGATCCCAGTTACATCCCATCGGCGGTGTCAGTTACATGGAATACATCGTGCCCGGTATTATTTTGATGTCCATCATCACCAATGCCTATGCCAATGTAGTGTCGTCCTTTTATATGTCCAAGTTTGTCCACTTTGTTGAGGAAATGTTGATATCACCCATGCCCAATTACCTGATCCTGATCGGCTATGTGGCCGGCGGGGTGGCACGCGGGCTGGTGGTCGGTATGGTGGTTACAGTGGTTGCCATGTTCTTCGCCCCGCTGGGTGTCTACAATGCAGCAATCCTAATCGCCGTGGTGTTGCTCACCGCAGTGCTGTTTTCCCTGGGTGGTTTCATCAATGCCATCTATGCCAAGAGTTTTGACGATATTTCCATTATCCCGACTTTTGTTTTGACGCCGTTGATCTATCTGGGCGGGATTTTTTATTCCATCGACATGTTGCCGGCGTTCTGGCAAAAAGTATCATTGGTCAATCCGATCCTGTACATGATCAACGCCATGCGTTACGGCATGCTCGGTGTTTCGGATATTGATGTCACCACGGCCCTGGCAATGATCGTGTTCTTCGTGGCTGTGCTGTTCATCTTCAGCCTGGTTTTGCTGCGGCGGGGCGTGGGTTTACGGGACTAGCCGACATCTCTTGGCGAGTGTTGCCTGGGCAGATCTATAAGGGCAGTAGACGTGCCGGGATATACGGGTAGGTCGATCGGTTTCGGACTAGCCTGTGCCAGACCGACTCATCAGCTGCAGCTTGAGCTTTTCGTAATCCTGTGATGTGAGGACATTGTGCCCGACCAGGCGGCGCAGCATTTTGATTTCACCGGCCAGGCGTTGTTGATCATCGACCGGCACCTTTTCATAGACTTCATTGATGAGCGCTTTCAACTGCTTGGTGAAGGTGCGGAACGACTTTTTATCCGGATTATTAATCAACAACCGGACCAGGGGATAACCGGTATTTCTGGCTACGAAAACCCGTTCGAAACTGGATTTGGCAAACCCGATCAGCAGAGATATGAATGCCGCCAGGCTCAGCCCCAGGGTGACAGGCAGTGCATAGCCTGCCAGTTTGACGTTAAACAAACCGGGTACGATCACGATGATAAGCAATAACAAGAGGATGGCGGCAGCGGCTGCGGTCAGCCAGGGCCAGGCGATGGTGATCCTGAACCGGCTCTCGGGATCGAGCGCAACCAGGTCGAGCTGATAGTCCTGCATCTGTTTAACGCCCTGCATTCGAACAAACAGGTAACGATCATCCCGGGTTTCAAACCGGCGCTGCTTCGAAAAAAGCCCTTGTTGTTTCAGAACGATGTTATTTGGCATGGTAAACACGACACGCCGGTTGAGACCGGACTTCTGTGTATTGTTATTCTTTTAGCATACCCGGCCTGACAGTCAAAGTGCCGGACCGGTAATTTGCGCAGCGGGTCACCGCTCAAACCCGGCGCAGTATGTGGTCCATCACCCACACCGGCAGGATCCGTCGCAGGTACCCAAACAGGTAGGTTGGAACGGTTACATAGTAACGGGCCTTGGGTCGACGGCTTTCCAGTGCATGGACGACTTTTTTAAGCACGGCCTCCGGGGGCAGGGTGAATGGCACAACCGGACCTTCCGATTCCAGCCGAATCAGGGTGGCGTGATACTGCCCGGCATGGGGGCTTGCATCGATATCGATGTTGTTCAGAAAATGGGGCAGGGCGTTGGCCCGGAAGCGGCTTTTGATGGGGCCGGGTTCAACCAGTGCCACGTGTATTGGCGTATCGGCCAGTTCCATGCGGAGCGTATCGCTCAGTCCCTCGACGGCGAATTTGCTGGCAGTGTAGGCACCACGCATGGGCATAGCGGCAAAGCCCAGCACCGAGCTGTTCATGATGATGCGGCCATGACCCTGACGACGCATGGCGGGGATAACCCGGTTGGTCAGTTCCAGCCAGCCGAAGACGTTGGTCTCGAACTGGGCGCGCAGGACCTCGCGGCGCAGGTCTTCCACCGCGCCGGGTTGGCCGTAGGCGCCGTTATTGAACAGACCGTACAGCCGACCGCCGGTACGCGCCAGGATTTCATCCACTGCCCAGTTGATGGAATCGCTGTCGTCCAGATCCAGTGGCAGGCTTTCCAGGCCAAGGGCATTGAGGCGATCCACATCCTGCAGTTTGCGCGCGGTGGCGAACACCCGGTAGCCTCGTTGCCGCAGACCCTGTGCGACACACAGGCCGATACCACTGGAACATCCGGTGATCAGGACGGCGCGTGAGTCGGTGCCGGTCATGACAGTGGCTGCGCGTGGTTTGGGATGGTGTAGTAAGGCATGGTGCGCTCTATTTTAGGCAGGATTCAGGCCAGCAGCACGGCAATGATGCCGGTAAAAAAGATGCCGTCAAAGGTCCCGGCGCCGCCGATAGACGCAATGGGGGTGGCCAGTTTGTTGATGTCTTTCAGGTGCAGCAGGTCGGCACCGATCAGTACGCCGAGCGTGCCACAGATATAGGCCAGCGGTGCGCTGAATGACGGATTCAGGACAAGGGCGGTGAGGGCAGCCGCCAGCGGCGCCAGCAGGATGGGCATACCGATCCCCATGCCTCTGATGGGGCGGCTCACGGCATAGCTGATGGCGGTCACAATGATCGTGCCCAGAAAGACATCAAGCAGGGGTAACGGCTTGGTGGACAACAGGTAGATGCAAAAGCCGACGGGGATGAGTGCGCCGCCAACATTGATAGATACCACAGTCACGCCCTGGTAGGGCAAGATCTGGCCCAGAAAACCGCGCGGCATTGGCATTGGTTCGGGCGTGATGTCCGGATCGCCCTTGAGCGTAAACAGGGGCAGGTTGATAGCGCTACCGAGCAAGGTGGCGAACAGCAACGTGCCAGCCGATCCCGGTGACAGCCCCAGCTTGGCCAGCACTACCCCGAGGATTTGCAGCTGGAGCAGCACCAGCAGAAAAATCACCAGGAAAAAAAGAACAACGAAATGAAAGGGTCTGACAGGCATGGTGACCTACAGCAAGGGGGTGAGGGTTGCCGCCAGCATGACATCCAGATTGATGGCATTGGTCTCGTGGCTGATACTGTCGCTGCTCCAGATCGTGTTGATCCCCGCGGCGTGCATCAGATCAAGCGCACCTTCCGCAAACAGGGCATGGGTCACCAGGCCATGGACCTCACGGGCGCCGGCAGCGATCAGTCCCTTTGCGGCTTCTGCCAGGGTATGGCCGCTACTCACCACGTCATCTACCAGGATCACCACGCGATCCTGATAGTCCCGCACGGGCAGGGCGACGCGCACGTCCTGATCACTGAAACGCTGTTTGGTCGCCACTACGTGATCGGAGCCAGCAGCAGCAGCGACCTGCTCCACCCACTGGGCTGATTCGGCGTCCGGTCCAAGCAATAACGGCTGCAGGTCCAGACGGGCCAGAAATTCACCCAGCGCCGGTGCGGCGGACAGGTTGATGGCGGTTTCAAGCGGAATGGCCTCATCAAGGCTGGTAATGCGGTGCAGGTGGGCGTCGACGGTCACTACAGCGTCCACCTGCTGGGCCAGAAACCGGCCGATGATGTGTTGGCTGATGGCTTCGCCCGGATGAAAGGCCTTGTCCTGGCGCATATAGCAAAGATAGGGCGCGACCAGGCTGATGCGCCGGGTACCAAGTTGGCGCAGGGTAGCGCAGGCCAGCAGCAGGGCGATCAACTTATCATTAGGCCGGTCCAGACTCTGGCACAGAATAACGTGCTCGGGGGGTAGGGGCGGGACGTGTACCCGTATCTCACTGTCAGGAAAGTGATGGACCTTGAGGGGCTGGTAGTCGATTCCGAGCCGCACGGCCAGTCGCTGGGCGGCGGCGCTGTAGTCGGGCAGGCTGACCACCAGTGTCATCGGCTAGATTTCCAGGTAACTACGGCTGGCGGCGGGCTGGGCGCCGATACGGAAGCCGTTGTCTCGCTCCGCAAGATCCCGGGCAAACGCGAAATCGGCCGGGAATTCGGCCTGGATTCGGTACAGCGGCTCACCCTGACTGATTTTGTCGCCCAGTTTTACGTACAAGTCCACCCCGGCATTCAAATCCATCGGTGCACCGGCCAGACGGGCGATGCGGCCTATCTGGTAGTTATTGATGGCAGTGATATAGCCGTCTTCAGGAGCAGTGATATCGATATTCAGCGGCGCGGTGGGCGCAATCGGCGTGGCTGGTCCCTGGGCCTTGATAATGTCCTGCATTTTTTTCAGGGCGCGGCCGCTTTCCAGGATATCACGTGCCAGATGAAAACCCTGACCACCCCGGACATCAGGATCGAATTCCAGTACCCGGCCGGCCAGGTACAGTGCTTTCTGGCGCAAATCGTCCGGCGCGTCGGGATCATTGTGCAGCACCTGCATCACATCGCGGGCTTCCAGGGCCGGGCCGATACCGCGGCCGATGGGTTGGCTGCCATCGCTGATCACCACTTCCAGGTGGATACCGAGCCGGTCGCCGACGAACTCGAACAGCTTGCGCAGGCTCAGCGCCTGGTTCATGTGACGCACCTTGGCGGTGGGGCCGACCGGGATATCGAGCAGAAGATGGGTGGAGCCCGCAGCCAGCTTCTTGGACAGGATCGAGGCGATCATCTGGCCCTCCGAGTCGATGCCCAGCGGACGTTCCACCGAAATCAGGATGTCGTCGGCTGGCGCCAGGCGGGCATTGCCGCCCCAGACGAGGCAGGCACGGGTTCGATCGACCACGGTATGCATTTCTTCAGGGGTGAGGTCGACCCGCGCCAGGACACTCATGGTGTCTGCGGTGCCCGCCGGAGAGGTGATGGCCCGGCTGGAGGTTTTGGGGATTAACAGGCCGTGCGCGGCGGCGATGGGTACCACCAGCATGGTCGTGCGGTTACCGGGAATACCGCCAATACAGTGCTTGTCCGCCACCAACGGTTCATCCCAGTGGAGCTGTTCCCCGGTTTCGGTCATGGCCCGGGTCAGTGACATGATTTCCTCGCGATCAATCCCTGATTGCATGGAGGACGCCAGAAACGCTGCCATCTCGACCTTGGAATAGCGGTTGTCGGTGATGTCGCGGGTAATATTGCGAAAGTCGTTGAGCGTCAGCCGCTCGCCGTTGATTTTGCGACGTACGGCTTCCATGGAACGGGGTGGGCTGGTGTGGGCGATCTGGACCAGGTGGCCTTCCTCCATACCCAGCTGGTCAAAGGCCTGTTCCGCCAGGCCCAGTTCATGCGGGGATACGATGTTATCGTCGTCCACGATATTGAGCACGGCATTGATGCGGTTGTTGTTGGCCTGGATCTCCACCTTGCTGAGTGCCTGAAAGCCTTCAGCGCGGTACAGGGCGCAATTGCGATGCAGGAAGGCGACGTTTTCGTGGTAGGTATCAATCGCCACACGCCGTATTTTCAACATGCCGCCGGAGTCGGGGAGGGTTACTTTGGTTGTCATGGCCGGGGTTGAGGTGCGGGGAAATGACCACATTCTGACACAAGTCGCGAGCATGTAGAATGCAGTTATTGTTTTACCTAACCAATCAGGAGAGAGACCGATATGCCCAAGCCTACCGAGCAAGAACTGGAACAGGCGCTGACACATGCGGGGCGCATGCGCGAAACAGGTGAGGATCCGTATTTTCTGGCCAAGGCACTACTGAGCTGTCATTACCTGAATGGCTATCTACTGGATGTGCTGCGTGCCGCCGAAGACTATATTCGCACCGGCTTGTCAGAACAGGAGCATACTCGCCTGATCAAGGCCATTGAAAAGGCGCGGGCGGCGGATGACCGCAGCGCCCGGGTCGAACGGCCCGGCCTGGGGCTGTAATAATGCAGTATAATCGCCAGCCATTCGGCGTTCGCCCGCGAACCGTCAGGTAACCGAATAAACCAATACACCCAGGAAGATACGATGCCGATTTATGAATATGAATGTCAGGTCTGCGGCCACAGGCTGGAAGCCCTGCAGAAAATATCTGATGCCCCACTCACGGAGTGCCCGGCCTGCGGTGAGCCTCAACTGAAAAAGCTGGTATCGGCGGCCGCGTTTCGTCTCAAGGGTGGTGGCTGGTACGAAACCGATTTCAAGACGGGGGGCAAGAAAAACCTGGCTGGAAGCGGTGACGACAAGCCAGCCGCGAAACCGGCCAAAAAGGAGGCGAAGAAAAAAACGGGCAAAAAGGGCACCAAGGCCAGCAAGACGGCCAAGGTCTGAAGACCTGTCCGCCGGCCCGTGGCATTAATCAGGTTGAGTTGGCCGCCGCCAATCCGTATCATCCCCGCCTTTGCCTGACTACATGATCCGGAACCTGTATGCGTACTAATTATTGCGGCGAGATAAACGAACACCATATCGATCAAGACATCACTGTTTGCGGCTGGGCCCATCGGCGTCGCGATCACGGTGGCGTCATTTTTATCGATTTGCGCGACCGGGAAGGACTGTTGCAGGTCGTGTTCGATCCCGACACCCCGGACATCTTTGCGACAGCCGAGCGGGTACGTAACGAATATGTACTGCGGGTGACCGGCAAGGTGCGCCGTCGTCCGGCCGGCACCGAGAACCCCAAGATGGCGACCGGCCAGGTGGAAGTGTTGGGCCAGCAACTGGAGGTCCTCAATACCTCCGAAACACCCCCGTTTCAGCTCGACGACGAGGATGTGTCGGAGGAGCATCGCCTGCGCTATCGCTATATCGATCTGCGTCGCTCCGACATGCTGGCCAATCTGAAGCTGCGGGCGGAGGTCACAAAGCAGTTACGCAAGTACCTGGATGACAACGGTTTTCTGGATATTGACACCCCCATGTTGACCCGCGCCACACCCGAAGGGGCGCGCGACTACCTGGTGCCAAGCCGGACCCACGAAGGTGCCTTCTTTGCCCTGCCGCAGTCACCCCAGCTGTTCAAGCAGTTGCTGATGGTGTCCGGCATGGATCGCTACTACCAACTGGTGCGCTGCTTCCGCGATGAGGATCTGCGCGCCGATCGCCAGCCTGAATTCACCCAGCTCGACATCGAAACATCCTTCCTAGACGAAGAGGCCATCATGGACATGATGGAAACGATGATTCGCAATCTGTTTGCCAGTGTGCTGCAGGTGAAGTTGCCCGATCCTTTCCCCCGGATGACCCATGCCGAGGCAATGCACCGCTTTGGATCTGATCGGCCTGATCTGCGTATCCCGCTGGAGCTGGTTGATGTGGGTGATCTGATGGCCGGGGTCGAATTCAAGGTCTTCAGCGGTCCGGCCAACGACCCACATGGCCGCGTAGCTGCCCTGCGTCTGCCCCGGGGTGGCGAACTAACCCGCAAGGAGATCGACGACTATACGAGTTTCGTGGGCATCTACGGTGCCCGCGGCCTGGCCTACATCAAGGTCAACGCGCTGGCCCAGGGCCGTGAAGGCCTGCAATCCCCGATCCTGAAATTTCTGCCCGACGAGGCCGTGCAGGCAATTCTGGAACGCACCGCTGCGGTGGATGGTGATCTCATTTTCTTCGGTGCGGACAAGACCTGGGTCGTCAATGAATCACTGGGCGCCCTGCGCGCCAAGCTGGGTCATGACCGGGATTTGCTGGACGGCGCGTGGCGGCCGCTGTGGGTGGTTGATTTCCCCATGTTCGAACACGACGAGGAGGGTGGTCGTTATACGGCGTTACACCATCCCTTCACCGCGCCCAAGGTCGAGGCGGTGGACGCTCTCGAGGCCGATCCTCACCATGTGTTGTCACGCGCCTACGACATGGTCCTGAACGGGACCGAGGTAGGCGGTGGTTCGATTCGTATCCACCGTGCCGACATGCAGGCCGCGGTGTTCAGGTTGCTGGGTATCGACGAGGACGAGGCCCGCGACAAGTTCGGTTTTTTACTGGATGCCCTGAAATACGGCTGTCCACCCCACGGTGGTATTGCCTTCGGGCTGGACCGGCTGGTGATGCTGATGGCGGGCGCGACGTCTATTCGAGACGTTATGGCCTTCCCCAAGACCCAAACCGCCAGCTGCCTGCTGACCCAGGCACCATCCCCTGTTTCCGAAGCCCAGTTGCGGGAATTGCACATTCGCTTGCGAAAAAAGCCGGTTTCGGAGAAATCCTGAATAATTACAAATAGTTAGTAGATTCTTGACGAAAATCTGCACCCGGCACCGCCGGGTTGCCATGAATCCTCATGTTTTTGCGCCATTCGGCCGATAAGTTTGTGAATTGGCACAACTTATTACTTGAACGGATCCGAAAGACCCGGAGCCTGTTCAATCTGATCTGCCGACCCACCAAGAACACGAAAAAGGGCCCGGACTGGAGCTAGAGTGAGTATATCGTACTGGAAAACAGACTGGTTTATCAGCATGGTCGTGGTTCTGTTTTTCCTGCTGACTGCCGGTACCGACCCTATGCGCAACCTGGAATGGCAGACCTATGATCTGGGTGTGCGATTTTCTTCAAGCGACCCGGCTAATAGCGATGTGGTGGTGGTAGCCATTGACGACCTCGCTTTGCAGGAACTGGGCGCCTGGCCCTGGCCCCGCGATATTCTCGCCCAGGCAACCCAACGAATCAGCGCACAACGACCGTCGGTGATCGGGTTTGCCTTACCCTTCGACTCCGACCAAACCGCATTAGGTCAGGAGTATCTGCAGGAGCTCAAGGCAATCATCGAGGCCAACCCGAAATACTACAACAATAAAATCCAGCGCCTGTTGCGTGAGGCGGAAATTCGCATGGGCACCGATCAGATCTTTGCCCGTAGTCTGAGTCAGGCTGGCCGGGTGGTACTCGCTATGCCCTACCTGATCGACAAGAAGCATTCACAGTTGGGTCAGGCGCAACTTTCCGAGTATTTAGAGAAATACACCCTGCGCGATGTGGAAGGGATCCCCGATCCTGACAACCTGCTGGACAGATTGATCGGTGCAAATGTACCGGAAGCCGACGTAGTCTATCCACCTATCGAGCCTCTGACGCAATATGCAGGCGGCGCCGGTTTCCTGAATCTGGGCTATGGCGGGGATCGCTATGTGCGTACTGAACCCATGGTGCTCCGCTACGGTGACAATTATCTGCCTTCATTCGCACTTATGATGGCGGCGCGCAACCGGTTCCTGGCGACTCGCAGTATCCAGGTTACGCTGGGAGATGCGGTGACGCTGGATAATTATGTCATTCCGACTGACCGTGAATTACGCATTTATCCGCACTTTTATCGGGGCAGAAAGGATCAGCCCGCATTCAGAACCTACTCCATTCTCGATGTGATCAATCGCAAGGTGGAAAGCTCGGCATTTCGCGACAAGACCGTGCTGGTGGGTCTGACGGCCCGCCAGCATGTGAATCCCATGATCACCCCGATTGGCGAAGTAATGACGCCCGTTATGGTGGCTGCCAACACGGTTTCCAGTCTGCTCAATAATGAACTGTATAAAGTTCCGACCTGGGCCACCCTGGCACGGTTGCTGGCGCTGGCGGGTATTGCGCTCTATTTGATGTTATTCCTACCCCGCCTGCGGCTTGGTACGGGCCTTGCCATCACGGCCCTGCTCAGTATCGGCCTGCTCAACGTGCAATTCTATTTTATGATTTCCGAGTCCACCTGGATAAAGTTAATGATGCCGCTAATGGCGCTGCTGGTCGGCCATTTGGCAATGAGTGGTAAGCACTACCTGGAACACAGCCTGCGGCATATACACCAGGAACTGTCAGCTGCGAACCGGGCACTGGGCCAGTCTTTCCAGGCCCAGGGACAGCTGGATCAAGCGTTTGAGATGTACCGTAAGACAGAAGTCGATGAGTCGGTGTTGAACCATTTATATAACCTGGGGCTGGACTACGAGCGCAAACGCCAATTCAACAAGGCGGTGGCGGTATTCAAGTATATCGCCGAGCAAAAACCCGACTACAGCGACGTGCTGGAGCGGATCAAGCGCACCCAGCAGGTATCCGACGCCCTGTTGGGAGGTGGCAGCACGGCAGCCGGCGGGGCCGCCAACGGCACCCTGGTAATCAGTACCACGGGTGTCCAGAAACCCATGTTGGGCCGTTACGAAATCGACAAGGAACTCGGTCGAGGCGCCATGGGCATGGTATATCTGGGTCATGATCCCAAGATTGGGCGAACCGTGGCCATCAAGACCATGAGCCTGGCTCAGGAGTTCGAGGGTGATAAACTTGCCGACGTGAAAGCACGCTTTTTTCGCGAGGCGGAAACCGCGGGCCGCCTTAACCACCCAAATATTGTTACGATTTATGACGTGGGAGAAGACCAGGATCTCTCCTATATCGCCATGGATTACCTCAAGGGCGATAATCTGCTGGCCTGGTGCAAGGCGGACAACCTGTTACCGGCTGCTGAAGTTGTGGATTTGATGATCCAGGTGGCCGACGGGCTGGATTACGCCGGCACCCAGAAAGTGGTGCATCGTGATATCAAGCCAGCGAATATCATTTATGATCAAGAATCAGGTACGCTTAAGGTTACAGATTTCGGGGTCGCCTGCCTGACGGACACCAGCAAGACCAAGACCGGGACGATCTTGGGCAGTCCGTCCTACATGTCGCCGGAGCAACTGGCCGGCAACAAGGTCGATGGCAGGTCGGACCTGTTTTCACTGGGGGTGACCATGTATCAGCTGCTGTGCGGGGAGTTGCCGTTTATTGCCGACTCGCTCGCCAGCCTGATGTACAAGATTGCGAATGAAAAACATCCGGACATTCGCATGTTTCGTCCCGAACTGCCGGCCTGTATAAGCCAGATTATTAACAAGGCCTTGCAGAAGGAAGCGACAGATCGCTTCCAGACCGGCTCGCAAATGGCGAAGGCGTTGATGCGGTGTCGTACACGCATTGCGAGTAAAAAAAATAAAACCAGAAGCAGGGCATCAGCGTGATCCAAAACAGCAGTAAACTCTCAATTTTCGGAGTAACCGATGTGGGCCTGGTCCGGGACCACAATGAAGACTATATTGCCTGGGATCCCTACCTGGGGCTGGTATTACTGGCAGACGGGATGGGAGGACACAATGCCGGTGAGGTTGCCAGTGAGTTGGCAGTGACCTGTATACGCGAGGCGTTGCGCGATGTCCTGACACCGGACATGCTGGCGTCAAATGTGATTGATTTCGCCGATGCATTACGCGAAGCGATCATCTATGCCAATGACGAAATCATCGGGCTGGCCAGCAGTAATCCTGAATATACCGGGATGGGTACAACCATTGTTGTACAGCTCTATCATGGGGATCGTGTCATTATGGCCAATGTGGGTGATTCCCGGATCTACCGATTCCGAAACGGCGAACTTGTTCAGTCGACGCGGGATCACTCGCTGGTACAGGAAATGCTGGATAACGGCTACATTAGCGAGGAAGAGGCACAGATGTCAGCCAGCCGGAATCTGATTACCCGGGCACTGGGGATCGCAGAGACCGTTGAGGTCGACGTGCTCGAGGAAACGGCTGAAAATGGTGATATGTATTTATTGTGCTCTGATGGCTTGACCGATCTGGTTTCAGAGGATGAAATACAGCAATTAATGATGTTGTACGAAGACGATCAGGAAACGGCAACCAATGAACTGATTGCGCTGGCGAATGAAAAGGGTGGCAAGGACAATATCTCGGTGATATTAGTAAACATACAGAAAGCTGATTCTGATTCTGTGGGCGCTAAGGAAGTCAAATAAGCCAGTATATATATTTGGGGAATGTTAATTACTTATGGCACGAATAATACTGATTCATGAAGGCGCGGTATTGAAGGAGTTTCCGCTCAACAAGGAACGCACGACTATCGGGCGTAAGCCACACAATGATATTCAACTGGATGACCCAACAGTCAGCGGTCAGCATGCAGTTGTATTGATGTTACAAAATGCCTACGTTGAAGATCTTAACAGCACCAACGGTGTCATCCTGAATGGCAAGAAGGTCACGCGCCGGCAACTGAACCACGGGGATGTGATTCGTATCGGCCGCCATGAAATGAAGTATGTAGATGGCAACGCCGAAGAATTTGAGAGTACGGTTATTATTCAACCGGAGAAAGGAAGCGCGGACAGCGCCAAATCGACGTATACCCCGCCGCGCAAGTTCCAGGTCAGCATACTGACAGGGCCCAAGAAAGGTCAGGTAATTGAACTGGTCAAACCCTACACGACGCTGGGTTCGCCCGGCGTTCAGGTTGCTGTGGTTGCCCGCCGGGGTTCGGATTATTTCCTGATGCCCATGAGTGGCACCGGTAACCGTGAAAACCCACCGAAGCTGAATGATGTACCAATCGGCGCCATTAGCCAGAAGCTGAAAAACGGCGACAAGATTGAAGTGGCCGGTACCGTTCTGCAATTCGGTTTTGCCGGTTGATGGTCAGGCGTATTTTTACGGACGTATAATTCCATGGCCAAGTTACTCCTCAAACATGAAGGCATGACGATTGGTACCTATCCGCTTGAGAATGACAGCGTGGGTATTGGACGCAATCCCGACAGTGAAATCCAGCTTGATGATCCGGCGGTCAGCAGCGATCATGCCCGGATTACCCGCAGCCCGAACGAATATCTGGACGGCCATTTCGATTATCATATCGAGGATCTTGACAGCACCAATGGCACCAAGCTCAATCGCCGTCGCATCACCCGGAGTTTGCTCAAACACGGCGATGCGATCCAGATCGGCTCACATCTTTTCCTGTTCGACAGTGGCCAGGTCCAGGACCTGGAAACCACGGCCATCTACCTGCCCGACGAAGACTGAACCCGGTTTACCCCGGGTTTCTTTTTTACCCAGACCCCTCCTCGGAGGATCCCAATCAGGCCTGCGCGTTATGTCGGGCGGTGGTAAAATTCTGGAATATTCACTAATCGCTTCGACGAGGTAAGCATGGCCGGACACAGCAAATGGGCCAATATTCAGCATCGTAAAAAAGCCCAGGACGCCAAGCGCGGCAAACTGTTCACCAAACTGATCCGGGAAATCACGGTGGCAGCCCGGATGGGGGGAGGTGATGCTGACGCCAATCCGCGTTTGCGCGCGGCTATCGATAAGGCACTGGCCAGCAATATGACCAAGGACACGGTCGAACGGGCGGTCAAGCGGGGTGCGGGCGCGGCCGACGGGGAAAATTACGAGGAAATCCGTTACGAAGGCTATGGTCCGAATGGCGTGGCTATTATGGTCGATTGCCTCACTGACAACCGTAACCGCACGGTGTCCGAAGTCAGGCATGCGTTTAGCAAGGCAGGCGGCAATCTGGGTACGGATGGTTCGGTGGCCTACCTGTTTACCAAAACCGGTACTCTGACGTTTCCGGCCGGCAGTGACGAAGACCGGATTATGGAAGTTGCGCTGGATGCCGGTGCCGATGATGTGGTCAGCAATGATGACGGCAGCATCGATGTGTTGACCAGTCCGGAGACGTTTCTGGATATCAAGCAGGCCATGTCAGGGGCCGGCCTGAATTCCGAAATGGCCGAAGTCACCATGCAGCCGGCCACCAGCGTGGATCTGGAGCTCGACGATGCCCAGAAAGTGATGCGGCTGGTGGACACGCTGGAGGATCTGGACGATGTCCAGAATGTGTATACCAATGCGGACTTCTCCGACGAAGTAATGGCTCAACTGGAGTGACGGGGAACAGGCGCCAAACGGGTGTCCCGTTTACTATCACGGGAAGCGGTGGGCGGATATACTGGCCATTCGCTATTCATCACCCGTCATTGAACTTATGACCCGCATCCTCGGCATTGACCCCGGCTCACGCTTCACCGGTTACGGTGTCATCGATATGAACCAGGGGCGGGCGGTATGGGTGGGTAGCGGCTGTATCCGCATCAAGGGCGAAGACCTGGCGGAACGCCTGCGAGTCCTGACCCAGGGATTGACAGAGATTCTCGACCAGCACCAGCCCGAGCTCATCGCGGTGGAGCAGGTATTCATGCACCGTAATGCAGATTCCGCGCTCAAACTGGGTCAGGCACGGGGGGCGGCGATCAGCACGGTCGCGATACGTCATCTGCCGGTGCATGAATACACCCCAACCCAGATAAAAAAGGCCATTGTCGGCAAGGGCAATGCAGCCAAGAGTCAGGTCCAGCATATGATCCGCGTTATGCTGGGACTCAATGCCATCCCCCAGGAGGACGCGGCCGACGCGTTGGCCGTTGCCCTGTGCCATGCCCATACCAGTCACACCCTGACCCGGATGAGCGCCACGCAGGTCGGTCTGCATCAGTTGCGACGCATGCGTCGTGGCC
>Ga0316577_10000534_pt1 | contig 15333 bp, 12 predicted proteins | sample S5NA_FD_203073 | JGI IMG/M metagenome (GOLD analysis project Ga0316577, IMG submission 203073) | Rhizosphere microbial communities from salt marsh grasses in Alabama, United States - S5-7_050615r2r1 | ecosystem: Host-associated > Plants > Roots > Rhizosphere | place: USA: Alabama | collected... | reverse complement strand
GCACGTGCACGCGCTCGGGCAGGCCTGCGGGCTCGTCGACGTCCAGCCGATCGGGGCGGTCACCAAGGGGCTCGAGGGCGCCGAGCTCGCGGAGCTCGGCCTCATGCACCGTTCGCGCGCCCGGGTGCGCGTGTTCTCCGACGACGGCCGCTGCGTTGCCGACGGGCGGGTCATGCGGCGGGCCCTGGAGTACGTGCGGGCCTTCGACGGCGTCATCAGCCAGCACAGCCAGGACCCCGCCCTCGCCGGTCCCTCGGCCTGCTGTCACGAGGGCGAGCTGTCCGGCCGGCTCGGGCTGCCCGGCTGGCCGCCGGTGGCGGAGGCGAGCATCATCGCCCGCGACGTCATGCTCGCCGAGCACACCGGCGCCCGCGTGCACGTCGCCCACGTCACCACCGCCGAGGGCCTCGACGTCGTCCGGTGGGCCAAGGCCCGCGGCATCCGGGTCACCTGCGAGGTGACGCCGCACCACCTCGCCCTCGGCACCGAGCTGCTCTCCGGCTACGACCCGGTCTTCAAGGTCAACCCGCCGCTGCGCCCGGACGAGGACCGAGCGGCCCTGCGCGAGGGGCTGCTCGACGGCACGATCGACGCCGTGGCCACCGACCACGCTCCGCACGCCCGGCACGACAAGGAGCACGCGTTCGAGAACGCCGCCTTCGGGATGCTCGGCCTCGAGACGGCGTTCTCGGTGGTCCACGACCTGCTCGTCACCGCCGGCGGGCTCGGCCTCGCCGACCTCTCCCGGGTCATGTCGACCGTCCCGGCCCGGATCGCCGGGCTGGACGGCCACGGCCGCCCGGTGGCTGCCGGGGAACCGGCCAACCTCGTGCTCGTCGACCCCACCGCGACGGTCACCGTCGACCGCGACGCCTCCCAGTCGCTCGCGCGGAACAACCCGTGGCACGGACGCGCCCTCACCGGGGCCGTCCACACCACCGTCCTGCGCGGCCGCGTGACCGCGCGCGAAGGAGCACCTACCGCATGATCACCCGCGAGCCCGCTGTCCTCGTCCTCGAGGACGGGCGCACCTTCCGCGGCCGGGCGTACGGCCGCCGCGGCTCCACCGTGGGCGAGGCGGTCTTCTCGACCGGGATGACCGGCTACCAGGAGACCCTCACCGACCCGAGCTACCACCGGCAGGTCGTCGTCATGACGGCCCCGCACGTCGGCAACACCGGGTGGAACGACGAGGACGACGAGTCCGGCCGGATCTGGGTGGCGGGCTATGTCGTCCGCGACCCCGCGATCCGCCCGTCGAGCTGGCGCAGCCGGCGGACCCTCGAGGACGAGCTGGACGACCAGGGAGTCGTCGGCATCTGTGACCTCGACACCCGGGCCCTGACCCGCCACCTGCGCGAGCGCGGCGCCATGCGGGTCGGCATCTTCTCCGGTGCCGATGCGGACACGGCGCCCGAGGAGCTGCTGGACCGGGTCACCGCGTCCCCGCAGATGGCCGGCTCCGAGCTCGCGGCCGAGGTGGCGACCACGGAGGCCTACGTCGTGCCGGCGGTGGGGGGACGGCGCCTCACCGTGGCCGCGGTCGACCTCGGCATCAAGTCGATGACGCCGGCGATGATGGCGCAGCGCGGCATCGAGGTCCACGTGCTCCCGGCCACGGCCACGCTCGACGACGTGCGCGGCGTCCACCCCGACGGCGTCTTCTTCTCCAACGGTCCCGGCGACCCCGCGACGGCCGAGCAGCAGGCCGAGCTGCTCCGCGGCGTGCTCGCGGCCGGCATCCCGTACTTCGGCATCTGCTTCGGCAACCAGATCCTCGGCCGGGCCCTCGGCCTCGGCACCTACAAGCTCAAGTACGGCCACCGCGGCATCAACCAGCCGGTCATGGACCGGACCACCGGGAAGGTCGAGGTCACCGCCCACAACCACGGCTTCGCCGTCGACGCGCCGCTCGACCGCGACACCGACACCGAGTTCGGGAGGGTCCGGGTGAGCCACGTGTGCCTCAACGACGACGTCGTCGAGGGGCTCGAGGTCCGTGATGGTGACCGGCTCATCGCGTTCTCCGTGCAGTACCACCCGGAGGCCGCTGCCGGCCCGCACGACGCCGCGTACCTCTTCGACCGCTTCGTCGACCTCATGGAGCGAACGGCCGCAACGTCGAGTGCGGGGGTGAGCTGAGTGCCCAGGCGCGACGACATCTCGAGCGTCCTCGTCATCGGCTCCGGGCCGATCGTCATCGGGCAGGCCTGTGAGTTCGACTACTCCGGCACGCAGGCCTGCCGGGTGCTGCGAGCGGAGGGCATCCGCGTCGTGCTCGTCAACTCCAACCCGGCGACGATCATGACCGACCCGGAGTTCGCGGACGCCACGTACGTCGAGCCGATCACTCCGGAGATCGTCGAGAGGATCATCGCCAAGGAGCGACCGGACGCCGTCCTGGCGACCCTGGGCGGCCAGACGGCCCTGAACTGCGCGATGGACCTGCACGAACGCGGCGTCCTCGAGAAGTACGACTGCCCGCTCATCGGGGCCAACGTCGAGGCGATCCAGCTGGGGGAGGACCGGGAGAAGTTCAAGGGAGTCGTCGAGCGCTGTGGCGCCGAGTCGGCCCGCTCGGCGATCTGCCACTCGATGGACGAGGTGCTCGCCGCGGCCGACGACCTCGGCTACCCGGTCGTCGTCCGCCCGTCGTTCACCATGGGTGGCCTCGGCTCCGGCTTCGCGCACACCCCGGAGGAGCTGCGCCGGATCGCCGGAGCGGGCCTCCAGTACTCGCCGGTCACCGAGGTGCTCCTCGAGGAGTCGATCCTCGGCTGGAAGGAGTACGAGCTCGAGGTGATGCGCGACCACGCCGACAACGTCGTCGTCGTCTGCTCCATCGAGAACCTCGACCCCATGGGGGTGCACACCGGGGACTCGATCACCGTCGCTCCCGCCCTGACCCTCACCGACCGCGAGTACCAGCGGCTGCGCGACATCGGCATCGCGGTGATCCGCGAGGTCGGCGTCGACACCGGCGGGTGCAACATCCAGTTCGCGGTCAACCCGCAGGACGGCCGGGTCATCGTCATCGAGATGAACCCCCGCGTCTCGCGCTCCTCGGCGCTGGCCTCCAAGGCCACCGGGTTCCCGATCGCGAAGATCGCGGCGAGGATGGCGATCGGCTACACCCTCGACGAGGTCCCCAACGACATCACGCAGGAGACCCCGGCGTCGTTCGAGCCCACCCTCGACTACGTCGTCGTCAAGGCGCCGCGGTTCGCGTTCGAGAAGTTCCCGGCCGCCGACGACACGCTGACGACGACGATGAAGTCGGTCGGCGAGGCGATGGCCATCGGCCGCTGCTTCACCGAGGCCCTCCAGAAGGCGCTGCGCAGCCTCGAGAAGGCCGGCAGCAGCTTCCACTGGGACGGCCCGACCCCGACGACCGAGCAGGCATGGAAGGTCCTCGACCGGGCCCGGCGGCCCACCGACGGGCGCCTCGTCGAGGTCCAGCAGGCGCTGCGCGGAGGGCTCACGGTTGCGGAGGTCCACGAGGCCACGGGCATCGACCCGTGGTTCCTCGACCAGATCGAGCTCGTGAACGAGGTCGCCGCCGAGGTGGGCCGGGCCCCCGAGCTCACCCCCGACCTGCTGCGCCTCGCCAAGCGGCACGGCTTCAGCGACGCCCAGCTCGCGGCGCTGCGGCGGATGCCGGAGGCAGTGGTGCGCGGGGTGCGCCACGCCCTCGGGGTGCGCCCGGTGTTCAAGACCGTCGACACCTGCGCCGCCGAGTTCGCGGCCCGGACGCCGTACCACTACAGCGCGTACGACGAGGAGACGGAGGTGGCACCGCGCGAGCGCGAGGCGGTCATCATCCTCGGCTCGGGGCCGAACCGGATCGGGCAGGGCGTGGAGTTCGACTACTCCTGCGTGCACGCGAGCTTCGCCCTGCGCGACGCCGGCTACGACACGGTGATGGTCAACTGCAACCCCGAGACCGTCTCCACCGACTACGACACGAGCAGCCGGCTCTACTTCGAGCCGCTGACCCTCGAGGACGTCCTCGAGGTCGTGCACGCCGAACAGCAGGCGGGCCCCGTCGCCGGGGTCGTCGTCCAGCTGGGCGGCCAGACCCCGCTCGGGCTCGCGAAGGCGCTCAAGGACAACGGCGTCCCCATCGTCGGCACCTCACCGGAGGCGATCGACCTCGCCGAGGACCGGGGTGCCTTCGGGCACGTGCTCGCCGAGGCCGAGCTGCCGGCGCCCAAGCACGGAACCGCGTACAGCGCGCCCGAGGCGGTCGAGATCGCCCGGGAGATCGGCTACCCCGTGCTCGTCCGGCCGTCGTACGTCCTCGGCGGCCGGGGGATGGAGATCGTGTACGACGACGACATGCTCTCGGCGTACGTCGAGCGCGCCACCGTCGCCGGCCCCGACCACCCCGTGCTCGTCGACCGCTTCCTCGACGACGCCATCGAGATCGACGTCGACGTCCTCTACGACGGCGAGGAGATGTACATCGGCGGGATCATGGAGCACATCGAGGAGGCAGGCATCCACTCCGGCGACTCCTCGTGCGCGCTGCCTCCGGTGACGCTCGGGAACGGAGAGCTGGAGCGGGTGCGCGAGTCGACGCTGCGCCTGGCCCGGGGCATCGGCGTCCGCGGGCTGATGAACGTCCAGTTCGCCCTCGCGCAGGACATCCTCTACGTCCTCGAGGCCAACCCGCGGGCCTCGCGGACGGTTCCGTTCGTGGCCAAGGCCACCGGGGTGCCCATCGCGAACGCGGCGGCCCGGATCATGCTCGGCGCCACCGTCGCCGAGCTGCGCGCCGAGGGCGTGCTGCCCGCCCACACCGACGGCGGCCGGATGCCGGTGCACGCCCCGGTGTCGGTCAAGGAGGCGGTGCTGCCGTTCAAGCGGTTCCGGACCGCGGACGGGCTCGTCGTCGACAGCCTGCTCGGGCCCGAGATGCGCTCCACCGGGGAGGTCATGGGCATCGACCACGACTTCGGCCGGGCCTTCGCCAAGGCCCAGCTCGGCGCGATCAGCGGGCTGCCGACCTCGGGCACCGTGTTCGTGTCGGTGGCCAACCGCGACAAGCGCGCCATCATCTTCCCGGTCAAACGGCTCGTCGACCTCGGCTTCCGGATCCTCTCGACGACCGGTACCGCGGACGTGCTGCGGCGCAACGGCATCGAGGCCGACGTCGTGCTCAAGCACGCGGAGCGCGGGGTGGGCGGCCGCTCCGTCGTCGACCACATCAACGCCGGCGAGGTCGACATGGTCGTCAACAGCCCCAGTGGTACGAGCCCGACGACCCGCGCCGACGGCTACGCCATCCGGGCGGCGACGACGGCCATGGACAAGCCGATCGTCACGACCGTCCAGCAGCTCGCCGCGGCCGTGCTCGCGATCGAGGCGGTCCAGCACGACGACCTCGGGGTGGCCTCGCTCCAGGAGCACGCTGCTGCCCTCGACCTCCACGGCGAAGGGGCCCAGGCGTGAGCGCTGGCGTGGTCCAGGTCTCCGGTGAGCTCATCGCCAACCGGAAGGTCGGCGCCTACCACCACCTCACGCTCGTCGCCCCCGGTGTCGCCGAGCTGGCCCACCCGGGGCAGTTCGTCGCGGTGGCCGTCGGCGGGCCGACCTCAGCGCACCTGCTGCGGCGCTGCTTCTCGATCCACAAGGTCAAGCCGTCGGGAACGTTCGGCGGCACGGTCGACGTCGTCGTGGCCGCGCACGGCCCGGGCACGCAGTGGCTCACGGGGCTGCGCCCGCACGACCCCGTCGACGTCGTCGGACCGCTCGGGCGCCCGTTCCCCCTGCCCGCCGACCCGGTCGCCTGCGTCCTCGTCGGCGGCGGCTACGGATCGGCGCCCCTCTTCTGGCTCGCGCAGGAGCTGCGGGCCCGCGGCTGCCACACCGAGATGGTGCTCGGCGCCGCGTCGGAGGACCGGCTGTTCGGCGTCGTCGAGGCGCGCCGGGCCGCCGACGGGGTCACCGTCACGACCGACGACGGGTCCGCCGGGCGCCGCGGGTGGGTCTCCGACGTGCTCGGCGAGGTCGTCGACCGTACCTCTGCCGGCGTCGTCTACGCCTGTGGGCCGATGGGGATGCTGCGCTCGGTCACCGAGGTCGCGGCCGGTCACGGCGCCGTGGCCCAGGTGGCGGTCGAGGAGTCGATGGCGTGCGGCGTCGGCGTGTGCATGACCTGCGTCATGCCCGTCACCGGCAACGACGGTGTCACCCGGATGGTCCGCTCGTGCGTCGAGGGCCCGGTGTTCCGGGGCGACCGGGTGCGCTGGGACGCCTTCGAGGACGGCATCGGGCGCGTCCCCGACGACGCCGTCGGCGCGCCGCGCGCAGGGGGCCACTGATGGTCGACATGAGCACCACCCTCGCCGGCACCACCTTGCCGAACCCGGTGATGACGGCGTCCGGCTGCGCCGCCAACGGCAAGGAGCTGCACCGGTTCTTCCCGGTCTCCGAGCTCGGCGCGTTCGTGACGAAGACCGTGATGCGCGACCCGCGCTCGGGCCGGGGCACGCCCCGGATGGCCGAGACGGCGTCGGGGATGCTCAACTCCATCGGGCTCCAGGGGCCCGGCATCGACGCCTTCGCCGCCGAGGACCTGCCGTGGCTGGACTCGGTGGGGGCGCGGGCGCTCGTGTCCATCGCGGGGAACACCGCGGAGGAGTTCGGGGAGGTCGCCGAGCGGCTCGCCGACAGCCCGGCATTCGCGTCCGTGGTCGGCGTCGAGGTCAACATCTCGTGCCCGAACGTCGCCAACCGCGGGCTCGTCTTCGCCTGTGACGCCGTCTCCTCGGAGCGGGTCGTCTCCATCGTCCGCGAACGCCTGCCCGGCACGCCGATCTTCGCCAAGCTCACCCCGGACGTCACCGACATCGTCTCGATCGCCGCCGCCGCGCTCGCCGCCGGCGCCGACGGGCTGACGATGATCAACACCCTCCTCGGGATGGTCATCGACACCGACCGGCTCCGGCCGCAGCTCGCCGGCGTCACCGGCGGCCTGTCCGGGCCCGCCGTGCGACCGGTCGCGGTCCGTGCGCTGTTCCAGGTCACCGCGGCGATGCGGACCGGGATGCTGCCCTCCGCACCGCTCATCGGGGTCGGGGGAGTCCGCTCCGGACGCGACGCACTCGAGCTCGTCGCCGCCGGGGCCTCGGCGGTCCAGGTCGGGACGGCCACCTTCAACGACCCGGCCGCCCCACGCCGGGTGCTCGACGAGCTCGAGGCCGAGGTGGCCCGCCACGGCATCGGCCGGTTCGCCGACGTCGTCGGCATCGCCCACGAGAGGATGCCCCCCACATGAGCAGAACCCCCTTCGGTGACCGTCTGCGCGCCGCGATGGACGAGCACGGCCCGTTCTGCCCGGGCATCGACCCGCACCGCGGGCTCGTCGAGTCGTGGGGGCTGACCTACGACCTCGCCGGCGTCGAGCGGTTCGCGATGACGTGCGTGGAGGCCTTCGGCGGCCGGGTCGCCGCCGTCAAGCCGCAGTCGGCCTTCTTCGAGGTGTTCGGCTCCCGCGGCGTCGCCCTGCTCGAGCGGGTCGTCGCCGGGCTGCGGGAGGCGGGCACCCTGACCGTCCTGGACGCCAAGCGGGGCGACATCGGCTCGACGATGGACGCCTACGCGGAGGCCTTCCTCGGCAAGGACGCCGCCGCGCCGGCCGACGCCATCACGGTGAGCCCGTACCTCGGGTACGGCTCGCTGCGCCCCGCGGTCGAGCTCGCCCACCACACCGGACGCGGGCTCTTCGTCCTCGCCCTGACCTCCAACCCCGAAGGGCCGAGCGTCCAGCACGCCGTCCGCGACGGTCGCAGCGTCGCCGCGGGGGTCGTCGAGGGCGTCGCCGCCGACAACGCCGAGGCCAGGGACCGCGGGGCCCTGGGCAGCATCGGGATGGTCGTGGGGGCCACGGTGGGCAGCGCTGTGCGGGACCTCGGGCTCGACCTCACGGGGTCGGCCGCGCCACTGCTCGCTCCCGGCCTCGGGGCCCAGGGTGGCACCCCGCAGGCGCTGCGCGACACCTTCGGCGACGCGCTGCCCCAGGTGCTCGGGACGAGCAGCCGAGAGGTGCTGTCGGCGGGCCCGGACGTGGCCTCCCTCCGCGGGGCCGCGCGGGCCGCCGCGGACGCGCTGTCGGGGGTCGTCGCCGGAGCCTAGGCGCCGTGGCACCGGCCCCTGGACCGCGATACAGTCGCGGCGTACGCCCGGGCGTCGAGAAGCCGGCGCTCCCACCTCTGACCTAGGACCTTTCGTGGCTCTCCCTCCGCTGACCCAGGAACAGCGAGCCGCCGCCCTCGAGAAGGCTGCGGCGTCCCGACGTGAGCGTGCTGAGGTCAAGCACCGGCTCAAGCACTCCGGTGTCTCGCTCGCTGCCGTCATCGAGGAGGGCAAGCAGAACGACGTCATCGGGAAGATGCGGGTGTCCGCACTCCTGGAGTCGATGCCGGGCGTCGGCCGGGTCCGGGCCCGCCAGATCATGGAGGAGGTCGGCATCTCCGAGAGCCGCCGCGTCCGCGGCCTCGGGCAGAACCAGATCGCCGCGCTGCTCGACCGCTTCGGCGCGTGAGCCCTCGCTCACGGCTCACGGTCCTCGCGGGGCCGACCGCCGTGGGCAAGGGGACCCTCGCCGCGTGGGTGCGCGAGCACCATCCGGAGGTCTGGGTGTCCGTCTCGGCCACGACCCGGCGCCCTCGCCCCGGCGAGGTCGACGGTGTCCACTACCGGTTCGTCTCGGACGCCGAGTTCGAGCGGATGGCGCGCGACGGCGAGCTGCTCGAGTGGGCGGTGGTGCACGGCCGCGCCCGCTACGGGACGCCACGCGCGCCGGTCGAGAAGGTGCTGGACGAGGGCCGGCCGGCGCTGCTGGAGATCGACCTCCAGGGTGCGCGGCAGGTCCGGGCCTCGATGCCGGAGGCCCTGTTCGTCTTCCTCGCCCCGCCGAGCTGGGAGGAGCTGGTCCGCCGGCTCGTCGGGCGCGGCACCGAGGACGAGGAGGAGCGCCGGGTGCGGCTCGAGACCGCGAGGGTCGAGCTGGCCGCCGCCGAGGAGTTCGACGTGACCCTCGTCAACGACGACGTTCGGCGTGCGGGCGAGGAACTCGTATCATTGATGAAATCCCCCGTACCCGAGGCGAAGCGAGACTGACGCGTGTCCGGAACCACCGCGAACCCCATCGGCATCACCAACCCGCCGATCGACGAGCTGCTCGAGCGCGCCGACTCCAAGTACGCGCTCGTGCTCTACTCGGCCAAGCGCGCCCGCCAGATCAATGCGTACTACGCCCAGCTCCAGGAGGGGCTGCTCGAGTACGTCGGCCCGCTCGTCGACTCCGAGGTGCACGAGAAGCCGCTCTCCATCGCGCTGCGCGAGATCAACGAGGGCCTGCTCACCTCCGAGCCCGCGCCACCCGCCGAGGACTGATCCCGTGCGGGTCGTCCTCGGGGTGGCCGGGGGCATCGCGGCCTACAAGGCCTGCTCGCTCCTCCGGTTGCTCACCGAGGCGGGCCACGACGTCACCGTCGTCCCCACCGCCGCGGCCCTGCGCTTCGTCGGCGAGCCGACGTGGTCGGCCCTGTCCGGCCGGCGGGTGCACACCGACGTCTGGTCCGACATCACCGAGGTCCCGCACGTCCGGATCGGGCAGGGGGCCGACCTCGTCGTCGTCGCCCCGGCCACCGCGGACCTGCTCGCCAGGGCCGCCACGGGTCAGGCCGACGACCTGCTGACCAACGTGCTGCTCACGGCGCGCTGCCCGGTGGTCATGGCCCCGGCGATGCACACCGAGATGTGGGAGCACCCGGCGACCCAGGCCAACGTCGCCACCCTCACCGAGCGCGGCGTCCACGTCGTGCCGCCCGCGTCCGGCCGCCTCACCGGCCAGGACTCCGGGCCGGGTCGGCTGCCGGAGCCCGAGGACCTCTTCGCCGTGTGCGAGCGCGAGCTGGCCCACGCCGGCGCGGCAGCGGCACCGCACCGCCCGGGCCGGCTCGACGGGCGGCGGGTCGTCGTCACCGCCGGCGGCACCCGCGAGCCGCTCGACCCGGTGCGCTACCTCGGCAACCGGTCCTCCGGCAAGCAGGGGTACGCCCTGGCGGCGGTGGCGGCCGCCCGGGGTGCCGACGTCACGCTCGTCACGACGGTCGGGCTCCGGGCGCCCGAGGGCTCCCGGGTCGTGGGGGTCGAGACCGCCCTGGAGATGCAGGAGGCCGTGCGGGCCGCGGCCGCCGATGCCGATGTCGTCGTCATGGCCGCCGCGGTCGCGGACTTCCGGCCCGCCACCTACGCCGAGCACAAGATCAAGAAGACCCACGCGCACCGCCCGGACGGCTCGCCCGACGAGTCCGCCCCGGCCGTCGAGCTGGTGCGCAACCCCGACATCCTCGCGGGTCTCGTCGCCGAGCGGGGTGCCGCGGAGGTGCCGCTCGTCGTCGGCTTCGCGGCCGAGACGGGCGACGCCGAGGGCTCGGTCCTCGAGCACGGCCGGGCCAAGCTCGCCCGCAAGGGCTGCGACGTGCTCGTCGTCAACGAGGTCGGGCCCGACACCACCTTCGGCAAGGACGAGAACACCGTGCACGTCCTGCGCCGGGGGAGCGAGGACGCCGTCGACGTCGGCCCGGCGAGCAAGACCGAGGTCGCCGCGGCGGTCTGGGACGTCGTGGCCGACCTCCTCTGAGCCCAGCCCGCCCCGGCTCGACCGGGAGTCCGCCGGTCAGTGGTGTGCGGGCTCGCGCTCCTCGGCGTCCGCGTCGGCGTCGTCGGTGACGGGCTCGGCGTCGTCCTCGCCCGCGTCCTCGCCCTCGATGGCCTCGTCGCCGGTCGCCTCGACCTCGGCGTCGTCCTCGGCGCGCGCCTCCTCCGACTCCGCCTGCGGCGGCTCGGGCTGCTCGACCTCGGGCTCGTCGGCGGCCAGGGCCTCCGCCGCCGCCGGGCCGCCGAGCGTGGCGAGCATGTTGCGGACGTTGCTCAGCTGGGCGGTGATGCTGTCGCGGCGGGCTGTGGCCGCGGCGAGCTCGCGGTCGGAGTCGCGGCGCACCCGCTCGGCCTGCTCCCGCGCAGAGCGGACGAGCTCGGTGGCCTCCGCGCGCGCTGATTCGACGATCCGGTTCGCAGCGGCGGCCTTGGCGTCGTGGTCCTCCTCCGCCTCACGGGCCAGGATGTCCGCGCGCTCCTGGACGGCCGCCAGCGCGGCATCCTGCTTGGCCATCTGCGCGTTGAACTCCTCCGCGGCGGCCTCGCGGCGCTCGCCGAGGGTGCGCTCGAAGTCGGCGGCTTGCGAGGCGGCGGCGGCGCGCTGCTGCTCGTAGTACGCCTCGGCCTCCTCACGGCGGGCGGCGGCCTCCCGGGCGGCGTCGTCGATGATGGAGTCCGCCTCGGCCCTGGCCCTGGCGAGGACGTTGGCGGAGTCCGTGTCGGCGCGGTTGCGGGCCTCCTCGGCGTACCGGTCGGCCTCGGCGCGCACCAGCTGGGCCTCCTCGCCCGCGACCCGACGGGTCTCGTCGGCGTCGGCCGCGGCGGCCTCGCGCAACGACGTGGCCTCCTCGTCGGCGAGGCCGAGCATGGTGCCGATGCGCTCACCGAGGTCGGCGAAGGTCGGGTTGCTCGCCTTGCGACCCTCCTCCTCGAGGTTGGCCACCTGCTGGCGCTGGGCCTCGAGCTCGCGTACGAGGTCGTCCTGGGAGTGGCGCGCCTTGCTCAGCTCGACCGAGGTCGTCGCGGCCTCCTGACGGGCGGACTGCACCTCCTGTCGCGCCGCCTCGAGTGCCTGCTGGAGGCCGGTCAGGTGCTGGTCGACCTGGTAGGGGTCGTAGCCCCGGAAGACGGTGGGGAACTCCGGCTGGTTCATCAGAACTCCTGTGCAGGGGGGTCGTGGTCGTGGTCGGTGGTCTCGGAGACGTCGTCGTCGGTTCCCGCGGCCCGCATGCCGTCGACGGACTCGTCGTGGACGGCGAGGGCCTCGATGACGCCGGAGAGCTTCCCGAGCTGGGCGTTGATGGCGTCACGTCGGGCTGCGAGTGTATGCACCTCGGCGCGTGCGCGCTCGACGGCCGCCTGGGCCTCCGCCCGCACGGAGTCGGCACGTGCCCGGGCCTCCTCGGAGACCCGGACGATCTCGGCCCGGGCCGCGCGGTGGTACTCGTGGGCCTCGCGGTGCATCCGCTCGACGTCCTCGGCGGCGCCCTGGCGCACCCGGCGGGCCCCCTCCTCGGCGGCGGCCAGCCGGCGCTCGGCCCGCTGGGTGGACTCGGCCTCCTGTCGCCGGGCCTCCTCGAGGAGCCGTTCGGCCTCGCGGCGGGCGGACTCGCCGGTGCGGGCGGCGTCGGCACGGGCCTCGACGAGGACCGACTCGGCGAGCTCTCGCATCCGGCGGGACTCGGACTCGGCCTCGGCGAGCCGGTCGCGGGCCTTGGCGGAGGCGCTCGCGAGGATGGTCTGCACCCGGTGGCGGTGCTCGCGGGCCCGCACGGCGAGCTCCTGGTGGTGCGTGCGGGCCCGCGTCTCGGCCTCTGCCTCGGTGCGGCCGAGGATCTCGCGCACCGTGCCCTGGGCCCACGCCAGGTGCCTGTCCGCGGCGTCGACGACCTCGGCGGCCTCGGCCTCGGCGTCGGTCACCAGCTGTGCCGCCTGCTCCCTGGCCTGCTCGAGCCGGCGCTCGTGCTCGGCTCGGCTCTCCTCCTCCTGCCGGCCCAGCTCCGAGAGCCGCGCCGCGACCTCGCCCTCGGCCTCCTCGCGGTGCCGGGCGGCGTACGCCTCGACCTCGCGGCGCATCCGGCTCACGTCCCCCTCGGTCGACGTGCGCAGGGCGGCGAGCTCGGCGGCGTGGGTCTCGTGCTCCCGGGCCCAGCGCTCCTGGTGGGCCCGCTCCTCGTCGCCGAGGCGCGCCATCGTCGACTCGTGCTCGGTGCGCGCCCGCTCGAGGATCTCCTCGGCCCGGGCCCGGGCCTCGGCGAGGACCTGCGCCGCATGCTCCTCGGCGACGGCGACGGCCTCGTCGCTCGCCTTCGTGGCGCGGGCACGCAGCAGGGACGCCTGGTCGGTGGCGTCGGCGAGCATGATCTCGATCTCGGCCCGGGTCTCCTCGAGCCGGCGCTCGGACTCCTCGCGGGCGCTGCGCACGCGCGCCCGGAGGTCGTCGAGCTCGTGGGTGGTGGCCGCGGTCTCCTCACGGACGCGTGAGGCCTCCGCGCGCAGCTCGGCGACCTCGCGGTCGGCGTCGGCCCGGAGCTGGTCGGCGAGCGTCTGGGCCCGGGTGAGGATCGAGAGGGCCTCGTCGACCGGACCGCCACCGGAGGCCTGGGCCTCCGGGGGGGTCTGCTGCAGGGACCGGTCGGACACGTGCTCCATGATCGCAGAACCTCACCGGGCCACCGGGCCACCGGGGCCAGCCTGAGACGGTCTTCGAGGACGGGTAGATTGACGTCCGCGACCCCAGCCGACCACCGGGGACGTCGCCCACCTCGAAGGAGAAGCCGCGTGGCCGCACGCCTGTTCACGTCCGAGTCCGTCACGGAGGGGCACCCGGACAAGATCTGTGACCAGATCTCCGACAGCATCCTGGACGCCCTCCTCGAGCAGGACCCGCGCAGCAGGGTGGCCGTCGAGACGATGGTGACGACCGGACTGGTCCACGTCGCCGGCGAGGTCACGACCGAGGCGTACGTGGAGATCCCGCGGATCGTCCGCGACCGCGTCCTCGCCATCGGGTACGACTCGTCGACCAAGGGCTTCGACGGGGCGTCCTGCGGGGTCAGCGTGTCGATCGGGCAGCAGAGCCCGGACATCGCCCAGGGCGTCGACACCGCCTTCGAGTCGCGCACCGGCGCCGTCGACCCGCTCGACAAGCAGGGCGCCGGTGACCAGGGCCTGATGTTCGGCTACGCCACCGACGAGACCCCCGAGCTGATGCCGCTGCCGATCTTCCTCGCGCACCGCCTGAGCGAGCGGCTCTCGGCCGTGCGCAAGAGCGGCGAGCTGTCGTACCTGCGTCCCGACGGCAAGACCCAGGTGACCATCGCGTACGAGGGCGAGAAGGCGGTCGCGCTCGACGCCGTCGTCCTGTCGACCCAGCACGCCGAGGGCATCAGCCTCGAGGGGATGCTCGAGCCGGACATCCGCGCGCACGTCGTCGAGCCGGTGCTCGCCGAGCTCGCCGCCGCCGGGACCGTGATCGACCACGACGACTACCGCGCCTACATCAACCCCACCGGCAAGTTCGTCGTCGGCGGGCCGATGGGCGACGCCGGGCTCACCGGCCGCAAGATCATCGTCGACACCTACGGCGGCATGGCCCGCCACGGTGGAGGCGCCTTCTCGGGCAAGGACCCGAGCAAGGTCGACCGCTCCGCCGCCTACGCGACCAGGTGGGTCGCCAAGAACGTCGTCGCCGCGGGCCTGGCGCGCCGGTGCGAGGTGCAGGTGGCCTATGCCATCGGGGTCGCGCACCCCGTGGGCCTCTACGTCGAGACCTTCGGGACCGAGGCGGTCCCCGTCGACCGCATCCAGACGGCGATCTCCGAGGTCTTCGACCTGCGGCCCGGGGCGATCCTCGACGAGCTCGACCTGCTGCGCCCCATCTATGCCCGCACCGCCGCGTACGGGCACTTCGGTCGGACCGAGGAGGGCTCGGACGCCGGGTTCACCTGGGAGCGCACCGACCGGGTCGAGTCCCTGCGGCGGGCTGTGCACGGCTGAGGACCGCCGTCCGCCTCCTCGGCTAGGTTCGGCCCGTGGCCGACCCGGACGACGCCGAGCAGCTCGCGCTCATCGCGCCGAGCAGCCACCGTCCCCGCCGTCTCGCCGGCGACGACCCGAGCACCGTCCACCTTCCGGTGGCCTCGGTACTCGTCGACACCGGGCTGGCGCACCTGGACCGGCCGTTCGAGTACTCGGTGCCGGAGTCGATGGACGCCACAGCGGTTCCGGGTGCACGCGTCCGGGTCCGGTTCGCGGGACAGGACGCCGCCGGCTTCGTCGTCGAGCGGAGGGCCACGGCCGAGCACCTCGGCCGGCTGACCCCGCTGCGGCGGGTGGTGGCCGCCGAGGCCGTGCTCACCCCCGACGTCCTGGCGGCCGCGACGGCGGTCGCGGAACAGCACGCCGGCACCGTGGGCGACGTGCTGCGCCTGGCCGTCCCACCCCGGCACGCCGCCGCCGAGAAGGCGCTCGCCGTGGAGCCGCCGGAGCGGGCACCGCTGCCCGAGCACCCGCCGCGGGCCTGGCCCCGGCTGCCCGCCGGCCCGGCGTTCCTCGCGCACGTCGCAGGGGGCGGCTCACCGGCCGCGTCGGTGCTCGCCCTCCCCGCGACCGACCGTGCCGAGGACTGGCCGGCACTGCTCGCCGAGGCCGCTCGTGCCG
>Ga0316577_10000533_pt1 | contig 15335 bp, 19 predicted proteins | sample S5NA_FD_203073 | JGI IMG/M metagenome (GOLD analysis project Ga0316577, IMG submission 203073) | Rhizosphere microbial communities from salt marsh grasses in Alabama, United States - S5-7_050615r2r1 | ecosystem: Host-associated > Plants > Roots > Rhizosphere | place: USA: Alabama | collected... | reverse complement strand
GGGGAAGTTGGTGCCGCGGTACTCCTTATAGGGGGCTGCGCATCACTCCGGATTCTGGGCCATCCCGCCGTGGTCAAAGCCGCCGGCGCCAGTGTAGATGATCCGGATGGAGGTCTCGCGGGGGGCCGCACGCGGCGCAGCGGAGGCGACGACGAAGGGCGTCTACGGTGAGGCCCGCGGGAAGGGTAGCGCGGTCGAGGGGGCGGTCGCGCCCGCAGGTGTCGCAGAAGGCGAGGATCGTGAAGTGCTCGGCGGGGAAGTCGCCGAGGGTGTTCGGGGTGGGTGTCACGTGCGGGGGCCCGCTAGGGCGGGGTGACGGGCTCGAGAAGCTCGGGGCCGTCGTTCTTGGGGCTGTTGACCTTTCGCGAGACTGGGCGGAGCTCCCAACCTTTGGGGTCTGCTGGGTGGAGGAGCTTCAGTAATCCCGCCGCGTCTTTGTTGCCGGGGTCGAGCCACGCGCCGTAGTCCTCTTGTGCGAGGATGACCGGCATCCGGTCGTGGAGTGCTCGCACGAGGTCGTTCGCGTCGGTCACGATCACGGTGCAGGACTCCAGGGTCTCGCCGTCGCCGCCCGTCCACGACTCCCAGAGTCCCGCCATGCCGAAGGGTGCGCCGCCGGTGCGGCGGATGAGGAAGGGCGTCTTGCCCTGCGGTTCGGCTTTCCACTCGTAGAAGCCCTCAGAGGGAATGAGGCATCGGCGGTGCTTGAAGGCATTCCGGTAAGCGGGCTTCGTGTCGACCGTCTCGGCGCGGGCGTTGATCATGCTGTAGCGGCTGTCCGGCCCTTTTGACCACGCGGGGACGAGACCCCAGCGCAGCGGGACGAGTTCGCGGGTGCCGTCCTCGGTTTGCCGCACGGCGAGCACCGGTTGGGTGGGCGCGAGGTTGTAGCGGGGCCCGGGCCCTGCGCACGCGAGTTCTGCGTCAAAGTGGCTCGCGTAGATCTCGGGGTCGGAGTACTGAACGAATCTGCCGCACATGGTGGAACACTACCGCGGCCGAAGAGGTTGCGCCAGCGAGGGCGGAACGTTGCCGATTCACAACGGCATGGTATCGCGAACCACGAACATCCACGTGGACCTTGCCACCTCACACCCTGCCCATGCAGCAGCGCCGTCCGACTGTTGGCGGAGGGCGCAAAACGGCTCAGTGGGGCGCCAAGGATGATCGGCCTCGCTCAGACAGCGTTCCGCATCTAGCGCGAGCAGCAAGCCCTGCTGGCGCGGCTTACCCTGAAGGCGATCGGCGAGCCTCGCGACTCCGGTGCTCATGCCTGAACTGCGGAACCCACCCGGGCGTACCGGCCACCCTGACCTGGAACCCTGGAACAAGCGTCTCCGCTGAAAGACGGTGCCCTGCTAACCCTGGGCAGCGGGGCAGGACACCAAGCGAGTTGTTCCCGCTGCCTTGCGAAACGTCCAGCACATGGCCTCTCGGTGCGGGAACGTGCCGGCGCGCGCTGGCGAAGAGCCGGATCTCGAACCGCAGGCAGGCAACGCGCCGTCTGGGGATCGAGCAAGCCCAGGTGCTTGTGAAAAGTCTGAGCAACGTGTCCGCGACGTCCCTGCTCTGTCTCGACGGGGAGGGACTCCTCACCGCCGACGAACAAGACCTAATGAGTCACCTCCGGGCGAGCGACGAGCGGTGGCGGCGGGCGCTTCTCGCGATCGCCGAGTCGGCGTGTGCCGGCGAAAACGAGCTGATGGTGTGCGCACCACTCCACTTACGGAGCCGTCGAGCCACACTGGATGCCTATCAGCGAGCAGCGGCGGTTAAGGGGTGTAAGCGACCGGAAGATTGTGTTCGGCCTACCGGTCATCACGGTACGCGGCAGATCGCCACTTACAACACCCGCGATTTCAGTGCCTTGCCAGCTTAGCTTGCTTACCTCTCGGGTTCCTTTCTGGCTGCCACCTGCTAACCTTTTGCAATCAGCACAGCCGGGCTGTTCGAGCCCGGACCACGACAATCCTGCGAGCCCGCCCGCACCGCTCGCAAGAGTCCGCTTGGCCTAAGAGAAAAGCAGGTGCCTGCGTGACTAACCAGAGGGTTCGAGGCTGTAGATATTGCCACCGAGGAAAGCGCAAAACGAACATCTTTCCTTGGCTTGGTAGCATTCGACTTTCAGCTAGAATAGATCCCAGATTGGGGTTGATCTGACTCGTGACAGAGGAAGAAAAAGTGTTAACACTCATCCGGGACCGGGTCCTGAAAGATCTACCGGGGCCGATAGATCTCTATCTGTCGAAAAAGGGTAGAGACAACTGCACGATTGCTACTTGGGCAGAAGATGTCCGCCCTCCCGCCGATCTGAGGGAGAAGCTTGGGCTGTGGATTGCGTTTGTCGATTTAAAACCGGGGGCCAATTTTGATCATCCGGTCAAGTACGTCTTTATCGACGCTGATTCCGGTGACTTTGAAGTCTTGGATAAGCTAACGCCCCCCAATGATCTGTTTGACAGTTACAAAAAGCACGTCGGCTTCGTGAAAGGTTCGGGGAGATGACGCATGAGGAAGTTTGCCCTTTTATTTTCCGGCGGAGGGATGCCTGCATTCAACCACCCCCGGTACCTTAACGACATCAAAGAGATCTATAAGACTTTGGTCGGTATTTATCATTTTCAGAAGGGAGATATTTTCACGTTTTATGCAAACGGAGAACCCGACGGTTATAAGCGGCCGATGGATCTCGACGACGACGGGGTAGACGAGTTTTACTATACCGGCAGGTACTTTATCACGATGGCCCAGTTCCCCCAGAACTTCCCGATTACGGAGGAAGATCTGTTATTCTTTTTTGCGACCAACCACGGGCACCTAGTGGACGCATCCGAGCGCTCCTGCGGACTGTGGGCGTGGCCATGGCGCGAAGGGAAGGTTGCATGGATCCGGGACAAGGAGTGTGCGAGGGTTTTTAGGGATTTTCTGAAGTTCAAATACCTCATCGTGTGTCTCGGACAGTGCTACGCGGGCGGCTTCATAGACGATTTTGCTGGACCAAACCGGGTTATTATGACTGCGTGTCGCCACGACGAACCGAGCTGGGCGTGCGATACGGAAGGGGATTACGAGGAGTTTCTTTTTCACGTGACCTCGGCGCTCCGGGGGTTCACGCCTCAGGGCGTTCCGGTACACGCGGATATCGACGGAGACGGACATGTGTCCATCCGTGACGCCTTCCTATATTCGCAAGCCCAGGACAGCAGACCAGAGACACCCCAGTATTATGAATCCCCTCCCGGGCTGGGAGGTCGCCTGACGTTGAACGGGCTGATCAGATGAACTTCGCACATGCCGACAAGAGTGAAGCCGGTTTTCGTTGCCCGCGTTTCTGCTTTTCTGAGTCTGGACTGAGCGAATGTCGCGGCAGCAGGTCGGCCTCGCGGGCGGCGAGGAACTGCTTGGCCGCCGCCCCCTGGCACTTCGGGCAGTGGCGATTGAGGCAGGAGTTGTAGGCGATCTGGCTGTGGCCGCCGTCCGGGCACTGCGCGACGTGGCCGCCGAGCGCTGCCGTGCGGCAGTGCTCGATGGCCGACATCACCTTCAGCTGCACGAGGCTGAGGTGCCCGGCCTGCTCCCGGCGTCAAGCGGGGCCGTGGTCGCGGAAGATGTCCGCGACTTCCAGGGCCGGCCGTCGTAAGGGTGGCTCAGGCGCGCGGCGGAGCCTCCGGGGTGAGCCGATCCAGGGGACTGGTCACCGCGCTGAGCGTGCGCGTGGCCACCTAGGCATAGAGCGCGGTGGTCTCGATCCTATTGCAAGCTGGCAATAGACTAGACTATCTCCCGCATCGGACTATGTCCCGTGTTCGTCAGAGCGGCTGGGCTGGCGTGCCTGGGTGCGATTCCAACAGGACATAGCAATCCTTCTTGTAGGCCAATTCCGCCCGCAAGGAGAACATCATGGAATCATCGTATTAAAGCGCCGCCCCGCTCAATGCGGCCTCGGTCGCTTCGCTGCGGTAGGCGCTGTCGGCCCAGACCTGCGGGTCAGCATTGTCGGGGGCGAGCACGTCGTCGAACACTCGGTATCGGGCGGTTCTTGCCAAATTTTGCCAAAGAACCTAACCTAGCGCCATGAGCACGATGAACATCTCCCTACCCGACAGCCTCAAGGCTTTCGTCGACGAGCAGGTCAGTCAGCGCGGCTTCGGCACCAGCAGCGAATACGTGCGTGAGCTGATCCGCCGCGACCAGGACCGGCTGCAACTGCGCAATCTGCTGGTCGCGGGCGCTTCGTCGGCTCCCACGGCGCGAGTGACCGAGGCCTACTTCGAGGGTTTGCGCGAGCGCATGCGCCGCACGGGTGACGTGGCAAGCAAGACTCGACGCAAAGCGTGAAGGTCAAGCCCGTCGTCCCGCGCGAGCAGGCCCACCGGGACGTCGAGGAAGCGGTCGCACACTACCTGACTGAAGATGCCGGGCCCGCCGCGCTCGGCTTCATCGACGCCCTGGAGAAGGCGTACAGCCAAATCAGCCGCCATCCGGCCACCGGTTCGCCGCGCTACGCGCACGAGCTGAATCTGCCGGGCCTGCGCTCCTGGCCGCTGACGCGCTACCCCTACCTTGTCTTCTACGTCGAGCATCCCGATCAAATCGACGTCTGGCGCGTGCTGTATGGCCAACGCGACATCCCGGCCTGGATGCACGAACGGGACGGGGAGTGATCCCGGGCGCCGCCGCACGGCTGCACCGATAGGCCAGCACCGTCACCATCGTCACGCGCTTCAGCTTCGGTGACGGTCGTGATGATGGTGATGGTCACCGACCATCGTTGCAGTCGGCCGGAAAACGAAGGCCCGCCCAGGTGAAATGGGTCCTTCCTGGCGAACATGCCATACGGGATGCGCGAGCGCGGCGCTTCGCCACCGTCGGGGTGCAACCCGAGGTTTGCAGGGTGGTTTGCGGTTTGCACTGCGCGCCGCCGATAACGGCGATGAGCCGACACCCAATGCTGGCGCGGGCTGGCGGGCGATTGGCGGCCGGAACCCAGGGAAAAGGGGGTTCATCAGACGCTTATTACGGCGCGGCATCCGGCACCCCGGTCGCGGCATTTCCGCCCCTGCTGCGCCTCAAGAACCACCCCATCGGCAAGCTCAATCCCGGCCGGGCAGTCAACCTGGAACGGTTGATCTGCGAGATCCTGAGCGATCTTGCGGACTTCCCGGGTAACCGCTCCATCCCCGAGCAGGGCCGATTCGCCCTGGGCTATTGCCACCAGCGTCAGGCGTTTTTCGCCAAAGCCGACGCAGTCAGGGTCTGGCGAAAACTCCACCTTGGGTCGTTCCTGCAGGACGGTTGCCCGGCACCGCAGTCCGTTCACCAGCGCGCCCGCCTCGGCGGGTTTGAGGTAATTGGGCAGTTTCGGATAGCGGGAGACCAGGCGGAGCTCTTCGAGCTGCCACTCGGAGGTGATCAGCTCAAAGGCCTTCTTGCGCCATGCCCGATAGATCAGGTCGGGCGGCGTGCCAGACGTGATCAACGTCTGTGAGCAGGATCCCTGTGTCGAGAACGACGCGCAAGGCTGTTAGCCGTTGGCCAGGGCTTGGTCGATCGCCTCAAGGTTCTCATCTTGCGCGCAGTCTCGGTTGCGCTGCTTGACGTCCAGCACCGTCAGTTCGAACAGGCGTGCTTGGACTGCCTCCTCGACAAACTGGGAGAGTCACCCTTCTTCGTACCACGCCGGCCCAGGTAGGCCCGCAGGGCCTTGTCGACGCCGTCCCGCACGACGATAGACCATCAGACGTTACTCATCTGTGTTCTCCAATTTCATTCGCGGTTCAGGCTTGTACGCTTGTACGTATACGCGCACAAGCGCATAGGCAGTATAAATTATCTTTTACGTGAGGACTGCTTGGACCCCGTCATCATACTCAGCGAACGGCTGCTGCATCGTGTACTTCGGGAGTCTGTTGAAACCGATTTCAACCGTGCCCGCCCGCATCAAGGGTTGTATCAGAACATCCCAGATGGCGTGGCGACACGCTCGGTATCGAGCCCTGGGAGCCAAGTCGTCGCGCTTCCGATCCTCGGTGGACTCCATCATGACTACCAGTGGGCGGCGTAGCAGTCTGTACCCCAAGCCGGGTAGTCTTGGATGGAAAGGGTAGCCAGCAGGGCGGGCGCTTGCGGATAGCCCCCCAAAGAACGGAGACACGTGTGCTCCGTTCGCCGGCGGCGGCTGATCTCCGCCCGACCGCCTTCTCCGCTCGCTTGCCCACCGCGCGGACTTTCAACCCAGCTGCCTTCCGAGCAAATCTGGCCCGGCCGGATCAACCGGCCGACAGGGGTGGCGATCGCTCACACGTCCATCCGATAATGCACAGCTTCCGGCCCCCGGCACCACGCCGAATCCTGCAACTTCCAGCAGAGGGATCGCGATGAAGCAACTTCTTGGCAATACCGACTCGCTGCAGCTGTTTCCGCTCTCCTACCCTTGGGCGTGGGACATGTATCTGGAGAACATGGATAACCATTGGACGCCACGGGAGATCCCGGTCGCCAACGATGTCGCACTGTGGCGCTCTGACAAGCTTTCCGAGGCAGAACGCCACTTGTTCCTCTCCGTCATGGCGCAGCTCACGACCTTCGACGTGCAGCGTGGCGACGAGACCGCCGAGTCGTTGCAGGGCATCATCGACCCGCCGGAGATCAAGCACTACCTTAAGCGCTTGGCGGATGAAGAGGCGCTGCACACCTGGGCCTACCAGTTCATCATCGAGAACATCGGCCTAGATCCCCAGGACATCTACTCGCGCTATGCCCGCGTCCCGCAGATGAAGGCTCGGGTCGATCTTGCCAACGAGCTCTCCAGCCGGGCCAAGCGCGCGTGGGCCAAACGCGTCTTCACCCCGGAGGCCGCGCTGACACCGCGCGAGAAGCAGGAAATTCTCTTCGCGACGATCTTCTGGTTTCTATGCTTTGAAGGCATCTGGTTCGTCATGGGCCTTTCCGGGCCGATTCAGAACCTTGCGCGCAACGGCAAGTTCACGGGCGCCGCCGAGCAGTTCCAGTACATCCTGCGCGACGAGTTCCAGCACATTCGCTTCGGCATCCACCTCATCAACGTCTTCATCGAGCAATACCCGCAGTGCATGTCGAAGAGCTTCGTGGAAGCCATCGGACGACTGTTTCAGGAAACGATCCGGCTCGAGGAAGACTACATTCGCTACTGCCTGCCCTCACCCATCGTCGGCTACAACGCAGACGATCACATCGAGACGGCGAAGTGGTATGCCAACCAGCGGGCGAGCAGCATCGGCCTGCCCCCCGTCTACGAAGGCGCCGAACATCGCTTTCCGTGGATGTCCGAGCAGGTCTCAATCCGCAAGGAGAAGAACTTCTTCGAGACGCGCCCGACCGAGTACCGCACCGGCGGGGCGCTGAGCTGGGATTGAGCGGCGCCTCAGAGAACGTCCGGAAGACACCAGAGACTGCCGACGGGTCGGAGCCCAGTATCCCGACGGCGACCTAGAAGGTTTTTCTTGACGAAGAGAGATTCCCGACCGGCCACGAGTAGAGGCTGCTGCCGCGTTTCCGGCGAAGCGACGAGCGCCGGAGAGCGACGATTCTCGGTATAGCGAGGTCCCAGTCCGACGTGCCCGAGGATTGATGCGGTGTGCCTCTGAAACAGAACGGCGAGCCGCTCTCCGGACGCCGGGAGAAGCGCCGTGTGGGACCTTGAGCGTTTGGCCGCGCGCTTCGAGGAGGCGGCGCGCACCGCCCATCGCCTCCCGCCGGTGCGGGTGCAGGGCTATTTCAACAGGTGGCCGGCGATCAAGCGCGCGGCCTGGGAGCCCTACGCCGATGATCAGCCGCGCCACTATCGCTTCCCACCCCAGCCCGCGGCCATCGACCACATGATGGAGACGATGGGCCGGGCAGCGTTGCTCGCCGAGGAGCAGCGCCATCTGGTATGGATGCGTGGGCAGAGGCGCGGGTGGCGGGACATCAGCCGGCGCTTCGGCTGTGACCGCACCACCGCTTAGCGGCGCTGGCGGCATGCTTTGGGGATCGTGACGGCGCGGCTCAATCACCCGGGGCTGACAGGAGGACAGCCGCGGGGCTGAGCGGTTGTCCGGGGCCCGGCGGGCGGCAGTCCGGCTCGCTCCGGCCTATGATGGGGAGGAGTCATGCCAATGACGTCCTCCGAGAATTCGTGCCATGAGCGATCGGGCCAAACACTGGGATCAGGTCTATGCCAGCCGCCGCCCCCACGAGGTCAGCTGGTACCAGGCGCGTCCGGACACCTCGCTGCGCCTGATCGCCGCGCTCGGGGTCCAGCCCGGCGATCCGGTCATCGACGTCGGCGCCGGCGAAAGTCAGGAAGACGTCCCTCATGGTTCGCTCCCTATGCCGCCGACGCACCATGCCCGCCGGCGAGTCTCCTGCCGTCGGTGCGACAGGATCGGACCCAACTCGCGGTGCCGGCCTCGCAGCTGCCGCAGAGGTCGAAGCCTTTGCAGCATTATACGGGACTCGGTCATCCCCGCATTTGGGACGCCTGCGCAGGTCAAAATGAAGACCGGTACTGCGCGGGGCGGCGGACGCCTCTCAGCGGCTCCGGTACAACGCTGATCGCTGCGGAGAAGTCCGGGCGCGTCGCCCGACTGATGGAGCTCGACCCGCGCTACGTGGACGTGATCGTGCGCCGCTGGCAGGCGTGGACGGGGAAGGCCGCGAACCGGGAGAGCGACCGGGTCATGTTTGATGAGCTAGCCGCCGACGGCAACGCAGGTCCGGACGCGCCTGAAGAGGGATCGCCAGTCGTGGTATGAAGACGCGCAGAATGTGTGACTCGCATCGCGTTCAGATCGCTTCCCCGTAGATACGATTTCCACTGAGGATTCTTCAGTGGGACATCCGATCATGGGCGCATACAAATCCGCATCCTCCCCTGCCGTACGGGGCCAAAGCCAAGCCAAATCGGCGAGTTGCGACTCACCAGCGCTTGGGTTCTCCGATCCTCGTCTCGACGATGAAGGCGAGCCGGCCCTTCCGGTGCAGGTGTTCTGCACGCTGGAGGAGGTCGCTGCCGAGATGGGAATTCGCCGCGAGCAGGTGAGAGTCATCGAGCAGCGGGCGTTACGCAAGTGCCGCGTCTACTGCGAGGCCCGCGGGCTGCGCCTGGAAGATCTTCTGGCGGTATTTCCACTCGGCGGGTGCCCATAGACCTTACGAGTCGCGACTGCTCTGCCTTGACTCGGGTGGTGCTAAGCGCGGCAACCGGTCGAAGGGAGACGCTCCAAGCCGCACCGGTCGTTGGCCGTGACGCGCACCGTTGCGCCCAAGGAGAATCAGCTGCCGCGGTTCCACTGTTCCATCTCCTTGCGGTTGCCTTTGTCCAAAAGAGCGCGCCGAACGAAGGCGGGCAGAATGCGGCGGCGTACCGGGGTCTGCGCCAACTCGGCATCCTGCCAATCCAGCTCCTCAACATGGGCCCATCTTTGTCATTTGGGCCGTCCGCTGAGCCCGAAATCCCCGAATTCTTCCAGCGCGGCCAGAACCGATACTCGACAAATCAATTTGTTGGCAACCGCGGGGCGCGTGTAGTGCCATAATAGCTTGGTATTGCCCCTTGCATTGCCCTGCGCGTCAGCTACGGGAGTGGCATGTTCATCCGCCGCACCACCATCAAGAGCCGGGAGAGCGGTGAGCGCTACTACAGCTACCGGCTCGTCGAATCGGTGCGGACCGCCAACGCCGGGCGCCAGTTCGCGGTGCCACGCGATCAATGGGGTGCGCTTGCGCAGCGCATCGAGGCCCTTCTGGGGGGGACAGCTCGACCTCATGGCCGATGGCTTGGAAGCGGCCTGGGAGGCGCTGGCAGCGGAGTTCGCGGCGCGCATCATTCGCCGCCGCGGGCAGACGCCCCCGCCCGGGAAGCCGCCCCCGGCGGGCGACTTCCAGCGGGTGGATCTCGATCGCGTGGAGCTCATCCGCCCGCGCAGCGGCGGCGCCGAGCATGTCGCCCTCGAAGCCCTGCGGCAACTGGCGCTCGATGCCAAGCTCTGCGCGCTGGGATTCAATCGCCACCGAGGAGAACATCGAGTGGCTCAAGACCCAAGGCTGTCCCTATCGCGTTGTCAGCCGTGAGCGCAACAAGCACTTCGACCCCGAACAGGCCACCGTGATCCGCGACGAGCCCGGCGTGCGCATCAGCGTCCAGCGGGTGATCGATGAGACGACCGGGGAGGGGCGTCTGTACTGTCATTCCACCGCCCGCGAAGGCAAGGAGCGGGGCATCGCCGAACGCTTCTGCACGCGCCTGGAGGCGGAGCTGCAATCCCTCGCCGAGGGGCTGCACCTGCCAGGCCGGGTCAAGGATTACGAGAAGGTCCTGGTGCGCATCGGGCGACTGCGCCAGCGCTATTCCCGCGTCGCCCGCTACGATGAGATCCGTCTCGAGAGAGACGAGGCCACTGGCCGCGCCAGCGCCCTGCAGTGGCAGCGTCTGGTCCCCACCGAGGGCATCCTCCCTGGGGTCTATTGCCTACGCACCGATCGCAAGGACTGGGATGCGTCCACGCTGTGGCACACCTAAACCATGCTCACCGACATCGAGGCGGTGTTCCGCTCCTTGAAATCCGAGCTGGGTCTACGCCCGGTCTACCAGCAGCTGAGCAAGCGCGTCGACGCACACCTGTTCATCTCGGTGCTGGCCTACCACCTGGTCCATCCCGTCCGCCTTCAGCTCAAGGGCAAGGGAATCCACTCCAGCCGGGAGCGCCTGCGCAACCAACTCGACGGCCAGGAGCGTGTCACCGTCGTGCTCCACCGCGAGGATGGCAAGATCTGCCATATCCGCAAGGCGACCCGTCCGGAGCCCGATCAAATAGCCATCTACGATGCGCTGGGCCTACCAGCTTTGCCTGGCAAGACCGAGAAGGCGCTGGTCGACCCCAGCGCGGGCGGTCCTCTTGCTTGAACAGCAGTGCAATCGCCGTTTCCCAATTCGCGTCGGGTATCGCAGGGGGCGGTGAGGCACGAACCGCACCATTGCCGGGTTCGGCGAGTCCTTCGGTGCGGCTCGCAGGCACACCGCACCCTACATTGATTTCCAGAGGCTCCTCGGCTTGCACGCCGTCGCTCAGATAGAAGGGCGCCTCGAGCACGGCGAGCCAAGGCCGGTTGTGCCGATTGAGACGCAAGACGGCCGGGGGTACCTGCTGTTCGCTTTCCAGCTCGAGCAGCAGGGGCTCGGACGGGTAACCGAGGGCCGCCAGAAGCTGCGAATGCCAACTCCAGAGGTCCGTGTCCTCGGCGCGGGCCCGAATCTCGGGGTCCGGATACTCCAACGCCTGGGTCTTGGCGCGGAAATAGAGATCGGACACGGCCTGGAGCCTGCGTGGCACGGACTGGGAGCCCTGGGCCTTCCAAGCCTTGACCTGATCCGCGATTTCATTGGCGAACTGCTCCGCGAGGTAGTGAGCGGCGCAGTATTCGCCGACGTTCTGAATGGCGTTGTCGAGGCTCAAGGTTTCACTGTCACGTTGTCCGCGAGCCAGCGCGCGAATGCCTGCTCGCTTAGGGCGCCCGACGCCAGATCGAGGACGGCCCGAGCGGTGGCAGCCTCGCTGCCGGTAAAGCGGCAACCGTTACGGACGAGAAAGATGTAGGCGAGCATGAAGCCAACCCGCTTGTTCCCGTCGATAAAGGGATGGTTGCGCACGACGCCGGCAGCATAGGCGGCAGCCAACTCGACGAGGCCGGGACTCCCGTAAGCTTGGAGCTGTCGCGGCCGCGCCATCGCCGATTCCAGCAGTCCCCGATCCCGAACACCGGACAATCCGCCGAAATCGGCCACCAGCCTTTCGTGCAAAAAGATTGGGAGGTCGTCGGAGAGCCAGACCGGCTCCGTCACTTGGCCAGCTCGCGCAGGGTATTGCGGTACTTTCTGATGCCCTCCTCCGCGATCTCCATCTGCCGCTCGAACTCGGGATCATAGGGGGTCAGTCGATAGCCGCCTTCCGGGGCCTCGGTCAAGATCAGCTTGTCGCCGTCACCAAGATGCATGCGATTGAGCATCTCCCGCGGCAGCCGCACGCCCAAGGAGTTGCCGACCTTGACGATTTTCAGTTGGACCATGCTGACCTCCAAGGTGGTTACTACTGTACCCACAAGCAGGATCGCATCTTCCGAGCCACTTGGCAAAGCCCCGAGACCGGCGCCGCCGCGCAACGCATCGGGGAGAGGCCATTGGTATGGCCTGCCCCGCTCGCCTTGCCTAACGCGCCCCCTCGATGTCGAGCACCAAGCGCGTCGCAGGCTCATCCGTCGCGCGGAGGTGTGCGTTCTTCCAGTTCTCCTCGCGATCGTGCAGATACTTCTGAAGCTCTTCGAGCCGGGTGCGCAGGCGGGTGGCGCGCTTGCCCTCAGGTGGCAGGTCCTTGAGCTGCTCCTCAATGCGCGCGCCCCAACGCCGGAACCACTGATTCAAACGACCAGGCGATACCTGTTTCCGCACAGATTGAAGACCATACGACCATCTTCAAGAATACTCGAACTACGAAAATCCGCCTTGACGTCAGCGGGGTCGCCCAATCGGCCTGGCGTGCGGCTCGTTACCACGCGAGGGCGGGTTCTCTTGCGTCCGTGAACGCGGGCTTTTCATCACAAGGCGCCTTCAGCACGGACAGAGCGATGACGCGCATGGGCCCAAGCTAGTCCCGCGATCGGACCGGGGCAAGCACCGGTGGATGATTCCGATTACCGTGACCATTGCTCCGGCGCCCCGGGACAGTGGGCGCGGAGCGCCGGAGCCATGCATCACACCGCGGAGCGGATGCGACGAGCGGCACCGGGGGACCGCGCTCCAACGCTCGGGAGAATGGGCGCGGAGCGCCGGATCGATGCGTCACACCGCAGAGCGGATGTGACGAGCCGCTCTCGCTGACCTTCTCCGCTGCCACGCTTCGGCGTGGGAGTGCCGTGCAGACGCTCTGCGTCCCGTTCCGCGGGTCTTGACGCGCCGCGTCGTCGCTTACCCCCGCGCGGAGTTGTGGGAGCAAGCGCTTGGGGGGTTGCTGGAGCTGTCGTCCGGTCTCGTCGACTCGCATGATTTCCCTGAGGCGGTGGGCGCCTGACCGGGGTCGGTCGCACCGCGAAGCGCGCCTCCCACAGCGGCCCCCCATGCCTAGCGGCCGTGGACGGCCTGGGCCATCCTGCGAAAGTCGGCGTTGCTGGCGGCGAGGCGCTCATAGTCGCCCTGCCCGGTCAGTTGCCCCTGGTCGAGCAGATAGATGCGGTCACACTCCCGCACCGTGGTGAGTCGATGGGCGATCAGGATGACGGTCTTGCGCCGGGCGAGGTTGCGCACGGCATCCATCACCGCTTGCTCCGTGAGGTTGTCGAGGGCGCTGGTGGCCTCGTCCAGGATCAACAGCTCCGGGTCGTGGTAGAGGGCGCGGGCGATGCCCACGCGCTGGCGCTGACCGCCGGAGAGGCGCACGCCGCGCTCGCCGACGGGGGTGTCGTAGCCCTGCGGCAGCGCTTGGTTGACGAGCTGGTGCAGATTGGCGATCCGCGCCGCGCGCTCGACCGCTTCGTTGTCGATCCGCTCCGGCGGGACTCCGAATGCGATGTTGGCGCGCACGCTGGCATCGGCAAGATAGATCTGCTGGGGGACGTAGCCGACGGTCGCCTGCCAGGCACGCAGGTTATCAGCGGTGATGGGGGTGTCGTCCACGGTGAGCGACCCGGCCTGCGGCGTCAGCAACCCGAGAATGACGTCCACCGTGGTGGTCTTGCCGGAGCCGGTCCTGCCGACCAGGCCCACCGTGGCGCGGGCGGGGATCTCGAGACTCAGATCGCGCAGGGCGGGCTGCGGGCTGTCGGGATAGCTGTAGGTGACCTGCTCGAGCCGGATGCGCTCTTTCAACCCAAGCGGCCGCGCGCGCTCCAGCGGCAGACCGGTGCCGTCCTCCGGGGCCAGGTCCGTCAGGTCACGGTGGAGGCTCTCCAACGCCGGGGCGGAAAACCGCAGGGTCACGAGCTGAGCATAGGCCCTCTGGAGGGCTGGCATCAGCCGGTAGGCGCCGAGGGCGTAGACGGCCAGCACCGGCAGGGCTTGATCCAAGCCGCCGGGACGTGTCATCAGATAGATCACCGCCAGCAGGAGTCCGCCGAAAGCCAGCGCCTCGAGCACGAAGCGCGGCATTTGACCGACAACGGACTGCATCGCCTTGGCCTGCGCGAAGCGCCGGGCGGGCTCCTCGTAGCGCACCAGGAGCGGGCCCTCCAGCCCGCCGACCTTGACGTCCTTGATGCTGCCGAAGGTCTCCTGGACAACCGCGTAACGTTCCCGATTGGCGGCCAACCGTTCAGCGCCGACGCGGTGCAGATGGCCGCGCAGAGCGGCGTAGATGAGCCCGTAGGCGCCGCCGACGCCGACCGCCACACCCAGAGCGAGGAGCGGATCCGCGAGGATCAGCAGGATGGTGACGGCGAGCACGACGGCGCCTTCCGAAATCAGGAGGATCGCGGGATACAGGGCGCCGCCGATGACCTGCTCGGTCTCCGAGAGGATGGTCTTGCCGAGGTCGGCGCTGTGGCGGCCCAGGAACCAGTCGTAGGGTTGGCGCAGGTAGTCGGCCATCAGCTTGCGGCCCAGGCTGTACTTGCGCATCTCGCCGAAGCGCACGCTCGCATAGGTGGTGAGCGCCCGGAAGGCCGTGGAGATCACCAGGGCCAGAAAGACGAGGACGCCGAGCAGCAGAAGAAAGGCTTGGGGGTCGGTGAAGCCGAGCCGGCCGTAGGCGGCGGCCAGGTAGGCGTTGGTTTCCACCACCGCGGGGTCGGCGACGACAGACATGAACGGCATCACCGAGGCGACACCGAGCATTTGCAGCAGGCCCATCACCAGGATCATGACCAGAAGGATCACGGCCTGCCGGCGTTCCGTGGCGTTGAGGAGCTGCCAGAGCCTTTGGTAGGTGACGAACATCGGGGCCTCGGTCCGTGAATCCTGGGTCTGCTCGGTTGAACCTGTTGCTTCGCCTGGTCCGGGGTGCTGTGTGGGCCGCACGCTCGCGCTGAGCGCGCTGATCCTGAAGATGGCCCATGCGGGCGGTCGCCATGCCCTGGACCTTTGGGGCACCCCTGGGCGTGTCGCGGATCTCGGGGCCGGAGATGCACAGAGCCCGCCGGGCTCGGGGTCGCACGTTGCCTGAATGCGTCTCGCGAAGCAACTCGCGGTGGCTCTTGCTAGATGGGGCCAAGACGGCATCGTCACCCGCAGCGCCGAGCGCCAGACCCAGGCGTCGCACCGCGGAGCCGGTGCGACGAGCGGGCGGGGCGGCATGGCGGGAGGGCGCTCCCAGGACCCAGCCTGCCGCTTG
>Ga0316577_10000532_pt1 | contig 15337 bp, 12 predicted proteins | sample S5NA_FD_203073 | JGI IMG/M metagenome (GOLD analysis project Ga0316577, IMG submission 203073) | Rhizosphere microbial communities from salt marsh grasses in Alabama, United States - S5-7_050615r2r1 | ecosystem: Host-associated > Plants > Roots > Rhizosphere | place: USA: Alabama | collected... | reverse complement strand
CGGTCTCGGTGACGCGGTAGATCCGGCAGGTCCCCTGGTCGAGGGCCAGAGGAAGGCCAAGCGCTCCTTCGTAGAAGGCGTGGCTGCGCTCGAGGTCCTCGACGAACAGGAAGGTGATCTGTTCGGCGAAGGGCGGGGCGGCGGGCACCCGGTCGGTGGGCACGCCGGCAGGCTACCCGCCCGGTGCCGCACGGGAGAACCGCATTCGGCGAATCCGCCGGCGGGTCCCTGCGAGCACCTCGACCTCGAAGTCGCCGACCGCGATCGTCTCGCCCGGGGTCGGGATCCTGCCGCACTCGGAGATGACGAGGCCGGCCGCCGTCGCCCACTCCCCTTCGGGCAGCCTGACGCCGAGGGACTCCTCGAGGTCGCGCCGGTCGGCGATCCCCTCGACGAGCCAGCGGCCTGGTCCATCCCGGCGAACCGGGGGGAGCGGGGCGGCGTCCTCGTCGGCGATCTCGCCGACGAGCTCCTCCACGAGGTCTTCGATCGTCACCATGCCGGCCGTCCCCCCGTGCTCGTCGATCACCACCGCCAGGGAGCGCCGCTGCTGCTGCATCTGCCGAAGGACCCGGATGATCGGGAGCGACTCGGGCACCGCCAGCACCGGGGTCAGGAGATCGGCGACCGACAGGCCGGTCTGCCCGTCGGCCACCGCGGCTGCCAGGTCGCGCAGGCGCACCACCCCCGTGACGTCGTCGAGATCGCGGCCGTACACCGGGAGCCGTCGGTGGCCGGCGGCCACCGCCCGGTCGAGGGCCTCCTCCACCGGGGTTCCGGCGTTCACCGCCACCACGTCGATGCGCGGGACGACGATCTCGCCGACCCGCAGGTCGCCGACCGCGAAGGCCCGTTCGATGAGTTCCCGGTCGGTCTCGTCGATGGTGCCGGCCGCCTCGGCCTCGACCGCCAGTGCCACGAGTTCGGCCTCGGTCATCGTCATCCCGGTCTGCACGCCCTTGCCGGGTGCCTGCAGGTCGGCGAAGCGGACCAGCAGGCCGACCAGGGGCCGCACGACCAGGGCGAGGCCCGCCACCGGCACGGACACGGCCCGGGCGACCCGCGTCGGATTGCGGACGGCGAGCGTCTTCGGGATCGCCTCTGCGTAGACGAACATCACGAGCGTCAGCGCGACGGAGGCGACGGTGACCCCGGTGTTGCCGAAGTGCCGCTCGGCGACGACCCCGGCGATGGTGGCGGCACCCACCTGGACGAGGAGGACGAGCAGCAAGATGGCGTTCATGGTGCGGGGCAGGTCGTCGACGAGGCGCACGACCCGGGCGGCCGCCCGATCGCCTTCTGCGGCCATCACCGCTGCTCGAACCCGGGACACGCGCAGCAGTGCCGCCTCGGCCGCCCCGAGGTAGGCGGCGATCGCCACCAGGGCAGCGAGGCCGACGAGGAGGGGGACGCTGGCTGAGAGCGGCGGGCCCATGAGCGGACGGTAGCGCGACCCCCCGCCCCTACACTTCGACCATGCATCCGAGCGTGGCGATCCTCGGCGCCGGCGCCATGGGCGAGGTCCTCGCCGGCGGCCTGCTGCGGGCCGGCTGGGCCCCCGACGACATCGTCCTCGTGGCCCGGCGCGAGGAGCGCCGCGCCGAGATCCGGGAGTCCACCGGCCTCGCCTGCACTCTCGACGCCGCCGAGGCGGCCGTCGGGCGCCGGGTCGTGGTCGTGGCCGTCAAGCCGGCCGACGTGCCGCGCCTCCTGCAATCAATCGCCGGAGTCGTCACCGATCGTCAGGTGGTCGTGTCGCTGGCCGCCGGGGTGCCGACGGCGGTCTTCGAGGAGGCCCTCGGTCAGGTGGCGGTGGTCCGGGCGATGCCGAACACGCCGGCGCAGATCGACGAAGCGATCAGCGCGCTCTGTGCGGGCCGCTACGCCGACGACGAGGCCATGGCGGCAGCCCACGCCGTCCTCGGGGCGGTCGGGGAGACGATCGACCTCGACGAGTACCTGCTCGATGCGGTCACCGCCGTCTCCGGGACCGGCCCCGCGTACGTGTTCCTGCTCGCCGAGGCGCTCACCGAGGCGGCGATCCGGGAAGGCCTTCCGCGCCACGCCGCCGAGCGGCTCGTCGAGCAGACGATGAAGGGCGCCGGAGCGCTGTTGCGGTCGGTCCCCTCCACTCCCGAGCAGCTGCGAGCGCAGGTGACGTCTCCTGGAGGCACGACCGCCGCCGCGATGCACGTCCTGGAGGGCAAGGGCTTCCGGGCCCTCGTCGAGGATGCCGTTCGGGCGGCGGCCCAGCGATCGCGCGAACTGGGGGAACGGGCCGGGAGGCCCGGGACGTGATCGGCGGCCGCCGGTGAGCCTGCTGGGCCGGCTGGTCCTGGCAATCACCCGGTTCCGGCCGGTCGAGGCGCTGTTCACCCGGTTCCGGGTCGGCCGCCGGGTGGCGACGCGCTTCGTTGCCGGCGAGACCCTCGACGACGCCGTCTCGGTCGCCCGGCGGCTCAACGACGCCGGGTTCGTGGTCTCGCTGGACCACCTCGGCGAGCACGTCACCGACCTCGGGCTCGCCCGGCGGGCGCGCGACGACTACCTGAAGTGCCTCGACCGGATCGCCGCCGAGGGCATCGACGGGAACATCTCGGTCAAATTGACCCAGCTCGGTCTCGGGTTCGAAGACGCCGAGGCGGCGGCGGCGGTGCGCGACCTGGCCCGGCGGGCCGCCGAGCTGGGGCTCACGATCACGATCGACATGGAGGAGAGCGCCCACACCCGGGCGACGGTCGAGACCTACGAAGCCGTCCAGCGGGAGACCGGCAACCTCGGCATCGCCCTCCAGGCGTATCTCTACCGGACGCCCGACGACCTGTCGCGTCTCGGACGGCTCGGCGGTCACATCCGCCTCTGCAAGGGGGCGTACGACGAGCCCGACGAGGTCGCCTGGCGCCACCCCGCCGAGGTGGACGCCGCCTTCGACACGGTCCTCGACGAGCTGATGCGGACCGAGGAGACCATCCCGGCGATCGCCACCCACGATGAGGAGCGGATCGCGCTGGCCCGCCGGCTCGCCTCCGGTCGATCCGGCCCCTTCGAGTTCCAGATGCTCTACGGGGTTCGCAACCGGCTCCAGCAGCAACTCGTCGCCGAGGGCTACCGGGTTCGGGTGTACGTGCCCTACGGCGACTCCTGGTACCCGTACCTGACGCGCCGGATGGCGGAACGGCCGGCCAACCTGTGGTTCTTCGTCCGGGCGCTGTTCGGCCGCTGAGCGGCCGGCGCATGCCGGGTGCGGCGCTCCGATCTAGAGTCGCCTCCGTGAAGCCGCGTCATCTCAGCCTCGCCCTCGCCATCGCCGCGGTCGTCCTGTCGGCCTCGCCCGCCGCCGCCGCGACCCCCGCCCAGGCCGCCGCCGGCGCCCGGGATACCGGAGTCTTCATCGACGAGGGCCTCGATGCCGACCCGGAGGCGGTCTCGGCGGCGGTCGCCCGGGCCGGCAACGCCGGGGTGCGATTGTTCGTCGTCCTCCTCGCCGACGAGCCGTCCGGCGGGGCGACGACCTTCGCCGACGCGGTGCTCGACCGGATCGGGAGCGGCACCGTGCTGGTGCTCTCGGACAGGAGCGAGGGCGCCGCCAGCACCGACTTCGACCAGGACGCCCTCGATCGGGCGCTCGACGCCGGGTACGAGGCCGGCGGCGGGGACGCCGGCTACGCCGACGCCTTCGGGGCCAGCCTCGCCGGCGTCGGCGACGACGGTGGCGGCAGCGGTGCCGGTTGGGTCGTCTTCCTGGTCCTCGTCGGCGGCCTCGCCCTGCTCGTCGTGTGGGCGGTGTGGCGGGGCCGCAGGTCGTCGGCGGCGGCCCGGGAACGGGCGATCGCCGAGGCCCACGCCGAGATCAAGGCGCAGATCGACGCGATGGCGAACCAGATCCTCGAGATCGCCGACCGGGTGAAACTGTCGGAGTCCGCCGAGGACAACGCCCACCTCGAGGCGGCGACCGCGACGTTCGCCGAAGCCTCCGACGCGTTCGAGGGTGCCACCGACCTGGCGGCGCTCGAGAGCCTGTCCGACCGCCTCGACGAGGCGCGCTGGCAACTCGATGCCGCCGAGGCGATCGCCGAGGGCCGCCCGGCCCCCGACCGGCCGGCCCCGCAGGAGCGGCACGCCTGCTTTTTCGATCCCACCCACCCCGGTCCCTTCGAGGACGCCGAGATCACGACCGCCTCGGGGAAGAGGATCGTCAAGGTGTGTGTCCCCGACGCGGAGCGTCTTCGCAAGGGCAGCGACCCCGAGCCGCGCATGATCGCGGTCGGCGGCCGGAGCGTCCCGGCCCCCGTCGCCCCCCGGTCGCACGGCGGCGGGGGCATCGACGTCGGGGACCTGCTCTCGGTGGCGGTCGGCGGGGCGGCCGCCCGGTCGATCCTCTGGGGCTCGCCGGGCCGGCGGGTCGGGCCGTCCCGGAGATCGGGCGGCAGCACCTCGGCCGGCCGGTCCTCCGGTTCGGGGACCAGCCGGGCACGGGCGGGACGGACTCGCCGCCGCCGCCGGTGAGGCCGGCTCGGCGTGGCCGGCGGGCGACTCCTAGACTGGCTCCACTCCGACCACAGAGGATGTCAGCATGGGATTCCTGAAGCGTCTCTGGGGGTACATCACGACGCTCTTCCGCACCAAGACGGAGAGCATGATGGACCCGGAGATCGAGATCGAACAGGCGATCAGCGAGGCCCGCAAGCGCGACCAGGAGCTGCGCAACCAGGCGGCCCGGGTGGTCGCCCACCGCACGCAGCTCGAGAGCCAGATCGAGAAGGCGGCCGATCAGGTCGGTGAGGCCCGCGAGATGGCCAAGCAGGCGCTGCTCAAGGCCCAGGAGGCCTCGAACGCCGGGGACGCCGCCGGCACCGACAAGTGGACGAAGACCGCCCAGAGCCTGGCGATGAAGCTCCAGGCCTCGGAGAACAACCTGAACGGCCTCAAGGGGCAGTACGAGACCGCCCAGGTGCAGGCCGAGGAAGCGAAGCGGGCGGTCCAGCAGAACGCCATGCGGCTCCAGGAGCTCGCCGCCAAGCGCATGGAACTGCTCGGATCGCTGCAGCAGGCGAAGATGCAGGAATCGGTGAACAAGGCCGTCGAGGCGATGTCGGCGACCATGGACTCCGAGGCCGTCAGCCTCGATCGGGTCGAGGAGAAGATCGAGATCCGCAAGTCGGAGGCCATGGCCCGCGCCGAGCTGCGAGAGGCGACCCCGGACGGCGCCGAGGCGGAGCTGCGTGAAGCGGTCTCGCTGGCCCAGGCCGACGCCAAGCTCGCCGAGCTGAAGGCCGAGCTCGGGCTGTAACCCACGCGGAGGGGCGGTGGCGGACCCACCGCCCCTCCGCCGCGTCCGGTCCGGCGCGCCCTCCGGCCGGCGGATACGCTGGAGCCGTGCCGGGCCCCTTCCACGCATCGGCCTCCGTGTACGACGCGATCTACGACCGCGTCGACTATGCCGGGCACGCTGCGGCGGTCGACGCGGTGATCCGCGCCAACCGCCTCGACGCCCGGTCGCTGCTCGACGTGGCCTGCGGCACCGGCCGCCACCTGCAGGTACTGCGCAGCCGGTACGACCACGTCGAAGGGCTCGACGTCGACCCGGCGCTCGTCGAGATCGCCCGGGAGCGCAATCCGGGGGTGCCCATCCACCTCGGCGACATGACGGGGTTCGACCTCGGCCGCCACTTCGACGCGGTGACCTGCCTCTTCTCGTCGATCGGCTACGCCCACACCTTCGAGCGGCTCGGCGCGGCGATCGCCACGATGGCCTCCCATCTCACCCGCGGCGGGATCCTGGTGGTCGAACCGTGGTTCGCTCCGCAGGCATGGGAGTGGGGCCGGCTCGACCTCACCACGGTGGACCTCCCCGGCCTGAAGGTGGCGCGCACCTCTCGGTCCGCAGCCGTCGAGGCCGGGGTCTCGAGGGTGATCTTCGACTACCTGGTCGCGACGCCGGACGGTGTCGAGCACTTCACCGAGGTCCACGACCTCGGCTTGTTCACCGCCGACGACTACCTGGCGGCTGCCGGTGCCGCCGGTCTGGAGGCGGTCTTCGATCCGGAGGGCCCGATGGGCCGCGGGCTGCTCGTCGGCCGCCGTCCGGTCACCGGGTGAGCGCCCCCCTTTCCATGTCGGTAAGCGCTTCCTGGCCTTCCCGGCAGGGGCCTTCGGCCCTCCCGGAGGGGAGGGGGCGCGGGGGTAGCATGACCGCACGCCGGACACGAGGAGAGGCATGGAGCGTCGTCGCATCACGGCAACCGGTGTCCTGCTGGCACTCACCGTCCTGCTCCCGGCGGGCACGGTCTTGCTCTGGTGGCTGGGCACGCTGCCGGGGCACTTCGAGCCGGAGGTCGGCAGGGAGATCTTCGGGAACGTCCCGGCACCCGTCGTGGCGATGTTCTACGTCGGATCGGCGGTGTTCCTCGGGGTGTCCGCCTACCTCTTCGCGATGCGCGCCCGCAACTGGGAGCGGGGGTCCGCCGAGCGGCGCACCGGCACCTGGGGCCGGCGTTTCCTCGAGTTCTGGCGTGGCGTGTCGATGCGGTCGGTGCTGGAAGATCCCGCCGCCGGGATCATGCACGCCCTCATCTACGTCGGGTTCGTGCTCCTCCTGCTCGGCACCGCCACGGTGGAGTTGGACCACCTCGCCCCGACCGGACTGAAGTTCCTCGAGGGCGGGTTCTACGAGGGGTTCTCCTTCGTCCTCGACGTCGCCGCCCTCATGTACCTCGGCGGGATCGCCTGGGCGTTCCTGCGCCGCTACGGCCGCCCGCCGTGGCGGATTCGCTCCAAGACCCGCCCCGAAGACGGTTGGATGCTGCTGCTGCTGGCGATCATCGGGATCACCGGTCTCGCGGTCGAGGCGGCCCGCATCGCCGAGATGGGCCGCCCCGACTTCGAGACCTGGTCGTTCGTCGGCTACGGCCTCTCCTACCTGGTGCCGTCGTCGGTGGCGTCGGTGACCCACCAGTCGCTGTGGGTCGCCCACGCGGTGACGTTCGCGGCGTTCCTCGTGGCGCTCCCGACCACCAAGCTGCGCCACATGGTGACCTCCCCGGCCAACATGGCGCTGTCGCCGCGGGAACGCCCAAAGGGGGCGATGCGCGAGGTGCCCAACCTCATGGAGGCGGAGGACGTCGAGAGCATCGGGGCGTCGGTCGTCGGCGAGTTCACGTGGAAGCAACTGCTCGACACGGACGCCTGCACCATCTGCGGGCGATGCACCTCGGTGTGCCCGGCGAATCAGACCGGAAAGCCGCTCGACCCCAGGGAGATCGTCCTCAAGCTCGGCGAGGTGGCCTCCCGGTCGGGGACCCCGGTGGTGTCACCACCGGTGGGGGTCGATGCCGAGATCACCGTCACCAGCGACTCGGTCTTCGAGCGGATCACCGCCGAGGAACTGTGGGCGTGCACGTCCTGCCGGGCGTGCGATGAGATCTGCCCGGTCGACATCGAGATCCTCGACAAGATCCTCGACATGCGCCGATATCTGACGCTGATGGAGAGCGAGTTCCCGTCGCAACTGGGGAGCACCTTCATCAGCATGGAGAATTCCTCGAACCCCTACGGGATGAGCCAGCAGAACCGGGCCGACTGGACGAAGGAGCTCGACTTCGAGGTCAAGGTGCTCGGAGAGCCCGGGGTCACCGCGGAGTACCTCTACTGGGTCGGCTGCGCCGGCTCCTTCGACGACCGCAACCGCAAGGTGACCCTCTCCACCGCCCGGCTCCTCCACCAGGCCGGCGTGGACTTCGCAATCCTCGGATCGGCGGAACTGTGCACCGGCGACCCGGCGCGCCGGGCCGGCAACGAGTTCGTGTTCCAGCAGCTGGCCTTGCAGAACATCGCCACGCTGGACGAGCTGGGTGTGAAGAAGGTGATCACCCAGTGCCCGCACTGCTTCAACACGCTGGCGAACGAGTACCCGCAGTTCGGCGGGGAGTACGCGGTCGTCCACCACAGCCAGATCCTCATGGACCTGCTCGCAGAGGGCCGCATCGTCCCGAGGAACGGAGAGAGCCCGTCGCGGGTCGTCTTCCACGATCCCTGCTACCTGGGCCGTCACAACGACGTCTACCTGGCGCCGCGGGAGGTGGCTGCCGCCGCCGGCGAACTGGTCGAGATGCCGCGCAACGGCACGAAGTCGTTCTGCTGCGGGGCCGGCGGGGCCCAGATGTGGATGGAAGAGCAGACCGGCAAGAAGGTGAGCGTCGAGCGCACCGAGGAGGCGCTCGCCACCGGGGCTGCGGCCATCGCCACCGGCTGCCCCTTCTGCTACATCATGCTCGACGACGGCGTGAAGGAACTCGGGAAGGACGAGCAGGTCGCGGTCAAGGACATCGCAATGCTGCTCGCCGAGCGCGCGCTGTAGCGATCAGGCCGTCTGGGCGAAGGGGTCGGCGGCCGTCTCCGGCGCCGGTTCCTCCTCGGCGACGATCGGCCCCCCGGCCCGGGCGTCCTGGACGATCCCGATCAGTTCCCGCCAGTCGCGGGTGAGTGCGCATGCCCCGCAGTAGTACCCGTCGGGGCGCTTGACCATCGCGGCCTCGCCGCAGCGGCTGCAAACCATCGTCGGCTCCTCGTCGCTGCGAGGAGCATCGGCTCCTCGTTCCGTTCGGGAGGACTGTCGGCACGCCGGGGCCGGAACTTGACGGTTGGGTGCCGGTCGCCGGTCGGGGCGAGTGGCGGCTACCCCTTGACGGCGCCGCCGAGGGCGCTGACGATCCGGTCCTGGAGCGACCAGAAGAGGATCAGGATCGGGGTGATGCCGATGAGCGCCGCCGCCGACATCTCGCCCCACTTGGCGGCGTAGTCGGAGTCCACGAAGAGGGCCAGGCCGGTTGCGTAGGTGAACTGGTCCACCCCCTGAACGAGCACCGACGCCAGGATGAACTCGTTGTAGAGGTTCACGAAGGTGAGGATGAAGATCACGATGAGGATCGGCTTGGTGAGCGGCAGGATGATCTGCCAGAACACCTGCCACTCGGTGGCGCCGTCCACCTTGGCCGCCTCGTCGAGTGAGGTGGGGATCGAATCCATGAACCCCTTGATCAGCCAGGTGTTCACCCCGACGGCGCCGCCCAGGTAGACGAGGATCAGGGCGGTATGGCTGCCGAGGCCGATTCTCGGGAAGATCGTCACGCCGTATCCCGGGTTGATCACCGCCCACACCGCGATGAGCGCGGCGAAGCCGGCGGAGATCCATCCCCAGCGCTTCGCCCTCTGGGACGCCTCCGAGCCCGGACGGTTCAGGAGCCACAGGGCGAACAGCGCGACGACCGCCAGCACGATCGCGACGACCCACAGATCGGTCTGGACCGCCTCTCCGAAGGTCTCCTCGAGTGTGTCGATGAGCAGGAAGAGGGCCACGAACGCGAGGAACGCCGGGAACATCTGGACGAGCAGCACGGTGATGAGGGCGAACCGGCGGCCCCTCCAGCGGAGCCGGGAGAACGAGTAGGCGGCCAGGGCCGACAGGATCAACTGGATGCTGGTGGCGAGCAGCGAGATCTTCACCGTGTTCCAAAGCCAGAGCGGGAACGGCGTGGTGGTGTTGGGGCACTCGAAGGGGGGCACGCCGAGGCTCCAATTGCATCCCTCGAACAGTGCCGTGAAGTTGTCGAACGTGGTGGACTTCGGCAAGAACTGGACGGTCGTCAGGGTGTCGAGGGGGTTGATCGCCGACGTGACGACCCACGCGACCGGGAAGAGTGCGAAGAACAACGCCAGGGCGGCGACGACGTAGCGCCAGCCCACCTCCCGCATGAACCGGCGGAAGCGGGTCGACCGCGGTGAGCGGGGCGGAGCAGTCCGCTCGGCGGCCGTCACCGTGCCCGTCTCAGAGATTGCCATAGATCGTCTCCAGGCGTTTCGTGAACCGGAACGAGATCGCCGAGATCGTCGCCACGATCAGGAACAGGAAGAAGGTCGCGGCGGCCGCCAGGGCGAACTGCCCGCCCCGTCCGGACTGGACGGCCAGGTCGAAGATGAACGAGATGAGGATGTCGGTCTCCCCGAAGGGGACGTCGTACCCGTTCACCGCCGGGCCGCCTTGGGTGAGCAGGAAGATGTTGACGAAGGCGTTGAAGTTGAACGCGAACGACGCGATGACCAGTGGGGCGATCCCCACCATCAGCAGCGGGAAGGTCACCTTCCGGAACACGGCGAATGCCGAGGCCCCGTCGACCCGGGCCGCCTCCTTCAATTCCGAGGGGATCGACTGGAGCGCCCCGGTGGAGATGAGGAAGAAGTATGGGAATCCCTGCCATACGGTGACGAGGATCACGGCGATCTTGGCCCAGAACGGGTCGCTCAGCCAGGGGATGGCGACCCCGTCGACGAACGGCCAGAGGGTGTCGAGCAGCTTGTTGAACGGCCCGAAGCTCTGATTCAGGAGCCCGCGCCACACGATGATCATGATGAACCCGGGAGCCGCCCAGGGGATGATGAGCAGCGAGCGCAGCCAGCCCCGGCCCCGCATCCGCTTGTCGTCGAAGGTGATCGCCAGCCCGAGGCCGATCGCCAGTTGGAAGATCACCACGACGGCAGCGAAGATCACGTTCCAGACGAAGATCCGCAGGAACGGGGTACGGATCCGCTCGTTGGTGATGAAATCGCCGAAGTTGTCGAACCCGATGTACACCCGCCATCCGGGATCGATGCGCTCGCCGTCGGCGCAGTAGAAGGTTCCTTCGGTGATCGTGCACGGTGTGCCGGGGTTGAGCCGGTCGAGGAGCACGTCGGCCGCCTCGTCGTAGGCGAAGCGGTTCTCGGCGAGCTGGGCGGTCGAGAACGTGCGGGCGCGCGCCACCCCCCGCTCCGGGATGTCGAGGACGAGCTGGTCGAGCACCGCGTTGACCGAGCCGATGTCGAGCAGCCGCAGCTTGACGGCGTCCCCGATCTGTTCGGGGATCCCGTCGCCGTCCTCGTCGACGACGGTCTGTTCGGCGAGGTCGATGAGTTCGGGGTCCTCGGGCACCGGGTCGGCGACCAGACGGGGGACGCCGTAGTACAAATCGCCCTCTTGGGTCTGGATCAGCATCGTCAGGCCGGCGAGGGGATCGAGATCGGAGGCCTCGGCCGGGTCCCGGTAGAGGTAGAGGTCGACGATCGGGGAACGCTCCGGGTCGGTGATGCGGTAGCGGGTGCCCTCGGTGATCCGTTCGATCGCCTGCGGCTTGGTGATGAAGTTGCCGGTGGACCAGTTGGTCAGGGCGACCCACATCGTGAAGATGATCGGCCAGACCACCATCAGCACCATGAAGAAGAGCCCGGGGACCAGCCACCGGAAGGGCACGGTCTTCGAGGAGACGAAGATCCAGTTGATCCCGATCGTGCCCACGATGATCGAGATCACCGCGATGGTGGCGTCCTGGCTGATCAGGCTGGGGATGAGGGCGAGGACGATGCCGTCGAGCAGCCCGAGACCGAGCAACCTGAGCCAAAACCCCGGCCCGTGTCGTCGGAAGAGATTCATGCCCGCTCGGCCTCCCGTGTTGGCGGAATCCTAGCCGCCGGATCGGGCCTCCGGCTCACCCGGCGAAACTCTCCGAACGCGACGAGGGCGGGGCCGAACGGCCCCGCCCTCGTGAGGTTCTCTGCCGGCCGGTGACTACCCGGCGACGGCAGCCCGGATCGCTTCGGCCGCTGCCGTGGCGGCCTCCTCCGGGGTGGCACTCTGGTTGAACAGGCTCTCGTAGACCGAGCCCATGTTGTCCCACATGGCGCCGGCCTGGGTCACGTTCGGCATCGGGAACCCGTTGGTGATCGCCTGGACGAAGTTCTGGAGGTCCACGTCGTCGGCGAAGCGCTCGGCGGCCGGCAGGAACGCCGGAATCCGCGGGTCGAGCTCCTGGAGCTGCGCCATCACGTCGGCGGTGGCGATGTAGTCCAGGATGAAGGTGAGCGCCAGGGCCTTCTGCTCGCTGAAGGCGTTCACGAAGAAGCCCTGCGAGCCGACGTACACCTGGGCCTGGTTGCCCTCGATCGCCGGGTAGTCGGCGACGGCATAGGGGACACCGGCGTCGCGGACGCCGCCCAGTGCCCAGGGGCCGGTGAGCATCACGGCCGACTGACCGTTGTGGAACAGGTTCTCCATGATGCCGTAGTCGACCGACGGGTCGAGGTAGCCGTCCTTGATGAGGGAGTCGAGATAGGTGAGGCCGGCGATGGCGCCCTCACTGTCGACGCCCACGTCGTTGAGGTCGTACCCGGTGGCCGGGTCGTACTTCCACACGTAGCCGCCCTCGGAGGAGAGGAACGGATACCAGTGGTAGGCGTCGTTGATGTTGGCGTGACCGATGCAGACCTCGACCTGGTCGGCGATCTCGTCGCACGCGGCCTTGAGGTCCTCCCAGTCGGCCGGGGGCTCGGTGATGAAGTCGGTGTTGTAGTACATCCCGATGCCCTCAACCGCGTAGGGCACGGCGTAGAGCTGGCCCTCGTAGGTGAAGGCGGTGCGGGCCACGTCGACCCACTCGTCGGAGCGGGCGCCGAGGTCGATCGGCTCGATGACGCCGTTGGACGCCAGCTCGCCGACCCAGTCGTGGGCGCCGACGAAGATGTCGGCGGCTTCGCCGAGCGGGGCCTGCTGGACGGCGTCGTTGCGGATGTCACCGAAGCCCTTCAGCTCGATCTGCACCGGCACGCCGGTGGCCTCTTCGAACGCCGCAGCGAGCGGCTCGAGGGCCGGGGCGCGGTTTTCGTCGGCCCAGATCAGCAGCGGGGTCGCCGCGGCAGTCGTGGTGGGTGCCTCGGTGGTGGTGGGCGCCTCGGTGGTGGTGGGCGCCTCGGTGGTGGTGGGCGCTGCGGTCGTGGTGGGCGCTGCGGTCGTGGTGGGCGCTGCGGTCGTGCTGGCGGCGTCGTCGTCGTCGCCGCAGGCGGCCGTGATCAGCGCCATCGCGAGCAGCAGGCCCACGAAGACCTTCCAGTGCTTGCGCATGGACGTATTCCTCCGGTTGGTGGATTTCTCGCCCCGAGGGGGCGAACGCGAGGGCCGGAGACACCGACCCCCTCGAGTCGGAATGGTACCCACTCCCGGAAAACACATGAACTCCCGGGAGGTAGGTTTTCGCGTTCTCTGCGTGTCCGTATCCTCCGCTCCGTGGTGCCGTCCCCGAGTCCCGATGCCGTGGTCGTCCTCGGCGCCCAGGTCCTCCCGTCGGGCCGCCCCTCGCCGGCGCTGCAGCGGCGCATCTCCAGGGCCGTCGAGGTATGGAGAGACGCCCCCGGTGCCGTGCTGGTGGGCACCGGGGGGCGGGGCCGGGCGCCGGTCTCCGAGGCGGAAGTGACCCGGCGAGCGGCGATCGCCGCCGGGATCCCCGAAGGGCGGATCGTGCTCGAGGAACGGTCGACGACCACGCTCGAGCAGGCGGTCTTCGTCGCCGCCGAGGCCGCCCGGCGGGGATGGCGCTCGCTGGTCCTGGTGACCGACCGGTACCACCTCCCCCGCAGCCTGTTCCTGTTCCGCCGCTGCGGCCTCGAGGTGCACGGCGAACCGGTGCGCGGCCCGGCGGACGGTTCCCGGCGCCGTTGGGTCCAGGGCGCCGTCCGGGAGGTGCCCGCTTGGGCGAAGACCCTGCTGCTGGTGGGGATCGGGCACCACCGCCGCCTGGCGCAGAGCCTCGGCGGTCCCGGCCCGACTCCTCCGGCCGCCTTGCCTCCGGGAAGGTGAAGCGGGCAGACTCGGGCCGTGCACCTGGTGATCGCGGTCCACTGCCACCAGCCGCTCGGCAACTTCGACCACGTGATCGCCGAGGCGGTCGACCGGGCGTACCTCCCGTTCCTCGACGTGCTCGACCGCCACCCAGGGGTGCGCGTCGACCTCCACTACTCGGGGTGCCTGCTGGAGTGGCTCGATCGGCACCGCCCGGAGGTGCTCGACCGCCTCGCCGGGCTGGGCGACCGGATCGAGTGGCTCGGCGGCGGCATGTACGAGCCGATCCTCTCGTTGATCCCGCCGGCCGACCGGGCCGAGCAACTGCTCCGCCACCGCCGGTTCATCGAGGAGCGCTTCGGGCAGCGGCCGGCCGTGATCTGGCCGGCCGAACGGGTGTGGGAACCGGCGGTGTGCGATGCCCTCGCCGCCATCGGGATGGCGGGGGCGCTGGTGGACGACCGGGTGCTGCTCGGGGCGGGCCTCCCCGAGGCGATGCTCGACGGGTACGTCTCCACCGACCACTTCGGGTCGCCGGCCGACCTGTTCCCGATCTCCGAGCGGCTGCGATTCGCGATCCCGGCGGCTCCCCCCGAGGAGGCGCTCGCCCTGCTTGGCGCGATCCACGGCACCCGGCCGGACGGACTGGCGGTGTTCGGCGACGACGGCGAGAAGTTCGGGCTCTGGCCGGGGAGCGGCTCGGCGGCCGCCGCCGGCGGGTGGCTGGACCGCTTCCTCGATTGCGCCGAGGAGGCCGATTGGCTGGAGATCACCACGGTCGAGTCGTACCGTTCCCGCTTCCCGGCTGCGGCCCATCTCCCGGTCCCGGCCGGCTCGTACCGGGAGATGAGCCGCTGGTCCGCTCCCCCGGGACTCTGGGCCGCCCTCGACGAGCCGGGCCCGCAAGCCGCCCCGCAGGCCGGCGGCCCCGGAGTCCTGTCGTTCGCCTACCGGTACCCCGAGGTGGATGTCGTGCTGCGGCGGATGTGGGCGCTGTCGGAGGCCGCCGCCGGCGACGACCCGGTCTCCGCCGCCGCCAGGACCGAGGTACTCCGCAGCCAGTGCAACGACTCGGCCTGGCACGGCTGGTTCGGCGGCCTGTACCTTCCGCACCTACGGGCCGAGGTCCGCCGCCGATTGATCGCCGCAGACCGGATGCTCGGCCCCGGGCCACCCGTGCAGATCGTCGACTGGGACGGTGACGGTGCTCCCGAAGTCGTCGTCAGTCTGCCGTCGCAGTCCTGGGTGCTCGACCCGGCAGCCGGCGGCGCCCTGCTGTTCTTCGACGACCTCGCCGCCGGTTGGCCGGTCTCCGACGTCGTCGCCCGCCACCGGGAGCCCTATCACGACGACGGCCCGGCCGATCCGGGACCGCGACGGTGGCTGCTCGATCACCTGATGGAGCGTGACGCGGAGGTCCGGACGTTCGCCGACGGATCCGTCGGCGACTTGCTGCCACCGATCCGCTGGGCGATCGGCTCCGCACACGCCGACGGGGACGGGGTGGCCGTGGTGCTGCAGTCGCGGGCGGGCGGCAAGCGGGTCGAGGCCGCCGGCCGGTGGCTGGAGGCCACCTACCGCATCGACGGACTGCCCGCCGGGCGATTCGGCCCCGAGGTCCCGATCTCGGTCTGGGAGGGGGCCGGGCTGCTGCGAGCCGGAGGACCGGAGGTCCGGGTCGACGGGCCGGTGGCGGCC
>Ga0316577_10000530_pt1 | contig 15344 bp, 12 predicted proteins | sample S5NA_FD_203073 | JGI IMG/M metagenome (GOLD analysis project Ga0316577, IMG submission 203073) | Rhizosphere microbial communities from salt marsh grasses in Alabama, United States - S5-7_050615r2r1 | ecosystem: Host-associated > Plants > Roots > Rhizosphere | place: USA: Alabama | collected... | reverse complement strand
AATATCTGTTACTTCTTTATCACCACTTATTGTAACTTATAAGATCGGAAATTGGCTTTCTTTGCTTTGATCCAGGGGTATCCGCCGGGTATCCTAAAGGAGTAAATATCAACGGTTCTACTTCCTGCGGCAGCTCTAAAATCTCTCGTGCCTTATCGGCATTAAATGCCGCCACCCAACAAGTTCCCAATCCTTGATCAGCAGCGGCGAGGATTAGGTGATCCATAACAATAGCAATATCAACATCAAGATACCGACGCATATCATCCCGCACCCAACTTTTTGCAGGAATACCGACTGCACAAATTAGTAATGGTGCCTGCACAAACCATGCTTTCCGATAAATCTGATTTAATTCGGATTTCCTTCCTTCGGTCTCAATAACGATCAATCTAAAAGGCTGACGGTTTGCAGCAGTTGGTGCTATCCTTGCCGCTTCAAGAACATGATTCAGTTTCTCCTGTTCAACTGGGTCTGGCTTATAGGCTCTAACACTGTATCGATTTCTGATCAAATCTTGAAAGTTCATATTTTGCTCCCGAATATCAATACTTGGATCCACTATATTTAATATGCATTAATCATAATTTACTAATAATCTATCACAATAAGTCTGAGGGTGCAAACAGATATCTCCTATTCGGAGGGAAATTACCTGGTTGAGCGATGCTAAGGGAGACATGACTGAAATTATGGCCCTATTCCAATCAATTTTTTTGATTATACCTAAACCAAGGGTAAAACCAAATTCATCTTCGAATGAAATCAATCTATGCTCTCTAAAATCGGGGAAAGGGAAAATTGCGAAATTATCCCAGGCAATTTCTAAGTGATTAATTTCTGAAAAATATTCACGAAACTTTCTTTTTCGATATTTCTTTCTTTCTTCTCTGTCCCTGATATTGACAAATCCGGATACATTCAATTCAATTATTTTAGTTCGACCAGATAATTTGTAAGGCAGAATCAATCCAGCAAGTTCTATACTCCTTTGGATAACGATTAATGTTTCAGGCTCCAGGAGATCTATTATTGCGGTTTTTAATGCAAACCCTCCCAATGCAGGTTTTACCATGCCAGTTGTGTCGTGGATAATTACACTACTTTCGGGATTCGGAATTTGTTCGAGTAATTTTGAAATTCCAACAATCATCTGCAACAAATGTCCTCGTGGAGAGATTGAGCCAATGAAATATCTTCTGGTTAATTCTGGGAGTTTAGATGAATTTGTTTTATCCAGAAAATTGGATATATTAATGGTTGTTGGAGGTCCTAGAAAACTTTGTCCGGGGTCTCCATCCAGGAAGAACACTGCTTTATCCTGATCTTGTACAGATAGCTTTCTATATAAATATCTTGCAAGAGTCGACTTGCCGGTGTTTGAATCCCCGATAATTAAAACCAAACCTTTCAAATCTGATAAAGGCAATTGGTCCCAGGTTGGGTCTGTTTTGATCATATTGCAAATATGCAATTACATTTACGAGAATTTTTTTACTAGGATAACAGAAACGGCCCACGTATTGTATTTACCGGGCCGTCAATCTTAATTATCTATTCTTGATATCCACTGCAATAGAAGATTACATTATTGTCCTCTCTGCTCTGGAAGCAGCCAGTATTCTTCTCCATTTCCTTCTGGTGTAAAACCTTCCACATCTCCATCTGTCTTTACTAACCACACTATCCAGTTGTAATAGCACCAGGGGCCGTCAACGATCACCATCCCTTCGCCTTCCTGTGCGTATCCAACGGCTGTATCATAGTGAATATCGGCTCCAAACCTGATAGCATTCGGCCCACCTCCATAGGTGACGTAAGCGCGATCGCCAATATGCAATCTGGAAGCAGGGCAGCCTTCAATCGGATACCAGATTGGCATTGAATAAGGATCATATGTGCCTGCCAGCGTAGGCCATATAGTCGCAGTTGGGGTTTGTGTTAATTCTGGGGTGTTGGTTGTCACTACTTCCTGGGTAGGAGGGACAACCTCGGTAATCACCTGTGTAATCACCTGAGTGACAGGTGGAACTGGGGTTTCAGTTGGTTCTGAAAACACTGAAAAACTGCAAGCAACAGATAATATGAACAAAACACCTGTAAAAATGAGTATGGATATTTTATTTGGGTGTTTTATTTCCATGTTATTACTCCTTAATTCTCAATAAACGACAATTTTTGTTCCATTGTCTGACTCTACGTAATCATCTTCAACCGGTACAAAAGGGTCTGTCCATCGATAAATCCATTTTGAAGCTTCGGGTGAAAGATTTATGCAGCCATGGCTCTGTGGGATTCCATAATTATTGTGCCAGTATGTCCCATGCAAGGATACCCCAGTCCACGATATAAAACAAACCCAGGGCACACCGGGCAAATCAAATTCGCTTGTTTCAGTAACCGCCGCCATATGCCGTGAAGGGTTCTTTCTTTCGATAATGAACTCTCCCCTTGGAGTATCGCCTTCAAAATATCCGGAAGCAATTCTGGCAGTTAAAACCGGTTTGTTGTTCTCAAATGCTGTCAGACGTTGGGTATTTAGATCTACATCAATCCGTTTATCTTCAATATCCGGCGAGATAGGCGTAAGTTCTTCCTTGGTAACTGGTCTTAAATCTTCAGCCAAAACCAAAAAACTGCCCATATTACGATCATCAATAATACGGTACCAAACACTACCATCTGAAGTTGGATAAGCATTGTATACCCAATGGGTGCTGCTGTAATAATAACGGTATGCTCGTTTACGTCGAACACCATCCATAGACCATGACTGAGTATAAGGGACAGTTACTTCAGCCAACATCCCATTTGCCGGGATATCCATTACTGGTTTGTTTTTTTCACTCCGTACAGGTTGTATATATGTTGAATTTAACCAGCCATCCTCAGATCTCACCCAAATTGGATTTTCTTCATATTTTGTATCCCCCATTTTCTCTTCGAGAATCTTAAAAACAGCGTCAGTATTATAAAATCCTAATTCTGCGCTTGAGTACTCCGGTTTTTCGTAATAATGAAGCGACCGGACTGCTCGCCCAAGTTTCAAAAGAGGTGTGGTTAAATAAGGATTACCGCCTGGTGGGTATTGGGGGATAGTTAATCCAAGTGCAGCTGAACCCGTCAATTTAATAAACTCTCTCCGCGAAAGTTCTCTGTTCATAAGCAAGTTAATTCTTTTCGTACCTTAAAATTTTGTCAATAATAGCACAACTGTACCATATAATCAATTACACGCCCTTAATCATGCTTAACCTAATTTTATAATCACCTGAAAACAAAGCAGTTATTTTCTAAATGGTAAAATAGTCGTTTGATATTCATTTACTTCGATATTTTTTAGGGATAGGAATGCGAGCTGATAACCGTAAACCAGATGAACTAAGACCAGTTGTGATAAATACTGATTTTTCTTCATATGCAGAAGGTTCTGTTTTAATCTCAATTGGAAATACAAAAGTCCTTTGCAATGTGTCAATAGATGAAAACATACCTAGATGGATTGAAATTGAAGGGCGGTCAGGAGGATGGATTACCGCTGAGTATGCCATGCTTCCGAGGTCAACTCACAAACGAAGACCACGCGAAATATATCGCCTGGGGGGCAGAACACAGGAAATACGACGCTTGATTGGACGTAGCCTTAGAGCAGCGGTAGATCTAAACAGCATAGGTAAGCGTACATTTATAATCGATTGTGATGTACTTCAGGCGGATGGTGGCACCAGAACAGCAGCCATTACTGGTGGTTACTTGGCTCTTTATATTGCATTAAAAGAGCTTGAAAAAAAGCATATTCTTACAATCAATCCATTCAAGAACCAAATAGCTGCAATTAGTGTTGGTATCGTAAGAGGGGTTCCAATGCTCGATTTATCCTATGAAGAAGATTTAATTGCAGATGTTGATTCAAACATAGTAATGAATAATCGTAGTGAATTCATTGAAATCCAATCCACTGCAGAAAAAGAGAGTTTTTCCTACGAATTAATGGAGCAACTTTTACAACTCGCGAAGAAAGGCATAAACGAGTTAATACAAATCCAAAAAACTATCCAAAGAGAATTCTCATGAGGGTTATTTCCGTAATTGTGGCTTCGGGAAGGTTACCATTGAAGGAAGTAACTACTATATAGAAAAAACAGAGACAAACAATTTATCATGTCATCAAAAATAAAATCAATCAAAGGGACCAGAGATTATTACCCGGCTGAAATGGCAGTTCGGACTTTCATATACTCGAAGGCACGCACGGTATCTGAATCCTTCGGTTATCAAGAAATTGATGGTCCCTTTCTTGAATCAATCGAACTTTATGCAGCCAAATCCGGAGAGGAATTAGTTAAAGAACAATCATTTGTTTTTGAGGATCGCGGCGGAGAACTGATTGCATTAAGGCCTGAACTTACCCCGTCAATTGCCAGAATGGTTTCTGAACGTCAAAAACAGCTTGTTTACCCGCTTCGTTGGTGGTCTTGGGGTCCATTCTGGCGGTATGAGCGACCTCAGAAAGGACGCTCGCGTGAATTTTTTCAATGGAATATTGATCTTATGGGAGTGGATTCCCCTGAGGCTGATGCTGAATTGGTGGCTATTGCAGCAAATTTTCTCAAGGAGGTAGGTTTATCATCAAGCCAAGTAAAAATTCTTGTAAACAACCGCCAACTGATGGATTCAGAGTTGATGGGGTTGGATATCCCAGAGGATTTGCGACTCAAAGTATTCAAGCTTATAGACCGGCGGGATAAACTCTCACCTGATGGCTGGGTGTCATATGGGAAAGAAATTGGTCTCAAATCCGAGCAAATTAAGGGTCTGGAATTTCTTCTTAATGATTCAGAATTATGGCGTAAGTCTAATGATTTAATCCGTTTATTTCAGATTCTAGAGACCTTAGGTGTCTCAGAATACATTCAATTTGCTCCTCATATCATTCGCGGGTTGGATTACTATACCGGAATGGTATTTGAGGTTTGGGATCAGGATAGTGATTTCAGAGCTATATTAGGCGGTGGACGATATGACAGTCTGGTGGAAGCTGTCGGCGGAAATCCACTTCCTGCGGTTGGATTTGCGATGGGGGATTTAATCATCAGTCTTGTTTTAAGAAAATTTGATTGTTTACCCTCCTTCGTCGATCAACCCGTTGCCCCCATTCTGGTCACTGTTTTCGACCAATCGACAATGGAAGTCTCGATTAATATAGCAACAAAATTGCGCAGTGCAGGTTTTAATGTGATCTCTTACCCCATTCATTCCAAACTTAGCAAACAATTCCGCTTTGGCGACCGCTTGGGAATCCAGATCGCTCTTATACTTGGTCCGGATGAAGTTGAAAACAAACAAGTTTCAATTAAGGATTTGAGAACCGGTGAGCAAATAACTGTTCTTGAATCGGATGCAATAGAATATGTTTCGAAATTATTGCTGAAAAGGACATAAATTCTTGATTACAGATTCTCTTCGTGATAGAATTTAATATAACATGGTGGGTGTAGCTCAATGGTAGAGCACTTGACTGTGGATCAAGTTGTTGCGGGTTCGACCCCCGTCACCCACCCTAAAGTATCCATTCGGCTGGCTATTGCCAGTCGTTTTTTGTCATAATATCCTGATTGCAATCGAATTAATTCTTGAAACGAGTAAACTAAAAATACATCGCTGGGATATAATTTTAAAATTACACGGACATGCAGATCATTAAAGCTGAAATTATCCCTGTTGAACTCAAACTAAAACAACCGGTCAGGTTAGCGAATCACCCATTAATAAATCAAGTTACATCAATATTTATCCGCGCTGATACTTTGGATGGTCGAACTGCATGGGGGTGCTCGGTTGTCCACCCAGATTTAACTGGAGAATCAATAGAAAATGCTGTGAACGCCTGCATAATAGCTGCAGAAAAAGTCGTTGATCTCCATCCTACTGATATCGAATTCTCCCTCAATGAATTAAAACCTCTGACTTCAACATCACGAGCTGCAACCTGTGCTTTTGACCTTTTATTCCATGATCTTTTAGGACTGGCAGCAGGAATGCCTTTGTTTAAAATACTAGGAGGTTATCGTTATAAAATTCAAACCTCTGCTACAGTCAGCTTGTCAGAGTTGCATGAAAGCGTTGAACTGGCAAAACAGCTAGCGGCAATGGGCTTTCGCATTTTAAAAGTAAAGGGCGGTGAGGATCCTGATAAGGATGTCCGCAGGATAGAGGCGATTAATCGGGCTCTGCCTGACCATGTTTTACGACTGGATGCTGATGGAGGATACGATATTCAAACTGCGCTTGATGTAGCAAGAGCCCTGGAAAAAACGATCGAATTTATTGAACAGCCTACACCAGCCTCTGATCAACTGAGTTTACAAAAAGTCACCCAGAACAGTCCTGTACCCGTTCTGGCTGATCAAAGTGTTACGGGACCATCATCGGCTTTGGAGCTGGTTGCAGGAAGGAAAGTGGACGGCATGAGTATCAAGATGGCTACTTGCGGAGGGTTCCGCAGCGCTCAGCAGATTGATTCAATTTCACGCGCTGCGGATATTACTACGATGATCAGCTGTATCATTGAACCCGCTCTTCAAATATCAGCAGGTCTTCATCTAGCTTTGAGCAGTCCTAATGTTGGTTATGCGGATCTGGACGGGCACCTGGGTTTGCAGTTTGATCCAACCCGACCGGGTTTTCGGCTGGAGGATGGTTGGTTAATTGCTTCAGATGCTCCCGGTTTAGGCTGCATTGCTGTTTTATAGTAGAACCGGGGTTCTTACACATTAATATAACAGCAACTATACTTAGTACAAAGTGTTAACTGGTTTAGATGAAAATCCTATGTTAAAAGCCTGAGGATGAGAATATGCTGCAAATCAAAAAAATTGATATAAAGAATAAAAGTCAAATAAAGGATTATGTGAGATTTCCATACAAGCATTATAAGGATTGTCCTCAGTGGGTTCCTCCCCTTTATTCAGATGTCGAACTTCAACTTAATCCTGAAAAACACCCTTTTTACGAACATTCAAAAGCTGATTTTTTTATCGCTTACCAAGATGGTGAAGTAGTTGGTAGAATTGCGGCTTTAGAACATCGACCCTATAATATTTACCACGATAAAAAAATTGCCCAATTTTATCATTTTGAAACCGTGCAAGATAAAGAAATTGCGGAGGCATTATTCGATCGCGTGTTTGATTGGGCAAAAGAAAATAATCTTAATCAAGTAATGGGTCCAAAAGGGTTTGCAGTTCTTGATGGATATGGTTTGCTAGTGGAAGGTTATGAACACCACCAGATAATGACTATGATGAATTACAACTATCCATATTATGTTGATTTCGTAGAATCAATTGGATTCGAAAAAGAAGTTGATTTTGTTTCCTGCTATTTGAATAGAGAAAATTTCAATCTTCCGGACAGGATTCACAGTATTGCGGAACGAGTTAAGAAACGCGGGACTTTGCGAGTACTCAGGTTTACAAGCAAAGGGGAATTAAAATTATGGGCGCAGAGGATCGGGAAAGCATATAATGCCGCTTTTGTAAATAATTGGGAATACGCACCTCTTTCTGAAAGAGAAATCGATTTCGTCTTGAGTACTATACTTGATGTAGCTGATCCAAAGTTAATAAAAGTGATCGCTCACGATGATGAGGCGGTTGGTTTTTTGCTCGGATTTTTAGACCTTTCAGAAGGATTACAAAAAGCAAAAGGAAAGCTGTTACCTTTTGGGATATTTCATTTACTTTCATCGATGAAGAACACCACGTGGATAGCGGTAAACGGAGCCGGTATACTTCCAGAATTTCAGGGAAGAGGCGGAAATGCGCTCCTCTATTCCGAATTGGAAAAAACGGTAAAAGAAAAAAAATATAAATTTGAACATTGCGATATGACCCAGATTGCAGAAACCGCATTACAAATGAGGCGGGATCTAATCAATCTGGGAGGAAAACCATATAAAAACCACCGCGTTTATATAAAATCGCTCTGACTACCCATAATAAAATATTTATTCAGAAGTGTATTCAAAAACAGATTTTTCAAGTCGAACCGTTCTAATAACAGGTGCTTCCGGTAACTTAGGTCAGGCAGTTGTTAAAAAATATTACCAGTCCGGTTCTCAATTGTTATTATTCGACCGTAACTTTGACTCAATAGAACACAGAATAACAGAGATAGCATCTTCGCCTGGCAGATTTTCGTTTTATGAAGTTGATGTAAATGATCCAGATTCGATCGAACAGGCTGTCAAAAAAATTCTGGAGATATATGGGCACTTGGATATTCTGATCAATACAGTTGGTGGTTATTATTCAGGCAAAGCGCTTCACGAGACACCACTTGATAAATTGGATTATATGATTAGATTAAACCTCTATTCCGTTTTCTTGGTCTGCAAATATGTTATTCCATCAATGATAGATCAACACTTTGGCAAAATTGTAAATATCGCAGCAAGACCGGGTCTTAAAGGAACTTCGAAAAGTGCTGCTTACAGCGCTGCAAAAAGCGGTGTGATCCGTTTAACCGAAAGTATGGCGACTGAATTGATACACAAGGGAATTAATGTTAATTGTATATTGCCAGGTACAATCGATACGCCTCAAAACCGAAAGGAAATGCAGGACGCTGAATACGATCGCTGGGTAAAACCAGAACAAATTGCAGATGTGATTCTCTTCCTCACCTCGGAAGAAGCCTCGGCGATTAATGGTGCCGCAATTCCTGTGTATGGCAGAAGTTAAATCAAAAATTCATTTCTGTGAGGTTTTTGTTTCTGTTGAAATTCCACACCAACAAAACTGGAATACTTGCACCCAAACAAAATAAAATTGAAAAAAGAAATCCAATTATTGAAAACACCAGAAATATTGGAAAAGTGATCGAACCTGCTAAAATCAGCGCACTAAGTAAAAATAACCCTGCAGAAAAGGCAATCAAAATCAGGGAAATTCGCTTTGCTTTTTTCATTGATGCTCTTCGTATCCCGAATATTTTTCCGGTTTGACCTTGAATCATAACGGGTAAAAGATCACCTTCTTCATTAGAATAGAACGTTGAATAGATTGGAAGCAACAATAATGTCCATTCTTTGTTTAAAAAATCTGGTTCCCACTTGAATCCTCTTAATTGATCAGCCCCTGAAGCTTTACGGCAATCTTCAGATGCAACTCTCTGAAGATCAGCCAGAGCATCAGGCCAAGCATCGGAAGCCTTTCGATTTGGTAAACAAATGTAAACATCATCCAGGTTCTCAACTTTCTTGCTGATGTTTCCATTAAACCTAAAATCACCTATTCGAGAAACAATTGAATTATGCTCCTCCAAAGCCGGAGCAATCACATTGTTGTATTCCCGTTCAAGAAATCCTAACCGTGGTTCCCATCGGATTCTAATTTCCTGTACTTTTTTCGAAGTCCATTCCCTTTGGTTATCATCATAACGAGCCTTATGGCTGACAACGCCATAATCAAACCCTGTTTCAGCCCACCATTTTGCTTTTACACGCGTATCGACCATAAACATTGGGAGATATATTTTCCTTACTTTCTGTAATAAATCCCCGGGTGTAAGGTCTTTGGGGGCAAATGGGATACCGCTCCCAAATTTTCTAAAAGCTGCGGACAATTCCACCAACTGCATTTGAAACGGCAGTGCTTTTTCAACAGGATTCTTCTGAAAATCCTGCAGATTTTTTACAGAAATTGGTGTTAACATACCACTAAAACATCTTGGACACATTTCAACCGGTTTTTCAGAAATATATAAATAAAGCCAACCGCAATTGTTGCACACATAATAACTCCCATCAATCTGATATGTATCCTCCCTAATTTCAATTGCCGTTGGCGTTTTCATATATCATCCATCTGATTTGCACTTTGGAAGATAAAAAAGCTGGCAATCAGCCCTGCAATTAGCAATACAAAGCCAACCAATCCAACAATTCCCCCAATACCACCAAACGGAAACGTTACCAGACCAATCAGGGCAAAAAGAATTCCTGGCATTATAATCCCAGCAATTACCAACCAAACTTTTGTCCAGTCTACAGGTCTTTGACCTGATATTTCCCCATTTTGACCGTTGACCATCACCTGAAAAGCGTCATTCTGGTAATTGTAAACAGCCAGATAAATGGGAAGCAGGATATAACGCCAACTCTCATCGTCGTAATCCAATGTCATACTGAAATTTCGAATTCTTGGTGTGCTTGCATGATTACGGCATATCTGACGGATTGCCTCGCGTATTTCATTACGGCTACTCTCCCAAGCCTTCTCTAAAGGAATATCGTAGGATTTGGCATAGATACCCGCTAGATATTCTGGGTTATATACAATCAATTCCTGCAAATCATAATTGCTAATCTTCTTAAAATGCAAGTCGCTTATACGATCCGTACCTTTAATCAAAACATCGTCAAATTTATGTTCAACGTGACCTGACTCCCAGCGCCATTCAATTTCTGTTCTGGTTTTCCATTCTCCATCTTCAAACACTCGCTTTATCCTTTCATGTCCAACTTCCGCTTTCCAATCAGCTAAGGTCAATGAATCGAACGTCCAGAATGGGAGATACAAACCCTGGTAATCAGCTTCTCGATAGACTTCCTTAAGTGATTCAGGCAACCTCCAATCATTTTGAAGCCAGGTCTTTGTAATTGCTCTAACTTTTTGCAGATCAATCTTAAACGGGATTAAGAATTTTGGCCTTAATTCCTCCTGCACCGCACGCCGTTGAATGACTTTGTTAGAGCCACAAAATAAGCACTTAGATGTTAATGATCCTACAGGTATACTTGTTTCAGCTCCACAGTTCTGGCACTCAATTTCGCTTCTGACTTCTCCCCAACCCTGTGCGGATTGTTGTAATGTTTCGACTTTAAATTCAAATGACTGGGCATCTTTTCCAACAATTTGTTCTTCGGCTGGTTCAAAATAACCGCAAAATGAGCATGTTAAGCCAGAATTTTCCACACTGAACGCGGTAGTAGCGCCGCACTGCGGACAATCAAAATCCACCACCTCTTTTTGAGGTGCTTCTTCTGATGGTTTTGGTTTATATACCTCTATTCCCTTTATTGAGGAAGCTGTTAGTTCAAATCCCGTTGGCGGAAAATCATCCTTCATGTTCCAATTATCTAAACCTGCTGACGACTCTGGCATGTGAAGGTAGTTGTGTTTTATCCCCCACTTCAAATTCTGCTGGGCTTTTCCCAGGCTTGCTTTCAGCGCCTTGAAAAATATATATGTCCGTCCCTTTCTCTGAATTCTTGAAATCAATAAAGGCTTGTCCGGTCAGTCTCCCTTCACTGTCAACCGCACAACTGGTCACCCATCCTATTACTCGCCCGCGTTTATCCAGAACTGGGTCTCCTTGATGTGCCATACGCACACCCTTATCTTCAAATTGAAATCGGATTACTCCCCGGTTCAAGTTTGTTTCTTTTTCTATGTAAGCTTCTCGACCGATAAACCAGGGTTTATAAACTTTTACATAGCTCCCAAAACCAGCCTCTGCAACTCCTAATTGATTTTCTCCCAGTTGACCTGATCCAATACCCATTTCATGTCCGTATAATGGCAAACCTGCCTCTGTTCGCAGCGAATCCCTGGCACCCAGACCAATAGGTTTTATTCCCATAGGCTCCCCGACTTCCAGGATCTTTTCAAATAATTCCCGCGCCCTCTCAGGATGGATGAACAATTCAAATCCCATTTTTTCACCAGTATATCCAGTTCGGGAGATGATCAAATCAAATTGCCCTAATTTCCCTTCACATAGTTCGGTGCGTTTTAATGAAAGAATTTCCTTTTCAATCTCTTTCTCAGCACCGAGCATTAACAGGACTTCACGTGATTTCGGTCCCTGTAATGCGATATCCACTCGCATGTCTTCACCCTGCTCTGGATCACGTAAATTTCTCAACAAAACATTCTTTCCAAAAACAAGCGCAGCTTCATGCTTTCGGTCAATCAACACCTCGCCTCTTTTTACTGATTGCAGCCAGTTCCAGTCTTTATCATCGTTTGAAGCGTTAACAACGATTAAATACTTATCTAAACCCCTGCGGTAAATTAATAAATCGTCAATTACATCCGCATCTGGATCAAGAAAGTGTGTATAGCATGATTCTCCTACTCCTAATAAATTAATATCATTTCCTACCACACAGTTGAGAAACACGTTTGCTTCCGGTCCTTCCGCCTGGTATACACCCATATGCGATACATCAAAAAGTCCCGCGTTCTCACGGACTGCTTTATGCTCTTCCAGAACCGAGGAATACCACACTGGCATTTCCCAGCCCGCAAACGGTATCATTCTTGCGCCTAATTGTTTGTGAAGGTCATACAAAGGAGTCCGCTTTATCTCGGATTCTATTTCCTCCCAGTTGAACTCTTGTTTTGGTTCACTGATTTCTGCCTCAATACCGATGAAGTAGGGTTTGTTGCCTGGCTCAAATTCAAGCATTTCGCTTTCAGGAAATTGAGCTCCAATAACAGGAATCACCTCCACCGGACCAGGTATTTTCCTTAATGGATCGTCATCAAACATAATATAACCATCTGAGAGATCTCTTAACCATGCCGATACAAATCCAGACTTTCCGCTCGAAACACGAAGAAGGCAATGGTCAATTCCAAGGCAGGTAATCTGACCATCAATTTTTCCAATAGGCGTGTTCAACTCAGTAGCTAGAATGTCTCCAGGTGACAATTCCTCAACATCGCTTGCGAATACAAAATTCATGTATTCGCGCAATTTTTCACCTTTCAATTCAAACGCTGCCCATTTCCCATCGGTTTTATCGTCGAGATAAAAGAAATGGGGATATCCATGTTCCGCCGATTCAAAATCACTGCCTGCGTTCCGGGCAATATCATGAACATGCAATTTTGACACTTCAAGAGTCTGAAAATCAACTTTTGCCCTTCTAATTGTTCTGGTTCTACCTTTCAGACTATATGGGCGAGTAGAATTGAGTACATCGGAAATAATATCTGCGATCTGATGCATATCATTTTCTTTCAGTCCACGCTGAGTCACCCAAGGAGTACCCATGCGTATACCCGAGGGATCAAGCGCAGATGTATCACCAGGAATTGTATTGCGGTTAACAACAATGCCGGCAATATCCAGAATGCGTGCGGCTTGATCCCCGGATAATTTTGTATTGTCAGTACCAACAATCGTTCCGCAATCCAAATTCATTAAGTGAGTATCGGTGCCGCCAAATGGTATCCGGAAACCATTTTCGGTGAATTTCTCTACTAGTGCTTGACAATTCCTGACAACCTGTTCCTGTAATTTCCGAAACTGTTCTGTTTTTGCTAGCTTAAAGGCAACAGACATTGCTGCAAATGTATTAACATGTGGTCCTCCCTGTTCTCCCGGGAACACCGCTTTATCTATCTTTTTTGATAAACCAGGATCAGTGGTTAGAATACAGGCCCCCCTCGGCCCGCAGAGAGTTTTGTGAGTTGTAAATGTAATGACATCCGCAATTCCCACGGGAGATGGAAAAACCCCGGCAGCGACAAGCCCGGCAACATGGGCAATATCCGCAAATAAAAAAGCATTAACAGAATCCGCAATCTCTTTAAACCGCTCCCATTCTATGGTCCAGGGATAAGATGAAAAACCTGCAATAATGAATTTAGGTTGATGTTCAATCGCAAGATCATTAATTTGATCGTAATTTATCTTCTCTGTTTCAGGGTCTACAGAATAATGTACTGCATTGTAGTATTTTCCAGATCGGTGTACGTTTGACCCGTGTGAAAGGTGGCCTCCATGCAGTAAATCCATACCCATGATGGTGTCCCCTGGTTGAGCCAATGCATGGAAAACTGCATTATTTGCTGGTCCTCCGGATAATGCTTGGACATTTACGAATATTTCATCAGGGGTGATTTCATTAGCCGCAAACAACTCTGCGCAGCGCCTTCTAGCAAGAGCTTCAACAATGTCAGCATACTCAACCCCTTTGTAATACCTGGGATCAGAATACCGGCGATAATACGCCAATCTGGCGGAATAATCAAATAATTCATTTTCTTTAAGATTGCGGGTGTCTTCTGCTGGGTAACCTTCCGCATAAATATTCTGAAATGCCGTCGACATCGCAGCTCGAACTGCGAGTGGAGCCTGACTTTCGGACGGTATAAGGATTATTCTGCGGGTTTGGCGTTCCGATTCAATCTCTGATAATTCGAATACTTCAGGGTCAATTTCCTGGAACGAACCCCGGAATATAAAGTCATTCATTGATTACTCCCGTATATTTTGAATGGTGAAAGAAAAAGATGGCGTTAACACCATCTATTCGCTTTTGTTATCTAATTGCTGATAACATATATTTCGAATTGATTCTATTACCTCACATATATGCGGTCAAGGGATATTTGTCACCCCTCTTTTCCTGTTTAAAAGACAGACTTAACCTTAAGAAATTTTCTATACGAATTTTTAAATTGCGGTTAACAGAATTTTGGACAATCGCCTAATTTACCGTGAAAATATTTGTTCATTTGCTTATTTAATTATTGTTGAGATATTATTTTAATTCATAAATATTGGAGGAAATTATGAACTGACCTGTTGCCGTAGCATTTTTAGCAATTCTGGCTTTTATTGATGGATTCCTGGCTGTAATTGACGTCCTTAGACTGCTCGGGATTCTCCCGATTGGTACTTTAGGACCGATGAATTTCTTCGGCGTTAGCATTTTGGGAGCAATCATGGCAGCCGTTGTAGCAGTAATCTGGTTCTGGGCAGCCAGAGGTCTTTGGAATCTTAACCCTCAAGACTGGATGTTTGTGGTAGTGATCGCGATCACCTATCTAATATTTGACTTTGTCGCAATACTTGGCGGAACCCCATTCCAATCGATTTTACCTTCTATCATTCTCAGTGGGATCGCTTTGATTCTTGGTCTTCTTCCAGGTACTCAGAAAGTTTTCGGTAGATAATAAAAAATATAACAACTCTACTAGATTAGCAGTATTAAACCGTCCACTAATATTGTGGGCGGTTTATTAATTTTTTTCTTACACTATTAAGTAATTTATATTGATTTCGGGGGAAATGGGCGGAACAGGACTCGAACCTGCGACCTCTTCCTTGTAAGGGAAACGCTCTAACCAACTGAGCTATCCGCCCAGATACAATACGTTGTTAATCATTACCTTTTATATTGTGAGTTTCCTAATTTGTCAATAGAATTTCCTCCGTTTATTATTCATATTTATTTTCAAGAATATCTATGTAAGCATTATTTGTATCAAAAGCTCTAATAATCACTTTGTATTGCATTAATTACGTAAATATGTTACACT
>Ga0316577_10000529_pt1 | contig 15366 bp, 13 predicted proteins | sample S5NA_FD_203073 | JGI IMG/M metagenome (GOLD analysis project Ga0316577, IMG submission 203073) | Rhizosphere microbial communities from salt marsh grasses in Alabama, United States - S5-7_050615r2r1 | ecosystem: Host-associated > Plants > Roots > Rhizosphere | place: USA: Alabama | collected... | reverse complement strand
AGGGATTAAATCCCCAACTATAGTATGCGGTGAACTTACAGTTGAAGAGCGGCGAATATTAAGGCGTAAACGCAAGAATGTGATTTTACCTTCGCCTGTGCAATGTCTCCGGCGACCCTCGTTTTTAGCAGAATTGGGGTGGCGTCGATGGCGAAAAGGTCAAACCGATGACCCTGCATCGCTGGCTCCTATTTATCTTCATCACAAAGAAAAAATTTCCGAATGATTGAAAACAAACGGATCATAATTCGTCCTATGCAGGAGGATGATCTCGATGCGGTGATGGTCATCGACCGCTTATCTTTCAGCCTGCCCTGGCCTGAAAGTGCATATCGCCATGATCTATTCGATAATTCAAATGCTCTGCTGCGTGTTGCCGAGGATAGCGATAATCAATCCAGAGGGTTAATCCTGGGACTGATCGATGTCTGGTTGATCCTTGATGAAGCACATATTGCTACTATTGCGGTGCACCCTGATTATCGCAATCAGGGAATTGCAACCAAGCTGATTGAAGCGGTCTTGTTGGAGGCTGAAGGGAAAGGAGCATGCAAGGCGATGCTGGAAGTAAGAACCAGCAATCAAGCGGCTCAAACCCTGTATCAGAAATTTGGTTTTCAAGTCGTTCATCGCAGACGGAAGTATTATATTGATAATAAAGAGGATGCATTGTTAATGAATCTTGATAACCTGACAGAATGGGTCAAATCTTCCGAGCTGATTAAAGCTCGAAAAGTATTGAGCTGAACGCGATTTATACTCGGTGATCTTGGAGAAAGAGGTGCAGTATGAATTCTGAAGAAATCTTAATCGCAATTTCCAGAGAAGTTTCTACTTGCACAAAGTGTGAGCTTTATCACTCCAGGAAGAATGCAGTACCAGGAGAAGGACCGGTAAATTCGGATATCATGTTTATTGGCGAGGGACCTGGATTTCATGAAAATCAACAAGGACGACCGTTTGTTGGTGCAGCTGGTAAATTCCTTGAGGAACTCCTGGCGGATATCGGTCTCAGTCGGGAAGAGGTTTTTATCACGAATGTTGTCAAATGCCGTCCACCTGAAAATCGCGATCCCCTCCCGGAAGAAGTCGGAACCTGCACATCAAACTACCTGAACCGACAGATCGATGCAATTAACCCCAAGGTGATCGTGACTTTAGGACGGTTTTCAATGAATTTGCTGATTCCGAATTCGAAAATAAGCCAGGTGCATGGAAAACCCTCCAAAATACACGGCAGATTGGTGGTGCCGATGTACCATCCGGCTGCTGCGCTTCACCAGGGTTCTTTACGTCCCGTCATAAAAGAGGATTTTTCACACCTTCCAGAAATGATCGCCTCCGCCAAAGAAATTCCAGAAAACGATCTTAATAGATCGCAAGAGGAAGATGAACCAAAGCAGCTGAGTCTTTTTTGAGAGAACAAATGAACACCTATAAACAAATCTTAGAAAGCAAAATCCTGGATCATTCTGCAAGGATCGTGGTTCTCGGGCTTGGATACGTTGGTCTACCGCTGGCAACGATCTTTGCTGAGGCAGGCTTCGAGGTAATCGGAGTTGAACCCAATCCTGAAAAAGTAAATACCCTCGAGGACGGGAAAAGTTATGTTCAGGATGTACCCAGTGAAAAGGTAGCCCGGTTGATAGAATCTGGAAAATTTAAGGCGACCACTGAATTTTCTGCGATCACGGAAGCAGATGCCGTCAGCATTTGTGTGCCAACTCCTTTAAGGAAAACAGGTGATCCGGATCTTTCCTTCATACTGGATGCCACAGGCGAGATGGCAAAGTACATGCATCCCGGGGTGGTTGTGGTGCTGGAATCTACCACGTACCCGGGAACAACACGGGAAATTTTACTTCCCAAATTACGCGATAACAGCGGACTCAAAGTGGGGGAAGATTTCTTTCTTGCATTTTCCCCAGAGCGCGTGGACCCAGGTCGGGAAGATTGGACTACCTACAATACACCTAAAGTTATCGGGGGTATCACCCCTGCCTGCTCTGAAATTGCTGCATTGTGGTATGCCCAGGCTTTGAAGACTGTTGTGCCGGTTTCTTCTGCTGAGAGCGCCGAGATGACCAAGCTGCTTGAGAACACCTTTCGGATGATCAATATCGGTTTAGTCAACGAGATGGCAATCATGTGTGATCGCCTGGGATTGGATGTGTGGGAGATCATTGACGCGGCTGCAACAAAGCCTTTTGGTTTCATGAAATTCACACCGGGTCCAGGGCTTGGGGGGCACTGTATACCTATCGACCCTTTATACCTTTCCTGGAAATTAAAAGCTCTGAACTATACAGCTCGCTTCATCGATCTGGCTTCGGAAATAAACACTGGTATGCCTCGTTATGTGGTCAGTAAAGTGCAGGATGCGCTTAATGAGCAGGGGCTCCCCTTGAAAAACAGCAAAATTCTCGTCGTGGGTGTTGCCTACAAACCAGATGTGGATGATATCCGGGAATCGCCCGCACTGGATATCATCGGTTTATTAGGTCAAAAGGGTGCCTCCGTCAGCTACCACGATCCCTTTATCCCCAGGATCAACCATGATGATTGGTCCCTTGAAAGTGTTCGTGACTTGATTGAAAGCGTTAAGGATTCTAATTGTGTCGTGATTGTTACCAACCATTCCATGTACGATTACACTGCGCTTTTAGAAAATGCAGCACTGGTCATTGACACTCGTAATGCGCTCGGGGAGGCTGGAAAGAGTGACCGAAGGGTTGTACGTTTATAACCGGAAAACGGTCGGAGTACAAAGGAACAAGGAACATCATGGCTCATTATCTTCTAACAGGCGTCGCAGGTTTTATTGCATCTCGGGTTGCAGAACTATTACTCGATGATGGTCATTGGGTTGTAGGCATTGATAATATGAATGATGCCTACGATGTACGCATGAAGGAATATCGCCTCAAGTTGTTGATGGAGAGGGAGAGATTTAAGTTTGCCCGGATAGATATTTCGAATCTCGAGTCGTTGGAAAATTTACTCCAGGAAGAATATCAGCAAGATAGCCAGCGAAAATTCGAGGCGGTGATCAATCTTGCTGCACGGGCAGGAGTACGGCAGTCGGTTGAGAATCCCTGGGTTTACGTGGATACAAATATCACCGGTACGTTAAACCTGCTGGAAATTTGTCGCCGGTATGGCATCAACAAATTTATTCTCGCATCAACTTCCAGTATTTATGGCTCCGAAGCCCCACTGCCAACCGGTGAAGATGCTTCGAGCGATGAACCCCTTCAACCCTATGCGGCCAGCAAGAAAGGAGCCGAGGTCCTGGCCCATGCTTACCATTACCTGTACGATATTGATGTGACCATTTTCCGGTACTTTACGGTTTATGGGCCTGCTGCACGACCGGACATGGTGATGTTTCGATTTGCTCAATGGATCCATGAGGGGAAGGTGCTGCAGGTAAATGGTGATGGGGAGCAGTCCCGCGGTTTCACCTATGTGGACGATATTGCCCGCGGTACCATCCTGGGTTTGAAACCATTGGGCTTTCAGGTGATTAATCTTGGCGGGCATGAAACCATAAAGATCAATGAATTAATCACCTTATTCGAAGAGAAAATTGGCCACAAGGCAGAGATTAATTATCGTCCTGCCCATCCTGCGGACATGAAAGCGAATTGGGCGAGTGTAAAGAAAGCACAGGAGCTGCTTGGATGGCAGCCCGAAGTTTCGCTTGATGCGGGGGTTTCAAGATTAATCCAATGGTACCGTAAAGAGCGGTCTTGGGCGAGTAAAATTCGCACTGAATAGTATAAGGGAATATACGGAAAGCTCTAATGCCAGAAACGCCGACCAACAATCTTGGCGGATTGTTCAATCGCCTGTTTGGTGATGAGTTGATCCAGCGAGTGGTGAAAAATTCTGGCTATTTATTCAGCGCGGCTGGTGTCTCCGCAGCCTTAAGTATGGTGCAGAGTATTTTCGTGACCCGTCTACTCGGAGTCGCCGATTTTGGAATTCTGGGTACGATCACGATGTTCACCAGCGTGGTAAATAAATTTGCGTCCTTTCGGATGAGCGAATTGGTCATAAAGTACGTGGGTCAATACAGTGTTGAGGGAGATGATACGCAAGCAGCTGCTGTATTTAAAACCGCAAGTATACTAGAAACAATCACTTCTTTTTTTGCATTCGCATTAATTTGGCTCCTGGCTCCACTCGGTGCTCAATATTTTGCTAAAGATATCAATTCGACGAACTGGTTCATCCTGTACGGCCTGATCGTTTTGGCAAATTTCATGGTGGAAAGCTCCACAGGCTTGCTCCAGATATTTGACCACTATAAAATCATTGCTGGCACTACCATCGGACAAAGTATCTTAACGCTTGGCCTGGTTGGGCTGGTTTATTTAAACCAGGGTGGATTGTATGAGATCGTACTGGTTTACATGGCGGGGAAAATGGCTGGTGCGATCGCCTTGGCGGTGGCAGCACTGGTAATTGCTACCCAGCATTGGGGATTGAATTGGTGGAGAGCCCCGGTAACCTTGTTAAGGGACCGCTCAAAAGAATTGCTCAGGTTCGCCTTCAGTACAAATGTCAGCGCAACGATCAACTTGGTCAACAAGGATGGAGAATTGCTCTGGGTGTCAGCGCTGACTGGTCCAACAGGTGCCGGGTATTATAAATTAGCATTGAGCCTGGCTAATTTAATCCAACTGCCTGTCAGTCCACTACCCCAGGCAACCTATCCAGAATTATCCAAAGAGGTTGCCGCCAGAAATTGGGGAAATGTGCGCCATGTACTGAGGCGGGGTTCAATCATGGCATTTACCTATTCCGCGCTTGCTGGGCTGTTCTTGTTGATTTTCGGAAAACCGTTGATCGCGTTTTTCTACACACCCGAGTTTCTGCCATCCTATCCCGCATTGCTGATTCTGATGGTTGGACTCCTTTTCGCCAATACCTATTATTGGAATAGAATCTCTCTCCTTTCCCTGGGTCTTGCGGATTATCCTGCAAAGGTAAATTCCATCGCAGCCGTGCTGAAGCTGGTAGGAATCTTTACCATTGTTCCAGTTTATGGTTATTTAGGAAGTGCTGCCCTGCTTTCGGGATTTTATTTATTTTCGGTAACCTTTAACGTCCGGAAAACTTTCGCAGAATTGAAAATTCGGGCAAGCGAGATGCTATGAAAGTTGCTGTCATTGCCCCAACGCGCATTCCATCAAGAAAAGCGAACACTCTTCAGGTGATGAAAATGAGCCAGGCAATCGCAAGGCTTGGTCATCAAATATACTTAATCATTCCTGGTGAGCTTGGGCCTTCAGTAGAAGAAGATCGTACCTGGGAGACGCTAGCACGCCATTATGGATTATCGACTCGATTCCCAATTACCTGGCTACCAGCAAGGAAGGAGTTGCGGAAATATGATTATGCCTGGAGCTCCGTACGTTGGGCAAGTAATTGGGGCGCAGATGTAATTTACACCAGGCTTCCCCAGGCAGCAGCCTTGGCTGCTTACCAGGGGTTGGCAGTCATTTTTGAAGTCCACGATCGACCGCAAGGAGCGATAGGACCCTTTTTATTGAGCGTATTTCTGCGCGGGAGTGGAGACCGACGATTAATTGTGATTTCCGAATCACTTGCGGGTGATTTGCGAACAGATTTCCAATTCCCACGCGGCTCTCAAATCATGAGAGTGCTTCCAGATGGAGTCGACTTACAGCGGTTTGACCATTTGCCTTCTCCAGAAACATGCCGGAAATTGATCAAAACCGCATTACTGGAACAAGGTTCGGAGATCGGATCGCAATTTTCCCCCGAATTATTTACAGTTGGCTATACAGGTCATCTTTACCCGGGACGGGGTATATCGGTGATATTGGAAATTGCTGCGCATCTCCCGGATTGTAATTTCCTGATCGTCGGAGGCGAACCAGGCGAGGTTCGCAATCTTCAGGAGCAGGTCCGTGATCGCACGCTGGATAATGTGATTATCTCTGGTTTCGTTCCAAATGCGGAACTACCTCATTACCAGGCTGCTTGTGATGTGCTGTTAATGCCTTACCAATCACGAGTATCAGGTTCATCAGGAGGTGATATTGGGCGTTACCTGAGCCCAATGAAATTGTTCGAATACCTGGCATGCGGACGGGCTATTTGCTCAAGCAACCTGCCAGTACTACAGGAAATACTCTCACCTGAAACTGCTATACTCCTACCACCAGATGACCCACAGCAGTGGGTGACTGCAGTTGAAACTTTGAGAAATAATCCGGAACTGCGCAATGAAATGGCCGAAAAAGCCAGAGAAACTGCCAGGCAATATACCTGGGAAGGTCGCGCTGAACAAATCTTGAACGGTATTGAACCTGCTGGACGATTATCAAACGCCAAAAATCACCTGATGGAATCTAATGAGCAATAAAACTAAGATCTCAGGTAAACCGCGCGCTTATTGGCAGCTCCTATTGGTGGGCTTCTTATTATTGGGGATTTCTTTTTTCCTGGCGTGGGTCTCGAGCCAGTTTACCAACGTCCAGAGCATGGTTTCTTTCTTGGTTCTTTTGTTGTTAACGGGAATGATCCTGTTTGGAAGCTGGTTGCTGGTAAAAGCGGACCCGGAATTGCAGCCACCTAGATGGTTGGGATGGCTGGTAATAGGAGCAGCCAGCCTGCGTTTGTTGGTCGGGGTGCTTTGGTATTCTGGTCTCCCCGTCTGGGGATATGGCTCGCCCGTTGAACAGGCGGGATATATCATGGCAGATGCGTTTGTGAGGGATTCGGCCGCCTGGGAATTGGCCCAAACGAATGACCCGCTCATCACTGCATTTGGAGAGTTTCGCCAGGCGGATCAGTATGGTGGTATGTTATTTCTCAGTTCAATGGTCTACCGCTATTTTGGAGGTACCTTCCACCAGCCTTTACAGGTAGTCGTCCTGACTGCAACCTTATCATCCTTGGCGATCTTGTTCACCTGGGCATTTGCCAGGCGTTTGTTGAATGAAAAAATTGCTTACTTATCAGCATGGATAGTGGCCATTTTTCCTGATTCAATCATTCTCGGCAGCTCACAGATGAGGGAAGCCTTCCTGATGACATTAATCGCAGCTGGCCTTTATGGCCTGGTGCGGTATTTCCAGGAACGATCATCCATCAGCCTGATTTGGATCCTGGTATCTCTTATATTGATTCTTCCATTTTCTCCACCCATTGCTGGCGTCTTCCTGGCGATGTTCGTGATTCTGGCGATTTCAATGGATGGCTGGAGGGTATTCCGGCAGCCTCGATTTTGGCTTGTGTTGGGGGGAGTTGCGATTGTTGCTGTAATCGGGATATGGTTAGCGTGGAAACGAATTGCACCAGATGGAATCACCAATCCGCTTGCTTTGGTGAACTGGTGGTTTCGTGAGGCAGCGCGTTGGCAGGCATACTTTGTAAAGCGTTCTTCACCTTTAATCCGCAGGATATTCAACACGACTCCGGATTGGGTAAATACCCCCATCCTACTTGGTTATGGTATCCTGCAGCCATTTCTCCCGGGCGCTCTGTTGGATCAAGGCTACCTGATCTGGAAAGGTATCGCTATATGGCGCGCACTGAGCTGGACATTGCTGTTGCCTTTCTTGATTGTCGCTCCGATTGTATTATGGAACCCGAAAGAAAAGAGAAGGTTGGCAATGGGATTGGTAGCAGCTGTTTGGATGGGCATCCTGATCGCTGCACTGAGAAGTGGTGGAGACCTCTGGGATAATCCACGTTATCGAGTTGTTTTTATCAGTCTCCAAGCTGTGTTGGCAGCATGGGTTTGGTATGTCCAGAGAAGGAGTAAAAATCCCTGGTTGAAACGGGTGATCTATGGTTTAGTGATCATTTTACTCTGGTTTATTCCTTGGTACTTGCAGCGCAGTGATCTGATTTATTGGCCGATTGATAATGTCTTTGTGACGCTTGCATGCGGATTTTTCACGGTGATACTCCTGTCCCTCGGGCTTTTTTGGTGGGGGAGGCGCAGAAGAAGATTGGATTGACCAAGCATTGACATGGGAAGCTCTCGAATCCATTGATCCTTCTCTCCAGGAAATTTGTCCAAATTGGTGGTTCGCTAAATTACAATAACAGGTTATAATTCAACGGCTGAATTTTAGAAATCGGAGGTTGCAGATGCCTGTTGCGCTTATCACCGGGGTGACTGGTCAAGATGGATCCTATCTGGCTGAGTTCTTGTTAGCTCAGGGATACGATGTCATCGGGATGGTTCGCAGATCGAGTACTGTTACATTTCAGCGCATCCAGCATATTCAGGACAGCATCACAATCATCCAGGGTGATTTGCACGACCAGAGTTCCCTGGTTGATTTAATTGAACGCTACCAGCCCGATGAAGTATACAACCTGGCTGCACAATCCTTCGTTCCAACTTCCTGGAATCAACCCGTATTGACAGGTGAGGTAACCGCATTAGGAGTAACCCGGATGCTGGAAGCCATCCGATTGGTAAATCCCGAAACGCGTTTCTACCAGGCTTCTTCAAGCGAAATGTTTGGAAAAGTAAGGGAGGTACCTCAGAAGGAAACTACACCCTTCTACCCTCGCAGTCCTTATGGCGTTGCCAAGGTATATGCTCATTGGATCACGGTAAATTATCGCGAATCCTATGATTTATTTGCGGTATCGGGAATCCTGTTCAATCATGAAAGCCCAAGGAGAGGCCTGGAGTTTGTGACCCGTAAGATCAGTTACGGTGTAGCCAGGATCAAGCTGGGTTTGACGCAGGAATTGCGTCTGGGAAATCTTGATTCGCGTCGCGATTGGGGCTATACGGGTGACTATGTTGAGGCGATGTGGATGATGCTTCAGCGAGGAGAACCGGAGGATTTTGTGATCGGAACTGGTAGAACTCACTCCGTGCGCGAGTTATGCGAGCTTGCTTTCGATCATGTCGGTCTGAACTACGAGGATTTTGTGCTCCAGGATCCGCGCTTTTACCGGCCCGCAGAAGTTGATTCGCTTGTTGCTGACCCCGCAAAAGCAGCTAGCGAGCTGCAGTGGCAGCCGAAAATGAAATTCAAAGAACTGGTTAGTTTGATGGTTGATGCTGATTTAAAACGCCTGTCACTGGAGATCGATTAGTTACTTTTCACCTCCTTTGAATTAAAAACAGCTCTTGACCAGAAATGGACAAGCATTATAATTCAGCAGCTGAATTTTGGAACTATTTTTTGGGATTGTTTATGGAAACCTCACCCGATCCAAACCGAGAGATGGTACTGCTCGAGAAAATCGAGTATGACCCTGATATTACCCAGGCGAACCTTGCAGCCCATCTAGGCGTTGCTGTAGGTACTGTAAACTGGCATATTAAACGCCTGGTGGCAAAAGGTTATGTGAAAGTGAAGCGGGCTCAAAGACGAAAACTTCGCTATATTATTACGCCGGAAGGGATTGCATTCCGGGCACGGTTGACAGTTAATTATATAGAACAGTCTATGCAGTTATATCGATTAATTCGTGGTAGAGTCCTCGAAGCTGTCAAGAACATCAAAATGGCCGGGTTCGATAGCGTCCGAATTGTCGGTGATGGCGATATTGCTGACATATGCAGGTTAACGTGTATTGAGCAGGGATTAACCATCACCGACTCGGATAACGTGCCATGGCTTGAATTGAACGACCTGAAAGTGAATTTACATCTTGAGACGAAATTAAACCCGGAGAAAATCTCGGTAAGACGGGAATCGTAAATGGAGCAGATAGGTAAGGAAAACCACATCTTAATCACCGGAGGAGCTGGATATCTGGGTTCCTTGTTATGCGGACACCTGCTCCGCTTGGGATACTCAGTCACGGTGGTGGATGACCTTTTGTATGGAGGTGAATCCCTCCTGGGATATATGCCTCATCCCGATTTTCGTTTTATCAAAGCCAATGTGTGCGAATCAAGATCTATTCGCAGCGTGGTGAATAATCAAATACCAGTTCCAAGGGCGATCGTACATCTGGCTGGAATCGTTGGTTTTCCTGCCTGCCAGGCAGTGGGAAGGCAGGTTGCCTGGAAATATAATGTTGAAGCTACCCAGTATGTTTATGATCAAGCCCAGGATATGGGTGTGGAGCGTTTTATTTATGCTTCGACATACAGCACCTATGGTGCTTCCCGGGATGATCAACCTGCGGGGGAGGATTCAGCCTTAAACCCGCAGTCCCTGTATGCAGAGACTGTGGTGGGCGTCGAGAAGTTCTTATCAGCCCAAACCGCATCTTCCTGCATACCGATTATTTTCCGCATGGCTCACCTCTATGGTTTATCGCCACGTCCCCGGTTTGACTTAATTGTCAATCAATTTGTTTGGGAGGCATATCGTAATCGCGAGCTGTTAATCTACCAGCGAGGTTATTCGCGATCCTTCATGCATGTGAATGATGCAGTCAGGGGCTTGGTCCTGGGAATCCAGGGCGAAGAGACTTTACTGCGCAACCAGGTCTTCAATCTTGGCTCTGAGGCCGGAAATTTATCCAAGGATCAGATCGTTCAGGTAATTCTCAAGCGCCTGCCGGAAACCAATGTAATTTATAAAGACCTGACTTTTGGCGGAGACATGCGTGATTTTCACATATCCTATAAAAAAATACAGGAGCAACTGGGATTTGAAACCACGAAGACCATCGAGGATGGGGTGCGGGAAATTCTGCAAGCTTTACGAATTGGAATTATTGAGAATCCCCAGGATCAGCGTTACCGGAATGCGAGATTTATCGTTTCTTGAGGTTTGGATATTATGCAGCAGCAGAGAAAAATGGCACAACCCTTAGATGCAACCTTCTGGAACTCAAAACGCGTAATCGTTACCGGCGGTGCGGGTTTTCTGGGAAAATTTGTTGTCAGGAAATTGAAACAGCGTGGAGCTGGGGAAATCATCATCCCCCGGATCGAAGATTACGATCTAACGAAAATCGAATCGATCAACAGACTCTTTGATCACCTGGAGATAACTAAGAACAATCAAAAAAGTCCTGAGATGAAGCGATCGCATAGTGATGTGATTGTCATTCACTTGGCCGCGTTAGTTGGCGGAATTGAAGCAAACCGACAGAGACCTGCTGAATATTTCTACACTAACCTGATAATGGGTACTCAATTGATGCATGAGGCCTGGCAGCGAGGGGTTAATAAATTTGTTGCTATCGGGACGATCTGTGCATATCCAAAATTTACTCCCCTACCGTTTAAAGAACAAAATCTTTGGGATGGCTATCCTGAAGAAACCAATGCCCCTTATGGTCTGGCGAAGAAAATGTTGTTAGTCCAGGCAAAAGCCTACCGGGATCAGTATGATTTCAATGCCATTTTCCTGTTGCCTGTGAACTTATACGGACCAGGTGATAATTTCAATCTGCAATCATCCCATGTGATCCCTGCCCTGATCCGGAAATGTGTTGAAGCTGAGGAAAATGGTGCAGAGCGGATTGTGGTCTGGGGAGATGGTTCTCCCACGCGCGAATTTCTCTTTGTTGAAGATGCAGCTGAAGGGATTCTATTGGCTACAGAACATTACAATGGCAGCGAGCCAGTAAACCTTGGCTCGGGACAAGAAATTACCATCAAAGACCTGGTGGAGACCATTTCTCGGTTGACGGGATTTACAGGCGAGTTGACCTGGGATACTTCGAAGCCCAATGGTCAGCCGCGCAGGGTCCTGGATACCACCCGAGCGGAGGAGTATTTTGGATTTCAGGCTCAGACTGATTTTGAGATAGGCTTACGCCAGACGATTGATTGGTACCGGGAAAATCGTGACCAGATCGTCCAGGAAAAATAGATACAAACTGATCTTTATTTGAGTGTTTGAATCAATCATGGTACAACCTGCAGCAACAAGCGAACAGAAAGAGGAAGTTCTCATACTGAAGCCGACTCGAGGTTGGGGGCGGCTTAACCTGATTGAAATGTGGAAGTACAGAGAGCTGACTTATTTCCTGACCTGGCGCGATCTCAAAGTTCGCTATAAGCAGACTGTCCTAGGCGCCAGCTGGGCTATTTTGCAACCATTTCTGTCAATGGTTGTTTTCAGTGTTTTCTTCGGCGGATTGCTGGGTGTCTCCTCCGGCGATGTGCCTTACCCGATTTTTTCATATACTGCCCTGCTGCCCTGGGGAGTGTTCGCGAAAGCTTTAAATGACGCTGGTCGCTCATTGGTAACAAACAGGGCAATGATCACCAAGATATATTTTCCGCGCATGGTGATTCCCCTTGCTTCGGTTCTCTCAGGCCTGGTTGATTTCGCAATCGCATTTGTCGTTCTCTTGGGAATGATGTGGTATTACAAAATACCGCTTACTTCTAATATCTGGACGCTGCCATTCTTTTTACTTCTGGCGATGATTACCGCACTCGGTGTTGGCTTATGGCTTTCAGCATTGAATGTGCTGTACAGGGACATTGGTTACATTATCCCATTCCTGACCCAATTGTGGTTCTACCTGACACCGATCGTTTATTCCGCCAGTGAAGTTCCAGAGCGATGGCAGACTATCTATGCATTGAATCCGATGGTAGGTGTGGTGGAAGGTTTCCGATGGGCTCTCCTGGGAACCTCTGCTTCTCCAAGTCCTATGGTAGGGGTCTCCAGCATCGTTGCCTTGTTGATGCTGGTCTCGGGCATGTTTTATTTCCGGCGAATGGAGCGCACTTTTGCTGATATGGTGTAACCCAGCCTGGTGATGGATGCTGATCGAAGGCTGGAGAATTATTTTGATGGATTTTTCTTGAAGAATGAGTGATTTAGCGATCAGGGTTGAAGAGTTAGGCAAGCAATACCGCATCGGATTATCTCCGACGCGGTACAGCACGCTGCGTGAAACTCTGGTCGAAACTATCAATCTACCAGCCAGGATAAAGCGCAGGAATAATGCTGAAGCGGTGGATAGAATCTGGGCCTTACGTGATATCACTTTTGATCTCAAAAAAGGACAGGTATTGGGTGTGATTGGGCGTAATGGGGCCGGGAAGAGCACCCTATTAAAGATACTCTCCCGGGTGACAGAACCCAGTGAAGGATTTGCCGAGATTCACGGCCAGGTAGGTTCTTTGTTAGAAGTTGGCACCGGCTTTCATCCCGAATTAACTGGGAGGGAGAACATCTACCTCAACGGGGCAATCCTGGGGATGAATAAATCCGAGATTGACCTTAAATTTGACCAGATCGTTTCATTTGCTGAGGTTGAACAATTTATTGACACGCCAGTAAAACGCTATTCGAGTGGAATGTACCTCCGGTTGGCATTTGCGGTTGCAGCTCACCTGGAACCAGATATCCTGGTGGTTGATGAGGTATTGGCTGTTGGAGATGCTGAATTCCAGCGGAGATGCCTTGGAAAGATGAGTGATGTTGCCAAGCAGGGTCGCACAGTACTCTTTGTCAGCCATAATATGTCGGCGATATTAAGATTGACCGAGGAAGCTATCTTACTGGATAAAGGTCGCCTGGTGCTCAGGGCAAAGACACAGGAAACGGTCGATTATTACATGTCAACAGGTTATGCCCAGACCGGAGAACGGATATGGGAAGCGGATGAAGTCTCAGAATCAGCCAGGCCATTTCGTCCCATAGCACTGCGTTTATTCGATCAGAGAGGGCGAATAGTCGATACAGTTCGATCGACAGAACCAATCACCATCAAAGTAGAGTATGAGTTACAGGCTGGCATCACTGGTTTGCGGGTTGGCTTATACCTGATGACGACCCGGGGTGAATATGTATTTACCTCTTTTGATACAGACCAGCCGGAGATGTATGAACGTTTCAGTGTGCGTCCTGAAGGCCATTACATCAGCAGCTGTGAGCTCCCTGCAAATTTCCTGAACGAAGGGCGGTATGTGCTGGGCATTAATGCCAGCTCCTTCCGGGTAAAACGATATTTTCAGGATGAACAGGCGCTCACTTTTACTGTTGATGTTGCCGGTGCACCCGGAATGCAGTGGCCTGAAAATCGCCTTGGTCCAGTTCGACCAGCATTGGATTGGAGCATTGAGGCACAATGAATACCAAGACGACTGCCAAGAAGATATTAGGCGAGATGCCCTTGACGGCAGAATTGTACTGGTATCTGCGCCAGGGTGGGAACCCGCCCAGGACCGGGTATAAGCTTGACAAAATCCAGGAGCGTCTTCCACTTCTGGTCGAACAAGCGATAGCTGCCCGTCATACGAACCACCCTGGAAAAAACGTGCTGATTTTTGCCACTCTCCACTTCTGGATTGCACATGGAACTGTTCTGGGATTGGCATTGGCAGCGCAAGGACACAATGTAACACTGGCATATCTCCCATACAGCAATTCGAATGAAGCGATCAATAAATTTGATCTCCGGCGGCAAAATATCTATACCGAAAAGGTGTTAGCAGAGACGAAACCCTTGATGGATAATATCTCCTTCCTGGAACGAGGTCCTGGAGCGGAAGACCTTCCGGGAGTTCTGCACCAGGTTATCGACCAGGTGTCTTTACGTGATACCCAGTACATCATGCAGGTTGAAGACATTCCCGAGAACAGCCCTTTATATATGCTGAGACAAACAAGGAATCTTGCAGCAGCCACTGCAGCCTACCGGTATGTCCAATTTTCCAAACCAGATGTCGTCATCATTCCAAATGGGAGCATTCTGGAATTTGGGAGTGTTTTCCAGGTGGCTCGTTACCTTGAATTTCCAACTGTCACATATGAATTTGGTGAACAAAGAAACCGGATTTGGATCGCTCAAGATTCAGAAGTCATGCATCAAAGAACAGATGCTCTTTGGCAAACCAGGCAGGGAATGGAAATTTCAGCAGCTGAGCTGGAGCGCGTTGAAACCTTGTATTCCTCTCGCCAAAAAGCCAGCCTTTGGGGTAATTTCTCGCGCCAGTGGCAGGGAGTGCCAACTATAGGAGGAGACCAGGCCCGGAGAACCCTTGGCCTCGACGAAAGACCCGTGATATTACTTGCAACTAATGTAATTGGTGACAGCCTGACCCTTGGTAGACAGGTCTTCAGCGACAGCATGACGGAATGGCTGCAGAGGACCCTTGAGTATTTTGCCTCTCATCATGATGCCCAGCTTGTGGTGCGAATTCATCCTGGAGAATTGGTTACCAAGGGACCTTCGGTTGGGGATGTCGTTCACCAGACATTTCCTAAGGGTATCCCGGAAAATATTACCTTGATTTCTGCGGATGCAGAGATCAACACTTACGATTTGATCGAAATCGCTGATCTCGGGCTCGTTTATACGACGACGGTTGGAATGGAAATGGCGATGAGGGGTGTCCCGGTTATTGTCATTGGTCAAACTCACTACCGCGAAAAAGGTTTTACACTGGACCCTGACTCCTGGGATGCATTTTTTGAACTGCTG
>Ga0316577_10000528_pt1 | contig 15374 bp, 12 predicted proteins | sample S5NA_FD_203073 | JGI IMG/M metagenome (GOLD analysis project Ga0316577, IMG submission 203073) | Rhizosphere microbial communities from salt marsh grasses in Alabama, United States - S5-7_050615r2r1 | ecosystem: Host-associated > Plants > Roots > Rhizosphere | place: USA: Alabama | collected... | reverse complement strand
TGCGCCTCGTCGCCAGCATCGCCGATATCGACTTTATCGTCACCGCCTCCGAACTCGAAGCCCTCATCCTCGAAAGCAACCTGATCAAGCGACACAAGCCTCGATACAACGTCCGGCTCAAGGACGACAAGCGCTACCCCTACATCAAGATCACCTGGCAGGAGGACTTTCCCAGAGTGCTCGTCGTGCGCCGCATGAAACGGGACGGCGCCCGCTACTTTGGCCCCTTCACTGCTGCCTGGGCGGTCCAGCAGACTCTCCATACCCTGCGGCGCGTCTTTCCCTACCTCACCTGCAATCGCGTGATCACCGGCAAGGACGAGCGAGCCTGCCTCTATCTGGACATCGGCCTCTGCCTGGGGCCGTGCATCGGCGCGGCGGACCGAGAGGAATACCGGGCCATGATCGACCGCCTCTGCCAGTTCCTGGAAGGCAAAGCCGACACGATCGTAGCCGACCTCGAGGCCAAAATGCAGGCCGCTTCCGACCGCTGGGACTTTGAGCAAGCCGCCGCATACCGCGACCAGCTCGATGCCATCCAGCGGGTCATCGAACGGCAAAAGATCGTGTCCGTAGCCATGGCCGATCAGGATGTCGTCGCCTTTGCGCGCGCCGACGGCGATGCCTGCGTGCAGGTGTTCTTCATCCGCCATGGACGGCTCATCGGGCGCGAGTACTTTGTCCTGGATGGCACAGCCGAAGAGACAGACACCGAGGTCGTGGCATCCTTTGTCAAACAATTCTACGACGAGGCCGCCTACGTACCTCCCGAGATCCTTTTGCCCCACGAGATCGACGAGGCCCTGGTCATCCAGGACTGGCTGCGCAGCCGCCGTGGCAACAAGGTCATGATCAAGGTGCCCCGCCGGGGCCACAAGCGCGAGCTCGTCAACATGGCAGCCGAAAACGCCGCCGAGACTCTGGCTCATCTCCGCGCCCAGTGGCTGGTAGACGAAGGCAAGCAGGCCCAGGCGCTCGGCGAGCTGCAGGACCATTTAGGCCTCGACGAGCCGCCCACCCGGATTGAGTGCTACGACATTTCCACCACCCAGGGTACAGCCACCACCGGCTCTATGGTCGTCTTTGTCAAGGGAGTGCCCCGCAAGAGCGACTACCGGCGCTTTCGCATTCGCACCGTCGAGGGTTCCGACGACTATGCCAGCATGCGCGAGATGCTTCGCCGCCGGTTTCGTCGCATCGCCGAGCAGGAATCGCAAGACCAGAAACTGCCCGGCGGTAAGGAGTCAACCTGGCACCTGCTGCCCGATCTATTAATCGTGGATGGAGGCAAGGGGCAGCTCAATGTCGCCTTGGACGTATTGGACGAGTTCGGCCTGCGCGATCAGATCCCGGCTGCCGGCCTGGCCAAGCAGGAAGAGGAGGTCTTTCTGCCTGACCAGCCCGAGCCGGTGCGCTTGCCCCGCTCTTCCGAGGGACTCTTTCTGCTGCAGCGGGTCCGCGACGAGGCCCATCGCTTTGCCATCACCTATCACCGCCAGGTGCGCGGCAGGCAGACCGTCGTATCCCAACTGGACGGGGTGCCGGGCATCGGCCCCAAGCGGCGATCGGCCCTGCTGAAGCACTTTGGCTCCATCGATGCCATCCGCGCCGCCACCGTCGAAGAATTGGCCGCCGTGCCAGGCATGAATCAAAAAGCCGCCGAGCAGCTCAAGATGAGCCTCTAGCGGCCGAAACAAAAGAACCTCCCATAGGTCGGCTATCGCCTATGGGAGGTTTTCTACGTGCAAGGCTACTTCCGGAACGCCTCCAGGATTCCTTCCACCAAGTCCACGATCGCCTGCCAGATAGTCTCAAAGATGTTGCTGGCCGAGTCGGTGCCTTCTTGATCCTCAGGCTCGGGCGGGTTCGTCACCGGCTCACCCGGCTCCGGCAGCTCGATGGCAGCTGCATCGCCCTCGCGAACCTCGTACGCCGTGTCCTCCACCACCACGATCACGTGATCGCCCAGAGCAAAGTAGCGTCCCCATTCCGGCCGCGCCTCGATCAAGGCAAAGTAATCATCGCTGCCAAAGCTCACCGGCACCGTCTCCATCTTGTCCGGGTCAAAGGCGGTATCGGTCCAGATGCCCTCGTGCAGTACAAAGGTCTTGTCGCCGGCATACCGGATGGGATTGATCGCATAGCCCCATTCATCGGTCGGGCCCCCGGCAACGCCAGGGATCATCGTCGGCGCCATCGCGGGTGCCGCGGCCTCCGAAAGGACCTTTTCCTGGACACTCCGGTCCACCGCCGCCTCGCCAGACACCTCAACCTCCACTTGCTCCACCACGGTCTCGACAATTTGGCCGCGCCCCTCCTCGCGCAGGGCCATCTCGGTCTCTTCTACCAGGAAGGAGGTGTAGGGCGTAATGATCCCGTAGCGGATCGACAGATCCACGATCTCGTCGACCAGCTCTGCCTCCTCGCCGTGCAGCCGGATCTGTTGCAGAAGGTAGCCGATCTTGCGCGTGGCCCACAGCCGGGCGATAAACTCGTCGCCGCCCGACTGCTCAAAGCGCACATCCTCGTAGCGCGACGTCTGCGCCCGGCCGTTCACCTCGCCGCCAAGCGTGATCTCTACATCTCCGCCGTCCGCGTACCGGCCCACCACCACCAACTGCGTCCCGGCAAACAGATCCGGCAGCGGGTAGGGATAGACGTCATCCACATCGATCCCTCCGAAATCGATCTCGATGTCGGCCAGCAGTGGCGTGCTCACCTTGCCATAGAACGCCGACACCTTCTCGTCAATCGCCTCCTCGGGGCGGACGTAACCGCTGGCGCCCCGCTGGTTGACCGCTATCGTATCCAGCAAGGCCGTATTGACGTCGTAGCCCACGCCAAAGGAAAAGATCCGGGCGTTTCTCGGGGCAGCCTGCCCCACATTGTCGATGATCCGCTCGACCTCCACCTCGCCGACGGTAGGCAAGCCATCGGTGACAAAGATGACAATGGCAGGGCGGTCGCCGCCGGTCATCGCCAACGCCTCCAGCAGCGCGCGGTTGATATCGGTCGACCCGTTGGCCTCGAGACGCTCCACAAAATCGCGGGCTTCGCCCCGCTCGTCGGCAGGAACCAGGTCGCGGGCATAAGCGCGCGTGCTGGTGCTAAACGCGATGATATTGAACCGATCCTCGTCGTTCAGATTGTCGAGCACGAAACTCAGCGCCTCTTTCGCCTGCTCGATCTTTTCGCCGCGCATCGAGCCCGACACATCCAGCACCAAGATTACATCCTTGGCAATGATCTCCTGTGTATCCACGTCGACCTGGGGAGCAGCCAGCAACAGGAAGAAACCATCCCCCCGGCCATCCGGTTTGTAGCTCAACAGGTTGACGCCGATCTCTTCCGGCGAGACTGTGTAGTACAGCACGAAATCGCGGTCGGGCTTGACGCCGTACTCCTCGTAACCGGCGACGGCGTTGTGGTCTCCCCGCCGCACGATGTCTACCTCGTGGCTGGGGCTGTATATAGCCTTCAGCGGCTCGTTGCTGCGCACCGTCACGTTGACCACTACCTCTTCAAGGGGACGCGGCGAGAACTTTTCGGTATTGAGCGGGTAGACGTACTCCACCAGGCCGTTGTCCACCTCCAACACCTGGCTGTACTCCAGCTCGATGCGCCGCTCGCCGCCCGGCGGGATCGGATAGATGCTCGCCTGGAAAGCATCGCGGCCCACGTATTCCAGCAGAGCCGGGTCGCGGCGCCGCCGCACAATGTCCTCATAGATCTGGCGCGCCTCATCCCTTTCCAGAACCTGGCCCTCCAACTTTTCGCCGTCCACCCACATAGAAAACTCGCTAATGCTTGCCTCTTCCGGGAGCGGGAATATGTAGGTGCCTTCGACCTCGTGGTTTCCCTCGTTGACAAACACCTGGTCCACGTGGGTGGTTGCCACCTGATCCTCGATGGTGACCGTGACCCGGTGGTATTTGATAGTCAGAAAGGGCACTTCGACAATCGGCACATCGGGCGGTGGGTGGGGGATGACAATGCCATCAGCCAGCACGGGGAACGCCGGCACGACCAACAGGACCAGCAAGAGGAAACCCCCTAACAGGACTTGGACTCGCTTGCCAATCATGATCGCTCTCCTCCTTTCGAGCATCGCACTTGACCCTCATCTAATAGACGCGATCGAGTCCGGGAGAGTTCCAAGTCCAAGCTATGTGGTCCACAGCATCGCCAGGTTAGGGTGCGTTCCGCGGCGTCACCAGGCCAAGCAGTGGTCGTGCACCACTCTGTGGCAGCAACAAAAAGGACCGGGGATTACCCCGGTCTGTCTTCTGCTATGGCACACAGTGGATCTGGACAATCAGGTCCCAGAATGCTGGCTAGGCTGTAGGGATTGATCGCCAGAGGTATAGAACAGCTCCTCTATAGGGTAAGTCTCGGCAAGCTCCTGCAAAAGTCGCAGGCTCTCAAGCGCATCAGCTTCGTCGACAACGCTGATCGCATAGCCGGTGTGCACGTACACATAGTCCCCGACCTGGGCATCAGGGGTCAGCATGATGCTGATGGTCCGGCCCACGCCGCCGATTTCGACCTCGGCCTCAATGCCGTTGACAGACTGGATCTTGGCTGGAATCGCAAGACACATAGCTTCCTCCTGCGCCCATTCTAGCCCAGGTGGCGCAGCTTGTCAACGGAGCCATTGTCGCAGAACGCGGTCGTCTCCGCACGCCGCGACGATGCCTACTCCGCCTTTCTCTGTACGGAGACACCCCACCGGGCCAGCTCGGCTAGCACCTTGCCAGCCAAGGCCTCCACCTGGCCCGCCACCGCCTCGCTCAGATCCAACCCGACGCCCAGTGACTCGACCTGTACGCCCCAGAAAACCACCTCGCCGGGCAGGTACCCTTTCAGCATGGCAACCGCCAGCAGATCCTGCAATCCTTCCTGGTGCGGCGATACCTTGGAGGCGTCCAGAAACACGGGAATTTCGTCGCCCGCCATGCGCACCAGCGTGCCCGGTGGCTTGCGAGCCTGCACCGCGTCGACTACCAGCAGGCGCGATGCATCTTCTACATAGGGGAGGAGGTCCAGGCCCAGCGTACCGCCGTCCATGACCTGGACCCCCTCCGGAAAGTCATATTGCTCCAACAAACGCTCGATCACCCGGACGCCAACCCCCTCGTCGCCGAGGAGGATGTTGCCCAGGCCCAGCACCAACGTCTCACTCATTCGCCGCCTGGCGGCGGGCGATCTCGTCCTCCATGCAAGGATCGCAGACAGGCCACTTGACGCCGTTGACGATGCTCGACAGCAGCCCGTCCCGCTCCTCTACATCGTCCAGGATCGCCATGTAGAGGTGGATCAGGAAGAAGAGGATAAACACCCACATCAGCGAGTGGTGGATCAGGCGCAGGGTCTGGTTGGCCGATACACCAAAGAGCCAGCCAAACCAGGTCCACCAGAACCCGCCGGGATTCACCTCGGCGTTGAGTGCCAGGCCCAAGGCTCCTTGAATGATCGTCAGCAGCCACAGAACTGCATACGAAAAGCCCGCGATCGGGTTGTGCCCGACATAACAGGGCCGGTCCTTGGCCAAGAAGGTATAGTACTTGAACTGCCGCCACAGGTCCTGCACCCGTTCCTTGTTCAACGGCAGGATGCCGCCCCACTTGGCATAGCGATTCCCCACAAAAGCCCAGTAGAGCCGGATGATGAGGACCAGAGCCAGGATGGTGGCGGTCACATAGTGGGTAAAGCGCACGATGCCGGTGACATAGGGATTGGGAAAGCCTTCGACGTTGATGAATGGCGAGCCGATGTAGTAGCCGGTGATGGCCAACACCCCCATGCACACTACGTTGAACCAGTGATACCAGCGGACTATGGGCTGCCAGACGTAGCGGCGCTCAAACAGCATGAAATCATCACTCATGTCATCCCCCTACACGATCTGGATACGCGTGATCTCATTGCGCTCCGGATCTGTCACGTGTACGGCGCAGGCCATACAGGGGTCAAAGGAGTGAATAACGCGCAGGATCTCGAGCGGCTGCTCGGGATCGGCCACCGGCGTGCCATCGACCAGGGCCGCTTCGTACGGGCCGGGAATGCCCTCACCGTCGCGGGGCGAAGCATTCCACGTGCTGGGCACGATGCACTGATAGTTGGCAATGGCACCGTTCTCGATGCGTACCCAGTGGCCCAGCGCGCCGCGTGGTGCTTCCGTCCAGCCCCAGCCCAACGCCTCGTTGGGCCAGGTCGCGGGATCCCACTTTTCCGTATTGGTCACGCGCAGGTCGCCGTTGCCCAGGTTAGTAGTCAGCTCGTTGACCCAGTCGGTCACCTTTTCGGCCAATACCGCCGTCTCCAGGCCGCGCGCTGCGATGCGGCCCAACGTGGAGAAGAGGGCCTCCGGTCCGACACCCAGCGCACCGAGCGCCGTATTCACCCAGTGTTGCACCCGGTCGTGACCCGAGGCATAGGCCACCAACATTCGCGCCAGCGGGCCAACCTCCATGGCCGTATCCTGGTAGCGAGGCGCCTTGATCCAGCTATATTTCTGCTCCGTCTCCAAAAAGTCATAGGGGGGCTGAGGACCGGTATAGTTGGGCCTGGTCTCCCCATCCCACGGATGCTTTGTGACCGTATTGTCGCTGTACTCGTACCACGACCGGGTCACAGATTCGGCAATCTGCTGTTGGTCCACCGGATGCACCGTGCTCAGGTCCTTGTTGAGGATGATACCTCGCGGCAGGAACAGATCGCCGGGCTGGTCGCTGCCCTGGCTGGGCGTCGTAGGAAAGTCCCCGTAGGACAAGTAGTTGCCGACGCCACCGCCAATAGCTGCCCAGTCCTTGTAAAAGCCAGCCACCGCCAGCAGGTCAGGGATGTGGACTCGATCGACAAAGTCCTTAGCCTTGGCAAAGAGTCGCTGCACCTCTGCCAATTGCGTGGCATTGATGGCATTCTGGCTGTCCGGGTCCACGGGGCATGACATGCCACCGACCAGGTAGGTCTGCGGGTGGGGATTCTTGGCCCCAAAGATAGCCTGAATCTTGATGACATCCTTCTGCCAGTCCAGCGCCTCCAGGTAGTGAGCCACGGCCATCAAGTTGGCTTCAGGTGGCAGCTTGTAGGCCGGATGGCCCCAGTAGCCGTTGGCCAGAATGCCCAGTTGGCCACTTGAGGCGAAGGTATTCAACCGGTCTTTGACGCCGGCAAAGTACGCCTCGCTCGACAGCGGCCAATTTGAGAGGGATTGGGCCAAGGCAGCGGTCTGGGCTGGGTCAGCACCCAATGCGCTGACCACATCCACCCAGTCAAGGGCTGTGAGGTGATAAAAGTGAATTACGTGGTCCTGAATATACTGGATCCCCTCCATGATGTTGCGAATAAGGCGGGCATTTTCGGGGATCTGGATTCCGAGGGCATCTTCGACTGCTCGCACGGAGCAGAGGGCGTGAACCGTAGTTCACACGCCTCATATGCGTTGCGCAAACACCCATGCGTCCCGTGGATCCCGGTCCTGGAGCACCAACTCCATGCCTCGAAACATGGTGCTCGAGCTCCAGGCGTCGGTGACCATTCCGCCGTCCGTCTGAGCCTCGATGCGCAGGTGTCCCTCGATGCGAGTGATCGGATCGATCGCGATCTTGGCCATAGTTTATCCCTCCCTCTCCACAACATCCTCTTCAGAATCAGTTGTCTCTTCCGCGCTTTCTGCCTCGCCGGGATGTCTTCTCCCGGCCCTGTTCCGCACCGTGCTGGCCACTGCATGGATACCAATGCCAGCCAGCGTGGCGCCGGTCAAGGCAAGACCGACCTTATCGGCAGTCACTTCCACGCCAAACCCTGGTACCTCCGGCAGCCGCTTGTAGAAGGGCGTCATATTGTCCCAGAAGCCAATCTCGGCACAGCCTACACAGCCGTGCCCGGCGCCGACAGGCCAATTGGTGCCATCGTTATACCGCACCGTTGGGCAGTTCATGTAGGTCTCGGGACCCTTGCAGCCCATCTTATAGAGACACCAACCCTTGCGACTGGCCTCATCATCCCAGGCCTCTACGTATTGGCCAGCATCAAAGTGAGCCCGCCGCTCGCAATTGTCGTGGATCCGCTTGCCGTGCGCGAATAAAGGTCGCCCCTGCTCATCGGTGTCGGGCAGCGAGCCGTAGGTGAGATAGTACACAATCGTCCCAGTCGCGTTCACGACATTCATGGGGCAGCCTGCCAGGTTGATGATGGGCACGCCCTTGATCACATCGCTGACACCCTTGGCGCCAGTAGGATTGGGGCGCGACGCCGGCCAGCCTCCCCATACCGCGCAGGCGCCAACAGATATCACCGCCGCGGAATTGGCTGCCACCTCCTGGAGGATGTCTAGCGCAGTTCGGCCTCCGACGCAACAATAGATGCCATTATCCTTGGTGGGAATCGAGCCCTCCACGATGGTCAGATACCCGCCCTCCTGCACCGTCTCTTCGAGCAGTGCTTCAGCCTGGTGACCGGCGGCAGCCATGATCGTCTCGTGATAATTCAGCGAGATCAGCTCCAGGATGATCGTAGCCACTGTCGGATTCGATGCACGGAGAAAAGCCTCTGTATCCGCCGCGCAGTCCTGGTATTCCAACCAGACCGCTACTGGGCGCTTGGCCGACTCCAGCGCTTGAGCGATTTTCGGCGCCATACTGGCCGGCAGGGCCAGCGTGCCAGCCATGAACGTGCAGAACTTTAAAAAGTCCCGCCGAGACACTCCCCTCTGGGCAAGTGCCTGCATGAAATTGCTTTCAGAATTGTTCACCATATGCGTCCCTCCTCCCTAACACCTTGCATAACTTGAAAGGGGCGCCTTTGCCGCCTGGTCCTCCCAGGCACGCTGAGACGCTCTACGTGCGATGGCAATGTACGCTAGGCAACCCTCCTTTCCGCTGTTCGGACCGTCGCCAAATACCAGGGGTCGCGGTACAACAAAGCCCAGCATCTGGACTGCTGGACGGAAAGGCAAAGAGCGTGATAGCCGGCTTTACGGTTTGTACCATCATCATGAATGCCAAGAGACGTCTACGGCTATTGGTTCGCAAGTGCGGTTCAGTGAACCGAATGAGTGGCAGGCTGATCAGCACAGAGATGTACTGAATACTCCGTACTGAATAGCATGTACAGCGGATCAGAGTATAGCACACCTCCGATATCTTGTCAAATGTCGTTTTTCGACCTTGAAGCCCGAGTGCGGTTCAGCTTTCTTGCGAGCCGCCAGAGACCAAAGGCCGGCAAGGCATTTCCAGTATAGCAGAAAAACTCCCGCCTTGACTACGGGGATAGGCGGGTTTTGGTTCGTCTTTGGTAGAAAACGGTTGGATTTGGTTGGCGGCCAAGCCTGGGCACTGGAGGCCGCGCCGCGCACATGGCAGAAAACCACATCCACCTAGACCTCCCGCTCCTTCCACCTCCCGCGGCGAAACCAGATCGCAAACAGCAGCCCATTGGCTATGTTGGCAACGGCCCGCCCCCACCAGACACCGGTCACTCCCAATCCAAGCCAGAGAGAGAGGCCAAAGGCAATAGGCAATTCCATGCCCCATAGCGTGAGTAGATTGATGGCCATAGCCGGTACCGTGTTACCGGCCCCGTCAAAGCCGCGAGCCAGCACCACGCCTACCGCGCTGCCGATCATCGACCAGGCCACCACCCGCACGCACTCTGTACCAACAGCCACCACCTCGGGCGTGGGATCAAAGAGGGCCATGAGCGGCCGGGCAAAGATGGTCAGCAGGAGCGCCGCCACCGCCATATAACCCGTCGAGTAGGCGCTGACCCACCAGGCGCTTCGTTCTGCCCTATCCGGCTTGTGCGCGCCCAGATTTTGGCCCACCAGCGTCCCCGCAGCATTGCCCATTCCAAAACAGGGGATGAGCGCAATCAGCAGCATGCGATTTGCCACGCCATAGCCCGCCGTGGCAAAGGTTCCGTACAAGCCCACCATGGCAATGATGAGCAACCGCGAAGACGAGCGCAGGGTCATCTGAATCGTGCTCGGCAGGGAAATGCGGATGATATTCACCATCAGCGGCAAATCAGGTCGCAGTTCGTGGAGATTGATGCGAATGCGCGCTCTCCCGCGCAATAGGATGGCCAACTGCATGATCAATCCTGCACCGTAGCCCAGAACAAAGGCCAGTGCCGCACCGGCTACACCCAAAGGGGGCAGCGGCCCCCAGCCGCGGATCAGGATCGGCTCGAGTACCACGGTGACAGCCGTGACCAAGAACAGGACCCGCATGGCTATGCCGGCCTCCCCCGCTCCCCGCAGCATAGCATTGATGGCGAATACCAGGATCAGCGTAAAGATGCCGGCAAATCCAATGCGCATGTACGCAAGCCCCAGCGGCAGCACCTCGGTGTCGGCCCCCAACAGGGTCAGCAGCGGGCGGGCCAGGATCCATCCACTGACCGACAGTATCAGCGACATGGTCAGGCCCAGCAAGATCGTCTGCCAGGCAGCGTGTTCCGCGGCAGCCGGATCCTTGGCGCCAATGCGTCGCGCCACCACGGCCATTCCGCCGATGCCCAGCCCATTTGCCAGGCTGTTGAGCACCCAACGGATGGTGATGCTGATCGTCACCGCCGCCAGGGCTGCCGATCCTAGTTGGCCAACCCAGTAGGTATCCAGAACCTGGGCGAGATTCTGGACACCTGTTTCCAGGATCATGGGGGGCGCCAGAACCCAGATCGCCCGGTGGATGCTCACACTGGTGAGATCCCGGCCCTGTGCCCTGCGCGCGTGTGCCATAGGTTTGTCACGTCCTTGTGGATAGATGAACTTGGGACAGCGGGGCCCATTCTACCAAAGGAAATGCTGCAAGTCAACCGGGGCCTTTGAAGGTAGGGCTGATGCAAGATCGGCGAACGATAGACATCCGATCTTTCTGCCCATACGGCTCGGCAGCGCGAAATGGCAAGAACGTGCCTGCAGTTAGGTTCTGTCGCCTGACTGGCAAAAATCGGATGTCTCTGCCAATGGACTATGTAAGTACCCTATTGATGGCTGCCCGCCCTCAGCAGATGGGCAACGACGCGAAACCGGGAGCTCTTGTCGCAAGAGCTCCCGGTTTGTCTAGCAAGACCTCTGCCAGATCGGCGGCTATGCTTGCTTGGCACTGGAGGAACTGTCGCGCTGCCGTGCGCGCTTTGCCTGCAGATCTCGATCTAGTTCCCGCTTGATCAGCACCAGTGCCAGGATGGTCACCAAGATCACCGCCAGAGACACAATCATCCCCAGGCGGCGCGTGTCCAATTCGGCCAGAGCATCCTCGGCAGATTTCTTCGCTTGCTGGCTCAGTGTCAGCGACTCCTCGGCCTTGGCTTCGACCTGCTCCTGGTCAACTGTATGTTGCAACGCCCGCGACTCGATTAGAGGAGTTTGAGCTTGATGGAGCAACTCCTCCTGTTCGGCCATAATCAGTCGCGCCTCTGTGGCGGTTGCGATGGCATCCTCCGCCTCCGCAAAGGACTGATCGGCCGCCGTCAGCGCCTCATACATCGCCTGGGCCTTGTCGTTTGTCTCGGAGCCGGGCGGGTGGCAACTGCCGCAATGGCCCTCTGCCGTGCCCACAAATAGCTCCCGAGTAGCCGGCACCACATCGTGGATGCCGTGACAGGTCACGCAGCGCGGGGCAACCTCCCCCGTCATCCCCGTGCGGTGGGCGCCCTGCTTGTAGTAGTCTTCGGTGGTGGCGTGACATTGGCCGCACACATTCGCCACCTGCTCAAAGCCCGGTGGCGCAGCGCCGTGCTTGCCATGGCAGACCGAGCAAGTCGGCGCGCGCAAGTTCTGCTCCTCAAGCAGCGCCACACCGTGCACGCTCCCCTTGTACAGCTCGAACTGATCGGCGGGAATGTCATAGGTTGCCATCAGCGATGCGTCCGCGTGGCAGCCGGCACACATCGCCGGTTCGTTGCTCGGATACACATTCGAAGCGGGGTCCGTCGTCTTCAGGATGCGGTGCCCGCCGTGGCAGTCATAGCAGGTAGCCACGTTCGTATCGCCTTCCAGCAGCGCCTGCCCGTGCCGGCTCTGCCAGTACTGATCGAACTGATCCGTGGGCAGCCCGAATTGGCGCATCAACTCCACGTCCGAGTGGCACGACCCACACAGACCCGGAATCCGGTCTTTGGGGAGCGGCCCCAAGAACCCAGCCTCCGGTGACATGGCCTCTTCCGCTTCATCCTCGGTCGGATCGCCACCATGACAGCTCACGCAACCCACACCCTGCTGAGCATGCACGCTCTCCGACCAGTCTGTTGTGATCTGTTCGTGAATGCCGCCCAACTCCCCGTGACACGAGATGCAGCTATTCTCCTCGAACAGCACCGGCTCGTGGATCGGTGTGGGCAGAACCTCCAGGGCGGGAGGAAGGGTTGCCGTTGGTTCCGGTACCGGCGTGGGCTCTTCGGCAGCGCCAAGCTGATGGCACAGTAGACAACTGCTGCTCTGCCGGCCCTCGTGATCTGCCGGGAAGGGTTTCAGCCCGCCGGTAGCGTGGCACACCAGGCAATCCTCGCGCCCCTCGATGGAATGCGGCACCCCAGGGATCGACTCCGGAACATCGACCTGGTGGCACACCAAACACATCTCGTTTCCCCGTCCCTCATGATCTGCTGGAAAAGGATAGTCCCCATCTGGACCGTGGCACGCCAGGCAGTCCTCCAGGCCCTCAACAGGGTGAGGTACCGCTGGGAACTCTTGCAACGTGAGACCATAGGCCGAAGCCGCAGCCGCCAACACGGCGACCAACACCAAAAGTCCTGCGAACATCCGCGACATACGCATGGCCCTCTCCTCCCTAGCTAACCCGGCCCCAGATCGACAGCGCCACAAGGATCGCCAAGATCATCGCAGTCACAGCCATTGCCACCTTGCGATTGCGCGGACGCCGTTCTGGCTTGCGGTCCAAGAAGGGCAGAAGAATCAAGAGCACAATGCCGACCGCGGGAATCAAGATCCCCGCCAGCCCGGCCGCCAAACCCGGACCGAGCACAAGGGACGGCAGTTTGATGAACTGATAGATCCACAAAAAGTACCACTCCGGCTTTATGTGCTGCGGCGTGTTGAAGGGATCCGCCTTCTCCTCCAGCCCGACAGGCAGCAGGGATACCAGGACGATCAGGGCCGCCAACAGGATAAAGCCGGCGATCACCTCCAGGATGATATAGTTCGGAAAGAAGGGAATGGTATCCTCTTCCGGGTATTCAGGATGCTTGTACCTCCGCGGGCCTTCGTCTCCAGTCGGGAGCGCCTCTTCTACTTCCTTCAAGACAGTACCCTCCTTGGCACCGACCTACAGCGGGCCGGAGATGCCCTGGCGCCGAATAATGACAAAGTGAATTGCCAGGAAAACAACCACCAATACAGGCAAAACCAGCATGTGGATCCCGTAAAAACGCGTCAGGGTCAGACCGGTGATATCCGCACCGCCGCGCAACAAGCCAAGCAGCCAGGGGCCGATCCCGGGTATGATGCCCAAGATCTCGCTGCCGACCGTCGAGCCCCACAGCGCCTTCTGATCCCAGGGCAGCAGGTAACCAGTGAAGCCAAAGGCCAATGTCAGAAGCAACAAAAACGTCCCCGCCACCCAGTTCAGCTCGCGGGGGTTCTTGTACGAGCCGGTGAAAAACACGCGCAACATATGCGCCAGGCAAAAGGCAATCATGAGGGTCGCCGACCAGGAGTGAATGCTGCGGATCAGCCAGCCGAAACGCACATTGTTCATGATGAACAGTATGCTCTCGTAGGCCTCACCCGGCGTCGGCCTGTAGTACAGCGAAAGCAGGATGCCGGTAACGCCCTGGATCAAAAACAGGGCAAACGTAATCCCACCAAGGCAAAAGTACCACCGGATCGCATGCTTTGGCACCGGCTTTTTCAGAAACGCTTCCAGTGGAATACGCACGTCGAACCGCTCGTCAAACCAGTCTCCCACCCGCCTTCGCCAGCTCCTGCCAGAGGTTGCCTCCATTACCCATTGCCTCCTTCCACGTAGATCTTGTCACCTTCTACCTGGACCCTGTACTCCTCGAGTGGCGCGGTCGGCGGCCCAGAGATCACCGCACCATTCGTGTTGAAATATGCCTCGTGGCAGGGACAGGCGATCACCTCCCGCTGCTCGTTCCAAAAGACAATGCACCCCAGATGGGTGCATGTGGCAGATAGAGCCTTATAGCCATCGGGTGTGTGAACCACGATGACCGGCTTATTGGCCACCGAATAGACCTCACCCTTGCCCACCGGCAGGTCCTCTGCGTCAGCCACGTCAACGCGCGCCCCACCCGCGGCGCTCGCCTGCTTGGGAGGCCACAGATAGGCGATGATCGGCGTCAGGACCCCCCCGGCAGTCGCCAAGGCCGAAAATCCCAGCAGCACATACTTGAACAGTCCTCGGCGGCTAACGGCCTGATCCCGCGCCACGTCGTCCGCAGGCTTTACCGGATCGTCCATCGCTTACCCCCAATTCTGTCTAGATCCACTATAGGCGTTTCGATTGCGTGCACTCCAATCTCACACGTCGGAGGGGCACTATCGGCCTGACACAACAAACCAGATTCAAGCTGGTGGAGGTGGCTGACCTGGATCCAGGCCAGACCTGTGGAGTACGGGACCGTGATGAAACTACGTTCGAGACTTTGATCAAGTGTCCGAGCTCGCGCTGCACGAAGCACATACCGTACGGTTCATAGCCGGCAAGGCCGGGAGCCCGGTATGCTCCGTGCTGCCAATATACCACGCCCCCGGATCAAAGGCACGTGACGTTTGACCCTACTTTTCAGGGACATTCCGGAATCCAGAGCCCTAGCACCCGAAATGCACTTTGTCTGCATGTCCGGGCGGTGTCTGCATGGAACCACCTGCCCTGCGCGGTTCTGGACTCTCGAGAGCAGGCCGAGAGTGCGCTGCCTTCATGGGGAAAAATGAAAGGGCCCCGAAGGGCCCTTTCTTCTTCCTGATGAGGTGGGCCGAAACCCGCCTCACTTTCCTTACTTGCCAAAGATCGCCATCATCTGGTCGATCACAGACATGAGAGTCGCGACGTCATCCTCTCCGGCTTCCATGAGGTAGCCACCCTGCTGCATGTGCAGGTTGTAGACGGTAAGCTCGCCAGCCGCGTCCTCGTTGATCAGCGTCGCGCGGTGGCATCCACCACAGGCCCTGTCAGCAGGACCGTCGACATACTCCGGCACGTCGGCGATTGCCCGGCCCTCGACAGAGTCAGATGCCGAGAGCAGACCAGCCAGCGACGCCGACTGATCCGGCACGTTGAACTCGCCCGGGTTGTGGCACGACTCACAGTCGGTGATGCCGTGCGTGGGATACGGGAACTCGATGTGATGCTCGTAGTGCATGGCTTGCACCGGATCGCTAAAGT
>Ga0316577_10000527_pt1 | contig 15379 bp, 9 predicted proteins | sample S5NA_FD_203073 | JGI IMG/M metagenome (GOLD analysis project Ga0316577, IMG submission 203073) | Rhizosphere microbial communities from salt marsh grasses in Alabama, United States - S5-7_050615r2r1 | ecosystem: Host-associated > Plants > Roots > Rhizosphere | place: USA: Alabama | collected... | reverse complement strand
CTTGAACTGCAGGCGGTCGATGACCCACGGCTCGGGGATGTCTTCACCCGATTTGGTCTTCGCGGCAGGGTTCTTTTCCGGCGCCGGATCCTTGATGACCAGGACGAGGCGCTGCCCGTCGGGGGCCCACTCGTAGCCGGAGACACCCTCCTCCACTTCGGTGATCCGCACCGCCTCCCCGCCGTGGATGAGATCCAGGGCCCATACTTGCGTCTCGCCGCCGTCCCGAGCCGCCAGGAACGAGAGACGCCCGCCGTCGGGGCTCCATCGGGGGCTCGACGCGGAGCTTCCTTCCCGGGTCATGGGAGTCGGCGTGCCGCCATCGAGATCCACGACCCAGATCCGCGTCTCCGAGCTGTTCGTGTCCAGGTCGGTGGTCCCCACCGTGTACGCGACGCGCCTGCCGTCGGGGCTGAGCCTGGGTGAGCCCACCCGCTGGATGAGGAATTGGTCATCGATGACGAGGATCCTGCGCTGCGTCGGTGCGTCGGCCGGTGCTTGCGCTCCGAGTGGGGACGGCCTGCCGGCCCCCATGGCGAGGGACGCGAAGAGGATGCACCCGAAGAGAAGGGTGCAGATCGATTCGAGACGCACGTACGGGCGGTTCATCTCGGAACTCCGTCTTGGTCTGGTGGGCGCCGTCTTCGCACCCGCCAAGGGCATGCCAGGGCCCGGGTCTAATCCCGGCGGGCTCGGAAGATGGAAAGCTGGGGATGCCCCATCCCGCTGCTGCGGGATGGGGCATCGGGTCCAGCTGTTGGAGGTTGATCAGTATCCCGGGTTCTGCACCAGGTTGGGGGCCGTATCCATTTCCCCCACGGGGATGGGCCAGAGGAGCTCATGGGGCTCGAGCCGCCCCGAAACACCAAGCACTTCCAGTGCCCTGCCCGTGCGGACCAGGTCGTGCCAGCGTTCTCCTTCGAACGCGAACTCCAGGCGGCGTTCCAGGTAGATGGCATCCAGAACGTCCTGCTTGGTGAGAAGATCCGTCCCGAAGGTATACTGTGGGACATTCGCCCGGGCCCGGATCTGATTCAGATAGCTGACCGCCGTGGCCAGGTCGTTCTGCTCGGCGAGGGCTTCGGCCAGGATCAGGATCACGTCGGCGTAGCGGATGACATGGATGTCCTCCGCTCCGATGGGCGTGGGGAATTTCGTGACCTCGATTCCATCGCTACGGATGTCCTCGGGGGGAGGAAAGTTCAGGTCGAACCGGAGGTCGCCGGGCTCGTACAGGTCATAGATCTCCTGGGTGGCCCCTTGCTCGAACCGGCCGTCGTAGAGGTAGTAGTAGCCTTCGTTGTTCCAGTCCACCGCGGTGAAGGTCACCCGGAAGACGTCTTCAGGGGAGCGGTCACCGTCGGGGGTGAATGCATCCCTCAGGTTGGAGACCAGAGTGTACTCTCCGCTGGACACGAGCTGCAGGGCCTTGGTGGCGGCGGTGGCCCAGTCCTCCTGGTAGAGTGCCACCTTGGCCTGGAGGGCGGTGATGAATCCCGGGGTGATGAACGTCCGGTCGTCATTGCTCGCCCCACTGAGGAAGGTTGCAGCCTGGCCAAGATCCGATTCGATCTGGGCGTATACGGCGGAGGCAGGGTCCCGACTCACCTGGCCTGCCTCCTCCAGGGTCTTGGGCGGGACCAGCACCAGAGGCACGTCGCCCCAGGCTCTGACCAGGTCGAAGTAGTTGAGGGCCCTCAGGGCGTAGGCTTGTCCCAGGATGTCATTGGCATCGGCGGGGTCCATGTCTCCGATCTCCGGGACCTTCTGGATGAGAAGGTTCACACGGTTGATGCCGTCGTAGCTGTCGGTCCAGACCCCGTCTATGACCCCCATCTGAGGCCGGAAGTTGTGGAGGTCCCCGTCGGCCCAGCTACCGTAAGTACCGGTGTGCTCGACATCGTCCGTGAGGACGTCGACCCAGAGGATCCAGTCCCCGCCCCAGAGGCTACCGGACTGAAGCGCGTCGTATGCTCCCGCCAGGGCGGCCCGGGCACTCTGGGTGTCGATGATGGCGATGTCTTCAGAGATCTCGTCGACAGGTTGAACGTTCAGGAGGCTGTCGGTGTCGCAGGCGCCCAGGGCTACCACCGTCAGGAGAGCGGGCACCATTCGTAGCGTTTTCATGGTCTTGTCCTTTCCGCTTCCTACCAGGTTCCCTGGAAGCCAATGGAGAACGAACGGGCGAAGGGGTAGCCGTAGAAGTCGATGGCCAATGAAGCCGCACCGGCGTCCGATCCTCCCGTGTTCATGTCCGGGGAATAGCCCGAGTATTCGGTCCAGGTCACCAGGTTTCTCCCGGCAAGGTAGATGCGGGCCTGCGACATCTTCAGCCGAGTGGCGATGTCACTGGGAAGCGTGTAACCCAGCGTCACCTCCTGCAGGCGAATGTAGCCGGCTTCCTCCAACCAGCGGTCGGATTCCTCCCGGGCTCCGGACTCGCCGTAGTAGCTGGGCCGTGGCTTGGTCCCGGTGGGGTTGTCGGGGGTCCAGTAGTCCTGCCCGACGTCCTTGAACTTGTTGTCGTAGAAGTACCCGCCGTCGTCGCTGTACTCCCTCATCCCGTTGAAAAGCTGGTTGCCATGACTGTACTGGAGGAAAGCGGTGAGATCGAAGCCGGCGAAGCGCATGTTGTTGCGCAGCCCGCCGAAATAGTCCGGATGAGGCGTGCCGACGTACATCCGGTCTTCCGAGCTCGGGTCTTTGGTGGTGCCGATGACGTTTCCGTCGGCGTCCAGGTCCGTGAAGAGGGCGTCCCCCGTTTCCGGTTCGACCCCCTCGAAGTGGACGGAATAGAACTCACCGATGGCGTGTCCCTCTTCGACGCGGTTGTACCAGCCACCCATGAAGGGCTCTCCCGGCTCGGTGGGGTCCGGAGAATACAGCTTGGTGACCTCGTTCACGTTGTGGGTGATGGAGAAATCCGTGGTCCACTCGAAACCACCCGCGCCGCCGCCCTGGAAGTTGACGGTCCTCAGGTTCGCCTCCCACCCCCGGTTTTCCATGGCGCCGACGTTGGCCAGGACCGAGGTGAATCCACTGGTGGAGGTCACGGGCCGATTCAGCAGAAGGTCGTCCGTCGCCTTCTTGTAGAGGTCGAAGGTCATGCCCACCCGGTCGGAGAAGGCGGATGCGTCGAATCCCAGGTTCCATTCCGTGGTGGTTTCCCACTTCAGACCGGGGTTGGGCAGGTTGCTGGGGGCCGTCCCGGGGAGGTCGCCGTAGTTGGCGGTTCCGTAGAGACCCAGGAACTGGAAATCACCGATGGCTTCGTTCCCCGTCTCCCCGTAGCTGGCCCGGAGCTTGAAGTCGTTCAGGAAATCCACGTCTTCCATGAACTGCTCGTTCGTCAACTGCCAGGCCGCCGACACGGCCGTGAAGGTGCCCCACTTGTTGTCCTGACCGAACCGGGAAGAGCCGTCGGTACGGATGCTGGCGTTGAGGATGTAGCGGTTGTCGTACGTGTAGTTCGCCCGGGCAAAGGCCGAGAGCAGATTGTGCTCCCACGTCGTACCGTCGACCTCGGCGGCCCTGGCAGCGTTGGCGGGCCAGTGGAGGTCCGGGCTGGTGAACCCCTCGCCCCGGGCGAAGGAGGTTTCCCGGTTGGTGGTCTCCCTGCTCCCTCCCGCCGTCAGGCCGACCTCGTGAACGTCGAAGAACTTGTTGGCGGTCAGGTAACCTTCCACCAGGTCACGCCGCCCCTGGGAGTTACCGATCTGGGCGATTCCGCCCTGACCGTACGCATATTGGAGGGCAACCTTGGACGATTGATACTCGTACTCCCGCAGGTTCAGGTAGTCGAAGCCGGCCCGGGCGGTGGCTCGGAGCCAGGGGAAAACCACCGCCGTGGCCTCGATGTTCCCGAAAGCGCGGAGCGTCCGGGCCTCGACTTTGTTCTCCTTGCCGATCCCGACGGGATTGGCGTAGGAGGCCGCACTGGAATACGTGCCGTCAGGATTGTACACGGGCACCCAGGGCTCGTTGGCGATGGCGTTGGTGACGGCGCTGACGATGGAGTTGTCAGCCTCGATGCGGTGGTTGACCTCCTGGGAGAGGGACGTGGACACGGCGATGTCGATGCGGTCCGTGGCGGCGAGGTCCAGGTTCACACGGCCCGAAGCCCGGCCGTACGAGGACCCGATGACGATTCCTGTCTGATCGAAGTAGGATCCCGAGACCAGGTAGCGGAAGCGCGGGCTCCCGCCGCTGATGGACAGGGAGCTATTGGAGATGGGCGCGGTCCGAAGGACCTCCTCCTGCCAGTCGGTATCGATGTTCGGATCCACCCCGAGCCAGTCGAACTCGTCCTGGATGTCCTGGTCGGAGTACCCGTCGAACCGCATGGCGTCAGAGAAATAGCTCATCCACTCCGCGGTGTTCATCATGTCGATCTTCTTGGAGATCTCCTGCTGACCCCAGGACGTGTTGAACTGAAAGCGTGGCGCCCCGCTTCCGCCCTCGGCGAGGGTGACGTTACCCCGCTTGGTGGTGATCATGACCACGCCGTTGGAGCCCCGGGATCCGTAGATGGCCGCCGCGGATGCGTCCTTCAGGATGGTGACGGTCTCGATCTCGTCCGGATTCAGGCCGGTGATGGCCGAGAGGTCCTGCCCACCCAGCCCGATCTGGGAGAAGTCTTCCCGGAAGATGGGCATTCCGTCCACCACGTAGAGCGGTTGGTTGCTGGCAGAGATGGAGGACGATCCTCTGACCCTCACCGTGATGCCGTTTCCGGGGTTCCCGGCGTTCTGCACGATCTGGACCCCCGCGGCCTTGCCCTGGAGGATCGCGTCCAGGCTGGCCACCGCGGGGTTCTCCAGGTCCACCGACGGGACGGTGGTGATGGAGCTGCTCACCTCCCGGCGGCTCTGCTGTGCATAACCGGTGGCCACCAGCTCTTCCATCTCGATTGCCTGGATATTGAGGGCAAAATCCAGGACCACGGTCTCGCCGGCGGGCACCTCTACCGTTACCGACTGTGGGGAATACCCCATGTACAGGACCCTGACCTCCATCCTCCCCTCGGGGAAGTTCACCAGGAGGTACCTCCCCTGGTCGTTGGTGAGGGCCCCGACACCGCGATCCCGAACCGAGACCTGGGCACCGGAGATCGGTGCTCCGGTCCGGGCATCGGTGACGGTGCCCGTGACGGTTCGAGCTTGTGCAATGACGGTTCGGGGTAGTCCGAAGAGTAGGAGAAAAACAACTGCGATGAGTGCTGGTCGAACAACAACGGATTTCATATTCACCCCCAAGCTTTGGGAACTGCGAACGGGGCCGTCGACCGATCAGCTTCGACCCCTGATGACCCAAGAAGAGACTTCGGTTGAGGCGTCAGAACCTTGATGCCCCGAAATCCTGGGGCATCACTTCTGATGCACATGCGCTGAAAGACCCGTCATGGCATCGAGTACTCTCTCCTTACGGAGCTGGAGACTCACTCCTTTCCGGCGGTGAAGAAAGAGACGTTGACACCGCCGTTGTGCTGGCTGAAGATCCTTCAATTGTGGAACCTGTTTTCATGATTTGGAATAGCCTAGGTGCTCCTCCCTCCATCCGCAAGGAGACAGAGCCGGCAGAGATGGCAGAGATGACAGGCGGAGACGACAGGGAACCGAACGGGTCCTGGACGGTATCGAGAGGAAGATGGAGGTGAGCATGAAGACTGCCGGGAAGTGTGCCGCATTGGTGCTCGGGCTCTTTCTCATCCAGGCCTGCGGGGGAAGAGGCCCCGTGCCCGGCTCCCAGCCGGCGCCCGGGGACCAGGGCGGGGCCGGGTACGGCGAGCAACCTCCGGATCAGGTCGCGGGCGCCGTGTCCTCGCTGGGATCCGAGGAGGAGGACGGGGGTTCCTTTGCCACGATGGTGGACATGCTCAGGGGCCGTGTGCCCGGCCTGGTGATCGGCGAGTCCGCCAACGGAGACATCTCCGTCCGCATCCGTGGCGATCAATCCATCCTCTTCAACGAGCAACCTCTCCTGGTCGTGGATGGGGTGGCGGTCCCTGCCTACAGCTTCTCCAGCACCCTGAGGTCCATGGACCCACGGGACGTGCAGAGCATACAGGTTCTGAAGGATGCCGGCTCCACCTCCTTCTATGGGAGCAGGGGAGCCCACGGGGTGATCCTCATCAGGTTGAAGCGGCGCTGAAGCCGGGCGGAGATCGGCTCCTCATCCCCTCGCATTCCCCCATCACCTCCGCCCTGCCGTCGGGCCCTGCAGGGAGCCGTCCGCTTCTCCCAGGGCCGACTGCCTCTCCCGCCTGCGGACCTGCACCCAGTAGAAGGGAACACCCGCCAAGAGCAGGAGGAGACCCCAGAAGATCGTGTCACGGCCGGCGCCGACGATGGCCCACAGGGAATAGACAAGGGCCATGACGGCGATGACGGAGGGCCCGACCAGGCGTTCTCCCGAGAATCGCTCCCGGTCCCGAACGAAGATCACCAGCTGCGAGACAGCCGAGAAGACATAAGGGATCAGGGTGCAGATGGTGGCCAGGAGAATGAGGAACGTGAACTGGTCCACCAGTGAGGCGGTGAAGTTGAGGGACATCAGCCCGGTGATGAGGAGGCTGGAGATGACCAACCCGGGAACGGGAGTCCCCCGGGAGGAGACCCCACGGAAGATCTGCGGGAACAGGCTATCCTTGGCCACGGCCAGGGGCATCTGTCCCTGAAGCAGAATCCAGCCGTTCAGCGCACCGAAGGCGGAAATCGCGGCCCCTGCGGCGATGAGTGAGCCGGCCCACCCGCCCCAGATCCGGGTGGCCGCATCCGCGAAGGGGGCCGAGGACTGACCGAGCGTATCGGCGGGGAGAATCCCCATGACACCCACCGTGGCCAGGATGTAGACCCCGGCCGTCACCAGCGTGCCGATGATCGTCGCCCGGGGGATGGTTCGGCGGGGGTCCTTCACCGAGTCTGCCGGAATGGTGGCCGACTCCAGGCCCAGCAAGGCCCAGAGGGCAAGCGCCGCCGTGGCGGTGATGGCGCTGAAGGGAGATCTCCCGCTGGGGTTGAAGGGCTCAAAGTGGGCGGGCTCCAGGTACAGGAGCCCCAGGGTCCCGATGGCCAGGAGGGGGAGGAGCTTCAGGATCGTCGTGACGAGCTGGACGATCCCTGCTTCCCGGACACCCCTGGCATTGACGGCGGTGAGAAACCAGATGGCCGCCAGGGCAGCCCCGACCCCGAGGGTGGGGACCCGGGACAGCGGGGGAAAGAAGACGCCCATGTACCCCACGAAGGACAACGAGATCGCCGCGTTCCCCGACCAGATGCTGATCCAATATCCCCAGGCCACCAGGAAGGCAGGCAGATCCCCTAGCCCCTCACGGGTGAACGCGTAGGGCCCACCTGCGAACGGCATCATGCGACCCAGACGGGCCAGGAGGAGGGCCACCATCAGGGCACCGACGCTGGTGAAGAGCCAGCCCAGAATGCTGATGCCGCCAAAGGGGGCCAGGGAGGCCGGAAGGAGGAAGACCCCCGAGCCGATCATGTTGCCCACGACAAGGGACGTGGCGATCCAGAGTCCGATCTTTCGGGAAGAGGTACCTGAGGTCCTTCCCATTGGAGCCTGCCAGGGCTGAGGAGTGCACCGGTGTTGGAGGGAGGAGTCTGGAGAGGCTCCAGCCGACTGGCAAGAGCCGAGGCTCCCGAGGCTCCCGGGACTCCTGTCTCGGCACGGGGCCCCAGAGTATCATTCCGAGTATCATGGAGATCCTCGACGCCCCTGAAGGGCGACGGCGCCGCTACACTGCGGCCGTCGATGCCGCGAAGAACGGGGCCTGATGGAAGGAAGCGGAAGGGAGATGCAGATGGCTGGGTTGAAATCTGTGGCGGGTCTTGTCGCAGGGGCGTTCCTGGTTTCGTCTGCCATGCTCTCCCCACAGGTCCATGCCCAGGGCTCACCTCCTCGAGTGGTCCTGCTCATCGGTGACGGGGTCGGGGCCAGCTACTGGACGGCCGCAGCTTCGGTCGCTGACGACCTCGCCGTGGAACGATTCCCGGTGATGGGGCTGGTGAAGACCAGGTCGTCAGACAGCAAGGTCACCGATAGCGCGGCTGCGGGCACGGCCTTGAGCACGGGCGTGAGGACGTACGACGGCGCGATCGGAGTGGACCCCGACAGCAACTCGGTGACCACGGTGCTCGAGCTCGCGCAGGGTAGCGGAATGGCCACTGGACTGGTGGCTACCTCCTCCATCACCCACGCGACACCGGCGGCATTTGCCAGTCATGTGCCCGACCGGAACATGGGATGGGAGATCGCACGGCAATTGGCGGAAGCGGACGTGGACGTGATTCTCGGGGGGGGACGTCGCTTCTTCGATCCCAACACCCGCCCAGATTCGGTGGATCTTCACTCCGATGTCACGGCTCGTTACCCGTACGTGGAGACTGCGGCCGAGCTGGCCAACCTGAAGACGAACGAGATTCACAAGCTCTTCGGCCTGTTCGCGGAAGACCACATGCCTGCCGAGCCCCTACGGTCACCGACCCTGCCGGAGATGACGCGGGCTGCGCTGGAAGTCCTGGATCACGATCCCGACGGGTTCTTCCTGATGGTCGAAGGTTCACAACCCGATTGGCGTGGCCACGACAACGAGCCCCTGGACGCCGTCGTCGCCGAAATGCTGGACTTCGACAGGGCCGTCGCTGTGGCCTTGGAGTACCAGGGAAGCCACCCTGAGACGCTGATCGTGGTGGTGGCCGACCACGAAACGGGCGGCCTGGCGATCCAACAGGCGGGATCAGGCCGCCTGATGACTGAGGCAGCAGGGGCCATCGACTCAGCTGTGGCTCGACTGGCTGAGATCAGCGGTTTTGCAGACCCGGAGCTCGCCATCCTGGCGGACAGCGCCACCGGGTCCATGACCCGGCTCTCGAGTCTGCTGAGACGACGAGCCCGAGAGATGGGCGATTCTTCGGTTCTCGTCGCCCGATACACCACCGGCGGGCACACCGCCCAGATGGTTCCGCTGTTCGCCTCCGGTCCCGGGGCGGAGCAGTTCGGAGGCATCCAGGAGAACTGGAGGATCGGCGAGCTGTTGAAGGCAGCCGTGGGACGCTAGCTGCGACAGCGGCGCGGCGGCGTTTCCATCCTACCAGACGCTACCGAGGGCCACGGCAATGGCTTCCCCGCTGACCCCGCTGGATTCCTCGGATGCCAGAAAGGCGATCACCTGGGCCACTTCTTCCGGCGTTGCCACGCGGCCCGGAGGGTACAGTGCCGCCCTTTCGGCCCAGACCTCTTCCGTCGTGATCCCACGCTCCCGGCCTTCGGCCTCAGCCGAGAGCTCGGCCATGGGCGTCCGCACCCACCCGGGGAGCACCGCGTTGGACGTTACGCCATAGAGCCCGGCATCCTGGGCCACCGACCTCATCAGCCCCAGCAGACCCGATTTTGAGCTGTTGTACGCACAGGCGGCGTACTCGGCCACCAGGCCGGACGTCGAGCTCGTGTACACCACACGCCCATATCGGAGCTCGACCATGCTCCGCACCACCAACCGGGAGAGGTAGAACGGCCCGTCCATGTTGATGCGCACCGTCTGGCGCCAGGTCTCGGGATCCTGCTCCCAGATCACACGCTCATGAGCCGAGCCGATACCATGATTGCACACCAGGATCTCGACGGGCCCCAGCCGCTCCTCCGTTTCCGCGACCGCCAGCGTGCAGCCCTCGGGCGTGCCCAGGTCCGCCACGACGTAGTCCAGGCCCAGTGTCCGTAGCTCATCCTCGCTGCGGGCAACCGCCATCACCCGGGCATCCCGGGAGGCCAACAACTCCGCCGTGACCCGCCCGATCCCGCGCCCCGCACCGGTCACCATCGCCACTCGCGCTTTCACTCCCGGCATGTCCGGACCCTCCCTGGGCTGTCCCGCTCCGGCCACAACGATCGCGGGTTCTCCTGGACCATCATTGTATGGGGCTTCGGGAGCATTGGGGAGGGTGTGCGTCAAGGGCCGGAGGTCGACACGAGAGAAGGCGCGGGGCTGGACGGGTCAGGAGGCTGCAGCCCCCTCCGGCCTCTCCCCGGCCTTGCCTTCTCCGGTCGCAGACGTCCACCTTCCGAGGCCGTAGGCCGATTCGCCGGAGCCGTTGCGACTCCCCTCTCCGGTTTGTCTCGGGTTCGTGACTCTCGAACCAGGGGGTTCTTTCCGCCCATTCACAGGAGCCCATCGATGCGAGGTCTGAAGGGCAAGAATGTATTGGTCACGGGGGGCGCAAGCGGCATCGGGCAGGCTACGGCTGCCCGCTTCCTGGAGGAGGGCTGTGCCGTCTGCGTGATGGATCGCAGCGTCGAGGCCATGGAACGGGTAGCCACCGAGCTGCCCGCCCTCGCCGGCATCATTGACGCCGACGTCTCGGTCTTCGAGGAGGTACAGGCGGGGGTTGAGGAGGCCATCCACCGAATGGGCTCCCTCGATGTGGCAATCAACAATGCAGGCATCAGCATCCGCCACGACTTCCTGGACATCACACCCCAGGAGTGGGACGAGGTCATGGGTGTGAACCTCTCGGGTGTGTTCTATGTGGCCCAGGCGGCCGCTCGCCACATGGTGACCAGGGGCTCGGGCGTGATCCTGAACACCGCTTCCACTGCAGCCAGTACGGGCTACCCACACTACGCCGATTACACCGCCAGCAAAGGCGGCGTCGTCGCCCTCACTCGAGCCATGGCCCTCGAGCTCGCCCCCGCCGTCCGGGTGAACGCCGTATCTCCCGGATACGTGCTGACCCCCATGCAGCGCGCCGAGTACACAGACGCCATGCTCAATGCCGTCAACCGGAAGATCCCCTTCGGGCGGCACGGAAAACCCGAGGAGATTGCCGCGTTCTTTGCCTACCTGGCCTCGGACGACGCCGGTTTCGCCACGGGCCATACCTACGTGATGGACGGCGGGGAAACGGTGGGTGGCCTGTGCAGCCAGTGGACCCACGAATAGAAGATTCAAGATCGACGCATGGCAGCTGGAGAGCCGGGAAAACCCCTGGGAGGATCATCCAAATGAAACTGGACGGCAGAGTCGCACTGATCACGGGCGGAACTTCGGGGATCGGCAGAGCCACCGCCGCTCTGTTTGCGAAGGAGGGGGCGGCAGTGGCCCTCACGGGACGAAGCCATGAGCGGGGCCAGGAGGTGGTACAGGACATCACCAGGGCCGGTGGGCAGGCGCTCTTCATCCTGGCCGACGTCCGCGTTGCGGACGACTGCCGCAGGGCCGTCGAGCACACGCTGGAACGATTCGGGCAGATCGACATACTGTTCAACAACGCCGGGGTCTACCACCCGAGGACGGTGCCGGAGTGCACGGAGGAGGAGTGGGACGAGACCATCGACTCGAGCCTGAAGGGCGCATTCCTGATGTCGAAGTATGCGCTTCCCTCCATGATTCAGCGCGGGAGGGGATCCATCATCCACAACAGCTCGGGTTGGGGGATCCTGGGCGGAGATCGGGCGGCGGCGTACTGTGCCGCCAAGGGCGGTCTGATCGTCATGGCCAAGGCCATGGCCATCGATCACGGCCCCGACGGGATTCGCGTCAACTGCGTCTGTCCCGGTGACACGGATACACCGATGCTCCCCGACGATGCCGGGAAGCGTGGCTTATCGTGGGAGGCGTACGTTGCCGGCGCGTCGAATCGCCCTCTGGGCCGGATCGGCACGGCGGAGGAAATCGCCCGGGCGGTCCTCTTCCTGGCCTCCGACGATGCCTCCTTCATCACCGGGGAGTCGCTGGTGGTGGACGGCGGGGGGATTGCCGGCTAGCGAAGTCCCCGGCCCATTCCCTCCCTCCGCTACCTCCCCGGCGAGAGGACATGGGCAATGCCGTTGTCCCTCGCCCAGGCGTTGACGGTGGCGATGTCAGAGGCACTGATGGCGTCCAGCTCGAGGGACCGATCTCTCCACTGAATCTTCAGGTCTTCCAGGCGCTGAAGGGATCCTGCCGACACCGGCGCCCCAGCCTCGTCCATGACGTCCAGGAGGTGTCTGATGTGGACATCCAGCATGGGGGGCATGCTGTCCTCGTCCTCGTACGTGCCGTACTTCGTCTGGGTGACATGGTTCTCCCACTCCGTCAGACGCCGCACGGCCGACTCCCCGGCTGCCTGAAGGTCTGCGGCGTCCCCATGGTCCTCCAGCAACGCTTCGATCTGGCCTCGGGCCTTGCGAACGGCGTCCAGGTCCGCCAGGAGCTCGTTCAGTAGATCGCTGACTTCACGGATTCTCTCCTCGAGAACGGCGTACTCCTCCGGCGTTGCATCGTTTCGGGGATCGGGAAGCAGGGTCAGCGGGGCACTGGCACTGGCGCTGCCGATCTCGATCCGAACCTCGTAGTCCCCGGGCATGACGCTGGCGCCTCCGAAACCGGCGAAGAGCTTGACGTCATCGATGCAATGGAGGCCATCTCGGCGCATGTCCCAGGTCCACTGGTTCAGCCCCTTCTTTGCCGGAGGGTAGTGGACGGTGAAGGAGAGCCGTTGATCCATGTTGCCGATGATGCAGCGCTCGAAATCGCGTTCCACGGAGGCGTAGCTCCGAACCACTCTGCCCTGGGCATCGTTGATCTGGATGCGGAGTGGGCCGTCGTGTTCGTCGGCGATGGTATAGGTGAGCACCACGCCACTGGGCGGGTTCTTCCCCTCGCCGGCTCCTCCACGTCCATACCGGACCATGGGGGTGGGCCGGGGCCGGAACACGTGCAGGGGCTTGGCTGCCAGCTCGTTGTCGGCCTGCCGCACCACGTTCAGGTCGTCCAGTACCCAGAATCCCCGGCCCTGGGTCGCGGCGACGAGATCGCCCTGGCGGATGGTGAGGTCGGTGATGGGCACGGGTGGCAGGTTCAGATCCAGCGACTGCCAGCTCCCACCTCCGTCGAAGGACACGAAGGCGCCGCCTTCGGTGCCGGCATAGAGAAGCCCCTCCCGCTCCGGATCCTCCCGCACGACCCGAACGAAGTTGTCCTGGGGCAGATCCTGGTCGATGCGCTCCCATCTCCGTCCGTAGTCGGTCCCCTTGAAGATGTAGGGATGGAAATCGTTCAGCTTGTACCCGGTCACCGCGAGATAAACGGTGCCGGGATCGTGGGGGCTGACTTCGATGGCGTTGATCTGGGCCTCCTCCAGGTCGCCCGGCGTGACGTCCTCCCAGCTTTCCCCGTGGTTCCGGGTCAGGTGCAGGAGCCCGTCGTCACTCCCGACCCAGATCGTGCCGGGCTCGTGGGGCGATTCCGTGACGTAGAAGATGGTGCCGTAGAACTCCGCTCCCACGTTCTCCGGAGTCAACGGACCACCGTTCAAGCCCTGTTTGTCCTTCTCGTTCCGGGTCAGGTCCGGGCTGATCTCTTCCCATGTCACGCCCCGATCGCTGCTCCGCAGGAGCTTCTGGGTGCCGTAATAGAGCACCCTCGGATCGTGGGGTGACGCGACGACGGGCGCATTCCAGTTGGTCCGGTACTTCAGGTCCTTGGACTGCTGCCCGTAGACATACTCCGGGTACGGTTTGATGGGCCGCAGTCGTTCGTTCTCGTGATCGTACTCGGTGAGGGTGCCGTTGATGGTGGTGGCGTAGACGAGCCGCGGATTGTCCGGGTCGAAGGCGATGTGGGCACTCTCGCCCCCGCCGACGTCGAAGTAGTCCTCGTGGCCGATGCCGCCATCGAAGGTTCGGCTGGCGATGGCCACCGTCGAGTTGTCCTGCTGGCCGCCGTAGATCCGGTACGGCACCTGGTTGTCAGTGATGACCCGGTAGAACTGCGCGGTGGGCTGGTTCATGATGCTGGACCAGGACTCGCCGCCGTCGAAGGTCACGGTGGCGCCGCCGTCATTGCCGTTGATCATGTTCCGGCTGTCCCGGGGGTTGATCCAGTGGTCGTGGTGATCCCCGTGGGGGGTGGACTTCTTCTCAAATGTCACGCCGCCGTCGATGGACTTCATGAACGGCGCGTTGAGCACATAGACCGTGTTCTCGTTCAGGGGATCGGCCTTGATGTGGTTGTAGTACCACGCCCGGGACCAGAGGATGCGATCGCCGTTCATGAGGGTCCAGGTCTCTCCGTAATCATCGCTTCGGTAAAGTCCTCCCTTGTCGAGCTCAGCCTCCACGATGGCGTACACGCGGTTGGGGCTGCCGGCAGAGACGTCGATTCCGATCTTCCCGATCAACTCCGGGAGCCCTCCCCCGAGCTTCTCCCAGCTGTCGCCCCCGTCGGTGGACTTGAAGATGCCGCCGGCCGTTCCACCGGACTTGACGAACCAGGGCTTGCGTCCGTGCTCCCACATGGCCGCGTAGAGGATGCGCGGGTTCGTCGGGTCCATGGAAAGGTCGGTGGCGCCTGTTTCCTCATCCACCTGGAGCACAGCCTGCCAGGTGGCGCCTCCGTTCATGCTTCGGTAGACGCCCCGCTCCGGACTCGGGCCCCAGATCTGCCCCTGCACGGCCACGTAGACGAGGTCCGGATCGGTGGGGTGCACGATGACCCGGGAGATCTGCCCGGCATTCGGGAGGCCGATGTGGGTCCACGTGGCTCCGGCGTCGGTGGACTTGTACATGCCGTCGCCACGACTGGTGGTGACGCCGCGAATGGGGGCCTCCCCGGTGCCGACGTAGATCACGTTCACGTCCGAATCAGCGATCCCGATGGCTCCGATGGTTCCCACGTTGAAGTCGTCGTCGGAGATGTTCTCCCAGGAGATCCCCGCGTTCTCGGTCTTCCAGAGCCCCCCACCGGTGGCCCCCATGTAATACAGTCGATCGTTTCCGGGCACGCCGCTGACCGCAGTGACGCGACCACCCCGCCACGGCCCGATCTCACGCCATTTCAGGCTCGACAGGAGGGCTGGGTCGACAGTGTCCTGGGCCACGGCAGACCATGGCATACCAACATGCAGACCGGCGGCCAGCATGATGGCCGTGAATCCCGTGATCCTTCTCATTCTGAGTCTCCCGGAGGGAGGTCCGGACGGACCGTCACAGCGGCTTGAACGGGGGGCGCCTGGTAAAGGTTGAAAGGATCCGGCGCATGAAGAGAACCTGGGTGTCCGTCAGGCCCTCACGCGCTTCATCTCAGGATCGTACATGGGCCTGAGGGAAACCGCGGCCGGGTAGATCTTCCCGGCGATGTTCACCTCCCAGTTTCCGGAATCCAGATAGGCCTGGTCCACCGGCCCGTCAGCGCGAACCATGGTAAGCCCCACGGCCCCGCCCAAGGTAAACCCGTACGACGCTGATCGGATATCCCCCACCGGGGCCCCGTTCCTGAGCACGACCTCGCCGTGGTGCATCAACGGCTGAGGGTCCTTCACCAGGAGCTGGACGAGTCGCCTTCTCGGGGGGGCCTCCGCCATCTGCCTCAGCAGGGCTTCCTTTCCGA
>Ga0316577_10000526_pt1 | contig 15396 bp, 20 predicted proteins | sample S5NA_FD_203073 | JGI IMG/M metagenome (GOLD analysis project Ga0316577, IMG submission 203073) | Rhizosphere microbial communities from salt marsh grasses in Alabama, United States - S5-7_050615r2r1 | ecosystem: Host-associated > Plants > Roots > Rhizosphere | place: USA: Alabama | collected... | reverse complement strand
AAGCTCATGATGCTGGGTGAAGCAAGGCATCACCGGAGATGCCACGCATCACGTCCAGGAGAGAGGTGAAAGGCTCGAAAGAGATCAATCATCGCTCCTGGCAAACCGCGAAGCCCGCAATGCGATTCAAATGGAGTGCAGAGTCCGAGTGTGACCGTCCAATGTCCGCACCAGGGGTGTTTGTAGGCAGGCGGTAGCTGTGGTATAATCCGCCGAGACAGGAGCGGTTTGGGGAGGCAGGGCTCCACGCAACGCGTGGGCAACGAAAGGGCCAGAAGGAAACAACCGTATGGATCTTCAACGGTCGATCCAAGACCATCCGCGCCCGCTGGAGTGGGCTTATCGTCTCGCCCACCGCCTGTTTTTCGCCTTTGGACCGCTGATTGCCAGGATAGGGTACAAACGCGTCGAGCGTCTCATTTTGACCCCAGAACGACTCAGCAAGGAGATGCTCTTTGACTGCCGGATGTGTGGGCAGTGCATCCTGCACTCGACGGGCATGACGTGCCCCATGACCTGCCCCAAAAACCTGCGCAACGGCCCCTGTGGTGGCGTACGTCTGGACAACCACTGTGAGGTCAAGCCCGAGATGGTCTGCGTCTGGTTCGATGCCTACCATCGTTCCCGGCGTCTCCTCTGGCCGGAAGAATTCCACGACATCCACCCGCCTGTGGATCGCCAGCTAGAGCACGGGTCTGCCTGGGTCAACCACCTGGTTGGCCGCGACCAAATCGTCAGTGGCTGTGAGACCGAGCCTCGAACAGGGCTGACCATGGTGCGCAAAGATGCCTGAGCCCTCGATCCCCGGACCGCAGAGCAGGCTGGCGCAACGCCTCGCCGCGGGGCAGTTCGTCGTAACCGCCGAGCTATCGCCGCCCCGTTCGGCCCACCTGGGGACCGTGGAGCACGAGGTCGAGGTGCTGCGCGACCATGTCGACGCGGCCAACGTGACCGACAACCAGGCGGCCAACGTGCGCATGTCCAGTTTGGCCGTCAGCATTACCCTGGCCCAGCGCGGCCTCGAGCCGGTGATGCAGATGACCTGCCGTGATCGTAACCGGCTGGCCATGCAGTCCGATCTATTGGGCGCCTCGGCCTACGGCATCCGCAACCTGCTGTGCCTGACGGGTGACCATGGCAAATGGGGCGACCATCCGGCCGCGCTGAACGTCTGGGATCTGGATTCCGTCCATCTCCTGCGCATGGTGCGCAACATGGTCGACGGCGGCTGCTACGAGAATGGCCGTCCCATCCCCAAGGTCGCGCCTAACCTCTACATAGGGGGCGCGGCCAACCCGTTCGCGCCACCGTACGAATACCGGCCCCTGCGCCTGGCCAAGAAGGTGGCCGCCGGTGCCCGTTTCGTCCAGACCCAGATCATCTACAACGTCAACCGATTTCAGGAGTACATGGCCCGCGTCCGCGACTTGGGCCTCCACGAGCGGGTGCACATCATCGCCGGTGTCGCCCCCATCCGGTCAGCCGGCGCGGCCCGTTTCATGGCCGAGAACGTGGCCGGCATGGATGTGCCGCCTGCCATTGTGGAGCGGATGGCCAAGACGCCCAAGGCAGCCCAGCCGGTCGAGGGCGTCGAGGTCTGCCTGGAGATCATCGACCAAGTTCGGGGCATCGAAGGGGTGTCCGGCATTCACATCACGGCCATCAACTGGGCCGAGATCGTGCCAGAGATCGTCAGCCGGGCTGGCCTATGGCCACGGCCTAACTTGCAGGGAACGCTATCCTAGGGCGACGGCAGATTCGAAGGAACAGGGGCCGATGGCGCACTTTCCACAGACATCAGCCAGGCCTACTTCCTGGTAGCGCTCTACGGTGTGGTGGAGCCAGGCGTGGCAGGCCTGCTTGTCCAGTGGCTGGTCCGGGCTGAGGGCTACCGCCGGGCAGCGGGCCACGCATTCGAGGCAGCTACCGTCGTGGAAGTAGAGGCAGCGCTCCTGCTGCGGCGCGGGGATGGCCTCATGTCCGTTCCAGACGCCCACCGGCAGCTCCGCCTCGAGCACGAGGCTGCCGAAGCGACCTGCACAACCGGCGTCGGTGATCACCATTTGGTGCAGGCCGAAGCTGCCCAGCCCGGCGACGACGGCCACGCTCTTGTGCGACCAACGGCTGCGCAGCGTGACCGGATCAAAGTTGTGAGTGGCCGGTTCTGCCGCGGCCCGGATGCCCTGCACCGACAAGGCCTCCACGAGGTGGGCCGCGATCTCGCCAATGAGGGCGTTGGTCTCAACATAGGCGACGGCCCACTCCCGGGCTACTACCCTGCGATCCCGGGCGTTGGCCTCCACGACCTTCTGGGCAAAGGGTAGAAAGAACGACGTGACCGAGACCCGCTCGGGGTCGGCGGGCGGGCCAGGCAGCAATTCGATGGGCAGGGCATGTTCGCCGTGGACGACCTGCCGCAGTTGGGCAAAGCCCGGGTCGGCAGCGCTGGCAAAGGCCACGAGCGGCGGCCGGTAGGGCGTCGTCTTGTCCGCTGAGGCCACCATCTGCTCAATGGTACTGGCGATCGATCGTGCTAGAGCCTGGGGGGTCTCGTTGGGGCCGCTTTGGGACATTGTCTCACCTCAGGAGCCTGGTACCTTCACATGAGGAGCCGGATCGTCTGATGGTTCGGGCTGGGTCGCGGCCCGGCCTGTTGTGCTGCTAGCCGAGGCCGCGGCGGGTTTGGCCTTGGGGTGCTGGCGGAGCCAGGCGGCCAGCAGGGCCGCACCAAAAAGCGCTTCGCCGGCGCCGGTCAAACGCAGCCAGAACTCGGGCAGCTCCAGCAGCCCATCCAGCGCGACTTGGAGGGAGAGCGGGGCTACGCGGCGCAGCCGCTCGTATGGTCTCCGCCCTCCGATGGCGGCCGTCAAGCCGTCGGCCATCAGGAGCAGCGCGAACCAGGGGCATGATCGCCGCTCGCCGGTCATTGTCTAGCACCTCCGCCGGTGTGTCTGCACATCGACAGCCAGATTATAGCACGGGGCCGTCTCGTGGGCAAGACCGCCGGCGAGGACTCCAGGACTTGGTCGGGCAATTCTGGACTGGGAGCGCACCATCCCTTCTCGCGGCCAATGGAATCGGAGGATATCTTGACAGAGGAGCATAAGGGTTACCGCACCGAGCTGTATCCCCCCATGAGACGGTTTGCCGTCGACGCTGGCTGGCGCGCCCGCCGCCGGCACATCATCCACGGCCTGCTCGAGCTGGACGTGACCAAGGCCCGCGAGCACATCCGCAAACATAGGGCCCAGACCGGAGAGCGGCTATCCTTCACCGCCTTTGTGATCACCTGCCTGGCAAGAGCTGCCAAGTCCAACGACCACGTGCATGCTGTTCTGAACTGGCGCAACCAACTGGTCATCTTTGACGACGTCAACGTCAATACCATGGTGGAGGTCCAGTCGGGGGACATCAAGGTCGCCATGCCCTACATCATCGAAGCCGCCGACAAAAAGACCTATCGCCAGATCCACGACGAGATCCGGGCTGTGCAGGCTCGGCCGGCTCAGACCCAGGAACTGCGCTTCATGCGCTGGTTCCTGGTCCTGCCTGGGGCCCTGCGTCGCACGTTTTACGGCCTGGTCACCAAGAATCCGAACCTTCTACGGCGCTACACGGCGTCGGTGCTGATCACCGCGGTGGGCATGTTTGGCTCAGGCGCCGGATGGGGGATCCCGGCTGCCAGTTTCAGCCTCACGGTGACGCTGGGTGGCATCGCCAAGAAGCCGGGGGTTGTCGCGGACGAGATCAGTATCCGAGAATATCTGCATGTCACCCTAAGTTTCGACCACGACATCATCGACGGTGCACCGGCGGCGCGGTTTGCGGAAGAGTTCCGGACCTTGATCGAAAGTGGCTACGGGCTCGTGGAAGCGGCTGATGCGTGGACTGCCGCTACGCCATGATATTCAGGGCTAGGTGATCCAGCGCGGGGAGGACGAAGTGTCGATAGGCATCAGACAAGCCGGAGTCGGCGACGGCCCGGCGATTGCAGAGATGATTCAGGAACTGGCCGCGGCCAGTGGTGAGGTCAGTCCGGTGACGGCAGCCTACGCCGAAGACTACCTTCGGGTGGCGCACAGCCAGGTGCTGCTGGCAGAGGAAGCAGGCCAGCCGGTCGGCCTCCTCACCTACTCAGTGCGGCCAAACCTCTACCACGCGGGACCCTCCGCCATGATCGAGGAGCTGGTGGTGCGCGCCGGGCAGCGGGGTCGGGGTGTGGGCAGCGCCCTCATCACCGAGCTGCTGGCCAGGCTGGTACAGATGGGTTGTACGGAGGCATCGGTCACCGTCATGCCCGACAATGAGGCGGCCCAGCGCCTGTACCGGCGGCATGGTTTCGTCGACGAGGCCGTCTTCCTCGAGAGGCACTTCTAGCTCCAGCATCGCGCCGCGGCCTAGACTGCCGACCAGGATCGCAATAACCTCCGCCACCACGAGCCTCGGGAACGGCCAGCCCGAGACCTCAGCTCGGGGTGGCCTTCCAGGTAGGCCAGCATCTGCTGATAACCCGGCTTGAAGAGGACCGGCGCCCGGGGAAAGTCCCAGACCGCCACCGGCACGTTCGACTGCAGCCGCACATGGTGCAGCGGCACACCCCAGGCAGACGCCAGCTGTCTCTCCAGATAGACCTGCCGTTGCTCCACCGTGTGCAGAAGCTGGTAGAAAAAGGGTCCCAATCCGCGGGAGAGCGATCCGGCTGGCCGCGCATCGGCCAGGTCCAGGGCGACGATCTCGGTCGCTCCCTGGGCCAGTGCCGGCTCGATGGGCAGATTGCTCACAATGCCTCCGTCCATCAGCAGGCCATCATCATGGTCCAGGGGACGGACCCAGGGCGGGATGGCTGCCGAGGCCAAAAGCGCATTCAGCACCAGGTCGTCGGGATCGGTGCCGTAGAGCTTCGCACAGCCGTCGGTCAGGTTGGCAGCGACCAGGATCAGGCGGGGTCCCAGCAGCTCACCAAACCGCAGTTCCGGGTTGAGCCCGTGATCCACCAGGAACCGCCGGATACTCTGTGCCACGTCCGAGCCCGGCCGGTTGAACAGCGATCGGACCGTGAGCCACAGATAGTTGTCTGGCAGGAGGTCCTCCTCAGCGCCGTGCTGCCAGGCCTGCTCCAGCCCGGTCAGCGCCTCCGGCGTGAAGCCGTACAGCGCCACGAAGGCAGCGTTCAGGGCCCCGATCGAGGTCCCCACCAGGAGATCTGGCGCAATCTTTGCCTCCAGGAGTGCCTGCAAGGCTCCTACCTGCAGGGCACCGCGCGCTCCACCGCCACCCAGGACAAAGGCTCGCTGCGCTCTCAAGATTCACCCAGTCGCTTGAGCCATGTCACAGTAGCCCTGCAACCGAGCCGAGGGTGCGCCTGCTGCACCGCTCGGGCCCTACTCACCGGTCAGGCTGCCCGAGTCGCCGCGGCCCTCGACGACATCCACGATCCGCTGGGCGAACAGGGGCGCCACCTGCTGGGCAAAGGCCTTGTTGGGGTGAGAGTCCGTCGGGCCGGCCGCGTACTCGTCGAGCAGGTACAGGCCGCCCTCCGTTTCCAACTGCCAGAAATCCCAGAGAAAGATGTTGTCGCCTGGCTCATCCCAGGTGCCCTTGACCCAGTCGAAGAAGGCCTGCGCCCGCTGGGCCTGTCCCTCGTCGGTGGCGCCAGCCACCAAAGCCGCCCCCGTCCAGACGAGGAACTGGGTATCGGGGAACTCGCGCATCTTGGCCTTCAGGGCCTTATACTGCACCTGGTAGTTCTCCAGGGATTTGGTATCAGAGGAGACGTCTGGGTCGCCGGTATCCGGCTGAATGCCGCTGACAGGGAAGCAGTGCTTCCAGATCACGACGTCATAATCCTTGGTGAGGATCTCCAGGGTGTCCTGCTTTTTGTATCTACGATCCCCGGCGTGATCGACCCACAGATTCCAGTAGTCGTAGGGGTAGTTCTGCCAGGGATACCCATCTCCCGGGTAGGCGCGCTCTTCGATGCGGTAGTCGGTGCCCTGGTCGGCGTTGTAGCTATCGATCCAGGACGCCATGCCTCCGTCCCAGATGACGCCGCCTGTACTGTGGTGCAGAAAGATGATCCGGGTCCCTCCGCCGGCCACTTCGTCCTCTGGCGGCGTGACATCCGTGTCGCCGCCGCAGCCGGCCAATGCCAGCCCGAGGATAGCACTGATGAGAGCGAACAAGTAGGAGCGAAGATGTAAGTTTTTCATGGTTTTCCTCCATCTGCTGCATGCAGGTGCCTGGTACGGGTCCAGGGGCAATCGACCCGCAGCCCGTACTCTATCTTACCATGATCCTCCAGAAGGGTCAAAAAGGCTGGCGGGAGCTTGTCCTCCCCTGGTTTGGCAACGGGGCCGTCCGCCGAGCTTCAGAAACCACGCCTACGGCACAGCTCCGTCCCCTGTCCGTGTGGTCTTTGGCCGAAGGGACGGACTGACGGCCCCGGTTATGCCCTGGGCGTCCTGAGAGTACTGGGAGGGGTGGTGTGCAGGCGGCTTGACAACCGGCCGACCCTGCGGTACGATCCTTCCCCATAAGCATGTGTTGGGAGGAGTGTTCGAATGCCTGCCAAGATCCTCGTGGTAGACGACGAGCCGCGTATCTGTGACCTGGTAGGCGCCTATCTACGCCAGGAGGGCTACGAGGTCCATGCGGCCAGCGATGGTCCGTCGGGCCTGGCGGCTGCCCGTGCCTACAAGCCCGATCTGATCATCCTGGATGTGATGTTGCCGGGCATGGATGGCATCGAGGTGCTCACCCAGCTGCGGCGCGAGTCGGACGTCTATGTCATCCTGCTCACCGCCAAGTCTGAGGAGACGGACAAGTTGGTCGGCCTGACGGTGGGTGCCGACGACTATGTGACCAAGCCCTTTAGTCCCCGGGAGCTGGTGGCCCGGGTCAAGGCGGCCCTGCGCCGGCTGCGCGATGGGATGGGCCCTGGCGGGGCATCCATCCTAGCCTTTCGTCACATCCGCATAGACACGGGCAGCCGCCAGGTATGGGTCGACGACGAGCCTGTGGACCTCACAACCACAGAGTTCGATCTGCTCAAGGCCCTGGCCGAGCACCGCGGCCGGGTTCTCAGCCGGGAGCAGCTCCTCGAACTGGTCTGGGGCTATGACTTTTACGGGGAGGAGCGCGTCGTGGACGTGCACATCGGCCACATCCGGCAGAAGTTGGGCAACGGCGGGTTCATCGCCACTGTGCGGGGCGCGGGCTACCGCTTTGAGGACGAGGAGGTCTGAGGATGTTGCGTGCTATCCGCCAGCACCTGGGCTGGAAGCTCTTTCTTTCCTACGTCATCATCATCCTGGTCGGCACGGCGGTCCTGGCCCTGGCGGCACAGCTCGCGGTTCCAACCGCCTTTGAGCGGCACATGGCTGCGATGGCTGACATGATGGGTGGCATGTCGGGCATGATGAACGCGGACCTCTTTATCAACTTTCGCGCCGCGGTGACCGAGGCCCTACTGCTGGCCACGACCACTGCCTTCTCGGCAGCCGTCGTCCTCAGTATCTTTGTGAGCCGCCGTGTGGTGCTGCCGGTTCAGAACATGCAGTCCGCCAGCCAACGGATCGCCGACGGCCACTACGACGAGCGCGTGGAGGTTCCGGGTGACAAAGACCGTCAGGAGCTTGACGAACTAGGTCACCTGGCACAGAGCTTCAACCAGATGGCTTCCCGCCTGGAGCAGACCGAGGCCATGCGCCGCGACCTGATTGGGAACGTGGCCCACGAGCTGCGCACGCCGCTTTCGACCATCAAGGGCTACATGGAAGGCCTGATTGACGGTGTGTTGCCAGCAGAGGCGGTAACCTTCCAGCAGGTGCACCGGGAGGCCGATCGCCTGCAGCGCCTGGTCCATGATCTGCAGCAGCTCAGCCGGGTGGAATCTGGATCCCTCGCCCTCGACATGGAGCCCACAGCCGTGGCCCACCTGGCCGCGGCGGTCGTAAAGCGCCTGGAGCGCCAGTTCGCCGACAAGGAGGTGGGACTGGAGGTCGATCTACCGCAGAACCTGGCGCCGGTGCGGGCGGATGAAGACCGAATCGGGCAGGTGATGCTGAACCTGGTCGGCAACGCCCTACAGTATACGCCCCCAGGGGGACAGGTCCAGGTCCGCGCGCGCCAGATTGGCCACAGCGTCCGTATCGAGGTGGAGGACACCGGGATCGGGATTGCTGCGGAGCATCTACCCCACCTTTTCGAGCGGTTCTACCGCGTTGAGGCTTCCCCATCGCGGGTCGCGGGCGGCAGTGGCATTGGACTCACGATCGCCAAGCATCTGGTGGAAGCCCACGGCGGCGAGATCTCGGCTAGCAGCCCCGGTCTCGGAGAGGGGGCGACCTTTGCCTTCACATTACCTGTGGCTTGACCGGGCTGGGAAGCCGGTCGCGGGGGATGCCTCATACAAGCATCCCCCGCTTTTCTTTACCGAACCTTTACACTCGCTTCACGGCAGCTTTACCTACACCTGGTATACTGCAGTCGAAGTCAAGAACTGTAAGGAGGTGCTAGCATGATGGGTTTTGGAATGGGCTTTGGCTGGTTTGGCCTGCTGTTCATGCTCCTGTTATGGGGCGGCCTGATCGCCATGGCCATTTGGTTTGTGCGGGCGCTGTTTCCCCAGACCAATGTGCCAGTGAGCCGGCCGGAGCCCACTGCTACTGAGATCCTCAACCTGCGCTACGCGCGCGGCGAGATCAGCCGCGAGGAGTATCACGACCGGCGCGAGGTCCTCAGGGACCGTGCTCGGTATCGGTAGCTAGTGGAAGTAGGCACCTCGTAAGCAGGCCCGGTCTGAGGCTGGGTGCGAGATAACGGAGGGATAGAGTGAAGACGATACGATGGATTCTGGTGGCGTTCGGATTGGTGATCATCCTGGCAATTGCTGCCGTGGCTGTGGGATTCGCCGTGAGCCGCAGTGTATCCCTGGCACAGGGACTCTGGGACAGGCCGCGAGATTCAGTCTCCGCTGGCGAGTATCCAGGCACCTGGGGCCCGGGCATGATGAGTGGTTTCTGGCAGGGCGATGGCGACACCACTTCGTGGCGTGGCCCGGGCATGATGCGCTATGGCCCTGGGGGCGACCTGGGCGCAGATACCTGGCACGGTCCGGGGATGATGGGCTACGGCTGGGGTGACAATCGCGAGGGGGACACCTGGCCTGGCCCGGGCACGATGGGCTACGATTGGGACGAGATGCCCTTCGAGGAAGGCATGCCCTGTGGTGCCGGGTACGCGGTTCCAGGTGCGGGACCCGTATCCTCACCGGAGGACGTTGAAGCCGCGGTAGGCGCCTACGTGGACCGCCTGGGCTACGATGGCCTGCATGTGACAGAGGTCATGGAGTTCGAGTACAACTATTACGCCATCGTGGCCGAGGAGAAGACCGGCACCGGTGCGATGGAGCTCTTGATAGATAAAGAGACCGGGGCCGTCGGACCTGAGCCTGGCCCGAACATGATGTGGAATGCCGAGTACGGCATGCATGGCACGGGCACGCGCGGCTGGGGTGGCATGATGGGACCCGGTTGGGGCGCCGTGACGGCAAGTGGTGAGATGTCGCTGTCGCCCGCAGAGGCGGAGGGGATTGCCCAGGATTGGCTCGACGCCAACTTCCCGGGTAGAACAGCCGGCGAGGCAGATCCGTTCTATGGTTACTACACGCTGCATTTCCTGGACGCTGGCGAGATCGAGGGCATGTTGAGCGTCCACGGTGCCACGGGCGAGGTGTGGTACCACAACTGGCACGGAGCCTTTGTACAGATGGTCGAGGAACACGACTAACGCAGCCTCATTTGCCAAGCGGCCAGATCTCGCTGAGATCTGGCCGCTTTCGGGTATCTGGCACCCAGCATGGCCATGCTCTGATGTCTCCGCCGACCAGGCGGGCAGGATATATCCAGATCTATACCTCTTTTCTATATCTCGGTACATAGACGCCGGCCCAGGCCTGTGCTATCCTCAATAGTAGCAGAAGCTGGGAAATGTCTGTTTCCGGCATTAACACCGGGAGTCCCGGCAGAGGCGGGATTCTCAGCGCTGGATATCGGTGGCTGCTGACAAGCGAGCCAAAAATGGTGCATGAAGAGATCGGGAGGGACAGCACGTGGACGGGAAAGCAAAGACGGAACAAACCGGACTGCCTGAAGCGACAACCATCGGCCATGTCCATCTCCGGGTTTCTGACCTGGAGCGTGCTCTGGCCTTCTACCGCGATCTGCTCGGCTTTCGACAAGTCAAGCGGGAGGGCGGTACCGCCTTCCTCTCAGCGTCGGGGGAGACGCCGGATCACATCCTGCTGACTGGCCAGCCCAACACCAGGCCCAAGCCGCCGCGTACGACCGGCCTCTATCACGTGGCCATCCGCCTACCGGACCGGCGCGCCCTGGCGCGCATCCTGCGGCATCTGCTGGACCAGGAGTGGCGCTTCCAGGGCTTCTCCGACCACAGGGTCAGCGAAGCCCTCTACCTGCTCGATCCGGATCGCAACGGACTCGAGCTCTATGCCGACCGACCGCGCGATCAGTGGCCCCTTGAGGATGATCAGATAGCCATGGGCACCGATCCCCTCGATCTCGAGGGGTTGTTGCGTGAGGCAGACCGGGATCCCGCGCCGTGGGCTGGTATCGATCCGCGGACCGACATTGGGCATGTCCATCTACACGTATCTGATTTGGCGAAGGCGGAGGCCTTCTACGCCGGGATGTTAGGCATGGAGGTGACCCAGCGGTCCTATCCAGGTGCCTCATTTCTGTCGGCAGGCGGCTACCACCATCACCTGGGGCTGAATACCTGGGCCGGGGTGGGCGCACCCGCTCCGCCTCACGACGCGACAGGCCTGGTCTCCTATGCTTTCCTGCTTCCCGACCGCGAATCGTGGCAGGCGCTCATCTCCAGGCTTGAGCAGGCGGGCATCGCGTTAGAGTCCTCGCCAGAATATGACGATGCCTCGTCTGCGCTGGTTCGTGATCCGGATGGCAATGGGGTTGAGCTGATGGTGGTGAAGGGACGGGTTGAGGAATAGAGGCCGAACCTGTCTCCAGGCCTTGCACTGAGTTTCGTGTCGAAAACGGATATGAGAACGGAGGAAATATGCGATCTAGATTCTTCTTGGCGGTCTTACTTATGCTTGTGATGTCCGCGCTGGCTGCTTGCGGAGCGACGCCGACAGAGACGCCCACGGAGGGCCCGGCGGGGGGCGGCCAGGTGGACGTGACCATGATCAATACGAGCTTCAAGCCCAAAGAAATCACTATCCAGGCGGGCACGACTGTGGTCTGGACCAATGAGGATCCCCTGCCCCATACAGTCACCTCGGGAACTCGAGATAACCCCAGCGGGCTCTTCGATTCGGGCACTGTCGGTCAGGGCGAGACCTTCCAGTTCACCTTCGAAGAACCGGGCACCTACGAGTACTTTTGCAGCATCCATCCTGGTATGGACGGTACCGTCATCGTGGAATAGGCTGCTCGAAGGGGAAACACCTTACAGACAGACCGACGGTCAAAGGCTAGAATGGACAGGCCACTGGTAGCGGAGCCAAGGCACGCCCTCGGTTTGGGCTGCCTGCTCGCTGCCAACTGGCTTGTCGGACCAGAGTCCGCCTACGCACATGCTGGTCCGAGAGCGACGGAGGTGATAGTAGAGATGCGCAATAGAATCTGGTTGTACACAATCCTGCTGGGTGTAGCTGCCCTGCTCCTGGCGAGTTGCGGAGCAGGCGGCACGACCTCAAACGAGCCGCAGACGACGTCGCTAGGCTTTGCCAAGAACGTGGACGGTTACGCCGACATCTCGGTGGGACAGCTGGCAGAGATACTCGACAGCGAGGACCTGACCCTGGTCAACGTCCATATCCCATACGAGGGTGAGTTGCCGCAGACCGATCTCTTGATCCCCTACAACGAGATCGGCGACCACCTGGATGAGCTGCCGGCGAAGGATGCGCCAATCGTGCTCTACTGCCGGAGTGGCAGCATGAGCACCACAGCCGCCGAGATTCTGGCTGACGAGGGATACACCAACGTCATGGAGCTCGACGGGGGCTTTAACGCCTGGGAGGCCGCTGGGCACGAGCTGCTCATGCGGCAGTAGATCTCGGGCACCCGCGTCCACGGAGAGGAGCGGGCCCAGCCGGCTCGCTCCTCTCCGTGCTTCACGCCTCCTTCGTTGGTTGCACGTCCATGGCCGGCGCCAGCCTACTTCCGGACCATCGTGCGGGGCAAGGGGCGCGTCAACCTGCCAACCCAACCAACTCTATCCAACTGAACACAATCTGAGCTACAACGAATCCCAATCTCTATCGTCCCAAGTTTATGGTATCCTGAGCACAGACTCGCAGTGCTGCGCCCAGGTTCCAGTATCCGCCACACGCCGACCACTGCTCCGTTCCGAGACCTGAACGCCGCCCAGACCATCAGCGCCTAGCCGGCTGGATGCCTGGTGGAAGCAGGCGGACCCTGTCGAGTCTTCGTCTGACGAGGAGGCACTGACGTGGCAGAGATTCCAGGATATCGCCAGGAGGATGGATGCTGGTTCCGGTCCGGGAAGCTGGTCGCAATCGCCCTTCCCTGGCTCGGGCTGCTGGTGGCCTCGGCCCTCGTTCTGTTGGCCATATGGACTGATGTCGATGCCCGGCCTGAGGGTATCCAACGAGACGCCAAGATGAGCCACGGCGCATACCTGCTCACCCAGGAGGGCACGGTCAGGCTCTACCAGTGGCACATGCCCCTCTCTGATCTGCCTTGCGATTGCCCGTCGTTGGATGCTACAGATCTGCGCGCAATCTTGGTCGTGACGGGTCAGCCGTTGGAGGCCGACGCGTATCATCTGCACCATCTGCAGGCAGGAGCTGAGGCTGCCTGGCGCAGCGTCGAGCGCGATGGCGAGCAGTTCCTGCTCGATCCCGGTCCGCTTGCACCCGGCGGCTACCTGTTGACCATGCCGACCCACGATCTCTTCGGAAGCAAGACCTATCACTACTTCAGGCTGGAATAGCAGCCCCGTCCGGTCCTGCTGGAGCCAGCACCCAGTTCTGACAAAAGAGGCTAAAGTTGAAGAGGGAGGCGAGCCAATGACCTATGTGATTACTGAGCTGTGTGTTCGGGCAGGCGACTGTGTCGAAGTCTGCCCCGTCGAGTGTATCGTGCCCGGACCCAAGGGCGATGCCCAGTGGCCCTATTTCTACATCGACCCCGACACCTGCATCGACTGCGGTGCTTGTGTTTCGGTCTGCCCGCCGGATGCCATCTGGCCCGACGACGAACTGCCCGCCGAGCACAGCGACTACCTCGAGATCAATGAGCGCTTCTTCGCCGAAGGCCCAGGCTATTGGGACTTTGACCTGGAAGAGGAGCGCGAGCCCGTCTCATAGCATCCCACTCTGCTACTGCTCCCTTGCGACCAGGATCTTGACCTTCGCCCAGGGTTAGGTCGGATTGTTCGTGGCGAACCACACGAGCCTGAGCACCTGTCCTTCTATGTGGTGAAAATCGGGATCAAAGGTCACCACCAGATCCACTGGCAGGCCGGGCGGTGTAGCCGACCCCACCGTGACCGCCAGGAGGACAAGCCCGACGGCGGCCACGGTCAGCATCGTCCGCTTCTGGCTCACGGCATCTCCGTGTCGGTCGGCGGTCCGAAGCGGCTGTAGGTCTGATCGACATAGGTCCGGATCTCGCTCAACGACTGGCCGTTCTGCAGACCGTTCATCACGTCACGCGTAATGTCGACGCAGATCTTTCAGCCAACGGCGTGGTAGTCAAAGACCGGCTGATCCGTGGTGCCCTCCGGCCGGAGATAGCACATCCAGTTGTCCATGTGTCCCACGCTGCCACAGCCGCAGTAGCACGGGATCTTGGACAGCACCTCCCGGTTGGCCAGGGCAAAGCGATAGGCCTCCTGTACGCCGGCCGGCGCTTGCCGCACCTCAGCCGGCAGCGCTGAGGCGGGTCCCAGGTTGTAGCTGGCTTCATGCAGGTCCTGCTGGACCGGCGCTGCAGTGCCGCAGGCGGCGACGACTAGCGTGACCAGCAAAATCGCGAGGATTGCAGTTCGTTGCATTTGTTGGTTCCTCCGTGAATTCCTGGATTTGCTATTGTCTGACGTGGTGATCATCACCGAGGTATGCGTTGATGAAGCGCGTGATCCGCTGCTCATCAAACGTGTCAAACTTGTCAATGCGCGTCCAGGCCGTGAGGGCAATCTGGCTGTCCATGCCCGGGTACGGTGCCAGCAGGACGCCCTCCCGGTAGTTGTCTGTCACCGACGCCAGTTGGTTCACCAACTCGTCACAGCCGTCTGGGCAGTCGTACCAGATCGCCACCCCGCCGTCCTCGAGGTTGTGGACCACGAGCTCGTCCGGGACAGGTTGGCTATGGACGCCCCATTCTGCCAGGCCTCCATAATGGGGTCCCGACGTGGGCGGTGTGGAATTGTAGGCCAGGGGCGAAGCTTCACCCTCCTGGATGTGCTGGTTGCCCATGTCGGGCACGCGCTCTCCAGGTTGGTTGACCGCATCGCGAATGGCCAAGAAGGCCACGATGGCCACCAGAAGGCCGAGTGTGCCCAGGATGGCCGCTGTCCGTAGCCGCTGCTGTCGCCGCCGCGCAGCCAGGTGTTCCCTGTGAGTCTGCGCTGATGAGACACGCCTTGAGTATGCTCTAGCCATGATGTTGTTCTCCTGTTCTTCCGCCGGTCAGGGTCATGGGGCGGCCCGAGGTTCTTGTGCTGGCCCTGCGGCTGCGCGGCGTTCTGGGGTGCGGTGCGTGCTTTCGGCAAAGCCCCTCTGCAGATAGGGATAGCCAAAGCCTACGCACCCGATGGCAAACAGGACGCCGGTCAAGGTTCGCATCAGCCAGTTTAAGGAGCCAGCAGTGGTCCCAGCGTAGAAGGTCTGCGGGAGAGCCTGTCCGGTCAGCACAGCCAGCCAGCTGTTGGGGGCGCGAAAGCCCAGCCCGGTCACCTCACTGACCATGTGGCTGCCGCCATCGAGCACCATAGGCAGCGCCAGCAACAGGAACACAGGCCACCGCAGCCCGCTGAACCGGCTGCGCACCAGGCCGTAGGTCAGACCGGCCAGCAGGAAGGTGCTATAGATGGCCGTATTGCGTTGGGCCATGCCCAGCTTGAATCCTACCTGGGGGTTACCCACAAAGCGCCGCAGGTTGTCCGGGTCCGCACCCCAGGAGAGGACCCGGTCCATGGAATAGGTATTGATCCCGTCCGGACCGAACAGGAAGTAGCTGCGCTCTGGCAGTTGATGGCAGTTCAGACCATACAGGGCATAGAAGATGCGCCCTGGGCCCTCCCATCCCAGTTGCATGAGTACCGGCGGCAATAGCGTTCCGCCGATAAACAGGCCCATCGCGAGGTTGACGGCCAGGAGCCAAT
>Ga0316577_10000525_pt1 | contig 15406 bp, 14 predicted proteins | sample S5NA_FD_203073 | JGI IMG/M metagenome (GOLD analysis project Ga0316577, IMG submission 203073) | Rhizosphere microbial communities from salt marsh grasses in Alabama, United States - S5-7_050615r2r1 | ecosystem: Host-associated > Plants > Roots > Rhizosphere | place: USA: Alabama | collected... | reverse complement strand
AAGGCAGCTCCGGCCAGGGTAACGGCCGTAGCAGTGAAAGTCAGGAACTGGGCCAGGGGCAAGGTCAAGGCCAGGGACGCGATCAAAGCCTGGGTCAAGGTCAAGGTCAAGGTCAAGGTCAAGGCCAGGGTCAGGGTCAAGGACAAGGACAAGGACAAGGACAAGGACAAGGACAAGGTCAGGGTCAAGGTCAGGACCAGCAAACGGAAAGCGCTGAGGCCCAAGACATGATCCTCATCGAAGGCACCGTCTCCCAGGCTCCGGCAGCTGGCGTGGACATGATTCTGGAAACAGCCGGCGGCGAGGTCCTGATCGGCACCGGTCCCGGCTACCTGCAGGAGCAGGGCTTTGAACTGGCGGCCGGCGACGAGGTTCAGGTCAGCGGCTTCTATGAAGACGACGAGTTCAAGGCTGTGACCATCACCCGCATCTCCGACGGCGTTGACATCACCTTACGCGACGAATTCGGCCGTCCCATGTGGAGCGGAGCCGGACGAGGCGCTCGCGGCGGCGGCGGTCAAGGCCAGGGCACCCAGCAGCAAATCCCCGACGTCACCGGCGTTTAATTAGTCAGTTTCGCGAATTTCACAAAATTCAAGATAATAGAAGTAAGCGAAGCGACGAGATGCCATCTTTCCCAAAGATGGCATCTCTCCCTGACCAGCTGACTTCCTGAATTACTGACCAGCTAACTACCTGAAATACTGACCAACTGAAATACTGAAATACTGACAAACTGACAAAATAATTAACACCATGTCCCAACTCATCCTCGTAGTAGACGACGAAGCCGCCTTGGTCAAGGTCGTGCGCGGCTATTTAGAACAGGCTGGCTATCAAGTCGTCAGCGCCGCAAACGGCCGTGAAGCCCTCTTCGCCGCCCGCGACCACAAGCCCGACCTGATCATCCTCGATTTAATGATGCCCGAAATGGACGGCTTTGAATTCATGCGCCAGTACGCGCGCGAAGGTGACGCGCCAATCATCGCCCTCACCGCGCGCATAGACGAGATGGACAAGGTCCTGGGCCTGGAAATGGGCGCCGACGATTACGTCACCAAGCCCTTCAGCTCGCGCGAACTGGTCGCCCGCGTGCGCGCCCTCCTACGCCGCAGCAGCGTTCAGCAAGCGCCGGCGGATATCCTGCGCGCCGGCAATCTCGCCTTAAACCGCTCCGCGCGCACCGTCACTGTCGACGAGGAGGAGTGGGAGCTCACGCCGATGGAATTCGGTCTGCTGAACACCTTGATGAGCAATCCTGGCCGCGCATTCAGCCGCATGGAGCTGCTCGAACGCACCCAGGGCTTCGCCTACGACGGCTACGAACGCACCGTCGATGTGCACATCAAAAACCTGCGCAAGAAAGTCGAAGCCGATCCCGGCGATCCCCAGCACATCCTCACCGTCTTTGGCGTCGGCTACCGCTTTAACCCCAACGAATGAGCACCCTGCGCACCAGTCTCTGGTCCCGCCTGACTATCGCCTTCGTTTTCGTCGCCCTCATCGGCGTCACCCTGGTCGCCGTCCTGGCCAACCGCGCCACCTCGCTGGGCTTCCAACGCTATCTGCAAGCCGGTGAAATCGCTTCATTGGGAGATCTGCAGGCTGAACTGGCCACTTTCTATGACCTACAAGGAGATTGGACCGGCGTGAACAACATCTTACGCGACAGCAGCATCGGTCCCCAGGGCTCAGTCGGCGGCTATTTCCTGCGCGTGCTCGACACCAATGACGAGGTCGTCGGCCGTCGCGGCGGGCAGTCACGTTCCGAGGAAGAGTTTGATATGCGGCTGCCGATCATGGTCGGCGACACACAGGTGGGCACACTGCTTGCCGAACCGGCCGGTGGAGCCGGCAGCGGCCATGCCGGAGAACAATACCTGGCTTCGGTTAACCAGGCCATCCTCCTATCCGGCCTCGTCGCCATTCTGATCGCCCTCTTCCTGGGCCTCATCCTGGCCCGGCGTATCACACGGCCGTTAAGCCAGCTCACCGAAGCGACCCATGATCTCGCCGCCGGCGACTTGGGCCGCCAGGTGCCCGTCAACAGCGAAGACGAACTCGGCCGTCTGGCAAGCGACTTTAACCAGATGGCCAGGGCGCTGGAACTGTCGGAAGCGCAGCGCCGCCAGCTGCTGGCTGACACCGCGCATGATTTGCGCACACCCATCGCCGTGATGCAAAGCCACCTGGAAGCGATGCTCGACGGCGTCTTTCCGATGACGCCTGAAAATCTGGCTGCCATCCATGAAGAAACGCTCCATCTCGGCCGTCTTGTCGAAGATGTGCGCCTCCTATCCCTGGCCGAAACGGGCCAGCTGCCCTTGGAGAAGAAACCGGTCGATCTCCTGGAACTGACCGGACAGGTCGTCAGCGCCTTCGCTCCCCTGGCCGAATCAGACGGCGTGCTTCTGGAAAGCGATTTACAGCCTGTGCCCTTCATAACGGCCGATCCGGCGCGCCTGCACCAGGTACTGGCCAATCTTATCTCCAACGCCATGCGCTTCGCGCCGCTGGGTACAGGTGAAACGCCAACCGTCATTATCACGCTCCAGCCCGGCGATGGCCAGGCTCTGATCACGATCACGGACAACGGCCCCGGATTAACAGCCGAACAGCAGGCGCGCGTCTTCGACCGCTTCTGGCGTTCAGACAGATCCCGCGATCGACAAGGCGGCAACTCCGGCCTCGGCCTGGCGATCAGCAAATCCATCGTCGAAGCCCACGGCGGCCAGATCAGCGTCACCGCCACCCCCGGCGAAGGCGCGACCTTCACCGTCAGCCTGCCTGTTTAATTTCGGATTTCGGATTGTGGATTACGGATTTGCCCTTGTAGCGCAACCTTCAGGTTGCGGGGGGCACAACGTAACCGTTATGCTACAACTCTCCTGCCACCTGCCACATCAACCTTTCCAGCGCATCCTTCAGGTTACCGCCTCCATCCGGCGGTTGCAAACCGCCGTCTGATCCGCCAAAGTAGGCTGGAAGCCTACTCACCCAAACCGAGCTCATTTTCACAATAAGCCGATGAATTTTCTTTAAAAAGCTGTCGATGATCCATTGAGGATATTAGCCTGCTTTAGCAAGCTTTTTTTTATGATCATCCTGGGGTTTGCAACCCCAGGTGACCGGCAATCCTCTACCTCTCCCCTATATCTCCCAACCGCAAACCCAACTGCACACCAGCCGCCTGCTCCACCATTTGCATATCTTCCGTCGAAAGCTTCCCCCGCCTGGTTCACCAGTCGCTGCTTGCTCACCGTTGTCAGCTGATCGGCCATCGCCTTGCTCTGCTTATCATTCAATGTAACAATCGTCTTGCTGGGATAAACACGGCCGATATCGTTTGTCAACGGCACAACTTGCACGCGGTTGAGATAGCGGTTCGACGCGTCATTACTAATGATCACCGCTGGCCGTTGTTTCCTGATTTCTCCGCCCACGGCAGGATCAAAATTGACCCACCACACCTCAGCGCGCTTCATCACTCACATCCCCCAACGTCGCATCAGCCCATTCCAAAGCCTTACGCTCGCGATCTTCCTGCTCGGCCATTTGGCGGTAAGCTTCTTCCAAATCCGGAAACAGGACATGAGTCCGAACCAACTCCTCAACAAGACGGCCGATCTCCTGTCCGCCGCTTGCCTGGATCAGCCCCTCGTAAACCTGCGGATCGAGATTGAGCATCAGCACCCTGCTGCCTTGCTCGCTCTCCTCTACCAACTCCTGCTCACCACTAACATATCCGGTGTTCGCCTCTCGCAGCCGCCGCGCCTCTTCCAAAGTCTCTTCGGCCGAAAAGGGGCGAACGCCGAGCGCCTGTTCGAGAAGCACAATCACTTCGCTGTTCATACTACGCCGGTTCATTTCCGCACTGCGCTTCAACCGCTCATACAACTCATTCGGCACATTCTTAATCGTCAACGTTCCCATACGTTTCAACTCCAATAAAGTTCCATTTCAGAACCATTATGGAATAAACAATTTTCTCTGTAAATGGTAGAGATAGAGATAGGGGGGAGCGGTAGAAATTCCACACTCCGAATTCCGAATTCCGCATTCGCCCACATCCGCAATCCGAAATAAAAAAAGGCGTCGAAACGGCCGTTTCGACGCCTTCGTTCTATTCAATTGTCATTTTGCAGACCAAAGAGGCTTATTTCGTTTTACCGTTGTGACCGTTGGTGGCGGCCTGCGCCTCGATTACCTTGGTCTGCACCTCTTTGATAGGGATACGCCTGGCCTTCACTTCTTCCGTCTTCGGAATGTTCAAAGTGAGCACCCCATCTTCATAGGATGCCTCTACAGCATCCGCATCGACGGCCGAAGGCAGGGTGATCGAGCGGGAGAAAGAACCCCAGCGCCGTTCGCGCAGATGATAATTCTCTTCATCGAGCTCATTTTCGTCCTTAATTTCACCCTTGATGGTCAGGACATTATCGATAATCGACACATCCAGATCGTCAGCCTTAATGCCCGGTACAGAAGCTTTTATAATATACGCTGCATCATCTTCGGCGACATCGATAGCCAGCTGGTGGGTCTGTTGCGGCCAGCGCCATGCCGGTAGTTCCAGTGTTTCGTCAAAGAGCCGGTCAAATTCGCTTCGCAGACGCATCATGTCGTGTGTTGGATTCCATCTTACTATTGCCATTTTCCATACTCCTTTCTGAAAAGATTTAACTATTAAGTTATACTGTAGTAATAGATCGACTTTGTCAGAATCGTGTTAGATTTAAGGCAGAAATGTGTCTGAAATGTGGCAGGTGGCAAAGAGATAGAGGCTTGAGATTGAGATAGAGGAGAATTCCGCACTCCGAATTCCGAATTCCGCATTCGCCCAAATCCGCAATACCAAATCCGAAATCCCCTTGGTTGTTTGCTTCCCAATTTAGTACACTCTATAGAGAGAAGATGTCAGCGACCACGGAAACAGCAATCGAATTCAAAGTACAGGGCATGGACTGCGCTAACTGCGCCAAGTCGATCGAAACGGCCGTTTCGCGCATGGACGGCGTGCAGCAGTGCTCGCTCAACTTCACCACCGAAACCCTGCGCATCACGGGCACGGCCGGAAAATCAGCCATCACGGCCGTCGTCACCGACATGGGCTACACCCTGATCGACGCGCAAATCGAACCCCTGACGCCCGAAACGGCCGTTACCGTACCGCAGAACTTCCTGGCCTACATGTGGGACCAGCGCGAAACGCGCCTGCTCCTGGCCGCCGCCGTCCTGCTCATCCCCAGCGTGCTGCTCAACGAAATCATGCACTTCGACCAGCGCTGGGCCAACATCCTGGCCGTAACCGCGCTCTTCCTCTCCGGGTGGCCCATCGCCCGCAGCGGCTGGAACTCCCTGCGCTACAGCCGCGAAATCAACATCAACGTGCTTATGACCATCGCCTCCATCGGCGCCCTGATCATCGGCGCCACCGTCGAAGCAGGCATGGTCATGGTCCTCTTCGCCCTTAGTGAAGCGCTGGAAGGCTACACGGCCGGCCGCGCGCGCCAGTCGATCAAGCGCCTGATGCAGATTGCTCCGGCCACGGCCACCCGCCTGCCGCAGTCCGGCGGCGAGGGTTACATGGCCGAAGTGCCCGTGCAGGAGCTGGCCGTCGGCGATTTGATTCTGATTCGTCCCGGCGAGCGCATCCCCATGGACGGCCGTATTCTCAGCGGCAGTTCGGCCGTGGACCAGTCACCCATCACGGGTGAAAGCCGCCTGGTGGAAAAAGAACCGGGCGACGACCTCTTCGCCGGCAGCGTCAACGGCCATGGCGCATTAGAAGTCGAAGTCACCCATCTGGCCGCGGACAACACCATCAGCCGCATGATCCGCCTCGTCGAAGAAGCGCAGGAAAAGCGCGCACCGGCGCAGCGTTTCGTCGATCAGTTCGCCCACTATTACACGCCGGCCGTCGTCGGCCTGGCGCTCATGGTTGCCACCATCCCACCGATCTTCTTCGGCCTGCCTTTCTGGAACACACCCGACGGCACCTTCGGCTGGTTCTATCGCGGACTGGCCTTGCTCGTTGTCGCCTGTCCCTGCGCGCTGGTGATCAGCACCCCCGTAAGCCTGATCAGCGCCATTAGCAATGCCGCCAAGAACGGCATTCTCTTTAAGGGCGGCGTCTTCCTGGAGCAGCTCAGCCGCGTGCACGTGATGGCCTTTGATAAAACAGGCACGCTCACCGAGGGCAAACCTTCCGTAATCGCCGTGCGCACGCCCGCCTGTGAAACCTCCACCGATTCCGGCTGGGCCGTCTGTGACGACTGCCAAGACGTGTTAGCGCTGGCCGCGGCCGTGGAAAGCCGCAGCGAGCATCCGCTTGCCCACGCTGTCATCCGCGCCAACCATCACCGCGGCTGCTGCGACCGCTATCCTGCCGCAAAAAATGTATCTGCGCTCACAGGCCGCGGCATCACAGGCATCGTGGACAATCACCAGGTCATCATCGGCAGCCACCGCTGGTTCGACGCCAACATCGCCCATCCCCCCGAACAGTGCGATCTAGCGATGCTTGATGAGGCTCAGGGCTACACGCCGTTGATGGTCGGCATGGATGACCATTATAAAGGGACCATTACAGTCGCCGATACGGTGCGCGAAAACAGCAGTGACGTGATTGAGCAGCTGAAAGCGCTGGGCATGGACAAGATCGTCATGCTCACCGGCGACAGCCGCACCACGGCCGAAAAAGTCAGCGTGCAGCTGGGCGTGACCGATGTGCGCTTCGAGCTCCTGCCGCAGGACAAAGTAGCCGTCATAGAAGACTTGCAGGCGCAAAACGGCGCGGTGGCCATGGTTGGCGACGGTATCAACGACGCGCCCGCCCTGGCAACGGCCGATGTAGGCATTGCCGTCGGCGGCGCGGGCAAACCCTCACAGGCCATGGAAACGGCCGATATTACGCTCATGAACGACGACATCGGCCGTCTGCCCTTCGCCGTCAGCCTCAGCCAGGCCGCCATGCGCACCATCTACTTCAACGTCGCCTTCAGCATCGGTATCAAAATCATCTTTCTGCTGCTCGTCCTCGCCGGCATCGGCACCATGTGGATGGCCGTCCTCGCCGACATGGGCGCCTCCCTCCTCGTCACGCTCAACGGCATGCGCCTGCTGAATAAAAAGCCGGCCAGCTAGTCAGCCGTCAGCTCATCAGCTTGTCAGCCCGTCAGCCAGACTCTATCTCTCATCTCTATCTCTCCCCGCCACATTAGAAAACTGGCACCAATCCCCATAATCCCCTATGATCCATCCCCGTTGCCTCAAAAACAACCTTCGCGAAATTATTAATCCCAATCAATTGCTGAAACAATTAAGAATTGTTACCCAATTGCAGAGCTGAGAGCGCGACTTGGCTCAATTTGAAGTCAAGGAGTACTTCTCATGAGTTTTGAACAATTTAACCTTGATGCGCGCCTGAACGCCGCCATCAAGTCAGCCGGGTTCGTCAACCCGACACCCATCCAAGAACAAGCCATCCCCTTCATCCTCGAAGGGCGGGATGTCATGGGCCTGGCTCAAACAGGCACCGGCAAAACGGCCGCTTTCATGTTGCCCATCCTGCAAAAATTGACCCAAGGCCCGCTGAAGCAGATGCGCGCTCTGGTCATCGCCCCCACCCGTGAACTGGCCGAACAGATCAACCAGGCCACGCGTGACCTGACCCGCAACACCAAAATCCGCTCTGCCGCTATCTACGGCGGCGTGAAAAAGAAACCGCAAATTAAAGCGCTAAACAAAGGCACAGAAATCATTATCGCCACCCCCGGCCGTCTGCTCGACCTGACCGGCGAAGGGCATGTCGACTACAGCCACATTGAATTTTTCGTCCTCGACGAAGCGGACCGCCTATTCGACATGGGCTTCCTGCCCGACATCCAGCGCATCATCCGCAAACTCCCCCAGGAGCGACAAACCCTCTTTTTCTCGGCCACAATGCCTAAAGTCATTCGCCGCCTGGCCAATGAGGAATTAAAAAATCCGCAAACGGTGCAGATTGGCGCCATTCGCCCGGCCAAGACCGTTTCCCATGCCCTCTACCCGGTGACGCCCAAGCTCAAGAAAAACCTGCTGCTGCACATGCTGGAAACGACCGCCACCGGCCGCGTGCTCATCTTCACGCGCACCAAGTACCGCGCGCGTAATCTAGCCCGCGATTTGAAAAAGAACGGCTACCGCGCCGCGGAACTGCAAGGCAATATGTCGCAGAACCAGCGCCAGCGGGCCATCGACGGTTTTCGCAAAGGGAGATATGACATTCTGGCCGCCACCGACGTCGCCGCCCGCGGCATCGATATCGACGAGATTTCGCACGTCATCAACTTTGACATGCCGGACACGGCCGACGCTTACACACATCGAATCGGCCGTACCGGACGCGCGCAAAATAACGGCAAGGCATTCACATTCGCCGTGGAAGATGACGAGGCCATGGTGCGCCAGATCGAAAGAAGCATCGGCTCGCCCATCGAACGCCGCCGCCTGGACGGCTTCGACTACGGCGTCTTCCAACCCGAACGCGTTCCCGAGGTCAAGTTGGCCTACAGCACGCCTCGCGGCCGGCGACGACGGTTTTAAGAGCCGACCGCCGTCAGCCGAGAGCTGATGGCTGATGGCTGACGGCGGAGAGCCGAAGCAAAATGGCCAAACTGATCTACTTTACGCCTACGTCGCTGGATGGCTTTATCGCCGGTGAAACCGACAGCATGGAGTGGGGCGTCCCGTCCGAGGAGGTATCCGCTTTCATCAACGACGTGCACCGCCCCATCGGCACCTATCTCTATGGCCGCAAAGAATATGAGACGATGATGGTTTGGGAAACGCCGGATGTCATTCCTGGTCTAACGCCGGCCATGACGGACTTCGGGCGGATCTGGCAAGCGGCCGCTAAGATCGTCTATTCCAAATCGCTGGAGAACGTCTCTACACCGAAGACGCGCCTCGAGCAGGAATTCGAACCGCAGGCTGTTCGCGATTTGAAGGCGCAGCTTCCTCATGACATTTCTATAGCCGGTCCGAACCTCGCCGCACAGGCGATCCAGGCCAGGCTGGTCGACGAATATCAGCTGCTCGTCGTACCAATCCTACTTGGCGGCGGCAAGCGGGTTCTGCCCAGCAGCGTAACTATACCGCTGGATCTCCTGGACGAGCGCCGTTTTAGGAATGGGTGGGTTTATCTTCGCTACGGCACGCGGGCCATGTGAAGGCAGTAGTCAAATAGTGGTACATACCCAAACCTGGCATTGAGTTCGGGGCTGCGATGTAAGATAGTCTCTTGGGCAAGCCAAGAAGCAGACCCGGGCATGTTACTGCTCACTTCCACCAGGGACCAGCAGCACTTTGCCGCCTGTCATTTGCTTGCGGTACAGGGCCACGGCCGTCTGCACCTCCTCCAATGGGTAGCCTACGCGAACGGCCGTTCGCAGTTCATCCGTGATCAGCTTCTGAGCCAGCCGCCAGAGGGACAGCAGCTTAAGCATATTCTTCTGCGCGATCCAATTCGTCAGCCAAAAACCTTCAACAGACTTCTTCTCAAAAATCAAGTCGCCGATGCTGATCTGCACATCTTCCTCTGACAAACCGCCGAAGACAATCAGCTTGCCCCCCTGCGGCAGCGCGGTAAGAATGCGCCGCGAGAGCGTTCCCCCCACGGCATCGAAGGCCAGCGAGGCCCCTTTCTCACGGCATAAGGCTGCCAACCGCCCGTCAAAATCCGCATCACTGCTGTTCAGAACAATGTCTGCGCCCTGTCCACGCAGCAGCGACACCTGATCCTCGCGGCGCACGACATTAATCGCCGTGATCCCGGCCGTCGTCGCCAGGCGTTGAACCATTTGACCCAGCGCGCTCGCCGCGGCCGTCTGCACAAACACTTTGTGATTTCCCTCCTGCAGAAGGGAAAGAAAGGCAACGGCCGTTAACGGATTGACTACCGACATCGCTCCGTGCTCCAGGTCGACCTCACTGTTCAGCGGCAAAGCCAGGCTGCTGCCGGTCAACACATAATCAGCCCACAAGCCGTTCCCATCAGTAGGCGCGATGCAGGCCACGCGCCTGCCCATCAAGTAGCGCCCCATCATGCCGCTGCCAACCGCCACAACCGTTCCTGACCCCTCCAGACCAGGCACAACCGGCAGCGCTTTCTTAATCCCGTAATTCCCTTGCAGAAAACTAAGATCGGACGGATTAATGGGCGAGGCCGCCACCTTCACCAGCACCTCACCCGGTCCGGGCTTCGGTACCGGGAGAGAAGCCGTGGTCAATCCCTCCAACCCACCATAGCGCTCTAAAACAACGGCCGTCATCGTTTTCGGAATATCCATAGCCACCGATTCTCCTTCCGGAAAATTTAAAGCCTATCCGCGCTTCCTGAGAACCAGCGTATTCGGCCATTTTGTCAAACAGGTATAACTAATATGATAAACCAAATCGATTCAAAGGGCTATAACGCGACACAAAACGGCTGTTTTCCCCCACGACGAATTCTATAGCGACTTGGGCTTCTCACAATGCATCACGATTTTTCCCGGTATGACATTGCAAATTTCAAAGATAGGTTATACCTTTGCCATCAATATCAAACGGCCCTTGCATAGGCTCAAAACGGAAGTTTGAATGGGTTTTCTTTTTCGCTAGTTCTAAAATCCTCATTGTACAGAAATTTATCCTTGGAAACTGATTTTTATCTCGAAACAAATCAGATCCATCCCATGAATCTGCTTCCATAATAAATCCGGTAATCTGGGATTCCCCTGTTCTTAGATTCCCACAAATTGCACAGTAATCAGCGTTTACCAAACCACTGCTTAGTAAATCAATACTGCAGGTTCCATTCATCTCAATCCTCCAATAATTTGGGGGAAGCTTATTAGTTATATCTGCTGAATCAATCGAACTGATACGGACTGGATACGTTAAATAATTATCTATTCCAGCCTGATTCCAGTCGTCTACAACTCTCTCGGAAATAATAAGAAATGGATATGCACCGCAACCAAGAGCATCCGGATATTCAGAACCTCCTTCAAGATTTACATCAAAAGCGCCGGATGGATAATGTTCGACATGACCACAATTTTTACACACGTGGTGAATAACTTCAGACCTCGGTTTAATCGAAAAAGCTCATGTGTATTGAGGAAAATCAAATGTGTTATCACTGAATTTAAGAAACATAAATTCGTTCATCCCTTAAATAGAAAATAATTTGCCATGTTCAGATTACGGGTATCATCCCCCTTGAATCAATTCGTTCATTTTTCCATTAACGTCTTGTCTCACTGCATTTTGATTTTGAGTAACCCACTTGCTCCAGTCTTTGTTAGAGGCTACCTACCAACTTTGATACTTTCCTAAAGATTTTCTTTCAACCCATCTGTCAAAATCATTTCCCTCTAACCCTCAACCAGATTAAAAATAAAAGAGACTAAGTGGTCCGCCAATATTCAATGGCCTGGATTCTCTCTTTCAGTTGACCGTCGTCTTGCAAATAGTCACTCACTATTGGGAACATTTCGGGAAGCTCTTGTGTCCAAATATTTAGCCTAAAATCTGTTGACCACAACTCTCTGCCCTCATGTGTATCTGTTGACCACAGTTCTCGGAGTCCACGCACATCTGGGGTCTTAGATTGCTTCGTTAGATAATTAAAAACCATTGATAGTCCATACCAATCTGTATCACTCCAATCTAGAGATGAATATTTAGTGCCCACATCCATTACAAGCAGTCTTTCGTAAATAAATCTTAGATAAATTTTGTCATTTGAATAAATGATCAAAGCAAAATCAAGAGGCTCTTCAAAACATTTTATGAGCTTGAAACAGTTTTTTTGAAGAAATGGGCCTAGAATGTTCTCAATTTTGTCCCTAAGCGCTTGGCCATTCTTGGCACATCTCATTTCTCCATTATCTCGGGCTTAGGATATGTCCGTCAAACTTTTACCTCCAAATTTATTGAAGCATGATTGTGGAATTAATAGGATTCGTCGGTAAAATTGAGGAAAGTTATTGAACAAACGGATGTTTTCCCCCGCGACCCATTATACCTAAACCTGGAAACCGCTCCCTACCGAACCCGCCCTAGCCAGGGTACACATGTCTCGATCATTTCGCGACCCCCTGCCTACTACTCACTACCAACTACTCTCTACCTACTGATTACTGGCAACTGGTTACTGACTATTAACCACCTTATGATACAAATCCAAAAACGTTCCCCGCGGATCGTACTTCCGCTTCACCTGCTCGTAGGCCGTCTTATCATACAGCGACCAGAACAACTCTTCGGGGAAAAAGGTGTCCGAATAGAGGCACTTTAAGCCGTCCAGGGTGACCAGCTCCTTCTCGATCGCTCGGTTGAAGTAATAATCTTCCATATTTTCATCCAGGTCCATCGAGCAGTAAAAACCGAAATCAACCACAAATTCAGAGCCCGGACGGTAGAGGGGATAGGTGCCGATCGGCCGTGTTGTCTTCACCGGGCAGTACCACAACGGGTAAATAGCTAAATTATCCGCCAGCCAGGCATCAAATTCGGCCGCGCGTTCGAAAGGAATCGCCGCATCCTGGATCAAGGCTTCGCGGCGCGCATTTTCCTGAAACAGCAGGTTACCGCGGCCGCTTTGGCGCAGTTTATTCCTGAACTTGCCGATCTGGATCAGGCGGTCGGAGCGCAGAACAAATTTGCCAAACGTGCGCCGGAACAGTGGGTTCAGCAGGATCGAGCCAAAAACATTTTGCTGGTCAGTCGCGAAAAAAGCGTCCGGGTCCCAGCGCCAGATATAATCCTTCGTTGCCAGCGTTGCTTTTTCAATCCGGCTGTCGCGCTGACTTTGAAAGAACGGCTCATAAAGCGGCACGAAAACCTGTTCTCCCGGCGGCAGCGTCTCGCTGAATTCACCCACCAACAAAATAAACTGCTGTGGTGAAAAACTGACCCCCTCGATGAAATCAGCTCTCTGTTCCCGTGAGGCCTCCTCGAGAGCGTTGAAAAAAGCATCGCGATCCGCAAAGCGGCGGTAGTTCAGCTGCACATGAGGCAGAACGGGATTTAACTTGATCGAGCATTTCAGCACGTAACCCAGCGTGCCATAAGAATTAGGCAGCATATAAAACAGGTCGGCATTCTCATCCGGCGAACAGTGAATCACCTTCCCCTCGCCGGTCAAGAGGTCGAAATCGGTCACCATTTCATGGATCAGGCCGTAGCGAAAGCTTGACGACTGCCCGCCCAGTCCGGCAATCGCCCCACCGACCGTGATCTTACGCAGTTCCGGCACCGCCTGGGGCATCAGGTCGAAACGCAGCGTGACCTTCACCAGGTCATAAAAGGAGGTCATCCCCTCGACCACGGCCACCCGTGCATCCGTATCGATGCTGATCACGCGGTTAAACTGGAGCAGGTCCAGGTTCGGCTTCTGATGCCCATTCTTCCAGGTATGGCGCACATCCTTGACCAGGGAAACGCGTTCCCCGCGCGCCGTCAGTTCCGCGAACTGCCGCAGCGCCTGCTTTTCTTTTGCTTGATAATCACCAGGAGGGGCTAAATTGACGAACATGATTTTCAATCGGCTCTTACGCAGTATTTAGTAAGGAGTAATTAGTATTTAATCCGCTTACTACTCCCTTCTTACTAAATGCCAAATACTAAACACTAAATACTACTTACCCTTACGCAGCTCCCGCACCCACGCATCGAGTTCCCCCAACCGGCCGCGCCTTTCCATATACTTCACGAGCTCGCGCGCTTTACCCTTTCTACCGCTTCCACCCAGGTCTTCAAACTCGACTTTGAGATCAAAACAAAGCTCTTGAATTTCTGCGAGGTCAAATTGATCGACGATAGACTGATAGACGACACGCGCGTCAAGCTCTGCTCCTGGGACGGTCCCTCCCGCCGCTCCGGCCGGTGAAGCGCCCTTGGCAACGTTCGCCGAAGCCCCTCTGCCGATGGCGATACCCTCGCTGTTCGTGATATCGCCCGTGCTTATCTGGTCGCCCGCGTAATAATTCCCCTGAACATTAATCGTGGTGTGCGACAACCCTTTCTCTTCGGCCGTTTCCGCTGCTTTCTTATCGCCTTCGCCCATATCAGCTTCACTCATAACTCTAATCCCTCTAACTAAAACAACTCTCTCTGTCAGTTTAGCCAACCACGGCCGTCTGTCAAGCGAGAGAGCGGTCAGTGGTCGGCCGTCAACTGAGATCTGAGAGCTGAGAGCTGTACACGCTTGCCCCAAACCGGCACTCCCATTATCATCCCTTCTTAGATTGGTCCAATTTCATTCGCTATATGATTACGGATAAAGATTATTAAAAATTGGACCAATCTTGAATGGAAATAAACTAATGGCTATTCTCCACCCCTGGCTCCTCTTTGACGCGGACGGCACGCTCTTCGACTACGAAACGGCCGAACGCAAAGCACTTCCGGCCACCTTCCTGGATGCCGGTTTACCCTACACGGCCGATCACCTGCAGGTCTACCGCGCCATCAACGCGGAGGTCTGGGAAGCCTTCGAACGCGGCGAGATCAGCCAGCCCGATCTGCATCTGGCGCGTTTTCAACGCCTGCTGGACGCCCTGGACATGACGGCTGATATTCCCACCTTCGGCGAGCGCTATCTCTACAACCTGGGCCACAGTCCCGACCTCATCGACGGCGCGGAAGAAGTGGTTGCCGAACTGGCCAAGACGCATAAACTCTACCTGATCACCAACGGCATCCTCGCCGTGCAGTATACGCGCCTCTCCCTCTCGCCCATCCGCGATTACATTGAAGGCATCACCATCTCCGGCGAAGTAGGCGTCGCCAAACCCGACCCGCGCATCTTCGACATCGCCTTCGCAGGCATGGGTCGGCCGGCCAAGAAAGATGTCCTGATCATCGGCGACAGCCTCACCGCCGACATTCAAGGCGGCCACGACTACGGCATCGACACCTGCTGGTACAATCCCAACGGCCGTCAACCCGGTCTCAGCATCCCCATCACTTATACCATAAACTCGCTACACGAATTAATCAACGGATAATGTGGAATTCGGAGTGCAGAGTGCGGAATCCCCCTCTATCTCTATCTCTCCTCTCTATCTAAATCTGTTGTCAGCCATCAACTAAATACCAAATACTAAATACTAAACACTCTCCCCCGCCCCTTGCCACCCACCCCCCATTCTCTGTATCATATGACCAGACTTTACCAACCAACCTGATCAGGAGTTTTTCGCGATGAACCAGGACGACCTATTCTCAGAACCAACCGATGAGTTACAAGAAATCAGCCGCCAGATATTATCTCTGGCCGACGGCTCGGGGGCCGATAATGTCAGGCTCGAGGTCAGCGAGTGGCGCGACGGCCGTTGGCGGCGCACCGGCATACTCGCTCTCCCTCTAAACA